>Ga0207684_10000361_pt1 | contig 61371 bp, 62 predicted proteins | sample KBSK5501metaG_FD_184342 | JGI IMG/M metagenome (GOLD analysis project Ga0207684, IMG submission 184342) | Corn, switchgrass and miscanthus rhizosphere microbial communities from Kellogg Biological Station, Michigan, USA - KBS K5-50-1 metaG... | ecosystem: Host-associated > Plants > Roots >...
TGCATGACCTTGGCGAGTGCGACGTGAAACATGGGCTCAGGCTTCACGTTTTTAATCTCTACAGAGATGGACTTGGTAATCCGGCTGTTCCGGAGACACTTAAGCGAGGAAGAAGGTGGAAGAAGGCTGGTGTATCGATCCAGCCGATTAGCGCGGCGCGTTGGCCGAAGTTTGTACTAATCGCCGCTTTGCTTTTGTCCGCAGTCGCGCTGGCAATCAGTTTTTCTATCCTTTCTCGCCGCGGAGCCGTAACCCAAGCCACCAGTCCGGCGACTTTGGTGCCCGAAAAAAGCATCGCCGTGCTTCCGTTCGAAAACCGGAGCGAAGACAAAGCGAACGCCTACTTTGCCGACGGCATCCAGGACGAGATTCTGACGCGCTTATCCAAGATCGCCGATCTGAAGGTCATCTCGCGCACCTCGACACAGCATTACAAAAGCGCCCCCGAAAACCTTACCGACATCGCCAGACAACTTGGCGTGGCCCACATCCTGGAAGGAAGCGTGCAGAAGAGCGGGGAGGCCGTGCGCGTGAACGTGCAGTTGATTAAAGCGGCCAATGATTCCCATCTGTGGGCGGACACCTTTGATCGTAAACTCACCGACATCTTTTCGGTCGAGAGTGAAGTGGCCAAAGCCATCGCCGACCAATTGCGAGCGAAACTTACCGGTCGGGAAGAGCAAGTCATCGCCGCCAAACCGACAGACAATGTTGAAGCTTATGATGCCTACCTGCGTGCTCTGACTTATATGCTGAAAGCGGTAAACACACCCGCCGCCCTCCTTGGCGCACAGAAACATCTCAGAGAAGCGGTGCGTTTGGACCCGAAGTTCGCCCTTAGTTGGGCGCTGCTGTCAATCGTTGATGCGCGCGGCTACATCACACAGACTCTTCAACCAACGGTCGCCCTCAGTGAAGAGGCACGGCAGGCAGCTGAAACCGCGCTCACTCTTCAGCCCAATCTCGGCGAGGCGGTGTTGGCCAAGGGACATTATCACTACTCCTGCCTGAAGGATTACGACACCGCAGCGCGTTACTTTGAACAAGCACGTCAGTTCCTGCCGAATAGCAGCCAGATTCCTGCAGCCCTGGCCTATGTCACGCGGAGGCGAGGCCAGTGGGACCAGAGCGAGGGTTACTTCAACGAGGCGGAGCGGCTCGACCCACGCAATGTAAATCTTCTCACTCAACACGCGCTTTTCTATATCGGACTTCGTCGTTTCCCCGAAGCGGTGCGAAAGTTTGATCAGGTTCTCGATATTGCACCGAACGATGTCGATACCGTTGTGCTAAAGGCCGCTACCGCACAAGCAGAGGGTGACCTACCGCGGGCCTCGGCGCTCCTCGCTCCGCTACATCCGGTGGCCGATCACCCCAGCGCGTTGGAAACACAAGTTTACCAAACGATCCTGGAGCGCCGCCCTGCACAAATCATCCCTCGGCTAAAGGAACTACTGGCCAAGCCTGATCCAGCTTTGGGTTATTACAATGGCGAACTGCGCTTTTGGTTAGGCTGGGCGCAAGAAGTCGTCGGCGACCATGCCGCCGCTCAGGAAACTTGGCGGCAGGCCCGCACTGAGCTGGAACCTTACCTCAAGGACCAACCGGAAAATTATGTCCCAATTGGGGATCTCGCGCTGGTCAACATGTACCTCGGTGACAAGGCCGCCGCATTGACTCTGGCCGAACGCGCGATGGCCGCGAATCCGATCGAAAAAGACGCGATAACTGGTCCCGGTCCAATCGAGATCCTCGCCCGAGTGGCGGCGCAGACAGGGGAGCCCGACCAGGCCATCGCGTCCTTACAAAAACTGCTCTCGATACCGTATTCCAGTCCGCTGGCTACACAAGACCTACCGCTCACTCCTGCGCTGCTCCGGCTCGATCCAATGTTCGATCCACTCCGAAATGATCCGCGCTTCCAAAAACTCGTCGCTTCGCCTGCACCCAAGTGAACTCGCCCGATTTGTAGTTCATTACGAGGCTCAAGCCGTCGCGAATAGCTCGCGCGTCAGGCGATTCGGAAAATGGCCGGATTACCACCGGAGCGAATGTACCGCGTGCTAACAAAGAATGATTACTGTGCTCTTGATGAATTCGCCCGTGGCTTCCTTGACCGAGTGGGCGAAAGCCGCCTCCGGCGAGGCAGGGGCCGGAACTGCCTTCGAGACTTTCCCTTCTTTCAGTTCTTTGCCGAGAACGGCTTTGACTTGCTCGCCAACGCAGTTCACGCCCTTATTGGCGACAATCGCCCTGTCGATTTCGGCTAGAAGGCGAGAGGTTTGTTTCGTACCCCACTCCGTTACGGTGAAGGTGCCATCCTTCTGTCGTTCGTAGAGTTTAACGTCTGCCCTCGAATCTCCTTGCGTGACTTGAAGGAATACTCGTCGCTCTGAAAGCTTTGCGGGAATGCTGGCAAGCTTTTCAGCGATTTTGTCTTTCGCACCGTAGAAACAATAAAGTTCGGGATTCCAACTGGAGTAATTGCACGCATCCGCCTGGGCATAGGCTGACGCGCCACTGAGTAAGACAGCAGCGATTACTGGGACGATTAAGATATAGTTCTTCATTATGTTGTTCTTTCTATCGCTTTGGATTTCCACCCTAATCCGGTTGCCTGCTCCGGGGCAACCGAATACCAGCACAGTTACCGGGTTCCTTTGTCCGGTAAACGTCGCCTTTGGGCAAGCCGAAAAAGATGTTCGTAGTGACGTCGATCTCAAAGTTCCGATGACTCCGAAGAGATCTACGAGCGCGTCATCTCCCGCGAAGAGAAAAGTCGGTATTTCCGCACCGTTTTCGCCACGGTGGGCCAGCTTCCCACCGCACTCGATTTCCTTCAACATGTCGATCTCGCAATTGTCTGATTGAGTGGAGACTGGCGTTTTGGCTCGTGGAGAATAAAACTTTCATGATGACTGGCTTCTTCGAGGAATTGCAGCGCCGCAAAGTCTACCGCGTGGCGGCAGCCTACATCATCGCCGGCGGCTTCATCATTCAAATGGTGTCGGCGGCTTTTCCGGCGTGGGAACTGCCAAACTGGAGCCAACGCCTGGTCATCGCGTTGATCCTGGCCGGATTTCCCATCGCTCTGATCTTCGCGTGGATTTTTGATGTGACGCCGAGCGGAATCGAGCGCACGTCGAAAGTGGAGGCACCAGCTCAGCCGGTGTCGCGCCGGCGTCGGAACGTGCTTCTCCTCGGCGCGGCTGGTCTCGTCGTCTCCGCGGCTGCTGGATTTTTTGTTCTGCCGCGCGCTGCCGCGCACAAGATCGACAAGTCGATTGCGGTTCTGCCGTTTGAGAATTTGAGCGACCAAAAGGAAAACGCCTATTTTGCTGACGGCATCCAGGACGACGTGCTCACGAATCTGTCGAAGATCGGCGATCTTAAGGTGATTTCCCGAACCTCGGTTATGCCATATCGAGGGAAAGCATCCAGCGTTCGTGAAATCGGAAAGGCGCTGGGTGTGGCCACCATTCTCGAAGGCAGCGTTCGCCGCATTGGCAATCGTGTGCGCGTAAACGTGCAATTGATTAACGCCGAGAACGACGAGCACATTTGGGCGGAAGATTACGATCGCGACCTAACCGATGTGTTCGCGGTCCAAACCGATCTCGCAAAAAAAATAACCGGCGAACTCCAGGCTAAATTGTCACCTGCTGAAAAGGCGCAAATGGAACACAAGCCTACGGAAAATGGCGAAGCTTACCTCGCCTTTGTCCAGGCGGAGAATCTCGGGTGCGCCCTTGAGGATTTCGACAAACTGAAACAAAGCGAGCAGCTTTACGAGCGCGCCGTTCAACTTGACCAGAATTTTGCGCTGGCCCTCGCGCGCTCCTCACTGTTGCAAAGTTGGATCGTGCACAATTTCGACCGCACAACGGAACGCCGCGAAAAAGCGCGCACTCTTGCCGAACGCGCTCTGGGATTGCAGCCTGACCTGCCGGAGGCGCATCTGGCTGTGGGATTCTCATATTATTATGGCGATAACAATTATGACGCGGCTCTGAGAGAATTCGAAATCGCCCAGCGTGGATTGCCTAACGAATCGGAGGCCTACCTCGCCGTCGGCGCAATCCAGCGCCGGCAAGGAAAATGGGCCGAATCGACCGCCAATCTCGAGAAAGCCGTCAGTTTAAATCCGAAGGAGATCTGGCCGCTGCAAAATCTCACTTTCAATTATGCGATGCTGCGAAACTACGACGCGGCAAACAAAACCATCGACCGCGCGCTCGCCCTTGACCCCAATGCGTTAGAACCTTTGGAGGTCAAGTCCAAGCTGGCGATTGCTGAGAAGGGAGATTTTAGCGTAGCAGAGAAAGCATTTGAGGCCGTGAAATCGATCCCGATGACCAATGAACAGAAACTCAAGATCGCCAGTGAGCGCGCGGACGTCTTTCTCTTGGAACGTAAGTACAGAGAAGGATTGCAGGAATCGGAAAGCCTGCCCGACGAGCTGCTCGTAGGTCTTCCTGGAGCGCTGGGCGGCAAATACTATCTCGTTGGCTTTGCACGAAAAGCGCTCCACGATGAGCCCGGCGCGCGCGCGGCTTTTCTAAGGGCAAAAAGCGCCATCGAGGAGCAACTGAAACGAAGCGGCGATGCGGCGGAAGCGCACATTCAGCTGGCGAAAGTGCTCGCGTACCTCAACGAAAAGGATTCTGCGTTGTCGGAGGCGCAACGCGCGACCGAACTGCTTCCTGAAAGCAAGGACGCCTTTGGCGGCCCGGAAATTACGGGCGGAGTGGCCGAAGTTCATGCCATTCTCGGCGACAACGAGCGCGCGATCGAAATTCTGGATGGATTGTTGAGCCGACCGAGCGGTGCCACCGTGCACGGTCTGAAAGTAAATCCGATTTGGGACCCGTTGCGAAGTGATCCGCGCTTTCAGGCGTTGATCGACAAGTACGGTGCGAAGGCTTAGCCCGGATGTTCCGCTTCCGCCCGCCGGAAAGCCGAGCAGCCATTTCAGGCAAACCAGGTTCGCATTTTCTGAGGGCTGTCGTTCAAATCACAGGTTGGCCGGAACAGCTCGGCCGGTGGAAACGGTTGGGTTACCCGGTTATCGCGCGCGACAGCTACCCTCCAAATGCATTTTCGCTCGGGCAGCGAAAAATGCAGGTTAGCGCCTTCATTTCGTTTTTGATTGTCACCACGCTGACGCGCGCAGACTGGACAACTATTTCCAGCGAGAGCGAACCATCACCTGCAAAAGGCTTGGAACATCAATATCTTGTTTTCGAAAATTCCGACACCGGTGAACGGGTCTCGATGGAGCTCGCGCTTTTTTCGGCAAAATCGTGCAGGTTGCGCGTCATTGATCAGCCGATGGAGCCGCGCCTTGATTTAGCCCAGGTAATGCAACGCGAAAAATGTCTCGCCGGCGTCAACGGCGGTTATTTCGATCCAAGCTACGCTCCGATCGGACTTCTGATTGTTAATGGAAAAACAATTGCGCCCCTGCAACGGGCGCGTTTGCTTTCTGGAGTGCTTAATGCGTCGGCCGGTAAGATTCAAATCTCACGCGTTGGAGAATTCTCACTCAAACCAAAAATCGACGCCGCAGTCGAGTGCGGGCCGATGGTTATCGATCTTGGCGAATCTGTTGGCGGTCTTGAATCGACGCGCCCGGCACGAAGAACCTTTGCAGCCGTCGCAGCAGGTAACCGCGCCGCGTTAGGGTTCTGCTCGGACGTGACACTGGCCGATCTGTCAAAGATTCTGGCGACGGATTTCGCCGCCAAGTTCAAAATTCAGCGCGCTCTCAACCTCGACGGCGGTTCGTCGAGCACATTTTGGTTCAAGCGCCAGAACGGCACCGCGTTTTCCATTCCCGAGGAAAAAACCGTGCGCGATTTTGTAGCGGTCGTGCCAAGATAAAATCGGTCTCATTCCGGATGGAAGCGAGCGAGCTCACGGAAGGTGGCCGATCACGCTCGACAACTCGTGTGTTCTAAACTTCGATTGCGAGATCCCTCACCCCGAAAACATTCGGGGCTCGGGATGACAACGCGATGAGGACATTCGGCGGATTCAGATCGGGCGATAGCTTTTTCTACGGCGAGCTTGTCGGCGACGAGGTTCACCTTTTGGCGAGACCATATTGGATCGATATCGAACCAACAGGTCAGATAGTGAGGCTCGCCGATTTGGATATCGGTGTTCCGGTGGCGCCGTCGAAATTAATCGCCGTCGGTTTGAATTATGCCGAACACATCGCGGAAATGAAACGGACGCAGCTGGGCACGCCGGTGATTTGGTTTAAAGCGCCAAGTTCGCTGCTGGCCCACAATGGCACGATTGAAATCGCGTTTCCGGAACATCAAACCGATTTCGAAATCGAGCTAGCGGTCGTAATCGGCAAAACGGCAAAAGATGTTTCAGCCGAGAACGCGCTTGAGTTCGTTTTCGGCTATACCATCGGCCTCGATATCAGCGACCGCGATTTGCAGAAAACAGAGATGCAATTCGGCCGCTGCAAATCGTTCGACAGTTACACGCCGGTCGGCCCTTTCGTTTACGCGGATGTCGATGTGAGCGACCTTTCGATCGAATTGCGGCAAAACGGTCAGTTGCGCCAGAGCGGGCGCACCAACCAGATGATTTATTCGGTGACCAAACTCGTTTCGTTCGCGAGTCAATCGCTTAGCCTTCTGCCCGGCGATCTCATTTTAACCGGAACACCGTCCGGTGTCGGACCAATTTGCGCTGGCGACGAACTGCAAGCGACGATCAACAATTGGCCGCCGCTGCGAAATCGCGTGGCGAATGCGCGCAGGTTAGCGGATTGAATCGGAGGGACCCGGGCAAGTCGCGTCGATTTCGGCTGTTTTCGTTACATCCTTTTCACGCAGATCATTCGAAATAATAACACAACCCTCGCCAACCCGAGGTGTCCACCGGAAGAAAAAGTGAAAACTTTTGCTAGACTGATTGTCTATGTATTTGGGATAAATAGTTCCTTCCGAGCAGGTACAATAAAATTAGCCGCATTATGAAAACAATCCTTACTCTCTGCCTCACCTTCGTTGCGATATCCGCATTCGCCCAACCGCGCCCCGCGGCGCCGCTACCGCCACCGCCGCCGCCGCCGAATGCACCTGCCACCGCCGCGCCAGGCAATCCGGCGGGTCAACCGAATGCCGCGGCCCCTGCGCAACCAGGTGCGCCAATTCCTCCGCCAACTGCACCTGGCGGGTCGCCCGCGCCAGCGCAGGGAATTTCTCCCGCCGTCGGCGCGTCGCCAATGCCCGGAACAACTGTCGCGGCGACCTTAAGCCCGGCGGCGAGCGCCTCACCCGTCACAAGCCCATCTCCGGCTGTGGAAACCGGAGGAGTGCTTAGCAGCAACTGGCTGGTCGACAAGTTCCGCAAGGGGGGACCGATCATGTGGCCCATTCTGATCGTGTCGATTATCGGGCTAACGGTTGTGATCGAACGAATCATTTGGTGGAGCGGCCGCTGGTTCCGGCGAGATCCAAAACGCATTGAGAAAGTTTTCACGGCCATTGAAGTGGGCGATGTCGCTGAGGCCTCGCGGCTTTCACGGGACTCGCGCGATCCCGTTTTGCGCATGATGTGGAACGGTCTCAATCATCAGCACGCTTCGCTACAAGGGGCACTGCAAGTCGCCGCCGGCATCGAGATCAAACGCGCCGGCCGGTTCCTCGTCGTCATGGACACGCTCGTCACGCTCGCGCCGTTGCTCGGATTGCTGGGAACGATCACCGGTCTGATCCGTTCGTTCAGCTTTCTCGGCAATGAAGAGCTGGCCGTGCAAGCGGTCACCGGCGGTATTGCTGAGGCGCTCATTGCCACAGCGTGCGGTCTCGGCATCGCTATTTTCGCGCTGGTTCCGTTTAACTTTTTCACGTCGCGCGTGTCTAACTTAGAGTTCGAATTGCAAACCGCGGCCACGAATTTGGAAGTCATGCTCGAAGCTCAGCACAGGGAACGTAAGCAAGTGCAGATCGAACGGAGCACGCCTTCCTCGGCCACGCGATCGTCAATCTAAGGATCCCCATGCGCATCAGCTCTCCCATCACGCACAAAAAAGGGCGCATCGAGATCATTCCGTTGATCGACATCATGTTCTTTCTCCTCGCCAGTTTCATGATGGTGAGCTTGAGCCAGGTGCACATGAAAGGTATCAAGGTGACCTTGCCTGTCGGTCAGTCTGGCGAAACACAATCCAAGCGTGATTACATTAGCGTTTCGGTCGATAGGAATGGGAATCCATATTTCGACAAGACGGAGATGAATTATGATCAACTCACCGCCACGCTGCAAAAAGTTCACGACGAAAATCCTGAAGCCAAAGTATTCGTCCGCGGCGATGCCGACACCGTCCATGGCAACATCATCCGTGTGCTCGATATCCTGAGACATGTGGGTTTCTACAAAGTCGCGTTTGAGATCAAGAGCGAGGCAGCCAAGGGAATTCCTGGCATGGGAACGCAATAAAATGGCAAAACCGCTCTTGTATAAACCGCCGCCGAGATGGCAATTTTGGGTTGCCTTAGGCGGGGCGCTCCTGATACATATTGGCGCCGTTATTGCGTCAATTAGGCGTGAACCACCGCCTATGGATCTTAGCAATATCCCGACAGCCGAAGTCACGGCTACACTAGAGGCGCAAGAACAACCGACACCGCCGCCAGAAGATATTCCACTTCCTCCACCTCCTCCAGAGCCTCAGGTGCAACCAGAATTTCATGAAGAGGTGGCCACACCACCACCGCGCCAAGCGCAAAGGCCACCTGCTCCGATTAAAGCCCCGCCGGTCGCGTCCATTTCGAGCGCGAAGGCATCAGCAATCTTTGCTCCACGACCGGATTACCCCTATGAGGCGCGCGCGCGCAAAGTTACTGGCAGCGGGGTTTGTGTACTGACCGTCGACACGGCCAGTGGCAGCGTGACTGACGCGACCATGGCACAAAGTATCGGCAGCCCCATTCTGGACAACTCCACCGTCAGCACGTTTAGACGATGGCGATTCAGACCTGGTATGTATTCAAAAGTCAAGGTTCCCATCACTTACACAATGACCGGCGCTTCGTACTAGCTATGCACCTCGCTTCACCGATTCCACGCAAACGCGCCCGTATCGAGATCATTCCTTTGATCGACATTATGTTCTTTCTGCTGGCCAGTTTCATGATGGTCAGCTTGAGCCAGACCCACATGAAGGGCATCAAGGTCGCTTTGCCCTCCGCGACTGCGCCCCCACCGACCCAGGTGAAGGATTACGTTGCCGTCCAGGTCCGCGAGGGGAATGCCGTTTACTTAGACGGTCAATACTTCTCGGTAGATCAAGTTCTGCCGCGCCTGTTCGCGCTGCACCAGGAAAATCCCGGCATCAAAGTCTCGATCAGCGCGACGATGCTCGCGCGCCACGGTGATGTAATTGCGGTGCTCGATGAAGTCCGCCGAGTCGGCATAACGAAAGTCGGTTATCAGATCCGCGCTGCACAACTGGGCGGAGCAGCTCCGGCTGCTGGGAATCCTCCACCTCCACCGCCACCTTCACATTAGTTTTCAGCCGCGGCGGCCGAACCTTTCGGTGAGCAAGGCTTCGCGCAGCGCCGCAATCGCCCTGGCGCGATGACTGATTTTGTTTTTGGTTTCGGCCGGAAGCTCGCCAAAAGTCTTATCGAATCCATCAGGCAGGAAGATCGGATCATAACCGAATCCGCACACACCCCGAGGACGATCGACAATCGCTCCTTCGACTGCGCCTTGGAACGTCCCGAGCAATTTTCCGTCCCGCGCCAGAGCAATCACGCACCGAAATCGCGCCGAGCGCTCGCGGGCTTCAGAAAGCTCGCGCAGCACCTTATTGATGTTTGCTTCATCGGTCGCGTTCTCCCCCGCGTAACGCGCCGAGAAAATTCCAGGTGCTCCGCCTAACGAATCGATTTCCAGCCCAGAATCGTCCGCCACGACGAGTACACGCCGGTCCCTTAATTGTCGATCCAGGGAGACGGCGAGCGCTTTCAAGATCGCGTTCTCTCTGAAGGTGCCTCCGGCTTCCTCGATCTGGGGACATTTTTCCAAATTCGAGAGATCACTCACTTGAAATTCCGTACCGAGAATCTGCGCAAACTCGCACGTTTTATTCACATTGCGGGTCGCCAGTAGCAAATCCATTTTCTTTTCCTGTTTTCCTGCTTTCCTGATTCATAATCGAATGACCAGCGAGCGCCGCAAACCTTATCCTTTTGATCAGATCGAGCCGAAATGGCAGCGCATCTGGGACGAGCGCCAGAGTTTTCACGCGCCTAATCCGGGCGACGAAAACTTCGACCCGGCGAAGCCCAAGTTTTACGTCCTCGACATGTTTCCCTATCCGAGCGGTGCCGGATTGCACGTCGGACATCCGGAGGGTTATACCGCCACTGACATCATTGCGCGTTACAAACGCCTGCGCGGCTTCAACGTCTTGCATCCGATGGGCTGGGACGCATTCGGCTTACCGGCCGAACAATACGCCATCAAAACCGGTCAGCATCCAGCGGTCACAACGCGTGAGAACGTGGCCAAATTTAAATCGCAGCTGAAATCAATTGGGTTTTCCTACGATTGGCAGCGCGAAATTAACACGACCGACCCGCGTTACTTCAAATGGACGCAATGGATTTTCCTGAAAATCTACAACTCGTGGTTCAATCCGAACACAAACAAAGCGGAGCCGATCTCCACTTATCGTGGCGATGATCCCGATAGCGTGCGGCTCGCCTACCTCGCAGAAGTCCCAGTGAACTGGTGCCCCGAACTCGGCACCGTCTTGGCCAACGAAGAAGTTGTCGATGGAAAAAGCGAGGTTGGTGGGTTTCCAGTCGTTAGGCGACCGATGCGGCAATGGATGTTGCGCATTACTGCCTATGCCGAGCGCCTGATCGACGAGCTCGATGACCTCGATTGGCCGGAAGGGATCAAATTGCTTCAGCGCAATTGGATCGGCAAAAGCCAAGGCGCAGAGATTGATTTTGCGATTGCGGAAACCGGAAAGCGGAAATCGGAAAGAAAAATCCGCGTCTTCACGACGCGGCCGGACACGCTTTACGGCGGGACGTACTTGGTGCTTGCGCCGGAGCATTCACTTGTCGATCTCATCGTCACTGAGGAGCAATGGCCGGAAGTGCGCGAATATCGCGAGCGGACCGCGCGCAAAAGCGATTTGGAGCGGACCGAGCTCGCGAAAGTAAAGACCGGGGTGTTTACCGGCGCGTACGCGGTTAATCCGGCGAACAACGAAAAGATTCCAATCTGGATCGCTGATTATGTGCTGATTGGTTACGGGACCGGTGCCATCGGGGGTGTGCCCGCGCATGATGAACGCGATCTGGAATTCGCGAAGAAATTCGATTTGCCGATTGTGGTTGTTGTTCAGCCAACAGGAGACGAACCGGCAATTGGATTCACAGGCGAAGGCATCGCAATTAACTCGCCGGTGGTCAACGGCCTAACGAGCGCGGAAGCAAAAAAGAAAATCACCGCATGGTTGGAAGAACGCGGCTCGGGCAAACGCGCGATCAATTATAAATTGCGCGACTGGCTTTTCTCACGCCAGCGCTATTGGGGCGAACCGTTCCCGATTATCTGGGAAGATGGGAAGCATCGTTCGTTAGGCGAAGACGAATTGCCGGTCCTACCGCCGCCGCTCGACGATTACAAGCCGACCGGAACCGGCGAGCCGCCGCTTGCAAAGGCGAAAGACTGGATCTGTTATTCCGAGAAAGCGACTCGGGAGACAAATGTGATGCCGCAGTGGGCGGGCTCGTGTTGGTACTACCTGCGCTTCTGTGATCCGCAGAACGATGCGCGCTTCGTTGGGGAAAAGGCGGAGCGATATTGGATGGGCAGCGATCAACCTGGCGGTGTCGATCTCTACGTGGGCGGTACGGAGCACGCGGTGTTGCACCTGCTTTACGCCCGCTTCTGGCACAAGGTGCTTTTTGATCTTGAATATCTGTCGAAGTCGGAACCGTTTCAGCGCCTGGTCAATCAGGGAATCATTCTGGGCGAAGATAATCAAAAGATGTCCAAATCGCGCGGGAACATCGTGACTCCCGACGACGTCATCGCGCAGTTCGGCGCCGATGCGTTTCGTTGTTACGAAATGTTTATGGGCCCGCTGGAACAGATGAAGCCCTGGAGCATGCGCGGTGTCGAAGGTGTTTCGCGGTTCCTGGCCCGCGTTTGGCGCTTGATGATGAATGAAAACCAGGCGGGCGCGTGGGAATTGTCCCCCGCGCTGCGAGATGTCGATCCGACGAAAGCGCAGCAAAGAACTTTGCACGCCACAATCAAGAAAGTGACCCAAGACATCGAGTCGCTCTCCTTCAACACCGCGATCTCGCAAATGATGATCTTTGTCAATGCGTTCACCAATTCCGAAACGATCCCTGTTTCGGCAATGAGAACATTTTTGATTTTGCTCAATCCATTTGCTCCGCATCTCGCTTCGGAACTGTGGGAGCGACTTGGGAGCGCCGGCGACATCATCGGGCAATCTTGGCCAAGTTACGACGAGAAATTCCTTACCGAAGATGAAGTCGAAATTGTCGTCCAGGTAAATGGAAAAGTGCGCGACCGAATGAAGATGTCGATCCTGGCAGGCGAGGACGAGATCAAAGCAGCGGCGCTGGCTAATCCGAAAATTCAGCAACTCCTTGCGGGGAAAAACATTCGAAAGGTCGTTTTCGTCCCAAAAAAGCTTGTCAATATTGTGGCCGACTAGTTAGACGAGGTTGGATGTGGAAAGAATTCAAAGAGTTCGCCATTAAGGGAAACGCCTTCGATCTCGCTATCGGTGTAATCATCGGCGCCGCGTTTGGATCGATCGTCACTTCGCTGGTCAAAGACATCATCATGCCACCGGTCAGCCTACTCACCGGTGGGCTCGATTTTTCGAACAAGTTCATCGTGCTCAAAGCGGGAGCGAATGGCGCAACCAATTTCGCCACCGCTGCTCAGGCGCTGGCGGCCAAGGCGATCACATGGAATTACGGCAACTTCATTACCCTGATAATCAATTTTCTCATCGTGGCGTTCTCGATCTTTGTTGTCGTGCGTGTTTTCAATAATATGAAGCGGCCGAAACCAAATGCCGAGCCCGTGGTGAAGGATTGTCCAGCATGCACGATGTCAATCCCGATCAAGGCGAAGCGCTGTCCGCATTGCACGACAGAATTGCAACCGATGGCCTAGGCGGATCGAGTTCTCCGAACTCAATATCAAAATCTGGCGGGCAGAGCCGCAACCGTTTAGACCCGCGCTCGGAGGTCGCGATTCACCTGCGTAGGCTGCTGAGGATCAACCCCCAAAACCCGTTGCGGCGAGCACAGCCAGACGCGGCTTTGATCGTCGGGCGGCCATTCCGTCCCTGCAGCCCACGGCGAGAACGCGGGCATGATCCAGCAGTTTCGCCGTTGCACGAGTGCCGGCAGTTTCAATCGCAAACCGGCACCATCGCGCACCGCGCCAGCTGGATGGTGATGTCCAATAACTTGAATGCAATCGGGCAACTCAAGCGCGCAATCGCCATGGTGAAAATAGAAACCATCGCTCCGCCACGATCCCACAAGATCGACATCGGAATTTTTGATGGTCGATGTTTGATGTCCGCCAGTCGGATGGACTCGTCCGGTGGCGAGTTTAATTTGCCGGTCGTGATTGCCGGCGATGAGGATGATTTCGCTATGTTGCTGTAATCTCGCGACCAGGGAGCAAAACGCGGTTGCGCCCGCCGCATCGTGTACGAGGTCACCAAGCAAAACCAATTGGGCCGGATTATAATCGCCTAAGAGCTCGAACAAGCGAGCCTCGATCGTCTGCATTCCCCAGAGCGGAAAAAGATTCCCGGCCGCGCGTTGACTAAGCTCGTAGCCGAAGTGCAAATCAGCCGCCGCAAGCCAGCGTTGGCGCCGGTGAAAAAGCGCGAGACGGCAGTCGAGAAGAACGTTTTCTGCTACAACAACGTGGCTCGTCAAAGCTTCATGCATGGGAAAGATCGACAATGCACAGGGAAATTATCGCTTGCCAGGGTGTGCACCAATGGTATTGAGGCCGCGATATTGCCAATGTCAAAAAGCCTTAACCTAACAATCGGTATTACAGTTTGCTTGTTTCTTCGTCGGTTGTGCGGAGAGGCCAAGTCAACTGAGCCGCGCGAGCGCAGGCGGCAGCGGTCGCATGCAGAAAGTGCGTACGGCCGCCTACACGCACGGTGAAAACGGCGGTCACTGCAATGCGCTCGGCGGCTCTCTATCCGGACGCCAGACCATGAGCGCGGCATCGGATTGGTCGCGATTTCCACTTGGAACATGCTTTCGGATTGTCGATACGAAACAGGAATACATCATCGACGATTACGGCACCGCGCTAGTCGGAACGAACACGATCGATCTTTACAAAAAGACGCGTTTGGAAATGAAACGCTGGGGCGTGCGCCAGGTCGATATCGACATTCTCGAGTGGGGATCAAACGAGCAGAGCCTCAAAGTCCCCGGCCCGCGGGCTAAACACAAATGCGTCCAGCGAATGATTTTTGCGCTTTAGAAAAATTTTCACCGCGAGTTGCCAGCCGCGCTTTGAATTGATCAACCGCACCGGCCGCGCGACTTTCCGCGGATGAAGATTCTCGTCGTCGGCGGCGCCGGCTACATCGGCAGCGTATGCGTCGAACTGCTGCTCGATGAAGGTCATGACGTCGGCATCTTCGATAACTTAATCGAGGGGCATCGCGCGGCAGTTGACCCGCGTGCAAAGTTCTTCGAAGGCGACCTGAGTAATGCCGAGGCGATAAGATCGACACTCGCCGAATTGAAGCCGGACGCGGTGATGCACTTCGCCGCCAGCGCCCTGGTCGTCGAATCGATGCGACATCCCTCCAAGTATTTTCGGAATAATGTTGCCAATGGTCTAAACCTGCTCGACGCGATGCTGGCGACCGGTGTCAAGCTTCTCGTCTTTTCTTCCACCTGCGCGGTCTTCGGACTGCCCGAACGCGTGCCAATCGAGGAGAGTGCGCCGATGCGGCCGATCAACCCTTACGGCGAATCAAAACTGGCCTTCGAAAAAATTTTGCGCTGGTACGATCAAATTCACGGTTTGAAATTTGTCTCACTTCGTTATTTCAACGCCGCCGGCGCTTCCGAAAAGTTCGGAGAAGATCACCGCGTCGAAACACATCTTATCCCAAACGTGCTCAAAGTGGCGCTCGGGCAAAAGCCAGAGGTCGAAATCTTCGGGACCGACTACGAAACGCCGGATGGCACCTGCATTCGCGACTACATTCACATTGTCGATCTTGCCCGCGCCCACATTCTCGCCCTCAACTCGTCCAAGAGCGAATCCTACAATCTCGGGACCAGCGGCGGCTCGAGCGTCCGCGAAGTGATCGGGTCCGCGCAAAAAGTGACCGGTCGCAAGATCGGCATTGTCGAAAAAGCGCGCCGGCCCGGCGATCCGCCACGTCTCATCGCGTCTTCGGAGAAGATAAAGCGCGAACTTGGCTGGAAACCACAGTTTCAAAATGTTGAAGCTATCATCGAAAGCGCGTGGAAATGGCACCAGAGGTTTCCGCGCGGTTACGGCGATTAAAAAGTACGCAAAACGCGCCTGCCGCAGCGGGCGCTTTGAATTTGCAGTGTAGCAACGGCGCTGTGCGCCGTTAACTCGGCCGGCTGAACTTAGGGCCGCTCGGTTGTAGTTGTGGTGGTGGTTTCTTTCTTCTCGTATACCGTGCCCGGCCGGCTCAACACGATCTTGCGCACGATCATGCGATCGCCTTCCCGCACGTAATAGACTGTTGCAGGCAATTCGGGCCGGATCACCGACCAGGTCACAACGCGGCCTTCCGGGTCAAGGATTGTTGTGTCCTTGGTGTAATAGTACCGGACCGGGACCGCATCAGTGGTGGTGCGAAAGGTGACGTAGTCAGAGGCGGGAGTATAACCCAGAATGGTCCCCTGACTGGTGACTGTGGTGGACTCTGTCGTCGTTGTGCCAGTCACCGGATTTGTGGTCGTCGTCGTGGTCGTGTTTTGCTGGGCGATCGCTGTAGTCAGCATCAGCGCGAAAGCCACCGGCAACATTTTGAGTAATGTCATTTGTTTCATATTTGTCCTCTGCTTTGGTTAACCAATGCTCTTTGTTGTGGATAGATTTGACCGCTTGGGGCTGGAAATTATTCGACCGCCCCGTTGTTTCGTCGAAAACCGCGACCCTGGTTTTTGAAATCGATGCAACCGCTCCCTGGTTTTCGCGATTTTCTGCCGAGCGATTGTGCGGCCCGAAACTACATTTTTGCAAAGTGGCGTGAAGTGGCGTGCCGCTACGGCTTTGTCGAATGGGACGGCCCGGTGCTCGAGCCGACCGAGCTCTACCGCAAAAAGAGCGGCAACGAAATCGTCGGCCAACTTTTTAATTTCATCGACAAAGGCGAACGCGAAGTCGCCTTGCGACCCGAGCTTACCCCCACCCTTGGGCGCGTCGTCGCCGCACACGACCGCGAATTCAAGAAACCGCTCAAGTGGTTTTCCATCGGCCAATTTTTCCGCTACGAAAAACAGCAGCGCGGCCGGCTGCGCGAACACTTTCAGCTTAATTGCGACATCATCGGCGAGGACTCGCCGAATGCAGATGTCGATCTTGTCGCTCTCTGCGTCGACATCTTGCGCGAGTTCGGATTGACCGAAAAAGATTTTGTCATCCGAATCAGCGACCGGGAATTCTGGACTGATCTGCTACGCGCGCACAAGATCGACAGTCGCGCATGGGATGAAATTTTGCAGGCAATCGATAAGTCAGAACGGCAGCCGCGCGAGAAAACGGCGGAAAAGCTTGGCCAGTTGGCTGGACCGGTGCTCAAACTGCTCGACCAGGGCGGGACGAGCGAAAAACTAGATCGCTTGGTTGAGGGACTGCGCGAGCGTGGACTCGCCGAGTTCGTCAATGTTGATGTCCGGATTGTGCGCGGTCTCGCTTATTACACCGGAATGGTTTTCGAAGTCTTCGATCGCGCAGGCAAACTGCGCGCCATCGCTGGCGGCGGTCGCTACGACAATTTGATCGCGCAATTGAGCGACGACGCGGTCTCTTTGCCCGCACTGGGTTTTGCCATGGGCGATGTTGTCCTCGGTGAATTGATCAATGCAACACCGGTTGCGCGGGGAAAAATGGAGAAAGCAATTGCGGCTGCAAACAAGATCGACATCTACATTGTTATTGCGAAAGAAGACCGTCGCGCGGACGCGATCGCGCAACTTCAACAGCTTCGCGACCGCGGTTATCGCGTCGATTACCCGCTGACAGCTGAAAAGGTCGCGCGACAATTTCAAGCTGCGGAAGATGAAGGCGCATCGCTTGCCCTCCTTTACGGAGATGAATGGCCGCAGATTGCTGTCAAGGATCTCGCGACCGGCGAACAAAAACTCATCGCCCGCGAAGACTTACTTGCACACTTGCAAGGGCAACCCAGCTTGTCATCCTGAGCGAAGCGCAGCGAAGTCGAAGGATCCCGCGGCGTTACCGTAAAGGTATCGCAACGGGATTCCTCGACGTCGCTCGGAATGACAGAAAAATGTATCGCACGCACAACTGCAATTCGCTTCGCAAAACCGACATCGGCAAGCAAGTCACGCTTGCCGGCTGGGTGCACGTCTCACGCGATCACGGCGGCGTGATTTTTGTCGATTTGCGCGACCGCGAAGGTTTGACGCAAGTGGTGTTTCGGCCCGAAGAAAACGCCGCGGTCGCGAAGCAGGCCCACAGTTTGCGCAGCGAGGATGTGATTCAAGTCACCGGAAAAGTGGCGGCCCGACTGCCGGGGACGGAAAATCCAAAGCTGCCGACGGGCGAGATTGAAGTGGTGCCTAACGAGCTGCGGGTTTTGAATCGCGCGGAGGATCTGCCATTTCAACTCGACGCCGAGATTCACAACGAAGATTTGCGGCTGACGTATCGTTATTACGATCTGCGGCGGCCACGCTTGGCGCACAATTTGCAAGTGCGTCATCGCGCGGCCAAGGCGACGCGCGATTACCTCGACAGCTACGGATACGTTGAGATTGAGACGCCGGTTCTTTCAAAAAGTACGCCGGAAGGGGCCCGCGATTTCCTGGTGCCAAGCCGGTTGATGCCGGGAAAATTTTACGCGTTGCCGCAGGCGCCTCAGCAATACAAGCAACTTCTTATGGTCGCGGGCGTGGAAAAGTACTTCCAGGTCGCGAAATGTTTTCGTGATGAGGACCTGCGCGCGGATCGGCAGCCGGAGTTTACTCAGATCGACATCGAAGCCTCGTTCGTTAGGCCGGATGATGTTTTCGCTCTCACCGAAGGAATGCTGACCGCAATCTTCAAAGCGGCGCGCCAGCTCGAGATCAGGACGCCCTTCGATCGGCTGACCTATCGGGACGCCGTTAGCCGCTACGGCAGTGACAAACCCGATCGCCGTTTCGGAATGGAACTTGTCGATCTTGGCGAAGATTTTTCCAGGAGCGATTTCAAGGTTTTTCGAGCCGCGCTTGATTCGGGCGGCGTCGTCAAAGCAATCAACGCGAAAGGTTTTGCCGGGATCACCATTGGGCAGGCAGATGAGTTGACCGAAATCGCGAAAACTTTCGGCGCGAAGGGGCTCGCGTTCATCAAGATTGAGAACGGCGAATGGAAATCGCCGATCGTGAAATTCTTTAGCGACGCCGAGAAATCAGCGTTGAAATCGAAATTACAAATCGAAGAAGGCGACTGCATCTTCTTCGCGGGCGATAAATGGGAGATTGCATGCGAAGTGCTTGGGCGCATCCGCCTGCGCGTGGCCGAATTTCAAGATTTGATTGGTAGGGCGCGAAAAGGCCAGTCCGGCTCGGACCCGGGCGCGCCGGAAATCTGGGATTTTCTTTGGGTAACAGATTTTCCGCTCATGCAATGGAGCGCGGAGGAAAATAAATGGACCGCGATGCACCATCCGTTCACGCGGCCGAAAGCGGAAGACATGCCGCTGCTTGACGCCAAAAAGTTCTCCGAGATTCGCGCGGAAGCGTACGACGTCGTTCTCAACGGCGTGGAGATCGGGGGCGGCAGCATGCGAATTCATGAGCCACAGCTGCAGGAGAAAATGTTCGAAGTCCTCGGAATGAATCCGCAAGATCGACAATCACAGTTCGGCCATTTGTTGCGCGCGTTGCGGCTCGGTGCTCCGCCGCATGGAGGAATCGCCCTTGGACTCGATCGCCTCGTCATGCTGATCTGCGGCGCAGAATCGATCCGCGACGTGATGGCGTTTCCGAAAAACAACCGCGGCGTAGACTTGATGACCCAATCCCCAGCCGATGTCGATCCGCGGCAGTTGCGCGAGTTGTCGATCAAGCTGGCGGGTGAAAAGCAATGAATCGAGGACGGATTACTCCCGTGTAAAAGACCAGCGCGGGCTGGTCACTCAATAACCCAGCACCTTTTTCCGCTCCACGGCGCCGGGCAGGGGATCCTTGCGAGCTGTGATTGCCGGCGCGCCCGAGTCCTTCAGCTGCTTGGCCTGAACCGCATTGAACTCGACATCTTTCGCGAATTCTGGTGGAACGTCCTGCTCCTCGTAGATGGCGTGCACCGGGCACACGTCTACGCATGCCATGCAATCAATGCAATCATCCGGGTGAATGACCACCTGGTTGTCCAGTTCGTAGAAGCAGGCGACGGGACACACCTCCACACAGTCGGTGAACTTGCACCCGCTGCATTTATCGGTCACGACGTGGGGCATGGGATTGCGTGGTTGAAGGTTGTGTAAAGACTGCCGTTAACAACTCAAGTATTTCAGTAGTGCCCGCGCGGTCAATTCCTGTTTCGATGTCACCGCTAAGCTACACTTGGGTGATCTTCATGACTAGTTCGGAACAAGATCGCCACAAAAAATGTGACGATTGTGCCGAAGCAGATCCACCAGGGAAATTCCATTAGCGGAAGCCAGTTGGGCTGCGAATAAGCGGTCCTTCCGAAAAGACCGGCGATGTTGTTGGGCAAACCGCTCAAGATCGCGACGACGATGAAACCGATGATCATGGCGATGACGTTGCCGAAATTGCTGCCCCGTCTTCTGGTGAAGATTCCGCAGAGAAACACGCCGAGGAGCGAGCCGTAAGTGTAGCCGAAAATGCCGAGCACGATCGGGATGATCCGCACTTTCGGATGGACGATGACGAGATAGGAAGTGGTCGATGCAACGATGATCATGAGAACGGAAAACCAAACGGTGGCCCAGCGCACAGCGCGCAGGCTCTGTTCGCTTGTGGATCCCGGATTGATGTAAGTTTCATACCAGTCGCGAGTGAAGCTCGTGGCGAGCGCGTTCAGAGCCGTGCTGAGAGAGCCCATCGCAGTCGCAAAAATTCCGGCGATCAAGAGCCCGCGCAGGCCCGCCGGCATTTCATACAAAATGAAGTGACAGAACGTTTCGTTAGGCGTTTTCGGCAATGTCGGATCGGGATGCGCCTGATAATACGTCCAGAGCAATAAGCCGATGGTGAGAAACGTCAGGACGATCGGAATATCGGCGAGTCCGGACATAATGAGCGAGCGGCGGCTGCGGCGAATATCGGGCGCGGTCAACATCCGCTGTACCATGTCCTGATCGGTTCCATGCGTGGCCATGGTGATGAATGTCGATCCAATTAATCCGGCGAAAATCGTGTACTCGATTTCGAACATGCCTTTGATTCTCTCCCAGCCATGTTTGGCTGGATCGAGACCGTTCGTTAGGAAATCGGAAATACCGAAGCCACCATGGCGCTGCACGATTTCACTCCAGCCGCCGGGAATGGAAGAGTAAAGCAAGCCAACTGCCGTCAACGCGCTGCCGATCATAATCGAAGCCTGGATCAGATCCGTCCAGATAACGGCTTTGATTCCGCCGAGCGTCGTGTAGATCGCGGTGAGAATGACGATGACGACCGTTGATCCGACGTAAATCCAAAGCGTCTGGGTTTGATCGGGCCGCACACCGCGAATCATTTCGTAAGCAAGTGCGAGCGCAATAGCGGCAACGTAAAGCCGTGCGCCGGATGCGAGCAGCCGCGTGATCATGAAAACGGCGGAGGCAGCGTTCTTGGTCGGCACACCGAAGCGCGCGGTCAGGTATTCGTAAATCGAGTAAACTTTGTAGTCGTAGTACGGCTTGATGAAGATGTAGCTGACGAGAATCCGCGCGAGGATGGTGCCGAGCGCGAGCTGGACGTAAGTGTAATTGCGTAGCGCAAAACCTTCGCCGGGCGTGCCGAAAAATGTGCCGGCGCTGGTCTCGGCGGCGATGATAGAGGCGAGCACGGCCCACCAGGGAATTTGCCGGCGACCTAGCGCGAAATCTTCCAGATCGCGTTCCCGTCGGCCCATGAACAGCCCGATTGCAATGATGATAAAAAAATACAGGAATAGAACCGCCGTATCGATCGCCAATTTCGTGTTCATCGGCGCGAACAAAGGGCAGTGGCAAGGGCGTCATCGCCAGCAGGCCACGGGGCGAGTCCGTCCGATCGGCGGACGCGCGAGGCCGCGTGCGCTCCCCAGAGAATCGCCAGCCGGCCGTCCATGTCGATGTTAGGTGACAGAATTTTCCTAATGCGCAACGCGCTTTTTGCTCGGGCGGTGGACGTTGGGCGTTAGATGTTCGACGGTTGCTGGTGCATCTGACGGAAATTCCTGCATCGGATTTCGATCTCGAGATGACTTTGGATTCCGGTCAAGTTTTCCATTGGGATAAGATCGACAATGGATTTATCGGCACGATCGGCGACCAGCCGGTGTACGTTGAGCAGCGCGGCAACTTATTGTTCGTAACCCGTGGGACCCAAGATTTGGTGCGCAGGTATTTCGCGCTGGATCATTCGTTGGCGGAGATATGTGCCTCGTTCCCTGACGATTCAGTGATGAACGCAGCCCGAAGTTTCTGCCGCGGCTTGCGAATCATTCGGCAGCCTAAATGGGACTGCCTGGCTACATTTATTTGTTCGTCGATGAAACAGCTGGCGCATATCCGACAGATTTCGCGAAGCGTGCGGGAACGCTTCAGTCTCGCACGCAAGGTCGACACCTACCTCGTTTACACGTTTCCAGCCGCGCGACGGATTGCCGAAGGTTCGGAAAAGGAATTGCGGGAATGCGCGCTCGGTTATCGAGCAAAGAACTTGCTGGCGACGGCGCGGTTGGTCGCCAACGGAGATGTCGATCTGGAAAAAATGTCGGAGCTCTCCGATGTCGATCTTCGGGGAATGCTGTGCGAGCTGCCCGGCGTAGGCGCAAAGGTTGCTAATTGTGTGATGCTCTTCGCCTACGAACGCCTGCGCGCCTTCCCGATCGACGTCTGGATCGAGCGGGTGCTGCGTGAAAACTATTTTTCGGGCCCGCGAAAATTGAACGCTGCACGGCTGCGAACGTTCACACAAGAGTATTTCGGTGAGCACGGCGGTTATGCGCAGCAATACCTGTTTCATTACGCGCGGAAGCGTTCGCGTCAGTCGGGCGAATTCCGGCGACGGCGCGATTTGTCACCACCTCGCAGGTGAGATAAGTTTCGCCTCGCTCAATTGATGACGACATCGGATTTCATACTCGGCCATTCGGCCGATGATGTGGAGGAGAGAAAGCGGGAGGCACGCAAGGTGTTGTGGGCGCTGCTGGCTGCCATCTTCATCCATTTTGTGATCGCGTACTCGATTGCTATTTCCAGCGGCCTCTTTTCGTCACCGATGCAGATCGAAGAAGATAAGCCGGTTGAACTTACGTTTGTCGACCTGGCGACGCCGGCGCCGGCCGTTGCGAAGAATTCAATGTTCATGGAGACGGACGAATCGAAGCAATCCGCCGAACAACCAAAGGAAAAAACATTTGAATCGAATGCCAACTCGATCGGCGCGAGCCAGGTTCCGGCTACGGGCGAGCTGCCGTTGCCGTCGCAGGAAGGCAAAGACCGACCGACAACCGACTTGGAAACGCACCAATATTCGTTGGCAAGCGAGGGCGCCCAGCCGCAGTCGAGCGCGGCGCCCGAAGAAACGCCCAGTCCTTCCGTCGCGCCGACGCCTCAGTCCACTCCGATTTCGGACGCGGATCAATTTGCCATCCTGACCTTAACGCCAACGCCGTCGATCCAGCCGACCGTTGCTGCAACGCCGCAACAGCCGAGGTCAATTTATCGACCGCTGAAGGAACAGACGCGCCTCTCGGGATCGATCACCAACCGCGGTGCGCCCCGCGTAAACGCAATTGGCACACCGCTTGGCCGCTATCAAAAACTTCTCTACGATGCGGTGGGATCGCATTGGTATACTTACGTCAATGGAGACAACGGCCTAATCAGCATCGGTACAGCGCGGCTTATGTTTTCAGTTGACCGGGAGGGTCATGTGAAGAACCTCAAGGTCATTCAAAATAGTTCCAACGAAGCTTTCGCAAACGTGTGCCTGCGATCCGTTTTGGAGATCCAGCTGCCGCCCATTCCCGAAGATGTGGCGAGCACATTGCCGTCTGAGGGTTTGGACGAAGAAATGACCTTTACCATGTTTGCCAACTGACCGTTTCGAATGTCGGAATCTTTCCATTCGATTATTGGATTTTTCGTCAAGGGCGGCGTTTTCATGTGGCCCCTGCTCGTATGCTCGATCATTTCGCTCACGACTATCATCTTGCGCACGCTGGCGTTGCGGGAAAAGAACGTGCTGCCGTTGACGATTGAAAGCGAAATGGAAAGATTCGCGCCCGGCGCAAGTCCCGAGCGGCTTGCCCGGATAGTCCATCACGATCCGTCGTCGCTCGCGCGCATTGTGCGCGTGGCGCTGGCGCATTTGCGTTGGCCGCGCGCCGAAAATGTCGAAGCGGTGCAAACGCGCGCGCGTTACGAAATGGTGCGGCTGGAGCGCGGGCTCGTCGTGCTCGAAGTCATCATCGGGATCGCGCCGTTGATTGGGTTAATCGGTACGGTCTCGGGCCTGGTGCACGTCTTCGCTAGCTTGGGCTTGAGCGCTGGCGCTGCCGATGCGAAACGGATCGCACTGGGAATTTCGGAAGCGCTCAATTGCACCGTTTTCGGATTGGGAATCGCGGTGCCGAGCTTGATCGCGTTCGTTTACTTTTCCAAAAAAGTAGAAGTGCTCTCAGTGGAAATGGAATCGGTGGTGACGGATCTTCTTTCAAAATGTTACTACGGCCGTTTTGCGGGAGAAACACCGCTACCGCGACAAGTCACGCCGGCGCGCGCGCCGGTCGCGTGAGATTAGACCGCTGTCTCGCGCCATGAAATTTGCAGTCAAGAAGCGGCGGGCGCCCTCCATTATCATTGTTTCGCTGGTCGATATTTTGACAATCCTCCTAATTTTCTTTGTTGTCTCGACTACTTTCAAGCGCGACCAGCCGGAGGTGCAAATCAATTTGCCGGAGGCAAAAACAGCGACCCAGGCTCCGGCCGAACTCGAGCACGCCATTGTCACCGTCGACCAAAATGACGACATCAAGCTCGACGGGCGGGCGATCGGAGTCGATGAACTTGAAAATGCGGTGCGCGATTTGCCGGAAACGCGCAAGTCATCGCTCGCGCTGCAGGCCGACAAAAAGGCTTCCTTTGGCACGATCATTAAAGTGATGGACGCGCTGAAGCTGGCTGGTGTGAAAAATTTGCCGGCCTTCACGCGCGGAGAAAAATGAAGTCGTCGATCCGTCAGTACGGCGATCCGGCATTGCGCGCGAAAGGCAGGCGCGTGGACATGATCGACAATCGCGTTCGCGAGTTGGCGACGGACATGATCGAGACGATGCACGCGGCCAATGGGGTGGGACTCGCGGCGCAGCAAATCGGCGAAGCCCTTCAACTCACCGTGCTCGACATTTCACAAGTAGAGGACCGGCTGAGCAAAATGAAACTGAACGGACAAGATGTCGATCCAAAGAGCGCGATGCCGCTGGTGTTGATTAATCCCGAGATCGAATTACGCGCCGAAACAGAAATGGGAACGGAAGGCTGTTTGAGTTTTCCGGAAATCAGCGGGGAAATTGAACGCGCAAAATCAATCATCGCGCACGCACAAGGTCTGGACGGCGACAATATCGCGATCGAAGCAAGCGGATTCCTGGCCCGAGCCATTCAGCACGAAGTCGATCATTTGAACGGTATTCTTTTTATCGATCGGATGAGCTCGGCGGCGAAGGCGGCATTATCGAGCCGGCTGAAGCGGTTGCAGAAAGAAACCCAGCGCGGGCAGCCTCGAAAGCTTTCGGGGCAAGATCGACAATCACTCGTTAGCGAGACGACGACGCTGTAGCCAACTGCCGTAGCATGTCCTCCCTCTGACGGCTGCAGCTCAGAGCGCTTTGTAATCGACCGAGATCGTTCGGTAAACGAGCGAATCGTGTTGGGCGGAGAAATAGAAAAGCTCGAGCATAGTGGCGCCGACCATCCATTGATAGCCGACCAGCGTTTGGATCACGTCGGAATCGGTGTCGCGCGTGCGCGAAACTAATTTACCGGTGCCGTACTTGGCGTCGAAGTAACGGCGGATTTCTCCCATGCGTTCGTTGTAGCGCTCTATTGACCAGTTATCGTATTCGTATTGCAGTTCCACCCCGAAGAGCGCGCCGCCTTTAAAGGTAAAGAGGGTGCGCTTGAGGCCGGGATGAATCAGGCCTTCGACAATCCAGATCTCGCGGTTTTCTTTTTTCTCACGCGACACAACTTGCGCCTTGGCGCCCTTGAGGACCGCTTCCACTCGCGACATCGGATCGTTCCAGCGAAAACCGAACGGCGGCTGAAGCTCTTCCGCGGCTCGAGCGGGCGAGAGCGCGAGCGCCCACAGGATGAGCAATAACAAAATCCGCATGATCATGCGAGCGATAGGGAGAAAAAATGCCCGCGACGTAAAAAACGGTCAACTTGGGAAAGTGTTCTGAGTCAACTCGCAGCGCGCATGATGATTTTCCTCGCTGCTTGGGTCAACGTCTATTTGCTTTTTTCAGTCAAGATTTTTTTGAACGATGATGAAAATAAAATTCACATTTTTTCTTGTCGATTTCCAAAACGGTTTCTAGTCTCAAGCCGCTTGGCAGGGAGCAAACGGGCTGGATGTGAATAACGTGTGAACATTTCTGAGAAACTTTGAGCCACAAGAATGAATGACGTCTTGACCTTGGCAGAGAGCCTTGAGATAAAACATGTCGACGCTGAGGCAAGCGAGCGAAATTTTCGTGGCGCAAATCAGCACTTCCCCTCGTATTTCCGCAGTTTGCGCAATTTTTGCGAAGGCTTGGCTGGAGCGAAATGGGCTGGCGGCGGTGAATCGCGCACCCAAGCGGCCATCCATTTTCCCTCGATAACTGCCCATGTGGCAATTGTGTAACGGTGTTAACAAGTAAGGACAAAAGGTGTGCGGAGCTCTGGCAGAAGCTGTCGGCCGAGCTAAAGCCGCAGGTGAGTAGCGATACCTTCAAACGCTGGTTTGCTGCACTGGAATTGATCAGTGCAGACGAGAACGCATTGACCTTTCGCGTTCCAAATAACATCTACAAGTATTGGATCGAGAGTAATCACATGGCTGCATTGCAAAGCGCCATCGCGGCGGCTTTCGGAGCTCCGCGCGCGGTCAAGTTTTTGTCGCCTTCGGAACCGCTGAGCGAACCCCTTTCCCAAGAAACCAGCGCGGCCGGAGGAACGGACTTGGCGCGCGGGAGTAGACCGGCCGCCAGCACGCTCGGGCTCAATCCGCGGAACACTTTCGAGTCATTCGTGGTGGGGCCAAACAACGAGATCGCGCACGCTGCCAGTCTCGCCGTCGCCCAATCGCCGGCAAAGACCTACAACCCGCTGTTCATTTATGGCGGCGTCGGTTTGGGCAAGACGCATTTGATGCAGGCGCTCGGGCAGTATGTGTTGGCAAAAAAGAAAAGCACAAAAGTAATTTATCTTTCGAGCGAACTTTTCATCAACGAATTCATCGACGCCATCCAGCACAGTAATCTGGTCAAGTTTCGTAAGCGATACCGCCAGGCGGATGTGCTGCTCATTGATGACATTCAGTTCCTGAGCGGTAAAGAACGTTCGCAGGAAGAATTCTTCCACACCTTCAATACGCTGTTTGACGGGCATAAACAGATCGTGCTCTCAAGTGACCGGCCCGCGTCCGAAATCGCGAACCTGGAGCACCGCTTAGTCTCGCGTTTCGAGTGGGGCCTGACGGCGGAGCTGCAACCGCCCGATGTGGAAACGCGCATCGCCATTTTGCGGAAAAAAGCGCGTGGTATGTCAATCAAGTTGCCGGAAGAAGTTTTCGATTTTCTGGCCAACCGCATTCGCACCAACGTCCGACGGTTGGAAGGCGCGCTCATGCGCGTGGCTTCGTTTGCATCGCTCAGCGGAAAAGAGCTGACACAGGAAGTAATCGAGCATCTGCTGAAAGACATTTTGCAAGAAGAAGCGCGGCACTCCGTCACTATCGAGCAAATTCAACGGCGCGTGGCCGAACATTTCGACGTGCGCCTGGCGGACATGACAAGCAAACGGCGCCCGGCCAACATCGCTTTTCCGCGTCAAGTGGCAATGTATCTGGCGCGCGAGCTTACCAAGGCATCGCTCAACGAAATCGGTGAGGCATTCGGCGGCCGCGATCACGGCACGGTGTTGCACGCCTGCAAGCTGGTGAAAAAGCGGATGAAAGAACAGGATAGCATTCGCCAGACGATTTCTTTCATCGACAGTTCGCTGCAGAGATAGGAACAAATTGATCCATTCGCCCCGCGAGTGTCGATCTGAAGACGCGCGAGATTACGGTTGCCGTACAAAATCGGAAGCTTTACATCTTAAACGCGACTCTCCGTCATGAAATTTAGCGCCACTAAAGAAAAACTGCTTGAAGGTCTGCAGCAGGTCCAAAACGTAGTTAGCACACGCACCACGTTGCCGATTTTATCGAATGTCCTTTTGCAAGCCAATGGCGACGAAGTTCATCTCACCACCACCGATCTGGACGTCGGTGTCCGCGGAAGTTTTGAAGCGCAAGTCGAGAAGGAAGGCGCGACCACGTTGCCGGCGCGTCGCCTTTTTAACATCGTTCGCGAGTTGCCCTCCAGCGAAATCCAAGTTGATGTCGATGGAAAAAACGCTGCGTCCATTCGCAGCGGACAAAGCTTTTTCAAAATCCTCGGACTACCGGAAGAGGAATTTCCGCCACTTCCGAAATTTGAAGGCGCTAAAGTAGTAACCATTCGGCAGAAGGATCTACGTGACGGTCTGCGCAAAACCTCCTACGCCATTTCGACTGACGAAACACGCTACGTGCTCAACGGCGTCCTGTTTAGCTTTAAGGACAACAAACTCACGCTCGTTGCGACAGACGGCCGCCGCCTGGCGATGGTGGATATCGAGTTGGAATTTCCCCGCAGCCATGAAGCCGATATCATTGTTCCGACGAAAGCCGTGACCGAATTGCAACGCCTGCTGACCGATGAGGGCGAAGTGAAAGTGAGTGTGGGCAGCGGCCAAATCGCATTCGATCTGAACAGGACGCTGCTGGTTTCAAAATTGATTGAGGGCAACTATCCGAACTATCGGCAGGTCATCCCGTCTGAAGCAAAAGAGCGCGTCACTCTCGAGCGGGAAACATTTTTGAATTCGCTGCGTCGCGTTTCGCTCCTGGCCAGTGAAAAATCGAATTCGATCAAGCTCAACTTCAGTAAAAACAACATCGATATAACCGCAAACACGCCGGAGGTCGGCGAGGCCAAGGAATCGTTGCCTGTCCAATACAAAGGCCGCGAATTTTCCATCGCGTTCAACCCGGAATTTTTAATGGCGCCGCTCCGCAACCTAACCGAGGACGAAGTTTTTCTCGATCTCATCGACGAAATGAGTCCCGGCGTCTTGAAAATCCAAACGCCGTTTCTTTACGTCCTGATGCCGATGCGCATCAGCGCGTAATGGATCGCTGGCAAAAATTCGGGCGCTGGCGCCGCTGCGGCCTCGTGGTTCTCCTGGGCGCTTCGCTGGTTGAGTCTGCAAAGGCGGAGCTTCCACCGCTGATTCCGCGCAAGATTTTATTCTCCGATCCTCAACGCGCGGCAGTCAGGATTTCGCCGGATGGCAAGATGCTTTCTTATGTCGCGCCTTCCGACAAAGGCGTGGCCAATGTTTTCGTAGAAGACCTTTCGACCCGGCGAGGGCACATGGTTACGCGAGCAGCGCATCGCGGAATTTACGATTACGCGTGGGCGTTCGATGGCAAGCATTTGCTCTATTTTTCGGATGAAAACGGGAATGAAGATTTCCATCTCTACTCTGTCGATCTTACAAACGAGGAGGTTCGCGACCTCACTCCGTTTGCCGGCACGCGCGCGCAGCAACTGCTTCTTTCGCCAGTTCGGCCCGGCCAAGTGCTCATCGGTATCAATCGGCGCGACAGAAAAGTTTTCGACATGTACCGGGTGGATTTGGAAACCGGCGCTACTACCCTCGACACTGCCAATCCCGGGGACGTGTTGAGTTGGACAGCTGACCCGAACTTCGTCATTCGCGCTGCCACCGCTTTTACCGATCACCTCGATACCGTTGTACGTTTTCGTGAGAACGCGACCGCATCCTGGCGCGATGTATTTGTGCTGCCTTTCGAACAAGCGCCATTCCTCGGCCAGGTGAATGGCGGAAACATTATCGTCGATTTCTCCGCCGACGGTAAAAAGCTGGTGCTCGGATCGAGCAAGAATTCGCCAAACTGTAAATTGGTCGAGCTGGAAGGCGGCACCGGTAAAGTCTCGCGCATCCTTGCGGAAGAAAAGGGCGGCGACATTGCGCAAGTGTTCGCCGACCACTTCCGCACATTGATCGATCCGCGCTCTCATCAGGTGCACGCGGTCGCTTTCGATGATGTCAAGGTGCAGTGGCATGCGCTCGACGACGGCACGCAGCGCGACTTTGAGGAGTTGAGTCACCTCGAGTCCGCCGTTTTCAATGTCGAAGCGACCGATCTTAGCAACGAGCGATGGATTGTCTCGTTTGCGCGCGATAACGCGGCCACCTCGTTCTACTTCTATGACCGCAAAACGCAGAAGCCACAGTTCTTATTCAAAGATCAGCCGCAGCTTACCGACTTCACTTTGGCTGAAATGAAGCCGGTAACGATTTGCGCACGTGACGGATTCGAGCTGCTCAGTTATCTTACTTTGCCTCTCGGCGTTTCGCCCAAGCGCCTGCCACTCGTGCTGGTGGTGCATGGCGGACCCTGGGCACGGGACGATTGGGGATTTGATCCAAACACGCAATGGCTGGCCAATCGCGGCTACGCCGTGCTGCAAGCAAACTTCCGCGGCTCCACTGTGAACGAGGCTTACATGAACGCTGGCAATGGCAAAATCGGCACCGGCACAGATGACGATCTTACTGATGCAGTGCAATGGGCAATCGCCCAGGAGATTGCCGATCCGCAGCGAATCGCGGTCATGGGCGCTTCGTTCGGCGGGTATTCCACATTACGGGCTTTGACCTTGCATCCGGACATGTACGCATGCGGCGTGGAAGAAGTTGGCCCAGCCGATGTGGCCACGTTAATCAACTCCATTCCCGATTACTGGAAGCCGGTAAAGAAGCGTTGGCTCCGTCGAATCGGAGATGTTGTCGCCGACCCGCAACTCAATGAAAAGCTTTCGCCTCTCTTCCACGCCGACGCCATCGCTGCGCCACTCCTGATCGGTCACGGACTCAACGATCCGCGAGTGAAGATCGAGCAATCGGAAAAGATCGTAAACACCATTCGGGAAAAGGGCGGCAAAGTTCTTTTTGTCGTTTACCCGGACGAAGGCCATGGCTTTGCGCGCCCAGAAAACAACATCGATTTTGCCGGTCGCGCAGAAGAGCTTTTACATGAAGCCATCGGCGGCCGCTTCGAGCCGTGGCAAAAAGTGCCGGGAGCTAGTGGCGAGTTAAAGTAAAGGGCGTATCTGCGGCCAGCGCGTTCACGCAAGCCGCCAAGACTGTCTCGCCACTGAGCGCTCTCAGGTCGCCTGAAGGCGCGCGGATAACTGCGACTGTTTTGTTCAACGGGGCCCACACTTCGGGGTCGGTCGGACCGAAAAGCAAAATGCACTTTGCGCCTGCGGCCGCAGCCAGCTGGGAAATGCCGCTATCGTGGCCGAGGAAAATCGCGTCCGCGAACAAAGCTGCGAGACGCGTCAACGGCAAGTTTTTCGCAAAAAGAACACGGGCATTTTTCCAAATTGACTCCAGCTTCACCGTTTGACTTTCATCTGCTTCGCCTGAAATGACGACGATCGAGCCCGCGAAATTCTCCGAGCTCAGCAACTGATTTCCGATCTCGATCCAGCATTCGAGCGGCCAATTTTTTTTCTCGCTACCACTGCCAGGATGCAATGTCACAATCGGTCGCGCGCAATCAGCGAGAAATTTTGCGGCGAGATTTCGATCTTCCTGCGATGGATAAACCTGCGCCGCCAAATCTTTGACCGGAATCCCAAGTTGCAGCAGCGGTTGCGCTAGTTGACAGGCCGCATGTTGTGAGTTGTCGACCTTGGCGGGGCCGCGCACAATTTGTTGGATCCCGCAGCGCCGCAAATTGTTCTCGAAGATTCCGTCCGGATCGTAAAGATAGCTGATGATCAAATCGAAGCTGGAAAAATAACTGGCGAGCTCGGGCGACAGCTCCGAGTCTCTCGCGAAGAAGCCCGACATTGGTCCGTATTCGATTGAGCGGATGGCTTGCGCGTAAAACCGGTTTTCGGCCAGCGCCGCGATGTGCTTGTAACCGAGAATCTCGATGTGCGCCTGGGGATATGCGTCGCGTAGCGCTTTGAGCGCCGGCAGCGTAAGAATGAAATCGCCAATGGCGCCACCGCGGATTACTAGAATGTGATGGAACATAGACCTGTGGTCTGTGTGCCCAGCGGGTTTCAAACCCGCTGCTCGCTTAGCGGAGTGGAACTATGGCCGCACAGAGCACAGCCCCATGTTCCTCTAATATTGCGTGATCGCCAGTGCGAGGATAACTGCGCCGTATGCAACGGCAACGCCATGCATGAACCGCCAACGCGCGTTATTCTTGGCACTCCAAGCGATCTGATCGCGCAGCAAATAAGGCATCGTAACCCAAAAAAGACCGGCGACGACAAGCAGATACGCAAACACCGTGACAAACAAGCGGCTCGCTTCGTAGCGAAAGAATGCGGCATCGAGGAGCGGCTCGCCGGCGAGCAAGCAAAGAATACCAAGCGCGCGTACCGCCAAGAATTCCTGCATAAAGCGCAGGACGAGCACATAACCAATCGGCAGGGCAATAAGCAGCGGCCGGCGAAAACTGTAGAACTCGCCCATTTCCATCGTGCGGAGGAGCCAAAAACTCCAGACAAGGTCGACAGTCAACAAAACGGCGCTGGCGAGAAAGGAACGGGGGAAATGCCGAGTCAGGCTTTGCACGAGCGCCGGCTGCAACAGTCCCGGCAATCCTATCAAAAGAAGAAACGCGCCGGAGATGAATCCGGCGGTTTGCAAAGACAAATGATAAATCATGCGGCGATCATCGCGGCGGGCGCTTTAGTCTGGCTCGACGGCGTTCCATAGAGGCTGAACCCGGTCGCACGCTCAATTTGTACGTCGACAAGTTCCCCGACGAATTCATCGCCACCTTCAAAGATGACGATTTTGTTTGTGCGCGTCCGGCCCATCAGCCGCGCCGGATTTGTTTTGCTCGGGCCCTCGCAAAGGACTTCGATACGGCATCCAACGAGGCGCTCATTCGCGCGGCGCGCTGACTCGTTCACGACGCCGAGCAGATCGTGATTGCGTTCTTCTTTGATTCCCTCGTCGATTTGTTCAGGCATTTCCGCAGCGGGCGTGTCTCGTCGCGGCGAATAACGGAAAACAAAGGCGTTATCGAATTGCAGTTGCTCGACCAAGTCGCGCGTTTGCTTGTAATCATCATCGCTCTCGCCGGGGAATCCGACTATGATGTCCGTCGTAATCGAAATTCCCGGCCGCGCCTGTCGGATTCGCCGGACAAGGTCGAAATATTTTTCCGCGGTGTAAGTGCGGTGCATCGATTTCAGGATTTTATTGGACCCAGACTGCAAGGGCAGATGAACGTGTTCGACCAATTTCGACAATCTCTCGAACGCGTCGATCAAATCCTCGCGAAAACCGATCGGATGCGGTGAAGTGAAACGCAGTCGCTCGAGCCCGTTGATCTCGTGCACGATTTCCAGCAATTGCACGAACGGACTTTTATTGTCGATCTTCGGGAATTCATGGCGACCATACAGGTTTACGATCTGCCCAAGGAGAGTGACTTCTTTCACACCGCGTGCGACCAAATCGTGTACTTCGCCCATAATCTCCGGGATGGAACGACTGCGCTCGGCGCCACGCGTCTGTGGCACGATGCAAAAAGTGCAATGCATGTTGCAGCCTTGCATGATCGAAACAAAGGCGGTCGCTTGTTTCGGCGCGAGTTGCTGTTCGCGAATAGTCGATTGCGATCCCGCTTCCTCGGCGATATCGACGATTGAAAAGCGTAGATCATCCATTGCCCTGTCGCCGGGGTCGGCGACCCCGGCTACAACTGCACGTTTCTTCGCCACCAGTTCATCCACGTAATCCGCGACGCGATGAAACTTCTGGGTGCCCACGACAAGATCGACATGCGGCAAATTCTTGAGCAGCGATTCGCCGCGCGCCTGAGCCATGCATCCCAAAAAGCCCAAAACAATTTCGGGACGTTGTTTCGCCAGTTGCCCAAGCATTCCCATTTTGCCAAGTGCTTTCTGGTCGGCCATGTCGCGCACGCTGCAAGTATTGAGCAACACAACGTCGGCTTCCGTTTCGCTGACCACGCGCTCGTAACCACGCGCAATGAGCGAGTGTGCGACCTGTTCCGAGTCGCGCTCGTTCATCTGGCAACCGTAGGTCTTGATGAAAAATTTCGGCATGGAAGGGGAAAATAATACAACGTCAGACGAGATGTGCCACGCACAGATTATCCCCTTTTCAAGGTGTCGATCTTTTGGATTTAATCCCGAAAGCTTTCGGGAATGAAGGATGAACTTCCAGCGATCGGTATCATCGGCGGCAGCGGCTTGTATCAAATGGAGGAATTGCGCGAAGCGATCGAGCATCAGATCGACACGCCGTTTGGCTCGCCTTCTGACGCGTTGATTGGCGGAAAAATTAGCGGACGCCAGGTTTATTTTTTGCCGCGACACGGGCGCGGCCACCGGATTTTGCCGCACGAGCTAAATCATCGCGCGAATATTTACGCGCTGCGCTCCCTCAACGTCCGCTGGATCATTTCGGTTAGCGCGGTCGGCAGTCTGCAGGAAAGATACGCCCCGCGGGATATTTTATTGCCGTCCCAGTTTTACGATCGGACCAGCATGCGCGCGGGCCACACATTTTTCGGCGATGGAATCGTTGCGCATATTTCATTCGCCCAACCGATCAGTACGAACCTGCGCAATCTGCTGGCTGATTCGGCGCGCTCGCTAGGGCTCACGTTGCACAACGGCGGCACTTACGTGAACATGGATGGGCCGGCATTTTCCACGCGCGCCGAGTCGGAGTTCAACCGCCAGCAGGGCTTCGATGTGATCGGGATGACGAGTTTGCCGGAAGCAAAGTTGGCGCGAGAAGCGGAAATTGCACTCGCAACCATGGCGATGATCACTGATTACGATTGCTGGAAGATCGAGGAAGAACCGGTCTCGGCCCAGAGCGTCATCGGTCATTTGCTGGCAAATGCCGACGCCGCCAGAAAAGTAATTGTCGATGTTATCCGGCGACTGCCGGGCGAGGCGAATTGGCCGGAACACTCAGCGTTGGACTCCGCTTTGGTGACTGACCGCAGCCTTTGGCCGCCGGTAACAATTGAACGGTTAGGACCAATTCTGAGGCGATTTTTTTAGCCTAAAAAAGTACTTGCTCTCCGAACTCGCATTATAGTACTTATAAGAGGCTCGGCACCTGCAGCCTGTGGAGCCCAACGAATGAAAATCCAGATCGTTACCTGCCTGCTTAGCCTCACTTTGCTTCCGGCTTGTTCCACTACCAGTGTCACGACAGCGAACCAGCAGACTCTGGAACAACGCTTGACGGCAAAGTATGCCAGCGTTGAGACCAGAATGGAAGAACCCGCGCCACCCGCCGAGGGCCCGGAGGATGTCCCGGCGGATGCGCCTAACAACGTGGATCACAATCCCACACTGGTTCCTTCCCCGTTACTCCGTTATTGGGCTTCATCCCGGACGCCTTAATTTCGCCTCAGCTTGTTAGCCTTTTTATCGCGTCGCAGAGCGAGCAAATCTGCTCGGCTGTGTGGACGGCGGTCACAGTAATGCGCAAACGCGCCGCGCCTTTCGCCACAGTGGGATAACGAATCGCGGGCACGAAGAAGCCCTCCGCTTGAAGCTCCTTCGCTAACTCAAGCGCAGTTTCCTCGTTGCCGACGATCCATGGGAAAATCGCGCTATCCGAATGCAGCGAAAGCCGTTCGCGAAAGATGTCAATGTTACGCCAGAGAAGTCGTCGGCGGTCTTCTCCTTCGGCTGAGGAAATGAAATCGAGCGCGGCCAAGGCGGCCGCAGCCAGGGCGGGCGGCGGCGACGTCGAAAAAATAAATGATCGGGCGCGATTGATCAGCCATTCAATCAAACTGCGCGAGCCGCAAATGTACCCGCCACTTACCCCGAGCGCCTTGCTCAGCGTTCCCATTTGAACATCGACATCGTCGCTCAGATTTTCGGCGGCGGCGAGTCCGCGCCCGTTCGAGCCGATTACACCAATGGCATGCGCTTCATCGAGTAGCAGGAGCGCGTTGAAGTATTTTTTCAACTTAATCAAATCGCGCAGCGGCGCGCGGTCTCCATCCATCGAGAAAACGGATTCAGTGACAATGAGAATTCGCGCTTTCGGCCGTTCGCGGCGCGCCCATTCCAGATGGCTTTTCAGCTTGGCAAGCTGATTATGCGGGAAAATGCGCAGCGTCGCCCCGCTTAACTTCGCGCCGTCGATTAACGAGGCGTGACACAACTTGTCGAGCAAAACGACGTCGCTCTTCGCGGCCAATGCTGGCAGCGTCCCCAGCGCCGCCGCATATCCGCTGTTGAAACAGAGCGCGGCCGGCGTCCCCTTCCATCTTGCCAGCGCGTTTTCCAAACGAAGATGCGGCGGCTGCGTTCCGCTGATTAATCGCGATGCCCCGGCGCCGACTCCGAATTGGTTGATCGCGCCAATCGCGGCTTTGCGCAAACGGAGATCGTTTGCGAGCCCCAGGTAATCGTTCGACGAAAAATTGATCAGCCGTTTCCCGGCTCGCCCCGGGATAAGTCCGTGTCGCCGCGGCGACCGGACAAGGTCGACAATCGGTCCTTGCGCGCTTCCGATCTCGCGTAGATGTCGATCCAGCGAGCGAGCGCGGAGCGCTTGCAGTTGCTCCGCTAATAAGTCGCTCATCCAGCCGATGGATTCCAGAGGCCCCAGGCGAGCAGCGCGGACGCGTCGCGCCAGACTCCGGCTTTACTATCGCCAAGCACGACGACGATAACGTCACGGCCGGGTCGCGAACCGCTGCAAATCAAGCAATGGCCGGCCGCTTCCGTGTAGCCGGTTTTCATGCCGTTGCAATACGGCAGCCGTTTTAAGACCTTGTTGGTGTTTTCGAGTTCACGTGTGCGGCCGTTCGCGTAACGAAACACAATCTGCGGCAGACAAACGATCGAGCGAATGGTCGGATTGGCGTAGGCCGTGCGAGCAATAATCGAAAGGTCCCGCGCGCTGGAATACTGTTCGGGCACGGGTAACCCGTTCGGATTCACGAAGTGCGAATGGGTTGCGCCGAGCTCGCGCGCGCGCTGGTTCATCCGTTCGGCGAAACCTTCGATACTGCCGGCGTTATCGCGCGCCAGGCATCGCGCCACGTCGTTTGGGCTTTTCACAAGCAACGCCCGCAACAAATCGATGCGCTGGTAAGTGTCCCCCGGCTTAATATTCAGCTTCACCGGCTCCGCCAGCGTGTCGATCGGCTCAACGGTCACTTGTCGATCCAAAAAGCCAGTCTCGGAAACGATCAATGCCGTCAACAACTTTTGCGTGCTGGCCGGTGGACGAACTTCGTCCGCGTTTTTTTCGTACAAAATCTGCCCGGTGCGAGCATCGACCATGATAACCGACCTGGCGCCCGTCGCCGGAATCCCACCCGAGACACGTGGCGGCGCAATCTCCTCGCGTTCCTCATCTGGACTCGCCTTGGCTTTGGCGTGCACGCGCGGAGATCGCGCGCGTGTTAGTTTTAGCGGAGACTCCTTTGGCAGGGGCTCGGGAAGGCCGGTTGGCCGGACACTTTCCATTTCCTGCGCGAATACGGCAAGCGGTAACGCCAGCGCGCAGAGCCAGAGGATCCAGCAGTGTGCCCGTTTCATCGGCGGGAAATTAGCGGCAAGCTTTCTCGCACCGCAAGTGAATGGCCCCGGAAACTTTATAATTCCCGGCCACGCTGAATCAGCTCGATCTCGTAACCTTCCGGCGCATCGATGAAAGCGATTTTGCTTCCACCTTCAGTTTGATACGGTCCATCAGAAAGTGGGTATCCTTTGGCGGCAGATTCGCGCGCGAACTTCTCGAGATCATCCACTTCGAAGGCGAGGTGCGTCAGATCGGGACCGACTACCACCGGCCCGCTTTGATCGAATTTACAAATCTCGATCTCTTCCTCGCTCTCCGGCGCTTTCAGAAACACCAGCTGCGAGCCGCGCCCGGAAGTATGACGACGAATTTCCTGTAAACCAAGAACGTCTTTATAAAACGCCACTGTCTTCTCCAGGTCTTTTACTCGGTAACGAGTGTGCAAAAGTTTTTTGATCATGGCTATCTTATTGCCCTCGCCAGCGAACAATTCAATGGCGCCGCAAACTTAAATTACGCCATCGCGGCCAACAGCCTTGTTCTCTGATTGTCGATCAAAGCGAAGAGTTGTAGTTCTTAGCTCAATGAAGCTGGTCATCGCAGCCACGGGTGCGAGCGGCACAATTTATCTGCAACGTTTGTTCGAGCAGATCGATTGCGCAGCGCACGCAGTTCATCTCGTCATGAGCGCGCACGCCAAACAAGTCGCCGCCCAGGAGATCGATCGATTGCAAATTCCCAAGGAGGTCGCCCAACACGCGGAGAACGATCTCAATGTTCCATTCGTCAGCGGTTCAGCACATTTTGACGCGATGGTGATCGTTCCTTGTTCGATGGCCACACTCGGCCGCATTGCCTCCGGCTCGAGCGACACGGCGCTTTTACGCGCAGCCGACGTTTTTTTGAAGGAGCGTCGGAAGCTCATTCTCGTGCCACGCGAAACGCCGTGGAATCTTATTCACGCGCGCAACGTCGTCACGCTGCTCGAAGCTGGCGCAATCGTCTTGCCTGCGATCCCGTCCTTTTACAGTCGGCCAAAGTCACTTGTCGATGTTGTCGATACTGTTGTGTGGCGGATTCTCGATCAAGTCGGCTTGCCCAATCCGCGCGCGTTTCGCTGGTCCTCCGGCGGACGGATTGGTCCTGGTCGCCGTGGCGACCGTGGCGAACCAAGTGAAACCGGGAAGCCCCGAGAACGTTGAAAATCGAAGGCTGGCGCGCGCGGTGGCTGATCGCGTTTGGATTTCGTTTGCTCCAGGTTTGGGCGCGGACCTTGCGTTTCGAAATCGATGACCGCGCGGGCGTGATCGGCCAGCCGGTCGAGAAGAATTACATCGCCGCACTTTGGCACAACCGCCTGTTGCTCATCTCGTTTGCGTTGAAAAAATTCCTGCCCCAACGGACTGGCGCCGGCCTCATCAGCGCCAGTCGCGATGGAGACCTCGTCGCAGATTTGACGCGACGCTTCGGCTTTGAAGTCGTGCGCGGTTCCAGTTCGCGGCTGGGAGCGAGCGCAATTCTCGAACTCAGCAATGTGCTGGCAAGGGGACGCGACATTTTGATCACGCCAGACGGCCCGCGCGGACCGGCTTACGAACTCGGTCCGGGCATTATTTTCCTGGCGCAGAAAACCGGCGCGGAAGTCGTGCCGGTCAACTTTGAGTACTCAAGTTGCTGGCGGTTGAATAGCTGGGATGGATTTATTCTGCCGCGTCCGTTTTCCAAAGTCCGCTTCCTAATCGGACCGCCGCATCGGGTAAAATCGACAAGTACGCCAAAGGAATTCGAAGCCGAGCGTTTCCGTTTGCAGAACACGATGATGTCGCTGGTTGAACGGCGCTGACGCATTTAAGTTCGGCGCATGGTCAATTTGATGGAGAACCGCGCGATCGCGTTCTGTCATCCTGAGCGAAGCGAGGGATCCCCCGGCGGGTTATGCGGCACACCACGTAACCAGTATGACCGCCACTTCGATTGTGAGGTTCCTGTCCCGCGGCTGCGGGATCGGAATGACAACGATGAGTCCACCCTCTCCAAATTTTAATCTCATGCTCAACATCATCGATGGCCGCGCGATTGCCGAAAAGGTTTATGTCGATCTTCGCCGCGAGATCACGCGATTGAAATCGAAAGGTATCACGCCAGGACTGGCAGTGGTTCTCGTCGGCGATGACCCAGCCTCGCGCGCCTACGTTCGTTCGAAAGACAAAATGAGCCGCGAGCTCGGGCTTCACTCGGTCAAACTCGAACTGCCAGCGTCGACGAAGCAATCAGAGTTACTCACGCGCGTTGAAGAGTTAAATCGTGATCCAGGGGTTCACGGCATTCTTGTTCAATCGCCGCCTCCGAAAGAAATCGATGAAGCGGCGATTGTGCGCGCGCTTGATCCGCGCAAAGACGTGGATGGATTTCATCCGCTCAACGTGGCGAAGCTCGCGCTTGGAGATCCGACTGGATTTGTGCCATGCACACCGCTCGGGGTGCAACGCTTGCTCACCGAAAGCAAGATCGATATTTCCGGAGCGCACGTTGTTATCCTCGGACGCAGTATGATCGTAGGAAAACCGCTTGCGCTTCTGCTCATGCAAAAACGAGAGGGCGGCGATGCGACCGTGACGGTGGCCCATTCGCGCAGCAAGAATCTCGAAGCGATCACGCGTTCAGCAGACATTTTAATTGCAGCGATCGGTCGCCCGGGATTTGTGAAAGCCGATCACGTGCGCGACGGCGCAGTGCTTATCGATGTTGGAATTAATCGCATGGAAGATGCAACGAGCAAACGCTCTTACCGACTGGTGGGTGACGTTGCGTTTGACGAAGTCGCGAAGAAAGCTGCGGCCATCACGCCTGTGCCAGGCGGCGTCGGCCCGATGACCATTGCCATGTTGATGTCGAACACGGTGAAAGCGTGCTCGCAATCGCTATCGCGATTGGAATGACGAGGCACGAAAACCGATGAAGCCGAGCTCATAAACTTGACCGCTTAAAGCGGTCGAGTTTCGGCTGATGCGGCCCGGCGAGCAGCCATTTATTTTGGCTCGGCGTTTGCCGCGGCGAACGCCGCTACAACTTCAGCGCGTAATTTTATTCGTGAGGAAACGCAGAACCGCCGGATGAAGCGGCGCAAATGGCAAGAGCAATGATGCAAACCGCGGCCACAAAACCGCGGTGCGTGCCAATCGATTGATCCAAAGTCGTCCGCGATACATGTCCACCAGACCGCGCGCAAATTCGCGTAAAGATGACTGTCGATCTTGGCCGCAAACGATTTTGCTGACCGCGATAGCGGCGAGTTCGCCGGAGCGCAGCGCGTAATAAATTCCCTCGCCAGTGAACGGCTCGACCACGCGCGCAGCGTCACCAATGAAAAAAAGATTTTCGTGAATAGAAGGAACCGGCGCGCGGGTGAGCGGGGTGATGGTGCGCCACGGTTGGTCGGGTTCGATTTCAAAATTTCGCTCCGCCCATTTTCGCAGGGATAAAATAGTTGGTGGTGTGCCAACCAGACAAAGATTGAGCTCGTTTTCATTCACTGGTGCCTGTCCAGAATACCCTTCCGCGAGAAGTTGGAGGACAACGCGGTTGCCGAAGTTCCGCGGCAATGGAACGTGGGCTTGCAATGCGACACGCTCGCGTGCTGCTCGTGGCAACAAATTGCGAATCCGCGCAACCGTTGAATTGCGTCCATCGGCCCCGACCAGCACCCGCGCCGTAATCGTTTCATTGACGATGTCGATCTTCCAATTGCGAGCTGCGGTTTTGGACAACGCCATGAGAGTCGATTCTTCACGAACGGCCACGCCGAGCTCCCGCGCGCGGACGAGCACAAGATTATCGAACAAACTGCGCTTAACCGCGATTTCGTTCTCTTCGCCGCGCGGAAGATCGACAGTTACCTGTCGCCCGCCAATGGTGATAAACTCGACCGCGTCGAGTTTCCCATGCGGCAAATTGCGGACTTGTTCATAAAGTGCGAGTCGGTGCAGCACCGGCCAACACGCGGGGTTCAGACAATCGCCGCACACTTTTTCGCGCGGAAATTTTTCGCGCTCGATGATCACCGTGCGCAATCCGGCCCCTGCGCAAAAGGCCGCGCAGGTTGATCCTGCCGGGCCCGCCCCGACGACTGCCACATCGAACATTTCCATTACACTTTGATTCGAGAGTCGTGAATTCGTGAATCGGCAAATCGAAGAGGCCGATTTAACGAATCACGACTCATCGCAATCCCCCCCACTCCATGAATCACATTCGTCGCTGGCATGCGACTTGATTACGGGACAGATTAATCTCTATGAGCTGGTCGCTTCCGATTATTCGCATCGCGGGAATCCAACTGCGGATTCATGTTACTTTTTTGCTTCTGATTGCCTGGTTGGCGTTCGGATATTACGCCGAAGGGGGGTCAGCTGTGGCCGCGGCACGCGTGATTTTTGTTCTGCTGCTTTTCGTTTGCGTTGTGTTGCATGAATTCGGACACGCGTTTGCAGCAAAAGCTTTCGGAATTAACACCCCCGACATTACGCTGCTCCCGATCGGCGGCGTGGCGCGACTCGAGCGAATGCCGGAAGAGCCGGTACAGGAATTGATGATCGCGCTGGCTGGCCCGGCTGTAAACGTGATCATCGCGTGTTGTCTTTTTTTGGTGATCGGCACTCGCGGCCTGTTGAATCCGGAGACAGTGCAAGGTGGGGACATGATCGCGCAGTTACTTACGATCAATGTCGTTTTGGTTCTCTTCAATCTGCTGCCGGCGTTTCCGATGGATGGTGGCCGGGTTTTGCGCGCGTTGCTGGCGACCCGCCTCACTTACGCACGGGCAACACAGATCGCAGCAAGCATCGGGCAGGGTTGCGCGTTTATTTTCGGTTTTCTCGGCTTACTTTGGAATCCGTTTTTAATCTTTATCGCGCTGTTCGTTTATATCGGCGCGTCGCAGGAGGCGGCGCTAGCGCAAATGAGAGACGTGTCTCGGAGATTCCCCGTGTCGAGCGCTATGGTGCGCGAGTTTCGTTCGCTGCCGATCAGCGCCACGTTGCAAGAAGCGGTTGATGCGCTACTCGCGACGTCGCAACATGATTTTCCCGTGCTCGATGAAAACGGGAAGGTGGCCGGCGTGCTGACGCGGCATGATCTGATTGCCGCGCTGCGCAAAGACGATCCCACCATTCGTGTCGGTGACGTGATGCGGCGCGATATTCCGACAGTAACAACCGGCACCCGCTTTGAAGAAGCGTTTCGCATCATGCAGGAATGCAATTGTCCGGCGGTGCCTGTGCTTGACAGCATGAAACGATTGGTCGGCTTGCTCACGCCGGAAAACGTCAGCGAATTGATGATGGTGCAATCCGCCCAGCCGCGCCGGCGCGCGGCGTAACGAGTTGTAGCAGCGCTCGCCGCGGCGAGCGCCTCCACAACGGCGAGTGAGGCGCTTGCCCTACAATTCGCAAGGCGCGATTGTCGATCTTCTCGAGAGATGATAGCGACAAAAGACAAACCCGACCTGCAGAAGAAAGTGCACGAGGTGCCGCACAAGCCCGGCGTGTATTTGATGCGGGACCGGTTCAATCGCGTGATTTACGTGGGCAAAGCACGTGACCTGCGCAAGCGCGTCAGCTCGTACTTTTTTCCGTCAAAGATTACGCAGGCCGATTTGAAAACGCGCGCCATGCTCGATGCCACTTGGAATTTCGAGACGCACGTTGTCCGGAGCGAAGCCGAATCACTCCTCCTGGAAGGCAAGCTGATCAAGGAATATCGGCCGCGATACAATGTTTCCTTTCGTGACGACAAACGGTTTCTGGTTGTTAAGGTCGGCATGTCGGAAGAGTGGCCGCGCTTTCGCCTGGCGCGATTCAAAAAGGATGACGGCGCCCGCTATTTCGGGCCATACGCGCACGCCGGCGCCTTACGACAGACGCTTAACTTGATGCGCAAGAAATTTGGCGTGCTCACTTTCGGGCGCGGTGCGCCCACGGAGCGCGAATTGAAATCCGCCACTTACCAGGTTCCGATGCGCCTGAGCGAAATCACGGCCGGGCAATATCGCGAACGTGTCGCGCAAGCATGCGAATTTCTGGAAGGCCATTCGCGGGAGATGATCGACACGTTGGACGAACAAATGCGCCAGGCTGCCGATAAAATGGATTTCGAAAAAGCGGCTGAATTGCGCAACATGATCGATGATGTTCGCCAGACGACCAAGCCAATGCGCCGCTTCACCCGCGGCAGTTTGCCGACCGCCATTGACCCGATGGCGGATGTGCAAGCGTTGGCGGACGCATTGCAGCTTCCCCAACCGCCGCGTGTGATGGAATGCTTCGACATCTCGAACATTTCTACAACACACGTCGTCGCTTCGATGGTTTGCTTTCGGGATGGCTTGCCGGACAAGAATTGCTATCGACGATATCGCGTGCGCACCGTTGAAGGCCAGGACGACTTCGCGAGCATGGCCGAAGTCGTTAGGCGAAGATACTCTCGCGTGCTGCTCGAGGCGCGTGAGCTCAATCCTGACGCGGCGGAGTTTTCTCAAGAAACCGCCGGCGAGGCGATCGCGCGACAGCAAAGTGGCGTAGGCGTCCCCCTTGCGGCCGAAAATAACTGGCAAGCTCGCCACGGGCCGAGTCCGTCCGATCGGCGGATCGGAGGCTCGCGCTACATTCGCTTACCCGATCTAATCATCGTCGATGGCGGGAAAGGACAGCTCTCGGCCGCGTGTCGCGAATTGCAGCGGCTTGGTCTGCATGATTTGCCAATCATCGGTTTAGCGAAAGAGCACGAAGAGATTTATCGTCCGGGGCGTGCGCTTCCGCTGCAACTTCCGCTCGACTCCGGTGCGCTGCGTTTGTTGCAGCGGATTCGCGACGAAGCGCACCGTTTCGCCAACGCTTACCATCAATTACTTTTGAAAAAACGAGTTGAAGAAAGCATTCTCGACGATTGTCCAGGCGTTAGCCAAAACCGGAAGAATTTACTGCTGCGAAGATTTGGATCAGTAAACCGGCTGCGCAAAGCGAGCGTGGAAGACATCGCTGCGACCGAGGGAATCGGGCCGAAGCTGGCGGAGGAAGTACACCGTTTTCTGCAAAGACATTAATTTGTTCGCAGATCTCGCAGATTAACGCAGATTTTTTTGGAATGAGATCGACCCTAATCCACCAACATCTGCGTAATCTGTGGGTGATATTGTCGATCTTTGCTGGATCGGCGGTGCTTCAGGCGCAGACGCCAACTCCAATCGCCAGCCCAGAAACAGAAGAGGAGACGATCATCCCGACGTTCGAGACACAAAAGCTTGCGCGCACTTATATTCTCGATGTTCCGGCGCCGCGCGGACAAATCACCGATCGCAATGGTGTCCCGCTGGCGCAAAACAAACTCAGTTACAATTTGGCGATCAATTTTCCGACGCCGCTCGATTTTTCCGATGCGCGGGCAATCAGCTTCGCGCGGGAAAAAATCGACAAGGCGGCAAAATTAATCGGCCGGTCGATCAAAATTTCGGATGACGCGATTCTGCGACACTATCGAAACCGCGGGATTCTGCCGTTCGAGATCGGGCAAAATCTCAGTGCGGACGAGTACGAGGCGGTCAAAGACCGCACCAATGATGGAATGGTGGTGCGATCGATTTATGTCCGCACTTATCCTAATGGAAAATTAGCCGGCCAAATTATCGGTTACACTGGAAAGACCGGTCGAAATCTCGACGGCATCATCGATAATCACGAAACGCTGTGGCCGGGAACCGAAGGCCGCGAAGGACTCGAGCAAACGTTCAACGACATGCTCACTGGCAAGCATGGCGAATACAAGCTCACTTTCGACAAGGACGGACGGAAAACTTCCGAGAAACTGATCACGCCGCCAGTGCCGGGCTACAACGTGATCACGACACTCGATGTTCGCCTCCAGGAATTGGCCGAGAAAGCGCTTGCCGCCAAAGCAAAACGCGGCGCCCTCGTCATTGTCGATCCAAACAGTGGCGACATTCTGGCGATGGCGTCCTGGCCGACTTACGATCCGAATCTTTTTATTCCCACGATCTCAGCGGAGAAATTCAAGGGCTTGCAGGACGATCCGGATATTCCCCTTTTGCCGCGTGCGTTCCGCTCCTCTTATCCGCCGGGATCCACATTCAAAGTCGCAGTCGGAATCGCAGCGCTGGAGAGCGGCGCCGTCGGACCTAACGACGAATACGAATGCGTGCCTGCCATTGAGATCGGCAATCTCACGTTTCACAACTGGAAAAAAGGCGACCGCGGTCCGATGAACTTCATCCAGGCGCTGACCGAATCGTGTGACACCTGGTTTTACCAAGTCGGAATCAAAACCGGCGCCGAACCGATTATCGATTGGGCTTTGAAACTCGGCTTCGGCGCGAAGTGCGGCATTCCGTTGCGCGGCGAAGTGGAAGGGCGCGTGCCTAATGATGAATACATGAAGGCGACACATGGCCGCAAATTACTCAATGGCGACATCGCCAACTTGTCGATCGGCCAGGGCGATACGCAGGTGACGCCGCTGCAAATGGCGCAGGCGATGGCCATCATCGCGAACGGCGGCATTTTTTACCAAACGCGTTTGGTGCAACAGGTCCAAAGCATCGGCAATGAAATCGTCAGCGCCTATCAAGTCCGTGAAAAACGCAGACTCGATATTCCCGCCGAGACAATGGACCAGTTGCGCACTGGGCTGATCAAGGTCGTGAATGGAGCTGGCGGCACCGCGCATGAGGCCGAACTCGGCAATGTTGAACTCGCTGGCAAAACCGGGACGGCGCAGTGGGGCCCGAAGAATAAGGAGCGCACGGCAGCCTGGTTCGCCGGGTTTGTGCCGGCCGACCAACCCCAGTACGCGTTCGCCGCACTTTACGAAGGCGATGTCGGCAGCAAAGTTCACGGTGGCACCGTTGCCGCACCGCTGATCGCCGACGTGTTCAAAGACGTCTACAAAGGACAAGTGGCCAATGGCCGCAAACAAAATCGTCTGCGCGAAGTCATAACGGTTCGGCGCGCCCAACCAGTGGAAGAAGATGAGTCAGATTAGGTGGAGCGCGATCGCCGGGCGTACCCACGATTAAATCGGACATCTCGGCGAGACGTCCCCACCTCAGGCCGCCGCGGTCTCCTGCGGCAATTCCATTGTGCCTTTGAACTTCGGCGGCTCTTCTTCGACTGCGAAATTTTCCGAATAAAGATTATCGATCTTGTCCAAGTCTTCACCGGTCAGCGGTGGACACTCCGATGCTCTGGCGAATTCCACGAGTTGTTCCTCGTTGTAGATGTTAGGCAGGGTGGAGGCGACGCGCTCGTCTGCCAGCAGCCATTGCAGGGCTGCCTGGCCTAACGAGCGCTCCGCATTTTCCAAAAAGCGCAGCTTCTCAACTTTCTTGATGCCGTTCAACAGCCAACTTCGCGGCCGATGGCTTCGGTGATCAGTCAGTGGGAACTTTGTTTCGGCAGTGTATTTCCCCTCAAGCATGCCGGACGAATGCGTCACGCGAACCAGAAACATGGTGTCCTTTCCGGCTTTGGTGGCGGCGTCATGCATGGCGCCGCCGGGATGTTGCTCGAGCATGTTGTAGATGTGTTGCACGCTGGTGATGTCGCGTTCGCGAATGCAGTTGACGCCTTCGTAAAGCCAGCCGATCGCCGGCCCCAGTGCGATGCCGTAGTAGCGAATTTTCCCAGCGCTCTTCAGTTTCGCGAGAGCGGTCCAGAGTGCGTCGTCGTAGACCTGCTCCATCCGAATGTTGTGCAACTGCAAAAGATCGACATGATCAGTCTTGAGCCGCTTTAACGCCGCATCCGTCGCGCGCATAACCGCGTCCGGCGAAAAATCTTGCGGAATCTCCCGTTGCCCGCGCCCCCGGGCCTCGCCGTAATGCACAAAGTCGTAACCGACTTTGGTCGCGATCACGATCTCATCGCGCTGTTTCGGAAAAGCCTTGGCGATCAGTTCCTCGCTCAAGCCGTTGCCATACGTGTCGGCCGCGTCGAACAGTGTTATTCCGAGATCGAACGCTCTGTGCATGAGCGCGACCGCTTCGCCCTCAGTGAAATTCCCCCACCAGCCGGTCGAGATCGTCCAGAGACCAAACCCCACTTCACTCACGGTCAGGTCGGTATTTTTGTAAGTTCGAAACCGCATATTTCGCCAGCTTAGCGAAGAACAAAGCAACGTCCAACCCGCCTTCGCCCTGTCCGCAGGTCGGGCGGACTCGTCCTGTGGCGAGGAAGGGGTTCGCCGTAACTCTGCAATGCGATGAAGAGCAACGTGTTCACGGTCATCATAACGCCGAACTTGCAGACAGGAACGCCCACGCGGTTGCGATCGCGCCCGCTCCAGCCGAGCATCCGAAGGCGCCGCCGGCGACGGGCTTGCTACTTAAACTTTCACTTCAGCGTCACTGTCACCGCGTCACTCGGCTGGCCGATTTCTTTGCCATTCACGACCGCCCGGGCGGTGTACGTGATCTGTCCGGATTTGCCGGGTGCTCCATCAACCGCGGGTGTGCGCATAAAAAAGCCGACCTTTTGTGATGAGCTCTCGCCTTTGCGCTGAAGGTACAAATTGATTCCATCGACGTTGCCACCTGCTTTGCGAAACGGGATGGTGACCACATTTCCGGTCTGGCGCGGCCGACCGACTTCGGCTCGATAATTGTTGGCGTCGAACTTCGCGCCGGTGTCGATCTGCAATTGTTTGCCGACCGCATCGGTATAGTTGTCGTGTCGTTTAATGCGTTCGACTCGCGCCTGCCGGCGAGTGTCGATGCCAGGACGGACAGCGGCCGGTGCACCCGAACCAGCGGGAAGGTCGACATACTCGCCGGACGATTGTCCTGTCAGCACGGCATTCGCGGTGTGGCCCGGATCGGACTCGATTTCGCGTCCGAGCGTTTGGTAGATGTAGACAGCATATTTGGAGTCGTTCACCGCGTTGGTGATTTCGGTTTGGCTGAAGCCGAGCTTTTCTCCGACCTTTGGGAATTCTTTCGCGAAATTGTTATGCCAATCGATCCGACCGGCCCGGTCTGTGGGATAATAAGATTTGCTCATGCTTGGATGGCGTTATCAACCTCATAACTCCGTTCTGCCGCTTCGGTCAAGCCGATCTATCACCGGCTGTGGCACGGGAAAAGCTTAGGGGACAATCATCGAAAACAATCTCCTTAGTTATGAAGTCCTTTCGCAGGCGCAAAAATCGAGCGGAGCTTGCTGAGAATACTTTCGAGCCGGCTCCAGCTAAACCGTCCAAACGCAAACCGCCACCGCAGCTGCCGATTTCCTTGAGCACCGAGCAAAAGAGCATGCCCGAGAAACCGCTCAACCCGTGGCTCAACAGGATTCTACAGAAAATCTATGCCGACCGCGCCGCAGCTGAGGACGCGCTGAAGGCACGCCGCACCATCAGTTTTCCAAACGACGATTCGGGCGAACGCCACGTTGTCCACGGTCCGGACGGATCTTGGCACATCGTCCCTGGTCCTGCGCCGACGAAGCTGAACGAATTCTTCGACGCGCTCTGAACCGCGGATTAGGCGGATATGACGGATACCGTCTGATCAGGAGGTCAGAATCTCCCGCTTTTATCCGTTTCAATCCGCGTCATCAGCGGTTGAAGCTTCACTGGCCGATCTCGCGATTTTCCTTGCGAGGTAGGCGGAGAAAAAACCCGCGTAACGCTTTTGCAGTTCCGGCCGCTGCCAGTCTTTTCCGGTGAGGGTCTTTCGGCAGTTTGGTGAGCCGCATTTGCATTCCACAGAATAATCGTCGTCGTCCGTCATGGCCCAATCGTGGGTCAGTTCCTCACCGACGCGGATGTCACGCAGCGCCACGAACGTGACCTCGCCGCGCAGCCCCAGATTCGCATCGCACGAGTGGTTCGAGTATAACATCGACGATTCACGCTCTTCGTCGGTCACCGGCGCGATGAACGAATCGTCGTCAATTTGAATTTCCACCGGGCCCAGCCGGGGCGTGATCTCCTCGCGCAATTGCTCGCGTGAAATGATGTGGCCACCTTTCACTGCGACGACTTCGTTTTTTTCGATGTCAGCTGTCGCAAACAAGCCGCGCCCATGGATTTTACTCTCGCGCACCTCAGTTTTTGGCGAACGAAATGAAAGCGGCATCATGATTCGTGACAGGTTAGTCGTAGTGGCGCTTGTGCCAAACGCCTGCATGATTTCAGTTTTGCGGCCGACACGGCCGCCTCTACAGTTGTCGATCTTCGAATGAAACCACGCAAAGCGACTATCGCATTTATTTTCATCACGGTCATGCTAGACATGCTGGCCCTGGGATTAATCGCGCCGGTTTTGCCGAAGCTCATCCTGAACTTTCTCGGCGGCAACGCGACTAGCGCAGCCACTTGGCTCGGTGTTTTTGGCACTGTCTTCGCGCTGATGCAGTTTTTCTTTTCGCCGGTCTTGGGCGTGTTGTCCGACCGTTTTGGACGACGACCGGTCATCTTGTTGTCGAATCTCGGGCTTGGTTTGGACTACATCGTGATGGCGCTCTCGCCTACGATTGGCTGGCTATTTGTCGGCCGCATCATTTCCGGAATCACGGCTTCGAGTATTCCAACCGCCATGGCCTACATCGCCGATGTCGTCCCGAAAGAGAAACGCGCCGGCGCGTTCGGGATGATCGGTGTAGCATTCGGTGTCGGCTTTATTCTCGGTCCAGGAATTGGCGGTCCACTGGGAGACATTAGTCCGCGTCTGCCGTTTTGGGTCGCGGCCGGGTTTAGCTTGGCGAATTGGCTTTACGGATTTTTGTTCGTGCCGGAATCGCTGCGATCGGAGCATCGACAAGAGTTCAGCCTGCGCCGCGCGAATCCGCTCGGCTCGCTCGTTTTGCTCCGCTCACATTCGGAGCTGTGGAAACTTGCGACGCTCCAGTTTCTCGCCTACGTCTCGCACGAAGTGTTCGTGATTTGGGCGCTCTACGCGATTTATCGTTACGCCTGGAACCAGACCACAATCGGGATTTCGCTTGCCCTGGTTGGCGTGTTCACGGCGGCTATTTCTGGCGGGCTCACCGGACGAATCGTCGCGTGGCTCGGTGAACGGCGCACCCTTTACATCGGTCAATTTTTCGGCGCAGTCGGGATGGTTATTGCCGGTCTGGCCAGAACCGGTGGGCTTTACATCTTTTCAATCCCGGTGATTTCGATGTGGAACATTTCCTTCCCCGCAGCGCAGGGAATGATGACTCACCGTGTAAGCGAACGGGAGCAGGGCGAATTGCAAGGAGCGATCCAAAGCCTGCGCTCAATCGCATTCGTAATTGGGCCGTTCCTGTTCTCGGGAATATTTGCCTGGTTCATTAATCCGAAACATTCGTTTTATGTGCCCGGCGCGCCCTATTATCTGGCAGCGGCACTGCTGTTCACCGCAATGCTCTTGGCGACGCGGGTTGAGCAACCGGAGTTTGGCCAGCCGACGGAGCAAACAATCGAACCAAGTCAAACCGTGCCGCCTGGAGGAATTCCTTCCGGCTCGGTCGCGCCGCTGATCGATCCACCGAAAGAAAACATTTGAGCAGTCGCAGCGCGTGACCTATTTGGAGTGCAGTGACATGTCACCGCCTTCAAAGCTGACATGAATGTGAATGCAACCGCGCGCTGCGTGATAGTTGGCCTGACGATTTGTTCGTGGCTGACAATTTCGAATCACTGCGCCCTTATGGCGGTTGCAGCTCCGGTGGCCGACCTGCAAAGCGCCTGCCCTTTTCATTCCAAGCCCACGAAACAAAAAGAGCAATCCTCGCAATTGCAGTGCTGCAAGATTTTGCGCGCCATCATGGCGAACTCGGCGAAACATCCGGCCCGCCTCGTTATCGTTCTTGCCGATGTCGATATTCCATTCGTGGAACTCGTCGTCTTTGCGTGGCCGAAAATTTCTGTCAACTCGGTCGTACTCGACACCGGGCCGCCTGGCGCATTTTCATTTGCTGAGTTGATTTTGCAGCGGAGCCTTCACGCCCACGCACCACCGATTCTCGCCTAACAGGTAGGGATGGCTCGCCGAGCCGTCCTTCTTCGACGCACCCGTCGATTGTCCCTACCACTGTAGCGGCAGGCGTGTCGGCTGCGATTCCATGGTCTGCAGCCGGCATGGCTGCCTCTACAGAAGCCTAACCAAGCGCACCGTCGAAATGCAAAGACCGATTTTCATTCTGATTAGCGCAATCGCGTTCGCAACAACCTGCAGCGCGATTGCGCAGTTACAACAACCCGATCAGGGGCAGGAGCATGAGCAGGAAAAAGTGAAATACACCTGCCCGATGCACCCGGAAGTAGCGAAGGACCATCCGGGCAAATGCCCGAAATGCGGGATGACGCTTATGCCTGTGAAGTCGGATAAACGATGCGGAGACTCCAACCAGCCTTCGCAAGGCTGCGGCACGGCGAGCCCTCGACATTCAACGCCGAATGCGGAGGACGACGCGAACGGAATGGTGATGCCGCATCGTGAACACGGTGAGCACGAGCAGGAGCAGGAGCACGAGCATGAGATGCACATGCAAATGCAATCGTCAGTGAACCTGGCCGATCCCATGAGTCGTGAAAGCTCCGGAACGTCGTGGGTGCCAGATTCCACGCCGATGTACGGAAAAATGTTCATGTTCGGCGACAACATGCTGATGCTGCATGGCGCGATTTTGCCGCGCTATACGAGCGTGAGCACACGACGCGGCGACGATCGCATCGACGCTCCCAACTGGATCATGGCGATGTTTTCGTACTCGTTGGGCGAAAACACCCAGCTCGGTTTGCGTGCGATGATGAGTCTCGATCCGCTCACCGAAGGCGGGCGCGGCTACCCCCTTCTTCTCCAAAGCGGCGAGTCGTGGCATGGCGAACCGCTGCACGATCGACAGCACCCACACGATTTGTTCGACGAACTTTCATTTTCAATTTCGCACAAGCTCGATGCCGATCTTAGCGGCTATTTTTATTTTGGTTATCCTGGTGAACCGGCGCTCGGTCCACCGACTTTCATGCATCGCTTGAGCGCGATGGATGATCCTGACGCGCCGATCGGACATCATTGGCAGGATTCGACGCATGTGACGTTTGGTGTTGCGACTGCTGGATTGCAATGGCGCAATGTAAAGATCGAAGGCAGCGTTTTCACGGGCCGGGAGCCGGATGAGAACCGCTACGACTTCGACCGACCGCGTTTCGATTCGTTCAGCGGCCGGATTTCGTGGAACCCAACGCAGAATCTCGCGCTGCAAGTTTCGCACGGTTACATCAAGAGCCCGGAGGCGCTTGAACCGAACGTGAATCGACATCGCACCACCGCATCGGCCATTTACAACCAGCCACTCGGGCACGATTCGAACTGGGCGACAACTTTTGTCTGGGGACAGAACAACGATTCGGGCGAGAAAACCCAGTCGCTCTTGCTCGAGACAAATTATCAGTGCGGCCGCGACACACTTTACGCGCGCTGGGAACGGGTGGAGAAATCTGGTCACGAGCTCGTGCTAAGCAGTGTCGATCTTGAGGAAATTTTTCCAGTGAACGCCGCGACCGTCGGTTATGTGCGCGATTTGTCGCACGGCCGCGGAATCGATATCGGGCTGGGCGGACAATTCACGATCGATTTTTGGCCTAACGAACTAAACCGCTACTATGGCGAGGGACCTGGTTACGCATTCGAATTTTTCCTGCGCATCCGCCCGTCGCAACATGTCGATCACGCCATGCAACACGGCGGCGACATGAAATGAGGCGTTTTGGCCAGGGATAGATGTGGTTCTAAACGCGAAGTGTCGCTGGTGATTTGTGCTGAAACTTTTTGCTGTTTAGAGCAGATTCTTCGTCATTTGGACGATCGGCAGACCCAACCCGTTAGGCAACGAAGCGCTCATTTGTTCGCGCGAAGTGTAGCCGCACGCCGCATAGAACGGCACACCCGGTAACGTTGCGGCCAGTTCAATCTCTTTGAAATCCGCAGCACGAATGGCTCTTTCGCATTCCTCCAGGATCGCGCGGGCAATTCCGCGACGCACCCATGCAGGATGAACGAAAAACGCACGGATACGCGCCGCGTCGCTTGCCGGATTCAACTCGGTGGCGTCGCGGTTCGTTTGGTGGTCGCTGCCGAAAAGTGTTTTGCGTTTGCTCCAACCGCCGCAGCCGATGATCTCGTTTCCACGTTGAACAACAAAGTAAGTTCCTTCGTGGATCAATTGTCGATCTACGCCAAAGACAGAACCAAGCGCCGCTTCTATTTGCGCCCAGGAATAGTAGTCCGCTTGCAGTCGGCGAACCGAAAGCCGAATTAATTGTTCCAGCGCAGGAATGTCGCCTTGGCGTGCGAGGCGGACAGTCCAATCAGCTTTCACAGGATCGACATGCTGTAGTGGCAGGCCTGTCGCCTGCAAGCATTCTGACTATCGCAGCCGACACGGCTGGCCCCAAAGAACCACGCATCGTCGCTTGTCATGGCATTCGAGTTGCGTGAAAATTATTGCTGCGTGGCGCACCGCCTTCCGAAACAAGATTATCGCGATATCGAGCGCATTATTGAGTTCGATTTTGTGCGGGCGACAGAAGCGGCCGCGCTGAACTCGTTACGCTGGCTCGGTCGCGGCGATAAAGAAGCAGCGGACGCAGCCGCATGCGACGCGATGCGCGGGATGTTCGATCTGATGAACATTTGCGGCGAGGTCGTGATCGGCGAAGGAATCAAAGATGAGGCGCCCGGGATTTTCAAAGGCGAACAGCTCGGGACCTGGATTCCTGGTTCGCCGCCGTTCGATATCGCGATAGATCCGATTGACGGCACGACTAACATTTCCAAAGGCGCGCCCAACTCGATCAGTTGCATCGCTGCGGCCAGTCCCGAGGAAGGTGTAAAAGTGGTGCTGCGCGATGTGCCCTCGTTTTACATGTCGAAACTGGCTTATGGCCCGCGCGTGATTCAATACATGCAAAAGCGCGGCGATTCGCTCAACATTGACGCGCCGATCGCAGAGACGCTCGCAATTGTAGCGCGCGCGGTGGACAAGCGCGTCCAGGATGTAGCGGTCATGATGCTCGACCGGCCGCGGCACAAGGAAATCGTCGGACAAATTCGTGCAGCCGGCGCATCGTTACGCATGATCGGGGACGGTGATATTGCTGCCGCCATAGCGCCGTCGTTGCCCGAGAACGATGTCGATCTTTATATGGGCATCGGCGGCTCGCCCGAAGCGGTGCTGGCAGCGGCAGGGATCAAATGTCTCGGCGGCGATATGCAATGCAAAATGTGGCCGCGCGATGACAAGGAACGTAAAAATTTGATCGGTGAAGGCTGGGAAAAGGACCTCGAACGCATTTTTTCGGCCGACGATCTGGCCAACGGGGAAAACATTATTTTTTGCGCAACCGGGATAAGCGATAGCGCGCTGCTGCGCGGCGTGAAAACCAAAGGCGCGGCCACAGCTGTAACGCATTCCATTTTGATGCGTGCGAAAAGTAAAACCGTCCGTTTCATTCGCGCGCAGCACAATTTGCAGAGCAAAACCATCCGGCTGCGCTCGGATAATCGCGAGCACCTCATCTGACCGCGGATCGCACGGATATCGCAGGATCCATCGAAGAGGAACTCCCTATACCGCGCCCGCCGGCGTGTATCCGTGCCGATGGCGGGTTATCCTCGGTTTTAATCTGCTCGACAGTATGCTTGCCGTTGTTCAAGATGAACAGCGAACCCTTCCCACTTATGAGACAAATACCAAAAACTGAACTTTCGCCGGACAACGGCTGCGTCATTGATATGAAGTGGAAACTCGGCCCGTTGAGCTATCATGCTTCCGCCGCCGGAAAAATAGAGGTGGCGATGGTGACAGAGCCAATCCGGCTGCCGGAGATTGTGCTTTACGATCACACCGGATTCAAAGGCGCGTATGCGCGCACGAACTTGAGTTTCCATTACATTGGCGATTTTTGGAATGACCGGGTAAGCTGCCTCATCGTGGTGAGCGGCGTCTGGCGATTTTATCGCGACGAATACTACAAAGGCCCGTACTGGGACCTCGGCCCAGGCTTCTACGAAAGCTTCTTCGCCGAGAAAGGGCCCGACGACGTCGTCAGTTCGTTCCAAGCCATCGCGCTGACGTGACATTCAGGCAACCACGGTAATTCGACCGTTTCCGCGGCTCGCTACGCGCGGAACCATTCCAGATTTACGGCGGCGACAAAAAACGCGTGCCTCAGGCAAAGAGTGGGCAGAATCGGTCTCAATGGCCGCGCGCTAGAGGAACTCGTTTAGCGCATTGGCAGCGACGATGATCGGGCAGGCTGAGATCGCCATAAGGATCGCGAAGAGGATTGCTTCGACTGCGAAGTCCCGGATTGCTTCGGTCGCAAAGTATTTCTGAGTCACCGCCCAGAACGAGCCTAAACTTCGCGACCTTCTGTCCGGCGTCGGTTTGATCGGCGTTTCTTCCAATGTAATCAGGTTCATAGGTGGCATTCGATAAACGGCGAGCTGCGCCGCGTCAGGTTACGAATTGTCAAGATCGCGTGACGATCCGGTCACGAAGCTTGGTAGGGCGCGACCGCCGGGCGCGCCAGAAGCCGTAGATAGATTGTAGATACGCCCCTGCTTGCCACGCCGAAGGTCGCCGCGGCGACGGAAAGCGAGTTGCCGCTAAAGGCGATAAGCGTAGCCCGACGCGTAAAAGCGACAGGATTATTCGACACAAAAACGTAACAAAACTCATTTTGCCACCTTGATCGGTTAACTGATAAATTCGCCTCCGCTTCACGGATGCGAAACCTCTACGCGCCGCGGCCCTCAATTGGAGAGCTGACTGATCAAGTCAGCCTGGCTCAGTGTTTTCGCACTGCGTGGGTCTCCGACGTCCACCTTGGGACACGGACCAGCAATGCCCTCGCCTTGCTGGAGTTTCTGCGGGATTATGATGTCGGAACGCTTTATATCGTTGGCGACCTGGTCGATGTCTGGCAGCTCCGGCGCGGAATCTATTGGCCCCAGCAGCATAATGATGTCATCCAAAAAATCCTGCGGAAGGCGCGCAAGGGGACGCATGTGATTTACATCCCGGGCAACCATGATGAATTCGTTGCCGGGTTTGAAGGAGCCTACGGCAACATTACGATCCAGAACCATGCCATTCACACAACCGCCGATGGGCGGCGAATTCTTGTCCTCCACGGTCATGAGCTGGATACGGTCGTGCAGAATGCGAAGTGGCTGGCGTTCGCGGGCGACGTTGGTTACCAGTTCTTGCTATCGCTGAATCCGGCGATCAATTTCGTGCGCCGCCGCTTTGGGTTGGGTTACTGGTCATTGAGCGCCTACGCCAAAAAGCGTGTGAAGGATGCCGTCAGTTTCGTCGGCGAATTCGAGAAGGCGATCGTCCATTATGCAGAAAAATATTCAGTGGATGCAGTACTCTGCGGCCACATTCATAGCGCCTCCATTCATCAGATTGGCCGCGTAACTTATTACAATTGCGGCGATTGGGTGGAAACTTGTTCAGCATTGGTGGAACACAATGATGGGACAATCGAGCTCGTCCATTATGACCCGTTCCCGGCTGCTAGGTTCCGTGAGGTTCGCTCGCAACGGCTAACATCGGTCGAGGTGTGGTGAACTATGCGCCCAACCAAAGCAATCCGAAAGCGAGATGAAGTCACTCCACTCACAAAGCTCCAGGCGGAACTGATGGCCCTGCGACGCAAATTGAGAGCAACGATTCGCGCTTATTCATCACGATTAGAAATCGATCTGGCGGAAAGCGTGGCCGCCGTCGGGGCACTCAAACCGGCAGAAGCTTTATCGCGCGAACAATTGCACGAGATTCGCGAGCTAATAACGATGCTCCGGGACTGTAAAGTGAAACCGGAGAAAGGGCGCCGTAAAGATCTGCGTAAGCTGGATTCACTTATCCGCGAAGTGCACTCGATCACTCACCCTGGCGCCCCAAATTCCAGCCGATAAACGGAGCGATGCGCCAACCAGGTCGGTGCGTTTGCGCCAGCACTGGCAGTTCCGTTCACAAGTGCGTTGGCCAGTGACGGCGATTTGTCGCCGATCCAACTGTCCAGCCAGCCTGTAATTCGCGCGCCGAAATCGCGCGGTTGGCTTCGGCAAGTTTGAGCATCGCTCAGTTATTCTGGCTCTTCACATCGTTCCAAACCCAGTCCCGAATCTCCGGGCGGTCTTCAAAATGCGCGTGAGCGTGCGCCGTGGCCGAATCGAGTGCAGAACGGCATCGCTTAATCAGAACGCTAGTCGTTATGTCGGGTCGGTTCGCCCTTTGGAGCGCAGACATCGCGATATGATAGCGGCTGATTTCATTCAGCACGACCATCTGGAAAGGCGTTGTCGTTGTACCTTGTTCGTTGAAGCCGCGCACGTGGAGCCGATCGGCGCGCGGACGGCCGTGCACGATCGCGTGCAGGGCGCGCTGATAACCGTGGAAGGCGAAGATCACCGGCTTATCCGCGGTGAAGAGATCGAGAAATTGCGAGTCGCTCATCCCATGCGGGTGCACTTCAGATGGGAAAAGCGCCATCAGATCGACAACGTTCACGACGCGCACCCGCAGATCTGGAACGTTATGCCGCAGCCACCAGACCGCGGCGGCCATCTCCTGCGTCGGCACGTCGCCCGCTGACGCGAGCACTACATCGGGCTCGTCGGCGCCTGGTGTGCTCGCCCATTCCCAAATCGAGGCGCCGCGCGCGCAATGCTCCTTCGCCGCCTCGATGTCGAGCCATTGCAGTTGCGGCTGCTTGTCGATGACGATCAGGTTTACGTAATTGCGACTGCGCAGGCAGTGGTCGGCGACTGATAACAGACAATTCGCATCGGGCGGGAGCCTTTGCGCCTGCGAAGGTCTCCTCTCCTTTTCGCAAAGGGAGAGGTAAGGTGAGGGATACTCCATCACTCGCCCGGGCGGATCCGATGCGCCAGTCAGGTCGGTGCGTTTGCGCCCACATTGACAGGACTGTTCGCAAGGGCGTTGGCCAGTGAAGGCGATTTGTCGCCGATCCAATTGTCTAACCAGCCTGTAATTCGCGCGCCGAAATGGCGCGGACGTTCGGTATAAAAGCGTTCTCCCAATTCTGTCGCGCCGCGCTGCAGATCCGATTGGCTTGCATCGATCACCGCAAGCAACTGCTGGCCCTCGCGTTGCCAATCGCTGCGGCCATGCTCCGTGCGCAATCGTTCACCAAGAAAACCCAAATCGTGGGCGCGTCCAAGCAGTTCGCCGAGCGAATTTAATTCGTCAATCAGATTATTCAGTACGACCGGATTCACCGGACGCAAAATTCGCAGGTGATACCAAAGCTGCTTCGCCTCGCTCCGGAAAACATGAAATGACTCCATGCTCGGACTTTTCTTTGCTTCGGCAAGCGCATTGCGACCGCGTTTGTAAGCGGTCTGCACAGCACGCCGGAGCTGTTTATAACTGAACTGATCGACGGGCCAATTGTCGATCTTGTCGAGCACACTTTTTAGCATCGGAATCGCCTGGCTGTGCCATTCTGCAAAAGCGGCCACGAAGTTTTCGAGCTCGAGTGCCAGCATCTGCTCGAGCTTTTGGTAATTGTGCCGTTGGTGCCGCCGGGTGATCCCCTGCAATTGGCGGACCGTTTGCAAGCGTACCTCGGCATCGCGGATCTCGGAAATCAAGCGCCCGACATCGCGCAAACAATGGTTCTGTTGCCGGAACAGACCACGTCCAATTTCTTTCCTGACCAACCACAGTGCGGCTCGCGCTTTTTTCAGATGCTTGCGCGTCTCGTGGACCGGCGTGTCCTTCGCTTCCCGTTCGCCGGTCGCGATCACAATCGCCAGCTCGATTTGCTTCCGGCAAATTCGTCGCAATCCGTCCCCAGGAATTTCGTCATGTCGAAGCTGGTAACTCATAAAATCAGGCGGCCCGGGCGATTGAAATGAACCGCCTAAATCAAACAGAATACTTTCTAAAATAACAATCAAATTTTCGCCGATAACCCTCTCCGCCAAAACCAGTTTTGCGGTGTCGAAGATTGACGAAATCGCCGTGGCCAAGGGCGACCCTTGCGGGAAACACCCGTCTGGGTTGTTACAGCCGAGAGGCGGGGACTGCTGTCTTGCTTATCGAGCTTTACCTGATCGGGCGCTTCCGTTTGCCCAGTCCGCGAATGGATTTATCGACACAGTTGCCCTGATTTTCATTACGAAGCACGATCCGGTCGATTATCGGACACGCTTCAGTTTTTGCCAACGCCTGAAACGGCCGATCGCCGCGATCTGACGAATCGTCCGAATTGAAACTGCATTTGGATGCATTGCTCCTGAGTTTGTTCCGCAAGACGCAACCGCCACGCTCGAAGTAGAGCGATACCACGTCGGGCACAGAATGGTCGAGGACGAGGAAGCTGCCAATTTGGAAGGACTGGATTTCTGTTCATAATCCTCACGTTACGCATAGGGTAGGACAAACACTGTCCGACAGAGAAAAAAAGTTGTTGCAATAGTTCCGCGTGACCGCTATTCGGGCTTAACCGTTAATATGAAACGCAACCGTATCCCACTTTCCCCCAGCCGCCGGAGTGGGCTTTATTCTCGCCCTCCGCTCGAACGCATGATGCGTATGCACGCGCGGCTCCAAGCGGGTCGCTATCCCAATTGTCGGAAGCTAGCGGAGGAGTTGGAGGTCAGCTCAAAGACCGTGCAACGAGACCTCGATTTCATGCGAGACCGTCTGGGTCTTCCAATCGAGTACGATCAGCTTCACTTTGGCTTTTACTACACCGAACCGGTTTCGAGCTTTCCAAATATCGAGATTTCGGAAGGAGAACTGGTGGCGCTCTACGTCGGGCAGAAAGCCTTGGCCCAATACAAAGGAACGTCGTTTGAAGTTCCACTCTCCACCGCTTTCCGGAAGATTACTGACGGACTACGCGACACCATTTCGGTCACCTGGAGCGACTTGGATTCGGCCATCTCCTTTCGGAGCACGGGCCGATCGGTTGCGGACGTTCATCTATTCGAACAGCTGAGCCACGCCGTTTTCAAGCAGGTCGAGGTGCGGTTCGATTACAAGAAACCCGGAGCTGCACGTTACGAGCAACGATACGCCCAGCCGTATCATTTGGGTTGTGTCGAGAATCTTTGGTATCTTTTCGCGTTCGACTTAGATCGTGGGCAAATGCGAACCTTCGCTCTCCCCCGAATTCGCAACGTGCGGGTCAGTAAAACAAAGTTTAGGCGACCGGTGGATTTTTCCATCGGCAGATACTTGGAGCAAAGTTTCGGCGTTTTCGCCAGGCCGACAAAAACCAAGCACGCGATTCGAATTGTATTCGACTCATTCGCCGCTCCACGGATCGAGGAACGGCAATGGCATCCGTCGCAAAAGATCAAGCAACTGCGGAACGGCGGCATCGAGCTTTCTTTGACATTGGGGAGCCTGGAAGAAATCGAGCGCTGGATTTTGAGCTGGGGAAGTCACGCTCAGGTGCAAAAACCACCAGAGCTACAAGAGCGGATCAGCAAAACCGTCTCGGCGCTAGCCGATTCATATCACGGTGTCGCACACTAAAGCGAATCGGCCGCGCCTTCAGCGACGAAATGCTCCGCGCGGCAATGCTAGGCGAAAGCTCCTTGATGCGTCTGATGTAATTCGTCCGCTCCCAATACTCGCGCCACGTCCGTTTTGCGCATCCGGTCGCGGAACACGACGAGATTGATGCCGCCTTTGACGCGAACTGACGGGCACAATATGCCCGTAATACCAGAGTTTCTGACGGCGCGGCCGAACAGCCGCCATCATAAAGGGCGTGTTGCCCAAATGCTCTTTTTGTCATGTCGAGCGCAGTCGAGACATCTCTTGCTGCTGGAAATTCTTAAAATGAGAGATTCCTCGACTCCGCTCGGAATGACAAAGGAGGAAATCCCAGCGTGAGAT
>Ga0207684_10000362_pt1 | contig 61367 bp, 70 predicted proteins | sample KBSK5501metaG_FD_184342 | JGI IMG/M metagenome (GOLD analysis project Ga0207684, IMG submission 184342) | Corn, switchgrass and miscanthus rhizosphere microbial communities from Kellogg Biological Station, Michigan, USA - KBS K5-50-1 metaG... | ecosystem: Host-associated > Plants > Roots >...
GCGATCTCCCCGAAGAAGTCGCCTCGCCCCATGGTGCGAAGGAGTGAGCCATCGCGTCGAGCCTCCGCCCGGCCATCGATGATCACGAAGAAGCCGTCCCCGCGTGCTCCCTGCGTACAGAGCGTCGCTCCAGCTGGATACTCACGATCCTGGGCGCGCGACGCGATCGATCGTAGATCGTGCGCCGAGCAGGTCGCGAAAAGCGGGATCGCGCGCAACACCTCTTCTCGTTCGTACAGGCTCTCCTCCTTGAGACCGAGCAGCGTCAGCGGCGGAGCGAAGTACAGAGCTCCCGTGACCGGCCGGCTGAAGTCGGTCAACCGGTCTCGCTTGCCGTCGGCGAGGCCGAACATGCGCGCCAGCATCCGCTCGAAGCGAGTCGGGTCCGCGGCGAACGCAACGAAGTACAGGCCGTGCTCGGCCAGCCTCGCATATGGCACGCTCCGGCGATAGATCTGAAGCTCCTCGCCATGCTCGTCCTCAATCTCGACGCGGGCGATGTGGGCCGTGGCGGGCTTCTCCTCGTCCGAAAACTCCACGCTGTCACTCTTGGTCCTGCCGAACACACGCTCCTGCTCGCTCACTGGTAGGGTCTCGAAGCCCGCGAGATCGTGGATCCAACGCATGACGAGCACGTGGCTCCCGCCGGCGCCCGGCTCACCCGCGGGGACGAGCGCCGCGAGGGGCGCTTCGAGAACCGGTGGGTTCTTCGTTCCATCGATGAACCCCAGCAAGTCGCGGCTGTCGCGGTGAACGAAGCAGGTCTGCTCGGTCGCGACCACGGCGACGTCCGCGACGGCTTTCACGGCGGCACGGCTTTGCTCGAAGACGATGTCCGGGGTGCTTCCATTTATCCAAACGAATGCGTCGTGCTGTGTCGATGGTGCGCTCTTGCCGTCGAGGCCGATGACCTCGCGGAACGGGCCGAGGTCCGCAGGAAGCTCATCCGGGGCCAGGCTGCGCCAGAGGTCGGGACCGAAGGCGAGAACCAGGTTGACGCCGCCTGCGGAGACCGCGGGCTGCTCGAGCTGCGTGATCAGCCGGCCAGCGTCGGCCTTGTCCACGCCGGCCCGGACGTCGAACTCGATGAACTCGTGCGCGACGGTGCCCTGAGCGAAGATGCCGAATTGCGGGAGTCGCATGGCCGTCCCTCCCTGGCTGGGATCCCGACGCGTGGGTAATTCTCGTCGTCCGCGCAAGCGCGACACGCGGCCGGGGACCGCGCCCGCTGTCAACGCCGCCCGGCGAGGCTCGCCGCGAGCGCGACGAAGCTACCGAGGCCCATGACGACGATCGTCGACGAGATCGCGCGTCCGGCGATGGTGACCGGCTCGGGTGAGGCGTGGCCCGCGGTGACGAGGGTCGCGATCGCCCAGGCGTAACCCTGCAGCACGCTGGGGAAGGTCGCAGGCTCGACCCACTGGACCAGCAGACCGCCGGCGAGGATCACGGCGAACAGGGCTCCGACGATCACGAGTGCCGCGTCGCGCGTCAGCGGACGTCCGAGACGCTCGTACATCACCCCGATCACGGCGAACACCCGCAGCAAGCGCGCCGCGCGCAGGACGCGCAGCGCCTGCGCCTCCGGCGGCACCAGGAGGGGCGGTGACACGACGATGACTGCCAGGTCGAACCAGTGCGAGCGAACGTACGCGCCGCGATCCGGCGCTCTCCAGAGATCGATCGCGTAGTCGAGCGCGAAGAGAAACCAGATCACCGCATTCGCGACGGTCGCGGCGTCCACGACGCCCGGATCGGTGCTCGTCTCCTCGAGCAGCAGCACCGGCACCATGAGCAGCGCGAGGAAGAAGATCGCCCAGTCGCCGAGCATCGCGTCACGCAGCCTAAGATTCGCGCCGTGCGCGTGCGACCTGCGCTCGTGGACGATGCCGATGCGATCGAGCGCGTGCGCACCGACACCTGGCGCGACACGTACCGCGGTCTCGTACCTGACTCGCTCCTGGACGTACTCGGCTACGACGCCACGCGGCGCCGCGCGCTCATGTCCGCGTTGCCGGGGCATCAGTTCGTGCTGGTCGCCGAGGACGACGGCGCGGTTGTTGGCTTCTGCATCGGCGGACGTTCCCGTCCACCCGAAGAGCGGTTCCGCGGCGAGGTCTACGCGATCTACGTGCTGCCCGAGCGGCAAAGCCGGGGCATCGGCCGCGCGCTGCTCGAGGCCGCCGCGAAGGAGCTCGCCGACCGCGGGTTCGGCTCGATGATCATCTGGGTCCTGCGCGAGAACGCGCCGTCGCGGCGGTTTTACGAGCGGATGGGCGGAGTCCACCTTCGTGACGAAGACCGCGAGCTCCAAGGGGCGCGCATCACCGAGTCGGGCTACGGCTGGGAGGACATCTCCAGATCCTTCGGCGGCTCGTCCGGCAGGGTCCAGCGGATGTAGGACTTCGCCCACTTCACGTGCAGCTCGTTCGCCTTGTCGGTGGCCGCGGCGAACGCGCGGTCAAATGCGCGCTGGTCCGCCGCATCGCACGCCGCGAGCGCCGTCGCGATGTGCTGCTCCTCGAACTCCGCGAGATCGCCCGAGTATTTCGGTCGCACCACCGCGAGCTTGCGCTGAAGCGAGCGCACTCGGCGCACGAAGTACGCGGCGAGCTGCCAGTTGCCACCGCGCGCGGCGTACGCGCACTTCCACCAGCACTGGCCGACCGACGCCATGATCTCGCCGGTGCCCGGCAGGAGCTCGGCGATCTCTTCCAGCGTGAGCTCGCTCCGCTCCGTGCTCGCGGCCTTGGCCTCGTCTGACATGACAGCGATAGTACGGATGTGCATCGCCACCGCCGGGGCAACTTCGTGCAGGCGGTCCGCAACTTCAGCGACAGCGAGATCCCGCTGCCGCGCCGGATCGTCGTCGCGTCGCGCAACGTGTGGCTCCGCGTCGTGCTGCGACAAGGCTGCTGTGGCCACGACGGCGAGCCCGGGTGCTGACTCCCGGTGCCGACGGAGGGTCCTCCGCCCCGCTAGCATGAGCGCTCCGTGAAGGAGCTCCTCGAAGGCCGTCGTCTGGGCTTCGCGCCGCGCTCGCATCTCGCGTTCGCCGCGATCGGGCTCGGCTTTGCCGCGACGCTCATCGACCTCATGGCCTGGTTCGGTTGGGGTGCGCGAGACACCAGCACCTTCGTCGTCGCGGCTCAGTGGCTGGTGGTGACGACATTCGTCGTCGTCGGCATCACCGCGATCACCGCGGTCGTGGAGTACGTTGACATCGATCGCGAGGAGCGCGGGCTCGCGCGCATCGACGGGGGTGCGGCGATCAGCGCGCTCGTGCTCTACGGGATATCGGCGGTGCTGCGCAGCGGCGAGCTCGGCGCCGCCGCGCCCTCACCCGCGCCCTTCCTCCTCGCGATCGCCGGCCTCCTCCTCCTGATCGCCGACGCCGCGCTCGCCGCCAACCTGTACAGCACCCGCGAGTGGGAGGAGCTCGAGGACGAAGCCGTCCGCGAGCGCCATCCGCGCCGGCGGGTCGCCGGCCGCTAGCGCTCTGGCTTCGAGCGGAGCTGGAACGCGGAGAGCGCCTTCAGCGGATCGAGCCGCAGCTCTCGGCGGAAGGCGAGCTCCCTCACGAGATCCTCGGCCCTGACAGCGTCCTCGAGGCAGACCGCGATCATCTCCCACGTTGTGGCCATCTCTATCACCCCCGTGCGTTCTTGGGAGGACTCTGCCGCGTGGGTGCGGACTTCGCCGTTCTCGCGAGAACTCCGTGAGTGTCAACCGCGCGACGCACTTCCCTAAACTCGGGCCGTGATCCATCTGGAGGGGCTCACGAAGCGCTACAAGAAGGCCGACCGCAACGCGGTCGATGGGATCTCGTTCGACGTGCGCGCCGGCGAGTTCTTCGCGCTGCTCGGCCCGAACGGCGCGGGCAAGACCACGATGATCTCGATCCTGACGACGACGCTCTCGCCGACCAGCGGCACCGCCACGATCGACGGCCACGACATCGTGCGCGAGGCGAGCGCGGTGCGGCGGATCGTCGGCATCATCTTCCAGCGTCCGAGCCTCGACATGAACCTCACGGCCGAGGAGAACGTGCGTTTCCACGCGATCCTCTACGGCCTTTACCCGTACGCGCCGAGCTACGGCCTCATGCCCGCCGCGTACCGCGAGCAGGTGCAGGGTCTGGCCGCGCTCCTCGGCATCGCGGCCGAGCTGCAGAAGCCGATGCGGACGTTCTCCGGCGGCATGCGACGCAAGCTCGAGATCGTCCGCAGCCTCATGCATCGGCCGAAGGTCCTCTTCCTCGACGAACCGACCGCCGGTCTCGACGTACCGAGCCGCCGGACGCTCTGGGAGTACCTGACCACGATCCGGCGCGAGAGCGGCACCACGGTCTTCCTCACGACGCACTATCTCGAGGAGGCTGAGGAGGCCGACACGATCTGCATCATCGACAAGGGCAAGGTCGTTTCGTTCGGAACGCCGGATCGCATCAAGTCCGACCTCGTGCAGGAGTACGTCCTCATCGACGCGGAGGACCGCGGGCGGCTGCGCGACGAGCTCGCGCGCCTCGAGCTGCGCAGCGATGGCGGCGGGCCATTCCGCGTTCACGTCGACTCGCGCCACACGCATGCCGCACTCAAGGCGATCGACACGCCGCTGACGCTGGTGCGCACGCACATGCCGAGCCTCGAGGACGCGTATGTCGAGATCGTGGGGAAAGTCAGTGAGTGAGGTCGCCGCGGTCCTCACGCTCGCGCACCGCGACCTCATCAAGCTGCTCCGCGACCGGGCGCGCATCGTGTCCGACTTCGCGTTCCCGCTCATCTTCATCGGCATCCTCGGTACGAGCTTGCAATCGGGTTTCGGCGACTCTTCGAATATCAACCTGCTGCACTTCGTGTTCACCGGAGTGCTGGCCCAGACGATCTGGCAGTCGACCGCGCTCGGCGTCATCTCCCTGCTGATGGACCGCGAGCAGGACTTCAGTCAGGAGATCTTCGTATCGCCCATCTCGCGCTACTCGATCATCTTCGGGAAGATCCTCGGGGAGTCGCTCGTCGCCTTTCCGCAGTTCGTCGCCATCCTCGCGTTCGGCATGATCCTCGGCGTGCCGTTCACGCTCGAGAAGATCGTCGCACTGATTCCGGCCGCGCTGATCATCGCGGTCTACGGCGGCGCCTTTGGTGTGCTCGTGCTGTCGCGCCTCGACAACCAGCGGCAGGCGAACCAGATCTTCCCGTTCGTAATGTTGCCGCAGTTCTTCCTGGCCGGGATCTTCAATCCGATCCAGCACCTCCCGTGGTTCCTGGACATCCTTTCGAAGATCGCGCCGATGCGCTACGCGGTCGACCTGATGCGCGACGTCTACTACGCGGGCGGGCCGAGCGTGCCCATCTTCGACCTGCCAACGAACCTCGCGATCATCAGCGTGGAGTTCGTCCTCTTCATGGTCGTCGGTACGGCGGGTTTCGTCCGCGCGGAGCGCAACCGCTGACCCGGCTCGTACACTTTGCCCGATGCCACTGCGCAAGCTCAAACGGGTCGTGAAGATCGTCGATGCCGCGATGCGCGACGGCGCGCGTGCCCGATCGCAGGCGACTGACCCCGCCTTCCGCGAGGGTCTCCAGACCGACCGGCGCCGCGAGCTGTCGAAGTTCAAGACCGTGCAGCACGCGCTTGCCGACCGCGAGCGGATCGAGAAGGCTAAGGCGACGCGGGCGAAGGCGAAGAAGAAATAGCCTAGACCGCGGCTCCGGTCAGGAAGAACAACACCCGCGCGCTGATCTCGCCAGCGAGCGCGGAGCCAAGTCCGACGTAGAGCAGTCCGGTGGAGGACTGCGTGTTCATCCGCGCGGTCCACCAGGCGGCGAGGGCGACGGCCAGCGTCATGAGCAGACCCACGCCGATACGGATGCCGATCGCGACGACGAGGCCGGTCTGCGTCGTCCCCGAGAGATCGCCGCGCATCACGGTCGCCAGCACCACGACGAGCTGGCCGACCACGGCCGCGACGACGATGAGCGACGCGTTCTGCAGCGGGGCGGTCGGAAGCTTCGGCGTGACGAGATACCAGTGGCCGAGGAGCATCGCGCCATCGAGGCCACCGAGCGCGAGCGCACCGAGCGGCGGCGCGAGCAGCGCGAAGATGTCGTAGGGCGCCGGCGTCGGTCGCGCGACCGTCGCGACCCCGAGCGCGAGCACGCCGGCTGCCATGGCGAGGATCGCGCCGACATTGCGCGGGACCCTTGCGGGGACGAAGGTGAACACGAGCTGCAGGACCATGAGGATCGCGACGAGCGCGAGCGACTGTCCGAAGGACGACAGTGGACCCGCGTCGAGGCCGATGCGCGCCGCGGCATCGCCGCGCGGGAGCGCGGGCGCGAGACCGACCGCCGCCGCGGCCGCGAGCGCATCGACCCCCGCGACGAGCTTCAGGAATCCGCCGGGCGCGTCGCCGCGCCGTTCGAGGAACCACGATACGAACGTGCCGCCCACCGCGAGCTCCACCAGCACGACGGCGAGGACGAGCGGCAGCGTGAGGATCGTTTCCATCAGGCCAGGAGGTCGCCGGGTTCGGGCACGCTCGCGCCGCGATCGATCGCGACGTGGAAGTACTCGTTGCCACCGCGCCGCTCGAGCATCTGGTAGAACCGGTCGCGGTCCTTGAACTGGGTCTGGTGACATTCGAACGCCTTCGCCTTGCGGTCCTGGAACTCGCGGATGTCCACGGTGTGCGTCGGCGTCATGGCGACGAACGGCTGGTCAGGCAAGCGCGGAGCCGCGTTGAAGAACAGCCGACCCGCGTCGTGCGGCGAACCGCGGTCGGGGTACTGATCGGCCAGCGCCGCACGATGAAAACCGCGCACCGCATAGAAGGACGTGGCGCGGTGGTCGTCGTGTTCGCTGCCCGCGCCCTCGGGTCCGAAGGTGCAGACCACGTCGGGTCTGATCTCGCGGATGAAGTCGACGACGTCGGCGGTCACGCGCTCCGCGGGCGACGTCGCAAGACCGCCGTCGGGCCATTCGAGGAGACGAGCGTGCGTGAAGCCGATGATCTTCACGGCCGCGAGCCACTCTCTGCTGCGCTCCGCGGCGAGCTCGGCGGGCGTCCACGATCCGCGCTCTTTGCCGAACCACATGCCCACGTCGCCACGGGTGAGCGTGAGGAGCGCTGTCGTGTGACCGGCGGCCGCGAGCTTCATCGCGGTGCCGGCGATGCCGAACGATTCGTCGTCGGGATGCGCATACACGAAGAGGACGGTGCCGATGGCCCCACGTTAGCGTGAAGCGCGAAGTGACGCGCTCGGACCACGACCGGCGGATCGCGGAGATGTTCGACCGCGTCGCCCCCCGCTACGACGCGCTGAATCGCATCCTCTCCGGCGGACGCGACGTGGGGTGGCGGCGGCGCGCGATCGCGCTCGCACGCATGGGCCCGCGAGACGTCGCGCTTGATGTCGGCGTCGGCACCGGCGATCTCGCGTTCGGTCTGCTCGACGCGTCCGATCCGTCCGCCCGCGTCATCGGCGTCGACGTCTCGCCGCTGATGCTCGAGGCCGCGCGCCGGCGCGCCGAAGAGCGCGGCGAGCGGCGCTTCGCGGCGCTGCTCGCGACGGGGGATGGGCTCCCCTTCGCCGGCGGATCGTTCGACCGGGTCGTGGCGGGATTCGCGGTGCGCAACTTTGGCGATCTCGCGCTCGGCCTGCGCGAGATGCGGCGTGTGCTCCGTGCCGGTGGACGCGCGGTGATCCTCGAGCTCTCCACGCCACCGAACCCGCTCGTCGGCGTCGCGTACCGCCTGTACTTCCGTCGGCTGTCGCCGCTCATCGCGGCGACGCTTGGCGGAGATGCCGCGGCGTACCGCTACCTGCCGCGCTCGGTCGCCGCGTTCCCGACCGCGGACGGAGTCGCCGAACACATGCGTGCGGCAGGTTTCGCGCGCGTACGCTACGAGCGGCTCAACCTTGGCATCGCCGCGATCCACGTCGGGGAGGCGTGATGGACTTCGACATCCCGGACGAGCTCCAGCTTCTCGCGCGCACCGTTCGCGACTTCGTCGAGACACGCCTGGTACCGATCGAGAAGCAGGTCGAGGACAGCGACGAGATCCCGAGCGAGATCGTGCGCGAGATGGCCGCTCTTGGCTTCTTCGGACTGCCGTTCCCCGAGGACTACGGCGGCGCCGGCGCTGGCGATCTCGGCTACTGCCTCGCGCTCGAGCAGTTCGGCCGCACGTCGGCAGCGTTCTCGAACCTCATCGGCGCGCACACGTCCATCGGCAGCATGTCGATCTTCCTCGGCGGCACCGACGAGCAGAAGCGCCGTTATCTGCCGGACCTCACCGCCGGCCGCAAGTTCGCCGCGTTCTCGCTCACCGAACCGTCGAGCGGATCCGACGCCGCGTCGATCCAGACGACGGCGCGCAAGGACCGCGGCCGGTGGCTGCTGAGCGGCACGAAGATCTGGGTCACCAACGGTCCGATCGCCGACGTGGTCGTCGTCTACGCCGCGAGCGACCGCGCCAAGGGCCCGCGCGGCGGCATCACCGGGTTCATCGTTGAGAAGAACTTCAAGGGATTTCGCGTCGGCAGGGTCGACGAGAAGATGGGGCTCCGCGGCTCACAGACCGGCGAGCTGATCTTCGAGGACTGCGAGGTGCCCGAGGACAACGTGCTCGGCGAGGTGGGCGCGGGATTCCGCACGGCGCTGCGCGCCCTCGACATCGGTCGCGTCTCGCTCTCGGCCGGCGCGGTCGGGACCAGCCAGTACCTGCTGGAGCTCGGCATCGCGCATGCGAAGCGGCGCAAGCAGTTCGGCCAGCCGATCGCGGCGAATCAGGCGATCCAGTGGATGCTCGCGGACAGCGCGGTCGAGATCCACGCGGCGCGGCTCATGGTCTACGACGCGGCGGCGAAGCTCGATCGCGGCATTCGCGTCTCGCGCGAGGCCGCGATGGTGAAGGTGTACGCGTCCGAGCTCGCGAACCGGGTCGCCGATCGTGTGCTGCAGATCCACGGCGGCATGGGCTACATGAAGGACTCGCCGGTGGAGCGCGCGTATCGTGATGCGCGCATCCTCCGCATCTATGAGGGGACGAGCGAGGTGCAGCGGATGATCATCGCGGAGGATCTGCTCACTGACGAGCGGTCTCGATAAGGCACGGTCGGGCGCAGAGTGAGGAGCAAAGGGACTATGGCGAAGAAGATCGCGGTCCGGATCAAGGATGCGGCGCCGCTTGCCGGACGCCCGTGGACGAAGCATTACGACCCCGGCGTCCCCGCCACGCTCATGTATCCCGACGCCACGTTCCACGCGCTGCTCGACGACGCCGCCGAAAGCTACCCGGACGCCGTGGCGACGATCTTCTTCAACGCCAAGCGCACGTACAGGTCGATCTCCGATGACGCCTGGCGGTTCGCCAACGGTCTGCGCAAGCTGGGCGTCAAGAAGGGGGACCGCGTCGCGGTCCATCTGCCGAACACGCCGCAGTTCGTCGTCGCCTTCTTCGGCGCGCTGCGCGCCGGCGCCACCGTGGTGCCGTGCAATCCGCTGTACACCGCCCCCGAGCTCCATCACCAGCTTGCCGACTCCGGCGCGGTGACGCTGGTGACGATGTCGCGCTTCTATCCCGTCGCGAAGGCCGCGCGGGTCGGGACGAGCGTGAAGAACGTGATCGTCACGAACATCAAGGAGGAGATGCCGCCGCTCCTGCGCATCATGTTCACGCTCGCGAAGGAGAAGAAGGACGGGCACCGACAGCCGTTCAAGGGCGACGAGGGAGCGGTCGCGTTCCGCGACGTGCTCGACGCGCCGGCGACGCCGTTCGACGGCGGCACGCGGAGGGATGACGTCGCTCTCCTTCAATACACCGGCGGCACGACTGGTGTGAGCAAGGGCGCGATGCTCTCGCATCGTGCCCTCGTCGCGAACATTCTCCAGTGCCGCGCCTGGTTCACGAACCTGAAGGATGCGACGGGTACTGCCATGGCGGTGATGCCTTTCTTCCACGTGTACGGGCTGACCGTGGTGATGGGTCTGTCGATCCAGAGCGCCTCGGCGATGATCCTCGAGCCGCAGTTCGAGCTCGAGCGCGTGCTGAAGGACGTGCAGCACCACAAGCCGAACACGTTCAGCGGAGCCCCGCGGATCTACAACGCGCTGATCAACTCCCCGCTCGCGACGAAATTCGACCTTCGTTCGATCGAGGCGTGCGTGTCGGGCTCGGCGCCGCTCCTCGTCGAAACGCACCGGAAGTTCGTCGAGCTCACCGGCGCGAAGCTGGTGGAGGGTTACGGCCTCACGGAGGCGGCGCCGGTCACGCATTGCAACCCACTCTTCGGCCAGGGTAAGCAGAAAGTGGGCACGGTCGGCGTGCCGTACCCGGACGTCGAGTCGAAGATCGTCGACCTCGAGACGGGCACGCGCGAGGTCGGACCGAGCGAGTCCGGCGAGCTGGTGCTGCGCGGCCCGCAGCTCATGGACGGCTACTACAACAATCCCCAGGAGACGGCCCAGACGATACGCAACGGCTGGCTCCACACCGGCGACATCGCCACGGTGGACGCGGACGGCTACGTCTCGATCGTCGACCGCAAGAAGGAGATGATCATCGTCTCCGGGTTCAACGTGTATCCGCGCGAGGTGGAGGAGGCGCTCGCGACGCATCCGGCCGTGCTCGACAGCGCGGCGATCGGCGTGCCGCATCCGATCAAGGGCGAAGAGGTGAAGGCCTTCGTGGTCCTAAAGCCGGGTGCGAAGGCGACCGCGGAGGAGATCATCGCGCATTGCCGCACTCAGCTGGCCCCGTTCAAGATCCCCAAGGACATCGAGTTCCGTGAGTCGCTGCCGAAGACCCTCATCGGGAAGACGCTCAGGCGTCAACTTGCGGAGGAGGATCGTAAGAAGCGCGGCCAGGTGGCGGCGACCTAGCACGTTAGTGCGAGACCCGCGACTCCGTGAGCATGAACTCGTCACGGATGATCGCCTCGAGCGTGTTGTAGGTGACGCGGAGCACCACGGTCACATCCCCCTCGGGGTGCGGTGACTGCGGTGCCATCACCAGCGCGGTCCAGGCCATCGGCGTTGCTGTGTACATGCGTGTGACTTTGACGCCGCGCGCGCACCGCGCCATCGGGCCGGCAGGGGAGACGGGCTCCCCCGTGAAGATGAAACTGCGAGTTGCGGATACATTGCGCGCCGTGCGCGCGGATCGAGCGGATGCCCTTGTCACTCGTGCGAGTTGATTGCGCTCCCCCGCGCGCGGCATGACCACCCCGAACGAGTGAGCAACGCGAGGTAAATAGCAACGCGAGATAGATAAGCAACGCGAGGTAAATGAAGATCAGGCCGATCGTCATCACGAGCGGGAACGGTGCGCCCGGCCTGGGCGCCGGGATCGCGGTCCTGCGGAGGGGCGGCAGCGCGCTCGATGCGGTCGAGGCGTGCGCGCGCGTGATCGAGGCGGATCCGTCGGACACAAGTGTCGGCCGAGGTGGGAAACCCAACGTCCTCGGTGTCGTCGAGCTCGATGCATCGCTCGTGGATGGGACGACGCACCGCGTCGGCGCGGTCGGCGCGCTCGCGGGCTACCTCCATCCGATCAGCGTGGCGCGTGCCGTGATGGACCGGCTGCCGCACGTGATGCTCGTCGGCGACGGCGCGGCGCGCTTCGCCGCCGAGATCCGCGCGGAGAAGGCGACGCTGCTCACGCCCTCGACGCGCCGGATGTGGGTGGAACGACTCGCGAAGGCGCGCGAGACTCCGGCGAGCGTCCGGCGCCGCGCGAAGCTCGCGCCGGTCGTGGCGAAGACCGTCGGCGAGGAGCGCGGCACGGTGAACTTCATCGCTCTCGATCGCGCGGGCGACATCGCGTCCGCGGTGTCGACCAGCGGCTGGGCCTACAAGTACCCTGGGCGGCTCGGCGATTCGCCGATCGTCGGCGCGGGCAACTACTGCGATACGCGGTATGGCGGCGCGTGCTGCACCGGATTCGGCGAGCTCGCGATCCGCAACGTCACCGCGAAGACCGCGGTCGATCGGCTCGCGAGCGGGCTGTCCGCCGCGGAGGTGGCGCGTCGCGCCATCGCTGATGTGAACGTCCTCGACGACGCCGCGTTCAACATCGTGGTGCTCGCCGCGGACGGCTCGCACGCGGCCGCATCGAACCGCAAAGACCGACGCTACGCGTGGCAGCGCGCCGACATGGACGCGCCGGAGCTCACGGCGCGCGAGCTCGTTCCGATCGATGCTCGGTAGGATCACAGCCGTGCCGGCGCGGCTGATCGAGATCGAGCTTCGGGTCCGCGACGTTGCGCGCTCCGCGCGCTTCTACCGTGATCTCATCGGTGTGACCGTCGGCGATATCGAGACCCACGACGCCGACACCGAGCCGCACGCGCACGCGACATGGGGCGAGTGGACGCCGAAGGAACCGTCGCTGCTGATGCTCAACATCTACCCGGCGTCCGGGCCGACCACCTCGAGCCACATCGGTTTCGCGGTCGGCGATCTGGCGGCGACGCACGTGCGGCTCCTCGCCGCGAAGGTCGAGGTCGTGCGCGCGCCCGAGGATCGGCCGTGGGGACGGACCGCGGCCTACCGCGACCCCGACGGCAACATCGTCTTCCTCACCGAAGCCCGCCGCTGAGTCTCTAGAGCGCCGCCACCGCCGACTGGATCTTCGCGGTCGCCTCGCTCGCCGGTGTGCCGGCGGGGAAGTAGAGCGCATCGCCGAACACGACTTCCACATCGCCGCGCCAGCCGTTCGAGCGTGCGGTCTCCCACTTCCGATCGCCGTGATCCAGCACCGAGACCTTGCCGATCTTCAGCTTCATCGGCACGACAGGCGTCGCGCCCTCGACCGCGATGAGCCCGGTCCCGGACTTGAACGGCTGCATCGGTCCGCCGACGGTCAGCTTTCCCTCCGGATAGATCAGCACCAGATCAGCACCGAGAACTGGCGATCGAGACGCGCGCCGAGCAGCTCGAGGCTGCGGCGGATCGCGCCCTCGCGCGCGAGCGGGAAGGCGTTGGCGAGGATCGACGAAACGAACCCGTTCAGCTTGTTCCCGAAAACGTCGTCTGCGGCCGCCGCGACCGCGAGCTTCCAGCGCCACGAGAGCGGGATGGCCATGAGGATGATCCCGTTGTCCCAGTGGAGGCAGTGGTTCGGCGCGAACATGACCGGACCGTGCAGGCCGTCGAGCTTCTCTTTCCCGGTGACCTTGACCTTGTAGAAGACGTGCACGAGCGGATAGATGAGCGTCTGTTGCAGCAGCAGGCCAAATGAGCGCACCAGTGGGCTGAGCGGCCAGCCGTAGATGCCGGTGTCGCGCTTGATGTCGCGCGCCGCCTCGACCATGCGCTCGAGCTCGGCGACCGTCGCGTTCGGCTCGAGCGCGGCGTCGTCGATGTAAGCACCGAGCTCCTCCTCGATCGCGCCGAGCAGGTCGACGCGTCCCAGCGAGTCGAGACCGAGATCGGCCGAGAGCGTCGCGCCGGGGTGCACCGCGGCCGGCGGCAGGTTGGCGACCTGCGAGATGACACGTTCCACGTCGCTCAGCGCGCGCGTCACGGTCGGATCGCCGGTGACGGCGCGCGCCTGATCGACGCGGCCCATCGACAGGAGACGCTCGACCACGAAGCGCTTCTTCACTTTCTGTGTCGGCGTCGTCGGGAACTCGTCATCCGGCCAAACAGTCCAGCCGCGGATCTGCTGGCTGCCCGAAAGCTTGACGTTGGTGTCGCGCACGATCGACGCGACCTGGTCGTTGTCCTTGACCAGGAAGACGGCGTGCACCTGCACGTCCTCGCCTGGGCGCTGCAGACCGACGATCGTCGCGACCGCCGGGCGCAGCGGCGTCGCGAGGGCTTCGATGCGAGGATCGGCCGCGAGCGCATTCTCGATGTCCTCGGGATAGACGTTCGTGCCGTCGGCGAGGACGATCATGTCCTTCTTGCGGCCACGCAGCCACAGGAAGCCGTCCTTGTCGAACTCGCCGAGATCGCCGGTGTGGTACCAGCCGTCCGCGTCAAGGACGGCGCGCGTCGCCTCCTCGTTCTCCCAGTAGCCCTTGAACACGTTCGGACCGCGCGCGAGGACCTCGCCGTCCGGTGCGACCTTGACCTCGACTCCCGGCAGCGGCGTTCCGACTGAGCCAAGCCGATTCAGACCCAAGCGGTTGAAGGTGAGCCCCGGCGAGCACTCGGTGGTCCCGTAGCCTTGGATCACGTCGATGCCGATCTCGCGCCAGGACTCGCCGAGCGCCGGATCGAGCGCCGCGCCGCCTGACACGATGTAGCGGAAGCGACCGCCGAACTGATGGTGGACGCTGAAGAACACCAGGCGCCGCAGCGCCATCGGCAGCCGGCGGGCGACGCGACGCAACTTGTCGAAGAGCTCCTTCTTGCCCTGCGCCTCGGCGCTGCGCTCGATCGCCAGCATCAGCGACTTCACCACTGCCGGTGTGATGAGGACCATCGAGACCTTGCGCTCCTTGAATGTGCGCCGGACCACCGCGGGCTGACGGCTCGTCGGATAGATCACGGACGCGCCCGCGAGCAGCACGGTGAAGAACCCGCCGAGCTGCTCGAACATGTGCGAGAGGGGGAGGAACGACAGCAGGCGCTGCTTGGGCCCGATGGGGAAGATCTGCGTCGCGGCGACAGCGTTGGACAGGATGTTGCGATGCGTGAGCATCGCTCCCTTCGGATCTCCCGTGGTCCCCGAGGTGAAGACGACCTCGGCCAGGTCGTCACCGGTGAGCGCGGCCTTCTGCAACGGCGCGCACTCGCGCGCGAGATCGGGCAGGCGCTCCATCTCATACAGCGGCAGGCCGAGGGTCTTGGCGCGCTCGAGCGTCTGCGACGACACGACGGCGCCGCTGGCACGCGTGCGCTCAGCGATCTTCTGCGCGAACTCCGCGGCGTAGCTCGCCTCGAGCGGCACGAGGATCGCGCCGACGCGCAGAGCGGCGAGGAACGCGATCACGTACTCGGGACGGTTCACGCCCCAGATGAGCACGCGGTCACCCTGCTTCATCCCGCTGTCGTGCAGATAGCGGGCGACGCGCGGCACGACGTCGTTCAGATCGCGGTAACTCCACGCGCGCGTGCGGAAGCCGGGTCGGATCATCAGCGCGTCCTTGTTGCCGAACCTCCTGGCCGACTCCTCGAGGATGTCGTTCAGCGTCTCCATGTGCCCTCCCCGCTAGCTCGCGAGCGCGCGCAGCGCCTCGCGTCCCCCCTGCCGCACCGGCGGATAGTGTGAGAACAGGATCGTCTCGACGTCGAGCTCCGCGAGCCGCGCGATCGAGCGGCGCGCCAGCCCCATGTCGTCGGTGAAGAAGTAGTTCGGGAGCGTCACCTGGCCGCGCATCCGCTGCAGCAGATCACCCACGATCAAGAGCCGACGTGCCGCTGAATACAAACAGATGCTTCCGGGTGTGTGACCGGGCGTGTGCAGCACGCGGAGGCCGCCCAGGACCGGCAGCTCGTCCCCGTCCTGAGCCGCGGTGACGTCGGTGGGCGCCTGCGTGAGGTAAGCGATGATCGCTCCGGGCGCCGGCCGCCCTCTGATCACCTCGCGAAAACGGATGCGCAGCCGCTCCATGTCCGCGGGATGCATGAGGACCTTGGCGCCGGAGGCGCGTGCGATCTCCTGCACACCGCCGATATGGTCTGGATGGCCATGCGTGCAGATGATCCGCTTGATGTCGGTGACCTGGTGGTCAAGCGCGGAGAGCTGCCGGCGCAACATGACACCAGAGCCGCGATGGCCCGCGTCGATGAGCGTGAGCTCCTCGCCGAGGATGAGGAACGCGTTCACGCCGATGAGGCGCAGGGCGTGCACGTCGCGGGCGACTTCCATCGCTTGAATGCTAGGCCGCCTCTCGTTATGGTCGGCCGACTTTGCTCTCCGCCTTCCTCATCGGCGCCGCGGCCGGCTACGCCATCGCGATACCGGTCGGCCCGATCGCCGTCCTCATCGTGCGCACCGGACTGCGTCGCGGCTTCCGCATCGCCGCGCCGGCGGGCGCCGGCACGGCGACGGTCGATCTGATCTACGCGATCCTGGCGGTGATATTGGGCGGCGCCGTCACGAGCGCGCTGGGCGCGGTGCTGTTGCCGATGCGCCTGGCCGCGGCTGCGGCCCTGTTGTACCTCGCGGTCCGTGCCCTACTGCGGCTCGGTCGCACCGACATGGCGCTGGATACACCGGGCGGGCAGCGCTCCGCAGCGCGCACCTACCTCCTCTTCATTGGGCTCACGCTCTTGAATCCGGCGACGGTCGCCTACTTCGTAACGCTAGCGGTGGGCCTGCCGGAGATCGCTCAAGACGCCGGCTCGCGTCTCGCCTTCGCGGTCGGTGCATCGCTCTCGTCGTTGTCGTGGCAAACGCTGCTCGCCGCGATCGGCGCCGCGCTGCATGCTCGCCTCACGCCGCGCATCGAGCTGACGACGGCGCTGCTGAGCAGCGCGATCCTCATCGGCTTCGCGCTGAAGATCGCGGTCGACGCGCTCACGGGTTAAGCGAAGAACGTCCGCCATAGGAGATTCGCGACCGACAGCACGATGAGGGCGACGATGAACTGCCGGAAGCGCCGCGGATCGAGACGGCCGCGCAGCGCGATACCGACCGCGAGGGCGAGGAGCGTCGGCACGAGACCGAGCAGGCCCAGCGCGACGACCTCCGGCGTGAAGAGGCCCTGCACGGAGTAGCCGATCACCTGGACGATCGCGTTCACCTCGAAGATGGCGGCCAGGGTGAAGACGAAGTCCGCGGCGGCGAGGCGCCGGGCGTGGAAGTACGAGCCGACCAGCGGGCTCGCGATCGAGGTCGTTCCCTGCAGTACACCGCCGACGAAGCAGATCAGCGGCCCGAGGATGCGCGCGCGCAGAGCCGCTGGGTCATCGCCGAGGAGACGGTCGCCCCGCGCGAGGAACACCACGACCACGAGCGTGATGAGGACCGCGAACGTCCGTGGATCAAGGCTGGCGAGCAGCAACGTTCCGATCGCGGTGCCGATCGCCGACGCCACGAAGAGCGGCGCGATCCCACGCAGGAGCTCGCGCTTGCGAAAACCTTGGACGAGCAGCAGCGAGTTCGAGGCGAAGATCGGGATGGTCACGATCGCGACGGCGAGTCGCGGCCCGAACACGCCGGCCAGGATCGGCGTCGCGATGAGCGGTAGACCCATGCCGCTCGTGCCTTTCGCCAGGCCGGCGACGGCCAGCCCGCCGACGAGGATCAGAAGCTCTGGGAGCTCGATACCCAATCGGCTTCGTCCACCAGCGTTTTCCACTCCACCGGATGAAGCCGATCCGACTCGATGTAATGCCGACCGGTCTTCGCGAGTTCCTTGCCGTTCACGCGGACGATGTCCGCGGTGTGATCGAAGCCGCTGCCGTGCACGAGTGCGGACCCCACGCCGTAGACGTCGACCGGGACGCGAAGCGCTTCGAAGCGTCGGATCTTCTCTGCGTCGAATCCGCCCGAGGCGACGATGCGCACGTGCCGGTAGCCCGCCTCGTCGAGCGCGGCGCGCAACAGCTCGATGAGACGAGGCCTGACGCCGCGCACGTCGCTGCCGCCGGCGAAGCCTTCCTGCTCCTGCAGCTCGCGGACGATCGAGAGGTCCACCAGCGACTCGCTCGTGTCCACCCGAACGCCCCACAGGCGCTGCCCGAGGGCGTGCGCGACGCCGAGCGAGGTGTTCACCACGTCGTTGCGGAAATCCACGAGGGCGGTGACGTTCACGTGTCCCTCGGGCGTTCCTTGCGCGGTGAGGTGGCCGACGCGATCGGTCGCGCGATTGATGTACTCGTCGAACTTCAGCGTCGCGACCGTCGTGTCGCCGCCGTAGACCGCGATGAGCGCGTGCGGCACCGTGCCCAGCCCACGTGAGCCCCACCACTCGCCCTGCTCGTCGGTCGATACCGCGACCGCACCGCCGACGTAGGCCGCGTAGCCCGAGCCGGCCTGCGCCTCATGACCCTCGTGACGCGCGCCGAACATGATCACCGGCTTGCCGTCCGCGGCGGCCACGACCTCACGTGTGTTCGTGGCCACGCGAGAGCCCTCCGCCAGCGCGCCGAGGTAGAGCGTCTCGAGATGCGCGAACGACGCGTACTCGCCCTCGATGTGCATCACCGGCTCGCCGTGCTGCGCGATCTCCCCGTCGTACAGCGAGCGCACCTTCAGGCCCTGCCAGCCGGGCTCCCATAGCGACGCGAGCTCGTGCGAGATCTCGAAGACCTCACGCGCGATCGGCTCGTAGTCCTTCCAGGTCTGCCGCGGGAGCGCGAGCCAGCGCGCGTACAGCCGGGCTTCGGCGTCGAGGTAGCGCCCGAAGAGCCGTTCTGCGCGCTCGCGCTCGCGGTAGCGGCCGGTGCCGACATGCAGGAGCGCGAGGACCTGGTCGGTGCCGACGATCACCGCGTCCGGATGCTTCTGGAAGACCTGCATGGTCACGTGGTCGCGCCGCTTGTCACGCTCGAGGATGAGCTTGGTACGCGCGAAGTAGATGTCGCTCTTGTAGCCGGCGCGGATCTTTTCGATCGGAAGCCGGAAGACCTCCGGCCGCAGCCGGTCGCGGACCATCATCGCTAGAACATGCTCATGAGCATGCCGCCGTCGACCTGGAGCGACACGCCGCTGATGTACGACGCCTTCGGCGACGCGATGAACACGACGGCCGCCGCGTACTCGGCCGGCTCGCCGTAGCGGCCCATCGGGATGACCGACTCCTCGTAGCGCTTCCGCACGGCCTCCGGCGTCGTGTTCTGGCGCTTCGCGGTGTCGGTGTCGAGCTGGATCAGCCGATCGGTCGCGATCCGTCCGGGTTGCACCGCGTTCACGCGAATGCCGTCCTTCGCGAGGTCGGCCGAGAGCGTCTTGAGCATCCCGTGCACCGACGCGCGGACCGCGTTCGACAAGATGAGGTTGAGGTACTGCGTCGGCTGGCGCACCGACGTCGACGTCGAGTAGACGATCGAGCCGCTCTTCTGCTTGCGCATGTGCGGGAGCGCCAGCCGCGTCAAGCGTACCGCCGAGAAGAGCGTGAGATCGACGGCCTTCTGCCATGCGATGTCATCGAGATCATCGAAGCGACCGGGTGGCGGGCCGCCGGCGTTGACGATGAGGATGTCGAGCGCATGGAACGCACCCAGGGCGTTCTGCACGAACACCTCACAGCCTTCTCGCGTGGAGAGGTCCGCGGCGATCGGCAGGATGTTCCTGTTCCCGGTCTTCCGTTCGATATCCTCGGCCGCCGAGGTGATCGCCGACTCTTCGCGGCTGCACATCGCGACCTTCGCGCCCTCGCGCGCGAACTCCTCAGCGATCGCGCGGCCGAGTCCCTTCGACGCGGCTGCGACGAGCGCGACCTTTCCGCTGAGGCCGAGGTCCACGCGGCATAGAGTGCCACGCGCGCGCGCGGCGCGATGAGCGGCCTGACTAGACGGCAGGCAGCGCCGTTGCCGGGATTTCCGCGAGCCGCCTCTCGCTGATGCGAAGGCGCCCGTCGATCTCGGCCACGAGCCGCAGCGCCACGAGCGCCGTGACGACGCCAAGCGCGTCGAACAGGACGGTGAGCCAGGCGATCCGCGTCACCTGCTCGATCGTATCGAAGGCTCGGCTGCTCGCGAGGCGCCCGACGATGCTGTCAAGGATCAGGATCGCGAACCAGACGCCGACGATCAGCGGCGTCGGCTTCTTGGCCCAGGGATCGTCGGGGCCCGGCACGACCTCGCTGGCCTTCCAGAGCTCGCTCATCACTTGATACGGACGGAACAGGTTCACGATCGGGATGATGAAGCCCCAGACGCTCCATCGCGGCGCGTAACGCATGTTGGTGACGCCGAGCGCGATGAGGCGCTTGGTGATCGCGCTGGTCCACATGAGGAACACCACCGCGCTCACCAGACCGAGGCCGAGCTGGGCGAAGCCGATGAGCTGCTGACGCGCATCGCTGGCCTCGACGACCGCGTCCGGGATGTTGGCTCCGCGCGCGAGGTCTTGGACCAGCTGCAGCTGCTGCCACGACGACCAGAGGCCCACGGCCGCAGCGACCGCGCCGAGTTGGAGCAGCCACTGCGCTTGCCGAGCTCGCTGATGAGCCTTGGTGTCGTCGACCACGAGCGCGACAAGCCTACGACGCGATCTCTATTTCCCCGAGAGCGCCAGAGCGATCGCGAGCACCGCAACGATGAGGCGGTACGGAACGAACCAGATCAGCGAGTGCGTGCGAAGGAAGCGGACCATGAACGCGACCGCGAGAAGTCCGAAGAGGAAGGACAGGCCGAACCCGACCGCGAGCACGTCCGGCGCGGCGAATAGCGACTCGGCTTTCCGAGCGTCGAGCAGCGTCTTCGCACCAGCGCCGACGATCACCGGCGTCGCGAGCAGGAAGCTGAAGCGCGTGGCGTCGGCGCGGCGGATGCCCTGGTAGAGCCCGGCCGAGATCGTGATGCCCGAGCGGCTGATGCCGGGCAGCAGCGCGATCGCCTGCGCCACGCCCATGACGAGCGCGTCGATGAAGCCGATCGTCTCGAGCGGCCGGCGCGCGACGGTGAAGCGCTCCGCGGCGAAGAAGATGAGCGATCCGATGATGAGGAACGCCGCGATGTACGCGGGGGCCCGGAGACCGCTCTCGACCTGCGACTGGAACGCGATGCCGGCGAGCGCGGCGGGCAGCGTGCCGATGACGATGAGGAACGGCATACGCAGCCGCAGGTGCACGACGTCCCTCGCGAGCTCGAGCCAGGTCCGCGCGAAGTAGAGCAGCACCGCGAGCGCAGTCCCGAGGTGCAGGGCGACATCGAAGCTGAGGCCGAACCGCGCCGGGTCCAGCCCGAGCGCGTCGCTGATGAGGATCAGGTGTGCGGTCGAGCTCACCGGCAAGAACTCGGTGAGCCCCTGCACGATGCCGAGGATCGCGGCCGCCGCGAGATCGTTCATCTCATCCCTGCCCGCGCCGCACGGAGCGCATCGTGCGCGTCCCGCTCGTGTCCGAGCGCGGCCTCGAGCTGCTTCGCCCACGACCGCCGATGCCCCGCGTCGAGGAAGCGTGTCGCGACGGAGGCGCCGAACGGCCCGATCCCGACCTTCTTGGCCGCATCGGCAACGTAGCCGTACGACTCGGCCGCACGCAGGAGATCGGCGCCGGGCGATCCCGGGAACAGCGCGCGCGTGGTCCGAAGGAAGCTCGCGGCCGCCGTCCGTTTGTCCGCGAGGAGCGTTCGCATCGCGTGATCGCCGAAAGCCGCCGCGCCGGCGTGCCTGCTATCGGTCCAGCGGGTGTCGTCGCGCAGCGCGGCGATCCAGGTCTCGAGCGCGTGACCGCTCGCCACAGCTGACGCGACGGCGCCCTCGACCGCGTCGCGCGCGATCGCGGCGCGGTCCGGTGCTGTGGCGCGGTCGAGGAAGACCACGCGACCGTCCTTCTCGAACGCGGACCAGTCGAGCTTCGTCGGCTGCTCGGTCTTGTCGAAGTACGTGCGCGCGTAGAACGTCGGCGACTCTTCGTCGCAACCCACGACGAGACCGTACTCCGATGGACCCACGAGGCCGCGCGCGAGTGGCGGGACCTTGGCCTCGAGCGCTTCGAGCACGCGGTCGACCACGAGCGCCTTCATCTCCTCGTCGAACGGCGGCGTGACCGCGTCGGCGCGCATCCCGGTCCCGCGCGCCGCGCGTTCGAGCGTCGCGTCGTCAAGCGGGGCCGCCGCGATCGGATCCCACGCGTCGACGTCGATCGCGGTCGTGAACGCGGCGCCCGACGCGCCCATCACCCAGTCGTACTCCCGTCCGGTCGCGACGGCGATGCAGGCGGGAAGCGTGCACTCTCGTCCCTCGCCGAAGCGCAGCGGCGGGATGTCCTTGAGGATGCGCTTGCGTGCGGCGATGCGGAGGGTCGCCTAAGCGCCGTTCTCGGGGAACGCGTGCTTCAGGACGGTGAGCGCATGGAGCGTCGCCCACTTGCTGGCGTTGATCTTCGACGCCATCCGGTCCGCGTATGGCGAACGCCCGGCCCATCTCCCGTGCGAGTCCTGACGTGACAGCAGCCAGGCGATGGCGATCTGCGCGCGCGGATCGTCGATCGCGCCGGCCGCGTCGATCGCGCGGAGCACGAACAGGATGTCGGCCTGATAAAAGAGCGGGAACGAGATCTGGCGCCACAGATAGCTCGGCTCGGTCGCGGTCGGGTACGCGCCGCGCGTCATGCGATAGGAGAGGAGGAACTCCACTCCGCGGCCAAGCGTGCGCTCGACCTCGCGGGTGCGCGCCGCGTCGGGCAGGGCGGCCAGGCCCCACACCAGGCGCGCGTAGCCCCAGGCGCAGGGCTGATCGCCGTTGATCCAGCACTCCGCGTCGAACTTCTTGGAATCGCGGACCAGACGCTGCACCAACGGCTCGAGCCGCTCGTCGGTGCCGTATCCGGCGAGCGACACGTAGCGCACGATGTTGCCGACGATGCACGAGGCGCCGTGATCGCGGTCGAAGACCCATTTCATCCCGCCCTGGTCCGGCGACCCGAGGTCCTCGAGCACACGCCGCGCGGCGCGCCGGACGCGTGGGTCGCCGGCGTCGACGCCGTACTCGACGAGCAAGAGGCTCGACCAGTGCGTCGCTTGGTATTTCGGCTTCCAGAGATCCTGACCGGGCCAGCTGCCGTCCGACTTCTGCTGACGCAGCAGCGTAGAGAGCGGTGGGCTCGACATCGCGCGCTGCTGCGCGTCACGCAGCTCGGCGTCACGCGGACCGCGGTCGAGCAGGTGCCGGAGCGTGGACGCGCGTACCGCCGGGTCACCCTTCTCGAGGAGCCAGGGGACCGGGTCGTCGTGCAAGAGCGACTGCCACGACATCACGTGCCGCCCACCGAGAGCTCGGCGATGAGCAGCGTCGGGCTGCCGACGCCGCTCGCGCCGAACGTCAGATCGGTGCCGACGCCGCTGATCGACGACAACAGGTGCGTGAGATTGCCCGCGATCGTGATGCCCTGCACCGGATGGACCGGCGCGCCCTTCTCGAGGTAGGTGCCCGTCGCTCCGAGCGAGAACTCGCCGGAGACCGGATCGATGGTGTGCAGGTTGAGTAGCGAGGTGACCGCGAGCGCGCGGTCCGGACCGCGGACCAGCGCCCCCGGATCGTCCGCGCCAGCTTCGATGTAGAAGTTCGACGGACCGATGCGGCTCGGGGACGCGTACGAGCCGCGTCGCGCATTCCCCGTAGGCGCGCTGTTCAGCTTCCCCGCGGTCTTGAGATTCACGAAATAGCCACGCAGCACGCCGCGCTCCACGAATATCCGCGTCGTTGTCGCGACGCCCTCGCCGTCAAAGGGCGCGCTTCGCAGCCCACCTTTGCGTCGCGCGTCGTCGACGATGGTCACGCGCTCGTTCGCGACGCGCTCGCCGACCTTCCCGGCGAAGAGCGAGCGGCCCTTGAGGACGTTGTCGGCCGAGAACAATGGCGAGATCGCGCCGAGGAGCGACATCGCCATCCACGGGTCGAGCACGACCGGAAGCTTCTGGGTCGGAAATGGCTTCGCGCCGAGCTTCTCGATGGCGCGCTGGGCGGCACGCACCCCGACCGTTTCCGGATCGAGCTCGGCCATCCGACGCGCGCCTTCGCCGTGGTAGCCGATCTGCCGCTCTCCGTTCTGCGTCGCGACCGCGCTCGTCATCGCGCCGCAGAAGCTCTCGCGGTACGAGGCGCGGACGCCGCGCGTCGTCGCGATGACCGTCGTCACCTCCGCGTCGCTGTAGCTCGTCTTGCGGAAGTGCGTGATGCGCGGATCCACCGCCCGCGCCGCGCGTTCGACGGCGAGCGCGACCGCGCCGCGGTCCGCGAGCGGCCGCTCCTCGAGACCCGGCTGGTAGATGTCCAGATCGACCGCTTCAAGCGGCGTGGCAGCGATGCGAAGGTCCTCGTCGGGTTCGGTGATCGTGGCCATGCGTCGTGCCTGATCGACGCAGGCCTCGATGCCGGCAACGGCGAGATCGCTCGTGTGCGCGAAGCCGATGCGCTGCGCGTCGAGCACACGCACGCCGAGACCGCGCTCGCCGCGCGCCGTCACGACCTCGAGCTCGCCATCCTTTGTCTCGACCGAACCGGAAAGCGCGTCGCGCACGAACACCTCGGCGGTGGCGACGCGGCCGGCGCGTAGCGCTTCGAGCGCGCGATCGACGACCTCGTCGTTCGAGAGCCTGGTGCTCACTGGACCTTGCCGCCGATGACGACCGACGGGATGCGGAGCGTCGGCTGCGCGTCGGCGACTGGCGCGCCCTGACCGTCCTTGCCGCACGTCCCCGTCGAGTAGCCAAGGTCCCAGCCCACCATGTCGATCTCGCGCATGAGCTTCGGGCCTTGCCCGACGAGCGTCGCGCCCCGCAAGGGCTCGGCGAGCTTGCCGTCGCGGATGCGGTAGCACTCGGTCACCTCGAACGCGAAGTTGCCGCTCACCACGTCGACCTGCCCGCCGCCCATCTTTTTCACGAAGATCCCGTCCTTGACCGAGCGCACGATCTCCTTCGGGTCGGACTCGCCGGGCGCGATCATCGTGTTCGTCATCCGGCAGATCGGCAGATGCCGGAAGCTCTCGCGCCGCGCATTGCCGCTGCGGCGGATGCCGAGCTTCTCGGCGTGCTTCCGGTCGGACAGATAGGTCCTCAGGATCCCTTTCTCGATGAGCACGGTGCGCTGGGTCGGGGTTGCCTCGTCGTCCATCGCCGCCGTGCCGCGCCGACCGGGATCGCGCCCATCGTCGACGACCGTGATGAGCTCGCTCGCCACCTTCTCGCCGATGCGACCCGAGTACACCGACAGACCCTTGAGGTTCAGGTCGGCCTCGAGTCCGTGCCCGACCGACTCGTGGATCAGCGTCCCGCCGGCTTCGCTCGAGAGGACGACGGTGTACGTCCCCGCGGGCGCCGGCTGCGCGCCGACGTTGAGCACCGCGCGCCGCGCGGCGGTGTCCGCGGCACCGCGAACGGCGTCGTCGGTGAGCAGCTCGAATCCCAGCGTGCCGCGGACCGCCTCGAAACCCGACTCGAGCACGGCCCCGTCCTTCGCGACGACCTGCACCGCGAAGTTGACGCGCACGCGCGTGTCGGTGCGATGGACACCGTCGCTGTTCGCGACCAGGACCTCCTGCACGCTCTCGGCGTACGAGACCGTGGCCTGCGACACCCGCGGATCGTGCGCGCGCGCGACCTCGTTCGCCAGGCGCAGGAGCGCGACCTTGCGCTCCACGGGCACGGTCCTGGGATCGATAGCGACGGAATGTGGCCGCGGCAGGTCGTCCGGAACGAGGCGGGCGGCCTCGTGGAGGCCCGATCCGTCGGCCACGCTGCGCGCCGCACGACCCGCGATGGCCATGACGTCGTCGACATCGGTCACGTTGCCGTTCGCGTACACCGTCTGCTCGCCGTGGACCACGCGTACGCCGGCGCCCTGATCGACACCGGTGATCGCGTCCTCGATGCGTTGATCGTCGAGCACGAGCTGCAGGGTCTCGTGGCGTTCCCAGAAGAGCTCGGCCCAGTCGCCACCCCGCGACAGCGCTGTGCGAAGAACGCGCTCGACGTCACGAACGGTCATAACCGGCGCGCGCGCGGCGGTGAGTGTGATGATCGCCCTCTCCCCTGACCGTCGGTGACGGCGCAGGAAATGGTACGACGCTCAGTCGCCGATGACAGTTACGGTCGCGCTCCGCTCACGTGGTCCGTCGAACTCGGCGAAGTAGATGCCCTGCCATGTGCCCAGCACGAGCTCGCCTTCGTGTATCGAAAGCGCCACATCGTTACCGACGAGCACCGCTTTGATGTGCGCGGCGGCATTTCCTTCCGCATGACGGTATTCGCCGTCCATCGGAACGACGTTCGTGAGCTGTTGCAGCAGATCACGCTGTACATCCGGGTCGGCGTTCTCGTTCACGAAGACCGCCGCGGTGGTGTGCGCGACATTTACCACACATATACCTTCGCGCACCTTCGATCTGGTGACCGCGGCGCGTACGCGGACTGTCACGTCGATGGTGGTCTCGCGCTTGTCGGTGCTGAGCGTGAGCTTTTCGTGGTGGACGCTCACAGGACGATCATCCGTTCGGGGACCCAAGCACGCAGCGACGATACTTCCGTCATGCCGACGTGGGGCGAGGTGCGCGCCGCGGCGACGACGCGCCTGCGGTCCGCCCCCGACTCCGATACGGCTGCGCTCGATGCCGACGTCCTGTTGGCCTATGTGCTCGGCGTCGGGAAGGAAGAGCTTTTCGCGCATCCCGAGCGTGAGCTGTCAGCCCCGGAGGACGCGCGATTCCAGAAGCTGGTCGAGCGACGTGCGCTCGGTGAGCCGGTGGCATACCTGCGCGGCTTCAAAGAGTTCTACGGTTTGCGCTTCCTGGTCGATCCGCGCGTCCTGATCCCGCGGCCCGAGACCGAGGTACTCGTCGACGCGGCGCGGGAGTTCATCGCCGGTCGTTCGCTGACCGTCGTCGACGTCGGCACGGGATCAGGCGCGATCGCCGTGGCCATCGCCGTGCACGAGCAGAAGGTCCGCGTGATCGCAACCGACTCGTCGGGCGACGCGCTGGCGGTCGCGGGGGCGAACGCGCTCGCGAACGGCGTCGCAGACCGCGTGGAATTCCGTCGCGGCGACCTGCTCACGCCGATCACCGAACGGGTGGACATCGTGTGCGCGAACCTTCCGTATCTGCCGGATGCCTCGGTCGACAGATGGGTGGGGCAGCGCAGCTCGCTCGCGTTCGAGCCACGCATCGCCGTCGTTGCTGGACCGGACGGACTCGACGTGATCCGCCGCTCCGTTTCCGACCTCCCGCGCGTGCTCGCTCCAGGCGGCGTTGCTCTCTTCGAATGCGACCCGCCGCAGACGCGCATCGTTGTCCGAATGCTCGCACGGGTCGCGCCGCGAACGCGTGTGTTTCGCGATCTCAGCGGCGCGGAGCGCGTTGTCACCGGACTGCTCCCGACGCCATGATGAACGCGCGTAGCCTCGCGGGACGGTGAGGATCGGCCTCGCGTACGTGCTTGCGGTGATGTTGCTCGTCGCGTCCGCTTGCGCATTAGCCGAAGGCAAGGACGTGGCCGAGAAAGCGATGGACCAGTTCCATCAGCAATTCAACGGCGAGCAGTACGGCGATATCTACGCGGGAGCCGATGCCCAGTTCAAACGCGCAACGACCGAGGCGGCGCTGACCCAGCTTCTTCAAGCCGTCCGCAGAAAGATAGGCATGTTCAAGCAAGCGCGGCAGACGAACTTCAATATCGTTTCCGGAACGAATGGCACCACTGTGACGATGGTCTACGCCTCGGAGTTCACGCAAGGAAACGCGACAGAACAATTCCTGTACGCGATCGTGGGGAGCAAGGCGGTCCTCGTCGGTTACAACATCAACGGGCCGGATCTGATCCTGAAGTAAGGGCGCTCGGCGACAGAGCTGGACCGCTACCCTCCGACGTGATGGCGAGCGTGTTCCTACTCGACGTGGACAACACCCTCCTCGACAACGACCGTGCGAAGGCGGACGTGGCACGAGCGATCAGCGAGCTCGTCGGTCCGGACCGAGCCGCGCGCTTCTGGTCGGTATACGAGGAGGTCCGTGATGACCGCGGTGTCGTCGACTACCCCGAGACCCTGCGACGCTTTCGGCGCGTGTTCCCCGAAGAGAGCCGCCTCATCGACGTCGATCGCGCGGTCCTCGATGTCTCGTATGAGCGCTACCTCTATCCGCGGGCGCTCGACGTGATCGCCGGGCTCTGGGAACGCGGCGAGCCCGCGATCTTCTCCGACGGAGATCGCGTGTACCAGCCGATGAAGATCGCACGCGCCGGCCTGCTGCTCGCGACGCGCGGGAATGTCCTCGTCTACGAGCACAAGGAGGACTGCCTCGCGGAGGTCCAGCGCCAGTTCCCGGCCGAGCGCTACGCGCATATCGACGATAAGGCTTCGCTGCTGGCCAGGACCAAGGCGACTCTCGGCGACCGGGTGACGACGATCCACGTCCGTCAGGGGCACTACGCGACCGAGGGCCCGAGCGGCGCGCCGCCCGACATCGTCGTCGAGCGCATCGCCGATGTCCTCGCGATCGCTCCCGCTCGCCTCTCCTGAGCTCGCGGCTAGCGCGGCGGGCGGCGTGCGAGTGAGTCGGCGAGCTCGTCGGCACTCCGCAAGCGGCGACTGAGCGTGCGGAGCAGCGCGGCCGCGACCTGTGGGTACTGCATGACGACCACGGCCATGACCGTCGCATGGAGCTCCAGCGTCTCGGTGTCCTCGAGCGCGGTGACCGTCGCCGACCTGGGTGCGCTGTCGAGAAGTCCCATCTCACCGATCACATCACCGGCGTCGAGCTCGGCCAGAACGAGCGGTGTCTCGCCAGCCTGGTCCCGCTCGACGCGGACACGGCCGCGCGTGATGACATGGAGCGCGTCGCTCGCGTCACCCTGCCGCATGATCACGTCGCCGGCAGCGAAGTGCTTCGGACGTCCGCGTTCCGCGAGCATCTGGAGGCCTGGCTCGGGCAGCTCCTTGAACAGCGCCACACCAGCCAGCGGCGATGGCATCGACCTATCATCCTCTCAATGAAGACGCGCCTCCTCGCGGCGGATTCGCCGGGGGCAGTAGAGGAGGCGGCGGCCGCTCTCTCCCGTGGTGAGCTCGTCGCCTTTCCGACCGACACCGTGTACGGTCTCGCCGCCGGTCATGACCACGTCCGCAAGCTCTACGGCGCGAAAGACCGGCCCAAGGAGAAGCGGATCCCGGTGCTCCTCTCCGACGCGTCGAATCTCGAGGCGAGCGCGCAGGTCACGCCGGCGGCGCGTGCCCTGGCGGAGCGCTTCTGGCCAGGTCCGCTCACGATCGTGCTCGTCGCGCCGCGTCGCGGGACGTTGGCGTTCCGCGTTCCTGACCATCCGCTCGCACGTCGCCTCATCTCGGCCAGCGGCGGCGGCCTGCCGGTGACGAGCGCGAACCGTTCGGGGCAGGCCGATGCGCGCACGGCGCAGGAGGTGCTCGCGCAGCTCGAGGGCCGCATCTCGCTGGTCCTCGACGGCGGGCCGACGACCGGCGGCCTCTCGTCGACGATCGTCGATTGCACGACGCAGGATGTGAAGGTGATCCGCGAAGGCGCCATCTCCACCGAGGAGATCCGCAGCGCGCTCGCCTCGGCGCAGGTCGCTTGAAGATCGGCATCGCCGCCGACCACGCCGGGCAGGCCCTCAAGGCGGCGCTCGTGGAACACCTGCGCGAGAAGGGCCACGAGGTGAAGCAGTACGGTCCGCCGCCGGATCCCGACGACGACTATCCGCTCATCGTCCGCGTGCTCGCGGACGCGATCGCGGGCGGTGAGGTCGAGCGCGGCATCTTCACCTGCGGCTCGGGCATCGGACCGGCGGTCGCCGCCAACAAGATCGCCGGGATCCGCGCGGCCGTCGTCGACAACGAGTGGTCGGCACGCGACGCGGTGCAGCACGTCGACCTGAATCTGCTCACCTTGGGCGAGCGCGTGATCGGCAACGAGCTTGCGAAGAGCATCATCGACGCGTATCTCGGCGCGAAGGTGCAGGGCGGACGTCACGAGCGACGGCGCAAGCAGATCGAAGCCATGGAGGCAGGGACCAAGGTCACGGCCGATTCGACACAGGGCATACGGAGGGGTGTATGAGCCATCTGGAGCGCGAAGATCCCGAGCTCTACGCGGCGATCGAAGGCGAACGGCGGCGGCAGGTCGAGAAGATCGAGCTCATCGCCTCCGAGAACTACACCAGCCCCGCGGTGATGGAGGCCGTCGGCAGCGTGCTCACGAACAAATATGCCGAGGGCTATCCGGGCCGCCGCTATTACGGCGGGTGCGAGTGGGTCGACATCGCCGAAACGCTCGCGATCGAGCGCGCGAAGGCGCTCTTCGGCGCGGCCGCCGTGAACGTGCAGCCGCATGCCGGCGCGCAGGCGAACATGGCGGCGTACGCCGCGGTGATGCAGCCGGGCGACACGATGCTCGGCCTCGCGCTCGACCAGGGCGGGCACCTCACGCACGGGTCGCCGGTGAACTTCTCGGCCAAGCTCTACAAAGTCGTGCCGTACCACGTGCGGCGCGAGGACGAGCTCATCGACTACGACGAGATCGAGCGACTCGCGAAAGAGAACAAACCCAAGGTCATCGTCGCCGGGGCGACCGCGTACCCGCGCTTCTTCGATTTCCCGCGCCTGCGGAGGATCGCCGACGAGGTCGGCGCGCTCCTCATCGTCGACATGGCGCACTTCGCGGGTCTCGTCGCGGCCGGCGAGCATCCGACGCCGGTGGGGCACGCGCAGATCGTCACGACGACGACGCACAAGACGCTCCGCGGGCCGCGTGGCGGAATGATCCTCAGTGACGCCGAGTTCGAGAAGCCGATCAACAGCGCGGTGTTCCCGAACATCCAGGGCGGCCCGCTGATGCATGTCATCGCGGGCAAGGCGGTCATGCTGAGGGAGGCTGCGACGCCGGAGTTCAAGGTCTACGCGAAGCAGATCAAGAAGAACGCGGTCACGCTGGCCGCGTCGCTCGCGAAGGCGGGGCTCCGCATCGTGTCGGGCGGCACCGACAACCACCTGATGCTCGTCGACGTGCGACCACTCGGGCTGACCGGCAAGAAGGCCGAGAAGGCGCTCGATGCCGTCGGCATCACGGTGAACAAGAACACGATCCCGTATGACCCCGAGAAGCCCGCGATCGCGTCTGGCATCCGGGTCGGCACGCCGGCCGTGACGACGCGCGGGATGCGCGAGGCCGAGATGGAGCGCATCGGCGCGCTCATCGCGCGCGCGCTCAACACGAAGGGGGACGAAACGGCCGCGCAGGACATTGCCGCGGAGGTCCTCGACCTCACGCGCCGCTTCCCCGTGCCGGGCATCACGCCGGAACGTGTGAGCGCCTGACCGACCAGCTGCACGTCTCGACGCACCCGCTGGTCCGCGAGAAGGTCACGCGCTTGCGCGACGAACGGACCAAGCCGCAGCAATTCCGCGCGCTCGTCGGCGAGCTCGCGACCCTCCTTCTCTACGAAGCCACGGCCGATCTGCCGGTCGAGGACGCGGAGGTGAAGACGCCGCTCGCGATGGCGAAGGGCGCGCGGCTCGCGGAGCCGGTCGGCCTGGTGCCGGTCCTGCGCGCTGGGATCGGGATGGTCGAAGCCGCGCTCGAGCTGATGCCCGAGGCGCAGGTGTGGCACATCGGGCTCTTCCGCGACGAGCGCACGCTGCGCCCGATCGAGTACTACAACAAGCTTCCGTCCGAGGCCACGGTCGCGGTGTGCCTCGTGCTCGATCCGATGCTCGCGACGGGCGGGTCCGCGGTCGCGACGATCGACATCCTCAAGAAGTGGGGCGCGAAGCGCGTCAAGTACGTCGGCCTCATCGCCGCGCCGGAAGGAGTGCGCGCACTTTCAAGCGCGCACCCCGACGTTCCTATGCATGTCGCGGCGCTCGACGAGCGGCTCAATGAGAAGGGCTACATCGTCCCCGGCCTCGGCGACGCGGGAGATCGCCAGTTCGGGACGCGCTGAGCTAGCTGCCCTCGCTAACTGGGAAGATCCGATCGGCGACGAGACCGTGCGCCTCTTTGTGCACCTTCGCCGCGGCCGCGGCATCCGGCGCATCCACGAGGCAGAACACTTTGCCCGCCTTTTCATCGACCCAGTAGCGCAGGTACTTCACGCCGTACTTGTCCTGGGTCTTGACGTCGGCCGCATGAGCTCCGGCGACATCTTTCTCTTTCGTGCCCGGCGGAAGCTTCTCGTGGACATCCATGAATAGCGGCATCGTTCGCTCCTCCTTTGTGACGTGATCAGCCGTCGCGAATGCTACATGCGATCAGGTGCCGACCACGACCCCGCCGTCGACACTCAGCACCGCGCCGTTGATGAAGCTCGCTTCGTCCGACGCGAGGAACAGATAGGCGTTCGCGACATCGCGCGGCTCGCCCATGCGACGGACCGGCGTGCGCTCGACCATGCTCTTCAGGATCTGCTCGGGCATCTGCCTCACCATCTCGGTCGCGATGAAGCCGGGCGCGACCGCGTTGACGGTGATGCCCTTCGGCCCGAGCTCGCGCGCCCACACCTTCGTGAGGCCGATGACGCCGGCCTTCGTCGCAACGTAGTTCGACTGCCCGAAGTTGCCGTAGAGGCCGACCACCGACGACGCGTTGAGGATGCGACCCCAGCCTTTCTTGATCATCACCGGCGCGACCGCTTGCCCGCATAGGAACACGCCCTTGAGGTTCACCGAGATGACGGCGTCGAACTGCGCTTCCTCCATCCGGCCGACCAGCTCGCCGTCCTTGATCTTCACGAGCAGGCCGTCGCGCAGGATCCCGGCGTTGTTGACGAGGATGTCGATACCGCCGAGCTTTGCGACGGTCGCCGCCACCGCCGCGTCCACCGCGCGGGAATCGGTGACGTCGACGCGCTCGTCCGCTCCGTCGCTGGTGTCCCAGGTCACCACGGTCGCGCCGGCCCCGCGGAAGACGCGCGCGGTCTCCGCGCCGATGCCGCGCGCGCCGCCGGTGATCACCGCCACCCGACCATCGATCCTGGTCAATACCGCATGCCTAACCGTCATTCTGCTTGGTACGCCGCCTACGGCTAGAGTTCGCCACCGTGACCGGCCTCCTCCTTGTCAGCTCGGCTCTTGTTGCGTTCCTTCTTTCCGCTGCGATCACACCGCTCGTTGGCCGGCTGGCGGAGCGTTTTGGGATGGTCGACATGCCGGGTGGCCGTCGCATGCATCCGCGACCGATCCCGCGGCCGGGTGGTTTCGCGATCGCCGTGGCCTTCGGTCTGACGATCTTCGCGTTCTGGTTGATCGACCGGGTCGCCGGCCATCCGTTCCTCATCCCGGAGGAGGTGCGCTCGTCACGGTTCACGCTCACGGCGCTCGCCGCGCTGCTCGGCATGACGCTGGGTCTTATCGACGACGTCTTCGAGCTTCGCGCGCGCTGGCAGTTCCTCGGTCTCCTCGTCGTAGCGGCACTCATCGTCGCGGCCGGGCTGCGCATCGACTTCGTGAACGATCCGTTCGGCGATGGCCTCATCGAGATCGCCGGCGTCGTCGCGATCGCATTCACCGTCTTCTGGATCGTCGGAATGAACGTCGCGCTGAACTTCATCGACGGGTTGGACGGCCTCGCGTCCGGCGTCGCGGCCATCGCCGCGCTGACCCTCGGCGCCCTGGCGCTCCTGCCGCAGGTCAATGAGCCGTTCGTGGCTTGGATGGCGTTCGCGCTCGCGGGCGCGACCGGCGGGTTCCTGCTGTTCAACTTCCACCCGGCGCGCCTCTTCCTCGGCACGACCGGCGTGACCTTCGTCGGAACGATGCTCGCGGTGCTCTCGATCTTCGGCACGGCGAAGGTGGCTGCGGCGCTGCTCGTCCTCGGCGTCCCGATCATCGACACCTTCTATGTGATCGTGCGGCGGATGGCGCAGGGTCAGCCGCCCTTCGCTCCGGATCGCGGCCACTTCCATCACCGCCTGCTCGACGTCGGTCTCTCGCACGCGCAGGCCGTTCTCTTGATTTACGGCGTGACGATCGTCCTGGGTGTGCTTGCGTTCGTCACGAGTGGGCGGACGCAAGTCATCACGTTCGTCGGACTCGTCGTGCTCTTCGGCGTCGCGGTCGTCGCGATGGCGCAACGGGCACCGAAGGCAAAAGAGTTGGATCCGTCGCTGTACGCGGAAGAAGCGGACCGCTTCTAACTCGCGCTCGATCTCGCGTTGAGCGAGCGCGGCCTTTTGCGCCGGGCGTCTCTGTCGCTCAAACTCGCCCGCTCCCTCGGCGCCATGTTCCTCACACGTCCGGCCGCGGGCTCAACTTCGCTCCAGAGACGCCCGCCGCCGGCCGCGCCCGCTCAAAGCGCACACTTTTCGCGTAGATGAAGAAGCGTGTTCTCATCGGCACCTGTTCGTGGACGGATCCAACTCTTCTCGAGTCTGGTTGGTATCCCGACGACGTCGCCAAAAAGCCGGACGCGCGACTCCGCTATTACGCCGACCACTTTCCGCTCGTCGAGAACGACGCGTCGTATTACGCGCTGCCGGATCAGAAGCAAGCCAAACTTTGGGTCGAGCGCACGCCGGAAAACTTCACGATGAACTTCAAGGCCTTCGCGACCATCACGACGCACCCGACCGATCCGAAGCGCTTGCCCAAGGAGCTCCGCGAGTCCCTGCCGGCGGAAGCCCGCGAGAAGAAGCGCCTGTACCCGAAGGATCTGCCGAAAGAGATCGTCGACGAGATCCACGCGCGCTTTTGGGTCGCGCTCGAGCCGCTGCGCAAGGCGGGGAAGCTCGGCGCGATCCTGCTGCAGTACCCCGACTGGTTCACGATCACCGGGAAGAACAAGAGCGAGATCCTCCGCGCTCGCGAGCTCCTACCCGACGACAGGCTCGCGGTCGAGTTCCGCAACCGGCTGTGGATGGAAGAGCGGAACCGGGACGAGACGCTCGCCTTCCTGCGCGACAACGGGCTCAGCTATGTCGCGGTCGACGAGCCGCAGGGCTTTCCATCCAGCATCCCGCCGGTCGATGCGGTGACCGCTCCGCTCGCCGTGGTGCGCTTCCACGGCCGCAATGCCGAGAACTGGAAGAAGCCTGGCCTCACGGCCGCGGAGCGCTTCGACTACTCCTATAGGACCAGCGAGCTCGAGGAGTGGCTACCGAAGATCAAGCGGATGGAGGAGGCGTCCGAAGAGATCCATCTCCTCATGAACAACTGTTACGGTGACAAGGCCGTGAACAACGCGCGCGATCTCTCGGAGCTGCTGGCCCGCCGCTAGAGCGACCGAAGCCAGAAGTTTGGGTCGTCTTTGAACGCGTACGCCGGAATGGGCTCGCGGGTCTCGGGACGTACCGCGCGGGCGCTGGACCGCAGTGCGGCGACGCGGTCGGCGAGAACGATCCACCAGCGGAGCTGCGGCTGCGTGCGGAGGGCCGTCGTTCGAACTGCCATTGCTGTTTCCCCCTCATGCGATTCGTCTGAGCAAGGTGTATCGGTCAGGGGGACGCTCGGCCGCTCTCGCGAGCACGCGCGGAGCGCCAAACGGACGACAGCGGTACCGTAGCGCGCGGTGCCTTTCCGGCCGCTGGCGGACTTCCACCCGCGCGAACGGCTCGCGAGTGTGCCCCACACAACACGCCGCTTCGCGTGCCGCTCCGCGCTCGCGCTTTCTCCTGACGGGCGCAGCCTGGCGGTCGTGTCGGACCAGGGCGCCGGCACGTACGAAGCGTGGACGGTCGCCGCGACGGGTGGCAACGCGGCGCGCGCGGTGACGGTCCCCGAGCACGCGCTGCGCAGCCTCTGCTGGAGCGCGAGCGGCGAGCTGCTCGCCGCGGCCGACCGCGGCGGCACCGAGCTCCACCAGCTCTACGTGCGCCATCCCGATGGGCCGGTCGCGCCGGTGTCCGTCGATCCATCGGGCAAGGTGCAGCGGCTGCTCTCGTGGAACGCGGCGTCGCCCGATGGCCGGCGCGTCGCGTTCTCGAGCAACGCGCGCGTCGCGACGGACATGGACATCGTCATCGCCGACCTCGACACCGGATCGGAGCGTCAGCTGGTCACGGGCGCGGCCTGGCACGTCGCCGGCGGATGGTCGCCCGACGGCAGGCACCTTCTCGTCATGCGTGTCCTCGACAACACGAACCAGGACCTGCTCATCGTCGATCCGCGGACGGGCGAGGCGCGCGATATCACGCGGCACGAGGAGAACGTCCAACACATCCCGGCGGGATGGCTCGGCGATGGGCGCCTCCTCGAGATCACGGACCAGGGCAGCGAGCACCTGTGGCTCGCCGCGCTCGATCTTCAGAGCGCGCGGCGCGACACGGTCGATCACCCGGCGTGGGACGTCGAGCTCGCCGTGTCATCCGCCGACGGGCGCGTGCAGATCTGGTCGGTGAACGAGGACGGGTACTCGCGCCTGCGCTGGCGGCGTGACGGCGGCGAGGTTCGGGAGCGCGAGCTGCTCGGTGTCTGCGAGGACCTGGTCCTCAGCGCCGACGGAACGCGCGCCGCGTTCGCGCGGATCTCCGCGAGCGAGCCGTGGCAGGTGTGGACGCTCGACATCGCGAACGGCGAAGCGCGCGTCGCGCTCACCACGACGTTCGTCGTACCGAGCGCCGAGCTCGTCGAGCCCGAGCTGCTGCGCATCCCGGCGGCAGACGGCGACATCCCGTGCTTCGTCTATCGCCCGCGCGGCGCCCGCGGACCGATCCCCGCGGTTCTCTACCCGCACGGCGGTCCCGAAGGCCAGTCGCGGCCCGCGTTCGCCGCGCATCTCACGCACCTCGCGGCGATCGTCCATCGCGGGATGGCGCTCGTCGTTCCGAACATCCACGGGTCCACCGGTTACGGTCGCGCCTGGCAGGCGGCGATCCACAAGGACTGGGGTGGCATCGACCTTCGCGATCTCCGCGCGGTCTCCGACTGGATGACGAAGCAGCCCGACTTCGATACGAAGCGGCTCGCCGTCTACGGCGGCTCGTACGGAGGATTCGCGACGCTCACCTGCGTCACGCATATCCCCGAGCTGTGGCGCTGTGCGGTGGACGTCTTCGGCGTCGCGAACCTGATCACGATGATCGAGAACGCGCAGCCGAACTGGCGCCGCTTCCTCGCGCGCTGGATCGGTGACGTCGAGCGCGACCGCGAGAAGCTGATAGAGCGCTCACCGATCACGCACATCGAGAACGTGCGCTGCCCGATACTCATCCTCCAGGGTGAGAACGATCCGCGCGTCCCGAAAGAGGAATCGGACCAGGTCGTCGAACGTCTTCGTGGGCTCGGCCGTCGCGTCGAGTACGTCGTCTATCCAGGCGAGGGTCACGGTTTCACGAAGCGCGCGAACGCCGAGGACGCCTACGGCCGTATCGTCGACTTCCTCACCAAGGAGCTTCTCGGGACCTAGTGGAGCGTGCTCCCGAGTAAGACGCCGTTCGCCCAGTACGCGCCCGTCGCGCCGGCCGGAAGGATGTCGTAGGTCGCGCCACCGGCGTACGCGACGCGTTCGACGCTCGCGATGCGTGCGCCGTCCAGCGTCTCGCCTGCTGCGAGGTCGCCGACGCGGCGTCCGTCCGCGGTCGGATGACCCGGCGACACGAACACGCTGCGTCCATCGGCGAGCGCGAGATGTACGACCTGGTGCGTCGCCGGCACCGGTGTGGCGCCAATGACGACGAGCGGCGCGGCGATGCGTGCGCCCGCAGCATCGGTCGTCCACACGACGTCGCCGACGCGCAGGTCCTGCACCGCGACCTCACCACCCGGCGTCGCGATGCGGGTGCCGAGCGCGAGACAGATCGGGCAGTTCGGTGGTCCAGCGGCGGCGCGCTTCGAGACGGTCACGCGGCCGTCCGCCGTCACGCGGCCCTCGACGGTCTCGCCGGTCTTGTCCCCGCGCTGCGCGAGATAGGCGAAGGTCCAATCCTGGAGCGTGCTGGGAGATCCGAACGATCCCGGCTGCAGCTTCAGCGCCTCGAGCGTCTTCCATTCGCGATAGACGGCGAGCTGCTGATCGGCGGTGTACGGCGGCGCGACCCTCAGCCGCGCGACGATCACGGCGAATGTCACGGCGTCGCTCTGTAGCTCCGGGAAACGCTGCTGCGCGATCTCACGCTCGTCCTGACGGGCGATCGGGTAGAAGTCGCGATCGCAGAACCACGGCCTCCCGGCCTCGTCGATGACGCGGTACTTGAGCTGCGGCACCGCGAGTGGCTGAGGCGCCGGCGTCGGGGACGCCGCGGGACCCCCGCCGCCGCAGGCGGCGAACATGAGCGCGAGGGCCAGCAGCAGCAGACGCACACCCCTACAACGTCGGGGCCAGCTCGGCGGTTCCGTCGCTAGGCGTTGGCGGGCCGGCGCCGCCGGACGTAACGGGTCGCGTACACCTCGTCACCGAGCGACAGGATCTTGTTGTCCACCCACGGTGTCGTGAGCATCACGCGCTGTGCTTCGTCCCAAGAGAGAGCACCGGGCGGCAGGTAAGCCTTCTTCCACACCACGACCCAGATCGCGCCGTCGGGATGCGTCACGCGAACGAGCTCTCGTGCCAGCCTCGGCGGATCGACGTCGTCGAGCGAGAAGCAGAGCACGAGCCCGTACCGCGCGTCGCGCGCGCGCAGCGGCAGCTTGAGCGGCGCGACATCCAGCTGCCCGCACAGATGCTCGATGGGTCGGTCGTATTTTGCGACGGCACCGATGCGTAGCGCCGGGAAACCGGCCTTCGCTCCGAGTTTCGGCACGACCTCCAGGGCGGCGCGGAGCCCGCGGGGCTGGGCCACGCGGGCAGTCTAAGAAGGACCCAGCGACCGGTACGCGTTGTGCTACGTGGTTGCCCATGTTTGTTCAGCGTTTCGCGCGCCCGGTCCTCGTCGTCGACGATGACGATGCGACGCGCTCAGCTGAGCGAGCGGTCCTCTCCGATGGTGGGTTCCGCGTCATCGAGGCGCGTGATGGCGAAGAGGCCATGCGGGCACTCGCGAACGATCCACCCGCGATCGTCGTCCTCGACATCCAGATGCCGGGGGTCGATGGGCCGTCGTTCGCGCGGAAGCTGCGGGTGGCGCTGCGCCACTTGCCCCTCGTCGTCCTCACCGGCGCCGACGATCCCAAGCACGAGGCGGACCGCTGCAACGCCGAGGCCTACCTCGCAAAGCCGTTCGACGCGCCGGAGCTGCTGAAGTTGGTTCGACGCTTCGCCGGCTGATCCCGGTCGGTTAGCCTCAGGTCGTGCCTGCGCGTCTGCTCGTCAAGGAATCCACCCAGACCACCGAGCGTCCGCCGGAGGATCTCTCCGAGCTCCGCGACCGTCCGTGCTGGCTCGACATCAGCGATCCGCAGAGCAAGGACTTCGAGCTTGCGGCCAAGGAGCTCAACCTGCACCCGCTGGCGGTCGAGGACGCGCAGCAGCGGCACGAGCGGCCGAAGATCGACCAGTACGACGACCACTACTTCATCGTCTTCGACGCGCTTCAGGAGACCTCGCCCGGAGTGGTCCGGGAGATCGAGATCTCGATCTTCATGTTGCAGAACGCGATCGTCACCGTGCACGAGGGCGAGTTCACCGCGCGCGCCGCCGTCGAGAACCGCTTCCGCGAGGGGAAGCTGCACACCACAGGTCTGCTCCTCCATGCGCTCCTCGACACGATGGTCGATCAGTACTTCCCGATCATCGACTCGCTCGGGGATCGCGTCGAGCTTCTCGAGACGATGGTCGTCGGCGGCGAGACGCATGACTACGACACCTCGATCCGCGAGCTCTTCGAGTTGAAGCGCGACCTCCTGCGCATCCGCCATCTCATCGCACCGGAGCGCGACGTCCTCGCGGTGCTCGTGCGCGGTGACATCCGCGAGCTGCGTGAGATCGGCCGGCGCGTGTACTTCCAGGACGTCTACGACCACATCACGCGCGTGATCGACGAGATCGACACGTTCCGCGAGCTCACCTCGAACGTGATCGACGCACACCTGGCGTCCGTCTCGAACCGCCTCAACGAGGTCGTGAAGGTGCTCACGAGCGTCGCGACCGTCCTGCTCGTGCTCACGGTCGTCACCGGTTTCTTCGGCCAGAACTGGAAATTCATCCCGTACGACAGCGAGGCGCTCTTCGTGGCATCGCTGATCTTCATGGTGGCAGTGGCCGCCGGTACCGCCTTGTACTTCCGACGCAAGGGGTGGCTCTAGCCGCTAACCTGTCCTTGCATTGCCCCAGCGGGACTCCGGCAGCTACGGCGGCGATCTCCTTTCCATGGGCTTCCAGGTCGCGGTGGTCGTGGGAGGGCCGCTGCTCATCGCCGCGTACGTGGGGCAAAAGCTCGACGAGCAGTTCGGGACCGCCCCGAATCTCGCGCTCGTGGCGATCCTGGTGGGGCTGGCGGTCGCAGGCCTGGGGATGTTCCTGATCATCAAGCGCTACATCGCGCGTAACCCAACGCCGCCGACCAGTGACGCGGCTCGCGAGGCCGGCCGGCGCTGGGATCGCGAGATCCAAGAGCGAGAGCAGAAGAAAGAGTCGGGCGAGGAGAGCGAGTGAGGCAGGTCATCGGCATCGTGCTGGTCCTGAATGCCGTCGCCGTGATCGGAGCGGCGCTGACGGGCAACCTTCCGAACTGGCCGCCGGCCCAGGCGGACATCCACGTCGCGGAGCAGGCCGGCACACCGCTCATCCACCTCGGTGGAGAGGAGGCGCCCTCTGGGGGCGGCGTGATCACGATCTGGAACGACATCTCGATCTCTAACTCCATCTTTACCGCCTGGCTGGTGATGGCCGTCCTCGTCGTGGTGGGCATCGTGTCCTCGCGCGCGGTGAGCGAGGTGCCCGGACGCTTCCAGGGCTTCATCGAGCTCATCGTCCAGGCGCTGGTCGACTTCATGAAGGACGCCGGTGGTCCCGCGGTGGTGCGCTTTCTGCCGCTCTTCGGCACGCTGTTCCTGTTCGCGCTTTTCTCGAACTGGCTCGGGATCATCCCACTGGTCGGCCAGATCGAACTCCTGCACTCGCCGACTGCCGACTACCACACCAATCTCGGTCTCGCCCTGACGGGCTTCGTCTGGTACCAGTGGGCCGGCATCCAGCAGAACGGCCTGGGCTACTTCACACGCTGGGTCAATTTCCCGGCGTTCAAGGAAGGAAAGCTCGTCGGTGCGGTCATGCTCATCATCGTCGGCCCGATCGAGTTCCTCAGCGAGCTGTTCCGGATCCTCACGCTGACGCTCCGACTCTGGGGCAACATCTGGGGCGGCGAGATCGTGCTCTCCGTTCTCTCCGCGCTGCTCTTCGTTCCGAGCTTCGTGCTTCCTTTCATCGGACTCGAGCTCTTCATCGGCTTCATCCAGGCGTTCGTATTCGCGTTCCTCGTGCTCCTCTACATCATCCTTGCGCTCGAGTCGCACGGTGGCGAAGAGCACGCGCAACATCCCGAGGCGTCACACGCGGCCCAACTCGAAGCAGCCCACGCGGCCTAATTCGCGAGGAGGAACACCCATGAGCTTGGCTTGGCTCGGCGCTGGCATCGCGATCGGATTCGGCGCCCTGGGGGCGGGACTCGGCATCGGCATCGCGGGATCGAAGGTCGCGGAGGCGACGGGCCGCAACCCCGACGCGGCGAACGCGATCCGCACCAACGGCATCATCATCGTCGTCTTCGCCGAGTCGCTCGGCATCTTCTCGTTCGTCATCGCGTTCCTGCTGCAGGGCAAGGCGCTCTAGGCGATGCACTTCGCTCCACTCTTCGCTGAGGGCTCGCCGACCGCGCTCGTCGTGCACCCGTTCTGGGTGCTCGTCTCGATCGTCAACTTCCTCGTGCTCCTGTACCTACTGCGCCGCTTCATGTGGGGCCCGATCATGGGCACGCTCGACCGGCGGGCGGCGAAGATCCGCGAGGGCCTCGAGCTCACCGACTCCGCGCGGCGCGAGCGCGAGCAGCTCAAGCAGGAGGTCGAAAAGATCCTGGCGCAGGCGCGTCGCGAGGCGGCCGCGATCGCGGAGCGCACGACGAAAGCCGCCGAGGCCGCGGCGGCGGACATCCGAGTCCAGGCGAAGGCCGAGGCGGAACGCATCCGCGAGAAAGGCCGCACCGACGCCGAGCATCTCCACGATCAGGTGCTCGCACAGCTGCGCAGCGAGGTCGCGTCGATGGTCGTCCTCGCGGCGAGCCGCATTCTCGGTCGTGAGATCAGCGCCGAACAGCACCGCGCGCTCATCGAGCGGTCGCTGGACGAGGCGGGCACCGAGCTGAAACAGAACTGATGGCACTCAGCGGTTCGTCGGCGCGCCGGTACGCCGAGGCGCTCTACCAGATCGCCACGAGCGAGAACGCCGTCGACGATTTCGCTTCGTCGCTCCAGCGCCTTCAGCAGGCACTCGGCGGCGAGACCCTGCGCGCCCTGCGCAATCCCGGCATCCCGCTGCGGGCGCGGCGCGCGGCGATCGATGCCGCCACAGCCGAAGAGCCGAAGGCGATCCGTTCGCTTCTCGATCTGCTGCTCGAACGCGAGCGCGTCGCGCTGTTCCCGCAGATCGCTACGGCGTACGCCGATCTGGTCGAGCGGCGGGCCGGGATCGTCAAGGGGAAGATCACGACAGCGACGCAGCTCAGCGCGAACGAGCGCGAGGATCTCGTGCGCCGACTCGAGCGGTCGAGCGGCAAGAAGATCCGCGCGACGTTCGGCGTCGACGAGTCGCTCCTCGGCGGCGCGAAGGTCCAGATCGGCGACCGGCTCATCGATTCATCGCTGAAAGCACAGTTGGACGAGCTCCGGCGCGAGCTCGCGGGCTAAAGGGAGAACACCGTGGCGACGACGTCAGAGATCACCGACATCATCAAGGCGCAGATCCAGAAGTTCGAAGGACGGTCCGAGTCCGTCGACGTCGGGACCGTGGTCGAGATCGGCGACGGCATCGCGCGCATCCACGGGCTCGCCGCGTGCATGGCGTCGGAGCTGCTCGATTTCGGCAAAGGTGTGCGCGGTCTCGCGTTCAACCTCGAAGAGGACACGGTGAGCGCGATCATCCTCGGCGACTACACCGGTATCGAAGAGGGCGGCGAGGTCCGCACGACCGGCCGCATCGTCGAGACCGCCGTCGGTCCCCAGCTCATCGGCCGCGTCGTCGATCCGCTCGCGAACCCACTTGACGGGAAGGGTCCGATCGACACCAAGGAGTTCCGGCCGGTGGACGTCGTCGCGCCCGGCGTCATCACGCGGCAGAACGTCGACACGCCGGTGCAGACCGGCATCAAGGTCATCGACGCGATCACGCCGATCGGCCGCGGCCAGCGCGAGCTGATCATCGGCGACCGGCAGACCGGCAAGACGGCGGTGGCGATCGACACGATCATCAACCAGAAGGGCCAGAACCTCATCTGCATCTACGTCGCGATCGGTCAGAAGGAGTCGTCCGTCGCCAAGCTCGTCGCGACGCTCGAGGAGCACGGCGCGATGGAGCACACGATCGTCGTCGTCGCCGGGGCCTCGGATCCCGCGACGGTCCAGTACATCGCGCCGTTCGCGGGCTGCGCCATGGGCGAGTACTTCCGCGACAACGGGCAGGACGCGCTGGTCGTGTACGACGACCTCACGAAGCACGCCTGGGCGTACCGGCAGGTCTCCCTGCTCACACGGCGCCCGCCCGGCCGCGAGGCGTATCCCGGCGACGTCTTCTACCTGCACTCGCGCCTGCTGGAGCGCGCCGCGCGGCTGAACAAGGAGAAGGGCGGGGGATCGCTCACGGCGCTCCCGCTCATCGAGACGCAGGCGAACGACATCTCCGCCTACATCCCGACGAACGTGATCTCGATCACCGATGGCCAGATCTACCTCGAGACCGACCTGTTCAACCAGGGCATCCGGCCGGCGATGAACAGCGGCCTCTCGGTGTCCCGCGTCGGCGGTGACGCGCAGACCAAGGCGATGAAGTCCGTCGTGAAGAGCATCAAGGCCGACCTCGCCCAGTACCGCGAGCTCGCGGCCTTTGCGCAGTTCGGCTCGGACCTGGACAAGGCGACGCAACAGCAGCTCCGCCGCGGCGAGCGGATCACCGAAGTCATGAAGCAGCCGCAGTACCAGCCGCTGTCACTGGTGCAGGAGGTCGTGATCATCTTCGCCGCGTCGAACGGGTACGTCGACGACGTGCCGACCGCCCGCGTGAAGGACTTCGAGCGCGACCTGTACCGGTTCATGGACACCCAATACCGGCCGCTGGCGGACAAGATCGCGAAGGAGAAGAAGTTCGACGCGGAGATCGAGAAGCAGGTGCGCGCGATGATCGACGAGTTCAAGAAGACCGTCTCCTACGATGAAAGGAAGCCCACCGCTGATAACGTCCCGCCGGCCCCGGCCGAGCCCCAGTCAAAGGCCGCGAAGAAGACCGTGGCGGCGAAGGCCTAAGTGCCCAGCGAACGGGACCTGCGGAGGCGCGTCCGCTCGGTCAAGAACATCCAGCAGCTCACGCGCGCGATGCAGCTCGTCGCCGCATCGAAGATGCGACGCGCGCAGGAAGCCGTGCTCGCGTCACGACCGTTCGAGCAGAAGCTGCGCTCGGTCCTGAACGAGCTCGCGCCCTATGCGGATCCGGAGCTGAGCCCGCTCCTGCATCGACGGACGCCGGTGCGCAAGGTCGCGATCGTGCTCATCACCACCGACCGCGGTCTGGTGGGCCCGATGAACGTGAATCTCCTGCGGGCCGCGCTCCGCTTCGCGCAGACACAGCCCGACGCCGCATACGTCGCCGTTGGCCGCAAGGGCATCGGCTCGCTGCGACGGATGCGCGCCCCTCTCATCGCCGAGTTCCCGAACATCCCAGACCGGCCGACCACGAACGACACCAAAGTCATCGCGCGCGTCGCGGTCGACGAGTTCACCAGCGGGAACGTCGACGAGGTGCACCTCGGGTTCACGCGTTTCATCAACACGCTGCGCCAGGAGCCGACGCTCCGGCGGATCCTTCCCCTCGTGCCCGAGGAGGAGGACCTCGACGAGATGCAGCCGCTTCAGTATCTCTTCGAGCCGGATCCGCAGACCGTCATGGACGCCATCCTGCCGCGATTCATCGAGATGTCGGTGTTTCAGGCGATCCTGGAGTCCAAGGCGTCGCAGTGGTCCGCGCAGATGGTCGCGATGCGCAACGCGACCGAAGCCGCGGACGACCTCATCAGCGACCTGATCCTCGCGGCGAACAAGGCACGTCAGACGCGCATCACCAAGGAAATGCTGGAGATCGCTTCGGGCGCCGAAGCGCTGAAGGGATAGCGACGTGGCAGTGAAGACGAAGGACGCGACCGGGACTGGCGAGATCGTCCAGATCATCGGACCGGTACTGGACGTGCACTTCGAGGAGGGCGAGCTTCCGGAGATCTACCACGCCCTCACCGTAAAGCGTGACAAGACGGACGAGCTCGTCACCGCCGAGGTCCAGCAGCACCTCGGGAACAACTGGGTGCGCGCGGTCGCGATGCAGAGCACCGATGGTCTGCGCCGCGGGATGAAGGTCACGAACACCGGAGGCCCGATCACCGTTCCCGTCGGAAAGGACACGCTCGGTCGCCTCTTCAACGTCGTCGGCGAGCCGATCGACGGCAAGGGTCCCGTGAACGGCGTGCGCCGCGACCCGATCCACCGCCCGCCGCCGTCCTTCGCCGACCAGGCGACGGCGGCGGAGATATTCGAAACGGGCATGAAGGTCATCGATCTCATCTGCCCGTTCCTCAAGGGCGGCAAGTCCGCCGTGTTCGGCGGCGCCGGCACCGGGAAGACCGTGGTCATCCAGGAGCTCATCCGCAATGTCGCCGCCGAGCACGGTGGCTACTCGATCTTCTGCGGCGTCGGCGAGCGCTCCCGTGAGGGCACGCAGCTGCTCGGCGAGATGAAGGAGTCGGGGGTCATCGACAAGATGTCGATGGTCTTCGGCCAGATGAACGAACCGCCCGGCGCGCGCCTCCGCGTCGGCCTCACTGGCCTCACGATCGCCGAGTACTTCCGCGACGAGGAGGGTCGCGACCTCCTCATCTTCATCGACAACATCTTCCGCTTCACGCAGGCGGGCTCGGAGGTGTCAGCGCTGCTCGGACGCATGCCGAGCGCGGTGGGTTACCAGCCGACCCTCGCGACCGAGATGGGCGAGCTGCAGGAGCGCATCACGTCGACGAAGAAGGGCTCGATCACGTCGCTCCAGGCGGTCTTCGTGCCGGCTGACGACTACACCGATCCGGCGCCGGCGACGACGTTCGCGCACCTCGACGCGTCGATCCGTCTCGAGCGCTATCTCACCGAGCTCGCGCTCTATCCGGCCGTCGATCCCCTCACGTCGACCAGTCGCGCCCTCGATCCGCTCATCGTGGGTCAGGATCATTACGAGGTCGCCCGCGAGGTGCAGCGCGTGCTGCAGCGGTACAAAGACCTGCAGGACATCATCGCGATCCTTGGCATCGACGAGCTGTCCGATGACGACAAGCTGCTTGTCGCCCGTGCCCGCAAGATCCAGCGTTTCCTCGCGCAGCCGCTGTTCGTGGCGAAGCAGTTCCACGGCCTCGATGGTGTGTACGTGAAGGTCTCCGACACCGTGCGCAGCTTCCGCGAGGTCCTGGAAGGCAAACACGACGACCTGCCGGAGCAGGCGTTCTTCAACGTCGGCACGATCGAGCAGGCCCGCGAGAAGGGCGAGCGACTCGCGAAGGAGAACGCGTAACCGTGCCGATCCGGCTCGAGATCGTCACGCCTGAGAAAGCCGTGTACGCGGACGACGTGGACATGGTCATCGCCCCGGCGAGCGAGGGGTACGTCGGGATCCTCCCGCACCACGCCCCGCTCCTCACGACCCTCGGACCGGGCGAGTTCCGCGTGAAGAAAGGCGGGGTCGAAGAAGTGCTCGCGGTGTTCGGCGGCTTCATGGACGTGCGGGGCGACCGCGTCATCGTCCTGACCGAGGCCGCCGAGCCGGCCGATGAGATCGACACGCAGCGTGCGCAGGAGGCCCGCGACCGCGCGCAGCAGGCGCTGGCCGGCCCGATCTCGGCCGCGGAGGAAGCTCGCGCCCGCGCCAGCCTGCAGCGCGCGCTCGTTCGGATTCGGGTCAGCGAGCGTAAGCGCCGGCGGCTCTAGCGCTTAGTACTACTGAACGATCCGTTCGGTGCCCGTACGGACCGCTCGCATAGCGTTCGCTAACCGGTCCGGATACGCTTCTCCTGGCGCGGCCTCGGGCCGCGGTCCATGCGGGAGTGGTTAGTGAGGGGTCTGGCGCTTCTGGCGATCAGCATGGTGCTGCTCGCTTCATGTGTCGGCGCGTCCGTCGCTCCAACGTCATCCGAAACCGACACGGCCGCGGATGTTGCCGCCCCAACCACGATGCCCGCATCCTCGCCGTCGGCCGCCGCACATCCCACAGTCGATCCGCGTCTGTACGCGAAGCTCCGCGTGTTCGTCGCGTCGGAGAGCACCGACCAGGTATGGGTCTTCGACGGCGCCCCGGACGCGCCGTACGCGCTCGTGGGCAAGATCCCCGTTGGACGGATGCCGCATCAGCTGTCGGTCTCGCCTGACGGTAAGTTCGTCGCGGTGAACAACCGGATGGCGAACACGACCTCGGTGATCGATCCGATCGCGATGAAAGAGATCGTTCGCCTGCCCGTCGGCAAGCAACCGCACGGGATCATCTGGTCGCCGGACGCGAAGACGCTCTTCGTCGCGCATGAGAAGGACGCGTACATCTCGCGGTTCGAGGCCGTGACGTGGAAGTCCCTGCCACCGCTGATGGTTGGCGCGCCGCAGCACGTCCTCACGATGAGCGCTGCGAGGCCGAACGAGCTGTGGTTCACGATCACGAACTCGAACGAGGATGACCATCTCCGCGTCTACGATCTCGACACCAAGCAGATCACGCGGGTCAAGGTGAACGACGTCCACGACGCGTTCTTCACGCCGGATGGCAGCGAGCTATGGTCGAGCTCCTCCGGCTTCCTCACCAAGCCGTCCGACCGCATGGTCATCTACGACCCGATCACGAAGACGGTGAAGCAGGAGATCCACCTGACGGGTCGCTATCCGTTCCACACCCTCAAGATGTTCCAGGACGGCGTGTACTACCCGACCAATACGAGCGTGATGATCCTCTCTGACCACCTCGGGCCGTCGCTCCTTTGGGTCAACTGGCGTGAACGGAGCATCCTCGGCGAGACCAAGCTCGGAGGCCAACCGTTCCACTCGACGTATGACCCGGAAGGCGATCGGATGCTCGTCACGACCTTCGCCGATGGCATGGTGAACGTGATCGACATGAAGACGCGGCAGGTCGTTCAGAAGCTGCCGGTGACCAAGGCGCACGGCATCGCGTCGGTGGGGATCGCCGCGCCCTAGTCTTGCCCCGCGATGCTCATGCGTATCCTGGCCGTGCTGTTCAACGCGTTCCCCGTGCGCTGGCAGCGGCGCTTCATGACCGCGGCGCACGACCGCTTCCTCGTTGGCGTCACCGGCCTCGGGATCGACGAGACCGGGCAGGTGCTCCTCGCGCGGCACCGCTTCGGCGCTCCGCAGTGGCGCTTCCTCGGAGGCTTTCTCCATCCGCGCGAGCGGGTCGAGGACGCCCTTTTGCGGGAGATCCACGAGGAGACCGGTCTGGTCGTCGAGGTCGGGCCCGTGCTCGAGGTCGTGACCGGATACCGCTGGGAACGCGTCGAGATCGTGTTCGCCTACCGCGTGACCGGCGGCACGGCCGTTCTTACGAGCGAGATCGAGGAGGTCCGCAGCTTCGCCGCCGACGCGCTGCCCGAGGTTCGCGCCGACCAGCGCGGGCTCATCGAGCGCCACGCGGCCGCCGCGATCTTGTGGGCGAAGACCAGATGAGCCAGCGGGCTTCCGCAGGGCGTCGTCCGGTGATGACAGTTCAGCGGATCGACCACGTCGTCCTCACGGTCGCCGATCTCGAGCGCTCGATCGCGTTCTATGAGCGCGTGCTCGGCATGACGGCCGTCACCTTCGGCGAGGGCCGCCACGCCCTTACGTTCGGCGATCAGAAGCTGAACTTGCACCACGCCGGCCGCGAATTCAAGCCGCAGGCCCGCAGGCCCACGCCCGGGGCGATCGACCTGTGCTTCACGACCGACGTTCCGCTCGAAGACGTCGCGGCGCACCTACGCTCGGAGTCGGTGGAGATCGAGCTCGGTCCGGTCGACAAGATCGGAGCGCGACGTCCGCTGCGTTCGTTGTACTTCCGCGATCCCGACGGCAACCTCATCGAGGTGTCGAACGAAGTGAACGGTCAGCTCACTTCTTCGTTGGAGCCGCGAACGTGATCAGCGGCTCTGCCCACCGCCTCCGAGAGCGGCAAGGACCTCTCGGATATGTTGGTAGTGCTCGAACTGGTGCTCGAGCAATCGCCGCATCACGCGTTTCGTCGTCCAGCGCCGACCCATGATCGTGTGGTCGCGCCAGTCATCGGGCTCCATCACGCTGAAACGCTGGACGATGATGCGATGCACTGCCTGATACGAGCTGAGCGGATCGGCCGGCCACTTTTCCAGACGAGAGAGGAGCGCGATGTCGGTGGTCATCATGTGCTCGAGCGCCTGCCGCACGCTCCACGTCCCATCGCTGGGGACCTTCTCCATCTGGTCGGGCGCGAGCTTCGAAACGAGCGCGATGACCGCGGCCCGCGATGCCTCGTACTGATGGAGGAAGTCGCGGATCTGGTGCTCCTCGAACGGCTGATCCTCGCCCGGGACGAGCGGCGGCGTCTCCAGCTCGCCGACCGCGAGCTTCTCGGGGTCGACGTCTTTCCAGTGATCGATCGCGACGCCATGCGCCTCGAGGAGCGCGCGGTATTCCGAGAACACGCGACGCGCCTTGGCGATCGCTTCTTCACGCGTCTTCCCCGACGCGACGCAACCTGGAAGGACCGGGATGATCGCGAGGAAGTAGCCCGGCTGCGGTTCGGCCGCATAGATCATCGCTTCGGTCATTCGGCGACCCACACCTTCTGCCCGCAGTCCGGACGGAGCGAGCGCGCGGTGCCGTTCACGCTGACGCGCAAGAGTCCCGGCCGCTGCTCGATCATCTCGAGCGTCACTCCCGGGCGCACGCCCTGCGTGTCGAGGTACGCGAGGAAACCCGGCTCGTGCTCGAACTGGTCGGGAATGCGTTCGACGGTGGCGCGCTCGCCAATGGCCAGGCGCTCGAGCGGTCGCGTCGGGCGCGGCGTCGTGCCAGGCATGGGGTTGCCGTGGGGGCACGTCTGGGGATCGCCGAGCACGCGCACGAGGCGCTCCTCCATCTCCGGCGACATCGCGTGCTCGATGCGCTCGGCCTCTTCGTGCGTCTTCCACCACTCGTAACCGAGCAGATCGACGAGCATCCGTTCCGCGAGTCGGTGCCGGCGGACGATCGAGCTCGCCGCCGCGAGCCCGCGCTCCGTGAGGCGAACCTCTCTGCGCTCGTCGAGCCGGAGCAGCCCGTCGCGCTCGAGGCGGTGGACCATCTCGGATACGGCCGCGGGCGAGATCCGAAGGAACTCCGCCAGGCGCGCGCCGATGACCTGGCCGCCCTCATCGGCGAGGGTATAGACGGCCTGCAGGTATTCCTCGGTCGCCGGGGAGGTCTGCGTCGTCATTCTTGACCTGCCAGGTCGGAAATTGTTAGGCTCACTTCAGGTCTGTTAGGCGACCCTAAGACGGTCGCCGGACACCGAGTATCGCATTTAGGAGACGGAAGTGAGCGCGGGCGACATCAGCGCGCTGGTCCTCAGCCTTCGCGAAGGCGTCGAGATGACCTTGGTCGTTGGCATCGTGTTGGCGTACCTCGGACAGGTCGGCGCCGTCGGCGCGCGCAAGTGGGTGTGGGCGGGTGCCGTCGCCGCCGCCGGCGTCAGTCTTCTCGCCCTCGGGATCCTCAACGCGCTGAACGCGGAGTTCGAAGGCACCACCGAGCAGATCTTCGAGGGGACGACGATGCTGCTCGCCACCGTCTTCCTGACGTGGATGGTCTTCTGGATGCTGCGCAACTCGCGCTACTTGAAGTCGGAGCTTCAGCGAGGCGTCCAGGGCGTGCTCGAGCGTGGCGGCGCGGCATGGGGTCTCTTCTTTCTGGTGTTCTTCGCCGTGGTGCGCGAGGGCGTTGAGCTCGCGCTCCTGCTCTTCGCCGCGCCGGGCGCGGGCAAGGTGGTCGGGTCGGTCATCGGTCTCGCGCTCGCGGTCGGCGTCGGGGTCCTCATCTACGCGTTCGGACGCCGCATCGACCTGCGGACGTTCTTCAAGGTCACGACGGTGATCCTCATCCTGTTCGCCGCCGGTCTGTTCGCGCACGCCGCCCACGAGTTCGCCGAGGCGGGTGTGCTCGCGCCGATCGAGGGTCCGCTCCTGTGGAGCACACGGGAGTGGCTGCCTGAGGATTCCGGTCTGGGTTCGATCCTGCGGGCCCTGCTCGGATATGCCGACTCGCCGCACGCGATCGAGCTCGTCGCGTACTTCGCCTACTTCGTCGGCGTGTGGTTGCTGTCCAAGACGAACATCGTCCGCCCCGCGGTCCACGCGTCGGCCGAAGCGACTCGCACCGCCTGATCACCGCGCGCGACCACAACGCGTGCACGCTGGCGACGTTCTAGATTTAGTCCAGATGTTCACCAAGCAGATCGGCATCGACCTCGGCACGGCCAACATCATCGTGTACGTGCGCGGCAAAGGGATCGTCCTCACCGAACCGTCGGTGGTCGCGCTTGCGCACGACGATGGCTCGCCGCGCCCGCGCATCGTCGCGGTCGGGGAGGAGGCGCGGCTGATGCTGGGCCGCACGCCGGGGAACATCACCGCGATGAAGCCGATGCGAGATGGCGTCATCGCCGACTATGTCATCACCGAGCACATGCTCAAGCACTTCATCGATAAGGTCTGCGGCCGCATTCGCATCTTCCGGCCCGAGCTGATGATCTGCGTTCCGTCCGGAGTGACGAGCGTCGAGCGGCGCGCGGTGAAGGACGCCGCGATCCGCGCCGGCGCGCGGGCGGCGCACCTCATCGAAGAGCCACTGGCCGCCGCCATCGGCGCGAACATCCCGATCTCGGGTCCGAGTGGGAACCTCATCATCGACATCGGGGGCGGTACCGCGGAGATCGCGGTCATCTCGCTCGGGGGCATCGTCGTCTCGCGGAGCGTGCGCGCGGCGGGCAACAAGCTCGATGAGGCGATCGCGAACTTCGTGCGCAAGCGCTACAACCTCATGATCGGCGAACGCACCGCGGAGGACGTGAAGATCCAGATCGGGTCCGCTCTCGCGATGGACCAGGAGCTCACGATGGAGGTACGCGGACGCGATCTCATCGCGGGTCTGCCTCGGACGATCACCATCGGGAGCAACGAGATCACCGAGGCGATGGACCCGGTGCTGCAGCAGATCATCACGTCCGTGAAGGCCGTGCTGGAAGAGACGCCGCCCGAGCTCGCGTCGGACGTCATCGACAAGGGCATGGTCCTGTCCGGTGGCGGCGCGCTCCTGCGCAACATGGAAAAGCTCCTGACGCAGGTCACCGGCGTCGCGTGCTACGTCGCCGAGAACCCGTTGTATTGCGTCGCGAAGGGCACCGGTCTGGCGCTCGAGCACATCGACTTCTTCCGCAGAAGCCTCGTCGCCGTCCATTAAGTAAGGTCGTGTCCGCGCGGGTCGACGTACTCGGCGTGGGCTTCGACCGCGTCCACCTCGCCGCTGCGGCAGAACGGATCCTGCGCCGCCTCGACGCCGACGAGCGCACGTTCGTTATCACCGCGAATCCCGAGTTCGTGATGCTCGCGCGTCGCGACGAGGCGGTCGCGCAGATCGCGCGCGAGGCGCAGCTGGTCGTCGCCGATGGGAGCGGAGTCGTCGCCGCGTCGCGCCTCTTGGGTGACGGGCTGCCCCGCGTTCCCGGACGTCTTCTCGTCGACGCGCTCGTGCCTCACCTCGCGCAGCGCCGCTCGAGGATCTTCTTTCTCGGCGCCGCGCCGGGCGTCGCCGAGCGGGCGGCGGCCGAGCTGCGTCGCCGCGCGCGCGGTCTCGTCGTCGCCGGCGTGCACGCCGGGTCGGCGGAGCCCGAAGACGACGCGGTGTCGGTCGCACGGATCCGCGACAGCGGTGCGCAGGTCCTCTTCGTCGCGTACGGGATGCCGAAGCAGGAGCGCTGGATCGCGCGCAACCTCCCCGAGCTGCCCGCGGTGTGTGTCGCCATCGGTGTCGGCGGCGTGTTCGATCAGCTCGCCGGCGTCCAGAAAGTGCCGCCCGCCGCGCTGCACGCGGTCGGGCTCGAGTGGCTGTGGCGGCTCGCGCGCGAGCCACGGCGTTGGCGGCGGCAGCGGGTCCTGCCGCTGTTCGCGCTGCTGGTGCTGCGCAAGCGCCTCTTCGGCCGATGAAGCTCGCGCTCGCGCACGAGTACTTCGCCGCGCGCGGTGGCGCCGAGCGCGTCGTCGACGTGCTGCACGCGATGTGGCCCGGGGCGCCCGTGTACACGTTCTTCCACGACCGCCGCCGCTACGGCGATCTCGCGGGTTGGGATCTCCACACCAGCTACCTGCAGCAGTTCCCGATCGGCGGCGGCGCGCATCGCGTCCTGCTGCCGCTGTACCCGAGCGCCGCACGGCGGCTTACGGTCGCCAACGACACCGACCTCGTCCTGGTGTCCACCAGCGCGTTCATCAAAGGGCTGCGGCTCGCGGAGCGCACGGTCGAGGTGGCGTACTGCCACTCGCCGACGCGGTATCTCTGGGACTGGAGCGACGAGTACCTACGTCAGGAAGTCCCGGCGCCGCTCCGCGGGATGGTGGGCGAGCTGTTGGTGGGTCTGCGGGCGACCGACCGTGCTTTCGCGTCGCGGGTCGATCGTTGGATCGCGAACTCGGCGGTCGTCGCCGAGCGGATCCGCCGCTACTACGACCATGAGAGCGAGGTCGTGCATCCGCCGGTCGACGTCGACACGTTCACCGCGCAGCGCGAACGCGGAGACTTCTGGGTCTACGTCGGCCGGCTCTCCGCGTACAAGCGCGCCGACATCGCGGTCAGCGCGTTCGCGCGGCTCGGCCTGCGTCTGGTCTTGGTGGGCGAGGGGCGCGAGCGCGCGGCGCTCGAGGCGATCGCGCGCGACAACATCGCGTTCACGGGGCACCTCGACGACGCCACGCTGCGCCAGTTGCTCGGTGCCGCGCGTGGTCTCATCTTCCCGTCGGAGGACGACTTCGGCATCGTGTGCGTGGAGGCCCTCGCATCCGGTGCGCCCGTCGTCGCGCTCGCGGCGGGCGGTGCGCCGGAGATCGTGCGCGACGGGATCGACGGCGCGCTCGTGTTGACGGCGGAGGCTGACGCCTTCGCCGACGCCGTGCTGCGCGTGGAGCAGCGCACGTGGGACACGGACGAACTGCGCCGCTCCGCACGACGTTTCGATGTGTCACGATTCCGAAACCGCATCCGCGCCATCGTCGAAGAGGCGCACGCACGCGGGCGGAGCACGCACAGGATCACGTGAGCAAGCTGAAGGTCGACATGCACACGCACAGCGAGTACTCGCCGGACAGCCGCACGCCGCTGGGCGCGCAGGCCGCGGCCATCAAGGCGGCCGGACTTCACGTCGTGTGCGCGACCGATCACAACACCATCGAGGGCGCGCTACGGCTACGCGAGCTCGCCAACGGCTTCCGCGTGATCGTCGGCGAGGAAGTCAGCAGCAGCGACGGCGAGATCATCGGACTGTTCCTCGAAAAGGTGGTCCCGCGCGACCTCTCCGCGGAAGAGACGATCGCGCGGATCCACGATCAGGGCGGGCTGGTGTCGGTGCCGCACCCGTTCAGTCGCAACCGCAGGTTCCATCTCCGGCGCTCGGTGCTCGAGCGCGTGTACAAGGAGATCGACTGCCTCGAGGTCTTCAACGCGCGAGAGGCGTTCACGCAGGACAACGTCCGGGCGGCGGCGTTCGCAAGTGAGAAAGAGATACCCGGCGCGGTCGGGAGCGACGCGCACCGCGCGGCGGAGATCGGGCGTGCCTGGGTCGAGATGGAGGACTTCGCCGGGCGCGAGGACTTCATCGCCGCACTGAGTAAGGGCAGCGTGTTCGGAAAGCTCACCGGCAACTACATCCACGTGCTGACTCGTCTCGATGTCATGCGAAACTGGTGGAAGCGACGACGCGCGAAGACCGGCGCGTAGGGCCGCCACGCTCGATGCGCGTCGAGCGTCGGTCGCACGTCGAAGACCCCACCATCGAGCAGCTCGCCGAGGTCGCGAGTCAAACCGACGACCTTGCCGTACGGCGGCAACTGTTCGGGTTGCGCGAGCTCATCTCGACGGTCATCCCGCTCGTCCTCATAGCGCTCTTCGCTCGCAACGTCGACTGGCCCTCGGCCGTCGCGACGATCGGGCGATCCAACGTCTTCCTGGTCGTTTGTGCCCTTGCCGTCTATTACGCGACGTTCCCGCTGCGGGCCGCGCGGTGGGCGCGGCTCCTGCGCGAGGGCGGGGCCGACGTGGGCTGGCGAGACCTGCTGCGCATCCTGTTCCTCGGCTGGTTCGTGAACAGCCTTGTCCCCGCGAAGCTCGGCGACCTGTATCGGTCCTACCTGGTGAAGCGACGATTCGGCATCTCGCTCTCGCGCACGGTTGGCGTCGTGGTGGCGGAGCGGCTGCTCGACCTGATCGTCGTCTTCGGTCTCCTGGTCGTCGGCGGATACGTCGCGTTCGGCCGCACCGTGCTTCCCGATCTGTGGATCGTCTACGTGACTGCCGCGGTGCTCGGCCTGCTCATCGCTCTCGGCCTGGTCGGGATCTACGCCGTGGGACCGAAGATCGCTCGCTTCTTCCCGAGCGAGGTGCGTCGCATCGGGCGCCTGTTCCGCGAAGGCGTGCTGCACAGCTTCCGCGCGCTACCGTTCGCCGGTCCGCTCACGCTCATCATCTGGGGCGCCGAGGCGATGCGCCTCATGTTCGTGCTGTGGGCGCTGGGGCTCGAGCTGCCAGCGTCGGGCATCGTTTTCGTCGCTGTCGCCACCTCGCTGCTCACGACGGTGCCGCTCACGCCGGCGGGCTTCGGATTCGTCGAGATCGCGATGGTCTACGTGCTCACCGAGGGCTTCGGCCTGTCGCAGTCGAACGCCGTCGCTGTCGCGGTGCTCGACCGTGCGGTCAGCGTGTTCTCGGTGATCGTCGTCGGCGCGATCGTCTATGCCCGCTCCTACAGATCGGATCGCATGGGAGGCGGGTAACGGAGCGGATCGAAGCGGCCCCGCCGCTCGCGATCCGCGCGAAATCAGCCACTAGACTCCGCGCCATCCGACCACTGATCCTCGTGTCGGTCGCGGCACTCATCGTTCGCATTGCGAGCGCCGTCGTCGTCGCGCAGCCCGGGTACACGGACGCGTATTACTACACCGTCGTCGCGACTCGGCTCGCGCACGGCGAGGGACTCAGTGCCGACTTCATCTGGAACTTCCTCGAGGCTCCGAACTTCGCGCCGCTCCCGATCGCGAGCCATCGCTTCTGGGTCCCGCTCGCGACGACGCTGCAGGCGGGGGGCATCACGCTGCTCGGCGGACTGCTCGGCGAGTTCCGCGCGGCCCAGGCGGCCGTGATCGCCGTCGCCGCGTTCCTGCCGGCCGCGACCTACGCGGCGGCGCGCTCGCTCGATGTTTCGTCGCGTTACGCCCTCGCCGCGGCCGCCGCCGTCGGACTCGGCGGGTTCTTCGCGCCGGGCTTGGTGGCCACGGACGCCTTCGCTCCGGCCGCACTGATCGGGACGCTGTTCTTCATCGCGTTCGCTCGCGCGGCGCGCGGCTCGGTCGGCGCAGGCGTGCTCGCGGGTGTGCTCGTCGGACTCCTTTATCTCGCGCGCAGCGAGGGCGCGCTGTTCGGCTTGGCGCTGGTCGCGCTGGCCGTCCGTCCCGCGTCGCGCGACTCCGGCCTTGCGGGCTGCGTCGTCGCGCTCGGGATCGGCGGCGCGTGGTTCGCCCGCGACCTCGGCGTCGGCGCCGGCGATCTGCTTCCGCGCTCCATGCTTCTCGTGCGCTACGAGGACTTCTTCCGCGTCGCATCGCCGACCGCCTCGGCCTTCTTCGGTGCGCTTCCGGCTGTCCTCGCCGCGAAGGCGAACGCGCTCCTGAGCAATGCCTCGACCGCGCTTGTCGCTTTCTTCGTTCTGCTCGGCCCGCTCGCGGCCGTCGCCGCCCTGCGGCTTCGCGCACGCTGGGATGTGCGTGCGTGGTCCGCATTGCTCGTAAGCGTGTTCCTGGCGGAGTCCCTCCTCTTCACGCTGCACTCCACGCGCGGTTCGTACTTCCACTCGCTCGCGGCGTTCTTCCCGTTCGGCGTGGCGCTCGCGGCGGCCGGTGGAGAGGGCGTGCTCGGACGTCGCGAAGCGGCCGCCCGTCGCCTGTGGACCGCGGGCGGCCTCGTGCTCGCGGTCGCGCTCTCCGTCGGCGCGCTGGTGCAGTGGGATGCGACCTTCGGCGCGAACGCGCGCAGCCGCGCGGCCGCACTCGACGCGATCCCCACGGGTCCATTCATGGCGATCGATGCTGCGGCGTGGCGCTCGCTCAGCGGGCGTTCGGTGATCGTCACGCCGGCCGACGGTCTCGCGGAGTTCGGCTGCGCCGCCGCGTTGTACGGCGCTCGCTCGCTCGTGCTCGAGTCTGCGCACTTCAGCGCGTACGACGCGATCTATGCCGAGACCGAACGTCCCAGTTGGCTGGGCCCGCCGGTGATCCGAGACACCATCAAGATATTTCCGTTCGTCGGCGACTTCGGGTGTTCGATCCAGCGATGAGCGGCGATCGTTGAGCGGTCGCGCGCTCGCTCCCCTCTACGTCGCGCTCGCCGCGTTCGCGCTCGCGCTCGCGACGCCGCCGGGCGATCCCGACACCTACTGGCACCTCGCGTCGGGGAAATGGATGGTCGACCACGGCGCGCTGCTGCGCGCGGATGTCTTCTCGAGCACGGTGAGCGGTCAGCCGTATAGCGTCGGCGAGTGGCTCGGCGAGATCGTCCTGTATCTCGCGTATCTCGCGGGCGGATGGACCGGCCTCGTCATCCTCCGCGGTCTGCTCGTCGCGGTGGCGGCGTTCTTCCTCACACGCGTCGCGCTTCGGGGCGGCTCGCCGGTCATCGTCGCGGTGCCGGTCGCGTGCGCGGCACTGCTGCTGTCCGAGATCGCGTGGACCGACCGCCCGCACCTGTTCACGCTCGCGCTCTTCCCGCTGCTGCTCGATCTGCTCCTCGTCGCGCGCGCCGGCCGTCTCGGCGTGCTGCTCGGCGTGCCGCCGCTCTTGCTCCTGTGGACGAATCTCCACGGCGGCTACGCGCTCGGTCTCGTGCTCGTCGGCATCTTCACGCTCGACGCGCTTATGGCGCGCCGCAACTGGGCTGCGTTCGCGATCACCGCGAGCACCGCCTTCGCGGCGTCGCTGGTGGATCCAGGCTCGCTCGGTCTCGGTGCCGCGGCCGCGCATGCGACCGCTCCGCCGCGCTTCATCGTCGAAGAGTCGCCGCCGGACGTGACGCGTCCCGCGGGGTTCGTGTTCGCCGCATTCATCATCGGCACGCTTGCGCTCGCGCTCCGCGGCGGCGGCACGCTGCTTGACCTGATGCTGCTCGCGCCGCTGCTCTGGCTCGGGCTGTCGGCGCAACGGCACATGCCGTACTTCGCGTTCGCGGCGGTGCCGTACATCGCGGCGGCTCTGCCGCGCGCGTGGGCGCCACTCGAGGCGTGGCTCGCAGGGCGTCGCCCGTATCCGCGGGCCGCGGTGGTCGGCTTCGGCGCAGGTGTCGTGGCGATGGCGCTCGTGGGCCTCGCGTTCGTGCCGAACGCGCCGAACGAGCGCGCGTATCCGACCGCCGCGCTCGACGCCGTGCGCTCCAGCTCCGGCGTCCTGTTGAACGAGTACGACTGGGGCGGCTATCTCATTTGGCGTGCGCCCGAGCGCCCGGTGTTCGTCGATGGGCGGCTGTTCCCGTTCCTTCCGGACGTCTTCGCGGATTGGCGCGAGGCGGTCGAGCTCGGGCCGCGATGGAAGGTGGTCCTCGACCGATACAAGGTCGCTCAGGTGCTCCTCCGGCCCGATCGCGCGCTCGTCTCGGCGCTGCGGGAGCAGGGCTGGCGGGTCGTGACCGAGGACGCTCTCGCGGTGCTGCTCGAGCGACCGCGCTGAGACGCGTTGGTCGCCGGTCTTGCGTGGGAGCGTCCATATACTCGGGCGACGGCTCCACAACCGCGTCTTATCAGAGAACCCGACGACCTCGAGGCGCAATTCGACGCCTTGGTGGACGTGCTGCGCCGCGATGTCCGGCGCACGCGTCAGCAGGTCGAGAAGTTCTCGCGCGCCTACCAGCGCATGGCGGAGGCGCAGTCGGGCGGAACGAGCGAGGGCGATCTCGACGAAAAGACGCAGCGCGCCTATCGCCGCCTGAAGCAGCTGCAGCTCGTCGTGCAGCACATCGAATCGAGCGTGTCGTATCTCCTCGGCTCCGGCATCGAGCCCGAGCCACACGGCGACCGCCAGACGCTCGACGTCGCGCAGCGCGTCCTCGAGAGTCTCGAAGCCGAGCGCGAACGTCTGTACCGCGACGTGCACGACGGCCCCGCCCAGGTCCTCGCGAACGCGATCTTCGAGGTCGACTACCTTGAGCGTATCGCCGAGCGCGCGCCGGCCGAACTCCGGCAGACCCTGCGCAGCGAGCTCGGCACGCTGCGCGGACAGTTCCGCGCGTCGCTCGATTCGGTACGCGCGATGATCTACGACCTGCGCCCGCCGGAGCTCACCGATCTCGGGCTCGCCGACGCGATTCGGAACTACGCGAGCGAGTGGGAGACGCGCTGTGGCATCAAGGTCTCGACCAAGCTCGACACCGCCGAGACGGCGATGTCGCCGCAGCAGGAGCTCGCGATCTATCGCGTGCTGCAAGAGGCGCTGCAGAACGTGCACAAGCACGCGCAAGCCGCGGCGGTCGGCATCGTGTGGCAACGGTCCGCGGGAAACTGGGTACTCCATGTCACCGACGACGGGATCGGCTTCGACCTGGTGAAGGCGGCGCGCCGCGCGAAGTCAGTCGGTCTCTTGTCGATGCGCGAACGGGCCGAGCTCATCGGTGGGAGCTTGCAGATCCAATCGAGCCCCGGCAAAGGATCGGCAGTTACACTGCAACTTCCGATCGAGGGCTCCGCAGCCGCGACGCATGGTGAAAGAGGAAGGTCCCTTGGCCGACAAGATTGACCGGACGAAGGACACGGATCGCAACATCCGTATCGTCCTCGCAGACTCCAGCCGACTCACGACCATGGGCATCAGCCAGGTGCTGCAGAAAGAAGCCGACCTCGAGCTCGTCGGCACGGCGGCCGATGGCGAGGAAGCGATCGCGAAGACGCTCGAGCTCGAGCCCGACGTGCTCGTCATCGAAGCCGATCTGCCGCGCACCTCTGGCATCAAAGTCACGCAGCGCGTACGCCGCGAGCTGCCGCACGTCGGCGTCGTCGTCCTCACCGCGAAGGACGAGGAGCAGACGCTCTTCGAGGCGATTCGAGCGGGCGCCGCGGCGTACCTGAACAAGGACTGCGACCCGGTCGAGCTCGTCGACGCGATCCGCAAAGCGCGCGCCGGCCAGTTCATCATCAACGAGAAGGTGTTCAACCGGCCGGCGGTCGCGTCGAAAGTACTCGCCGAGTTCCGCGAGCTATCCGTGTACGGCCCGGGCTCGTCGCACGTCTTCGCGCCGCTCTCGCCGCGCGAGGTCCAGATCCTCGACAACATCGCCCAGGGGATGACGAACAAAGAGGTCGCGTACGCTCTGGCCATCTCGGAGCAGACGGTGAAAAATCACATGTCGAGCATCCTGCGCAAGCTGTCGGTGAACGACCGCACGCAGGCCGTCGTGTACGCCATCCGGCAGGGCTGGATCAAAGGACCGGAGATGGGTAGTTGAGCGTGGCAGCCCCCGACCTCGTCAGCGAGCTCGTTACCGAGCAGAAGAAGATCACCGCCGAGGTCCGCGAGCTCGATCTCCTGGTCGAGTCGACGCTGACCGAGGTGAGCCGACTCAAAGCGCGCGAGGATCAGACCCGCGCTCGGGTGGAAGAGGTGCGCGCCAACCCGGGCAACTTCCAGCGCGAGGAGATCTTCGGCGCCACCGACGACTACGGCGCCGCACTTTCGCGGCGGATGACCATGGAGGCACAGCTCGCCGGTCTGCAAGCGAAGAAGAAGCTCCTCGATCGCGCGCGAGCTCTCGTCACCGCCGCGCAGAACCACGTCCACACGAGCAATCAGGCGCCGCTTCCCGCCGACACCGCGCCGGTCATCGACGAGAGCCGTCTTCTGCAGGCCGTCGTCGACACGCAGGAGGAGGAGCGCAAGCGGATCGCGCGCCAGGTGCACGACGGACCGGCGCAGGCGATGGCGAACGTGGTGCTGCAGTCGGAGATCAGCGAGCGCCTCTTTGAAGTCGATCCGCAACGCTCGCGCACGGAGCTCGCCGCGCTCCGGCAGATGGTGAACAAGACCCTGCAGGAGCTGCGCGGCTTCATCTTCGAGCTGCGGCCGATGATCCTCGACGACCTCGGCCTCGTGCCGACGATGCGCCGGTACGTCCAGACGCTGATCGACAAGCACGGCATCCGCATCGACTTCTCCAGCACCGGCCGGGACCGGCGGCTCCCGTCCGACGACGAGGTCGCGATCTTCCGGCTCATCCAAGATTCGCTGGTCGAGCGCATCGAGAAGGCGACGGCCAAAGACCTCGTCCTCGGCATGACCTGGAAGGACGACAAGCTCGAGATCCTGCTGCAGAGCGACGGCAAGGAGCTGCCGCCGGACGGCGAGCTGCAGTCCGGCCTGCGCCGCAGCGAGCGTCTCGATCTGCTGCACGGCGAATCGCAGCACGAGACGCG
>Ga0207684_10000363_pt1 | contig 61249 bp, 61 predicted proteins | sample KBSK5501metaG_FD_184342 | JGI IMG/M metagenome (GOLD analysis project Ga0207684, IMG submission 184342) | Corn, switchgrass and miscanthus rhizosphere microbial communities from Kellogg Biological Station, Michigan, USA - KBS K5-50-1 metaG... | ecosystem: Host-associated > Plants > Roots >...
GACGTTCTACGAGGATACCGTCTCGAATATTCGGAAGTGGCTCGACACCCATTAGGCACCCGCTGCATAAACGTAGTTTAACTAAGAGCAAAAACATGGCTGAGTCAAAGGAAGCACGAAACAAGGCGCTTGTCCTGGAAGCTTTCGACACGCTGTTCAATAAGCGTGACTATGTAGCGGCCGAGCGCTATTGGTCACCGGACTACATTCAGCACAGCGCTCACATCGAGCCCGGTCGCGATGGCCTCTTTAATCTAATCAAAAGCATTCCGTCCACGCTGAAGTATGAGTCGGGGATGATTGTGGCTGACGGTGATCTCGTGATCGTCCACGGGCGATTCTCGGGCTTCGGCGCGCCCGTGAATTGGATTGCGGCGGACATCCTACGCATCAAGGACGGAATTCTCGTCGAGCACTGGGATGTCATTCAGGACGAAGCGACGCGGCAGCAGTCCAAAAGCGGCAATCCGATGTTTGGTGACAGTTTCCCTGTCTCCACAAAGGAGGATAAATGAATCTCGCTAAACGAAATCTTGCCTTCCTCGCGGTTGCGGCCGCAACAATCCTCGTCACCGGGATGAATTTCAGAACGGTAGCAAATGCAAAGACGCCTGTTCAAAATTCACCAACGGATGCGAGCGATACTACACAAGCCAAAATAGCCAGGGCGATGTCGGCCGGACCAACCGACTTCGCCAGGTCAGCAAGAATCGTTGACACAGACGCGCAGGGCAATATGGTAGTTCTGCGCGAGGGCAGCAACGGTTTCACCTGTATGCCGGGAAATCCAAAGGTGATTGGTGAACCGCCAATGTGTGCAGATGCAGCATCGATGCAGTGGGCCGCCGACTTCAAAGCTCACAAACCCAAGCCGACCAATACAACGCCCGGCATCACCTATATGCTCGCTGGCGCCACGCAGAGGAGCGATTCTGACCCTTATGACAAAACGAGCGAAGCAATTACCGTGGGGCCGCACTGGATGATCATGTGGCCGTTTGATCCGAAGACCACCGGACTGCCGACCATGCACAAGCCGACCGGCGCCTACATCATGTGGGCGGGGTCGCCTTATGCCCACGTGCATGTTATGGGGCGCCCCTGACGATTGCATTCGCAGAACAGTGAATTTCCGTATCGTTAGGGAAAGGAGATTCAAATGGCAGACACATACAAAGCAGTGGAAGTCTCAGCACCCGGCACGCTTCGCGTAGTGGAACGGTCAGTCTCTGAGCCCGGAGCGGGTCAGGTTCGGATTCGCGTGGAAGCCTGTGGAATCTGTCACACCGATGCCGCCACGGTCACCGGCACCTACCCGGGTCTGACTCTGCCGCGCGTTCCTGGACATGAAGTAGTCGGCCGCATTGAAGCCTTAGGCAGCGGAGTGTCCAGATGGAAAATCGGTCAACGGGTCGGTGTCGGCTTGATCGGCGGCGAAGATGGGGTGTGCGAACCGTGCAGACGCGGAGACATTGTGAATTGTCAGAACCCCGTGGTACCGGGAGTGACCGTGGATGGGGGATATGCGGAAGTGATGATCGCTGAAGCACGCGGCATCGCCTCCATTCCTGACGAGCTCAGTTCCGCAGAGGCCGCCCCTCTCCTCTGCGCGGGTATCACCACCTACAACGCTCTTCGCAACGCCGGCTTGCGCGGTGGAGATTTGGTCGCCGTGCAGGGCATTGGTGGCCTTGGGCATCTGGGTATCCAGTTTGCGCGGCACATGGGATTCCGTACTGTCGCAATCGGGCGTAGGCGCGAGAAGGAAAAGCTTGCGAAAGATTTTGGCGCGCACGTCTACATCGATACTGCCGTCGACGATGCCGCAGCGGTACTGCAGCGTATGGGCGGGGCCAGAGCGATTCTCGCAACAGCCACCAGTGGTGATGCGATGGGGCCACTTGTGTCCGGTCTTTCAGCCCGCGGGAAGCTCATAGTGGTCGGTGTACCGCAGGACCCGATCCAATTCAATGCGTTCCCGCTCGTCTTTGGAGGGCGCTCGATCTACGGGAGCCTGACCGGTACGCCGATTGATAGCGAGGACACCCTCGCCTTCAGCGTCCTGGAGAATATCCGCCCGATGATCGAGACAGTTCCTCTCGAACAGGCTGCTGATGCTTACGCTCGCATGATGAAGGGTGAGGCCCGCTTCCGAATGGTGCTTACCACTAGTCCATAGAGTCCCGCTGGTGTCCGAGCCGGACGAGTTTTTGGAGAGCTGTACGATGAGGTGACAAGCGTGGTATTAATTATTATCTTCCTGCATAAGTATCGTGCCGAAAGATCGAGAAAGGACAGATCTATGGCTATCATTCTGAATCACACCATCGTGCCTGCTCACGACAAAGAGGCCTCGGCCCGCTTTTTCGCGGATATTTTTGGATTGAAGTACGAGAGGGCGAGTGGACACTTTGCTCCGGTGCGCGTCAATGAGACTCTGACCCTCGACTTCGACAATGACGACGATTTCGATAAGCACCACTACGCGTTTCACGTCAGCGACCCAGAGTTCGACGCGATTTTCGGGCGGGTGCAAGGCGCAGGCATCCCATACGGCAGCGACCCGTGGAATGTTGAGAATAAGGAGCTCAATTCCTGGAACGGCGGGCGAGGCGTTTATTTCCGGGACCCGAACGGACACCTTCTCGAGTTGCTGACACGTCCTTAGCGCGGCCTAACGAGAGGAACTAAGCTCTCTAACAAGGTCATTGACGCGCTGACGCGCGCGGCTCATGCCCGGCGTTAGGCACAGCAAGCATGTTCCTGCGAAAAGGAGAACAGTATAGATCGCAAGTTAATCGTGTTTTCTTTGGTTCTCCTCGTCGCAGCCTGCGTGAGGCAGCAACAAGCTACGCCCACGGCCAATGTGCCGGACAAGCTCACGCCTCGTGCGAACGAATCGCTAGCGATGATCGTTCCGGCAAAAGGCGTACAAATCTACGAGTGCCGAGCAAAAAAGGATCAAGCCGGCACCTATGAATGGGCATTCGTTGCTCCCGAGGCCGATCTCTTTGATACAAGCGGAAAGAAGATTGGCAGACACTATGCCGGTCCGCATTGGGAATCGACCGATGGCAGCAAGATCGCGGGTACAGTGAAGGAACGTGCCGATTCGCCACGGGCCGACGCCATACCTTGGTTGCTACTGGTCGCGAAGTCTGTCGGCCCGCAAGGTTCGTTCAGCAAAATTACGGCCATACAACGCGTAAACACTATTGGTGGTGTAGCACCAGAAAGCAATTGTTCCCAATCTACTGTTGGGACGACCGTACGAATACCCTACACGGCAGACTATTACTTCTTTACCGAGTGAGGCTAAAGTCCGATCGCAATGGCTAACGCAAAGTGACATGTTCATCTACAGATTGATCGTCGGCGTCATTGCGAACGTGGCCATCTTTGGCGGCTTGCTGTTCCTGCCAGCGGGCACGTTCGATTGGTGGCGCGCCTGGACGTTTCTCTGCGTGGTCTTTGTCGGCACGGTGGCGACGATGGTGGGCGTCTTTGCAAGCAACCAGGGCCTGCTCGACGAACGTTTGAAACCTCCCATTCAGAAGGGTCAGCCGCTTGCGGACAAGATCCTAGTGATCCCGCTTATCGCTGCGTTCTTTGGTTTGATCTTTTTTATTCCCCTGGATGTGTTCCGTCTTCACCTGATGAGCAAGCCCGCAACGATGGTGTCGTCCCTGGGGCTGCTCCTGTTTGTCGCGGGCTGGTGGATCATCTCCCTCTCCTTCAGGGAGAACGCCTTCGCCGCACCGGTGGTGAAGCATCAGGAAGAAAGACGACACACTGTCATCGATACTGGCGTCTACAGCGTCGTTCGACATCCGATGTACACAGGCGCTGCCTTGCTGCTGGTCGGCATGCCATTGTGGCTGGAATCATATGCCGCCGCCTTGCTGGCGATCATTCCGATTGGATTGCTCACCGTGCGCATTCTGTTCGAGGAACGGTTCCTGAGGCGGGAACTGAAGGGCTACGAGGCCTATATGGGCAGAGTCCCGTACAGACTGGTCCCGTTGTTCTGGTAAGTTGGACTAAAATGCTGGACGCGCTTAGTCCTTCAGCCGAGTTGCGTTCTTTCACGAAGGAGGTGATCCATGTCAGGCAAGGTGAAACCGATCCCGGAGGGGTACGAGGGGGCAACGCCCTATCTCATCATTAAAGGTGCTGCCAAGGCTCTCGACTTTTACAAGAAGGGGTTTGGAGCGACGGAGATCATGCGCATTCCTGCTTCCGGAGGGACCGTGGGGCACGCGGAAATCAAGATTGGCGAGGCGATCATCATGCTGGCCGACGAGTTCCATGCCCTGAATCACAAGAGTCCTCAGGCGCTCGGCGGCACACCCGTGAGTATTATGGTGTATGTCCCGGATGTGGACACGTTCGTCAAGCGGGCTGTCGCGGCCGGCGCAAAGGTGCTCACCCCGGTAGAAAACAAATTCTATGGCGACCGGTCAGGCAGCCTGGAAGATCCTTTCGGTCACCAGTGGCATTTCGCAACGCACGTGGAGGATGTGCCGCCCGATGAGATGGCGAAACGTGCTGAGGCCTTCATGAAGAAGCAGGACGGCTGAACAGCGCTGCGCCACGCGAGGGTTTATCCCTTAGCCACGGGGAAATTCATATCGTTGCCCATCGCTGACGGCGTAGCTCGCCTCCGGCCAGACGTAAGTCACACTGTTGGGACCGTGGATTTGGATCCCCGTGAACATCGCATGATGGCTTTTTGTGATGTCGATCGTCTCGTCGATCAGGCGTTGGAGGTCGTCACGAATCGTTTCGTGGGCGAGCTTGGTGAGTGTGACGATGCCGGGCACCTTCCCATAATGCAGCTTTCGAATGAGGCGCTGTTTGAGCAGGCTATACTCCAGATCATCGGGGTCAAGGTCTACCCGAAGTATTCCGCTGGCGAGCTCCTGCTGGAAGCCCATCAGCGCCCCGCAGGCTGTGGAAGCCTGTTTTTGCCCAGGTCGATAGCAGTAGCCAATTTCCTCACTGGAGTTGATGCCAATATGCGGCAGCGCATAGTAGACGTGACGGGGAAGGCCTTCGTCATGCGGGGCATGGTGCAATGAAGCTCGGAATCCGGCCTTACCCAGCAGGAGCATGCCGGCCAGACTCGAGATGTTGAAGACCTCTCCCCACATCTTCTCAATCTCATGGAATAGTGGCCTGGTCAGCTCGTCACGGCATAGACCGACGCCGGCAAAGGTGTTGTCGCGCGTAAAGCCATGCTTCCACAGAGCGTCATAGGATTGTCTGACGAATTGGGCTGCTGGAATTGCCCCAGGGAAGAACTTGTCGAGCGTAGATTGAAAATCGCCCATGAGAATTCAGCCCCCCGTACGAATGGGATTATAGCTTAACCAGTGGCGCTTCTGAACGATTCAGACCGTGTGCTATACGAGATTGCGCAGCAAAACATCAAGAAGAAAAAGAAAGGGGTCCGCAGCACATCTTGCGATCAAAGCTCGCTAAGGTGAGAATGGCTGAACATGAGGGCTTACCGACATTGAGCGAGGTCGAGGCTCAACGGATACGCAACTTGGTAGACGACGTCTACCGCTCTGAGTCGCGCCAGGTGCTCGCGACGCTGATCCGCCTGCTTGGCGACTTTGACGCCGCCGAGGAGGCGCTGCACGACGCCTTTGCCGTGGCGGTCGAGCGATGGTCGCGAGACGGTGTCCCGGCCAATCCGCGCGCATGGCTCGTGTCGACCGGCCGCTTCAAAGCCATCGACGGCATGCGCCGGCGCGCCCGGTTCGATGCGTCGCTAACGGAACTCGCCAAGCAGCTGGGGCCTAGCACCAGTGAGGCCGAGGAGGCGGAAGACGAGAGCGTCGAGGACGACCGGCTGCGGCTGATCTTCACCTGCTGCCATCCCGCCTTGCCGCCGGAAGCGCAAGTGGCCATGACGCTGCGCGAAGTGTGCGGCCTCACGACCGACGAGATCGCCCGCGCCTTCCTCGCCATTCCACCCACAATTGCTCAACGGATCGTGCGCGCCAAGGCGAAGATCCGCGACGCGCGCATTCCCTATGTGGTGCCGTCGGAGACCGATTTGCCGGACCGGTTGGACGCCGTGCTTCGGGTGGTCTACCTCGTATTCAACGAGGGATACTCCGCCTCATCCGGAGGATCACTCACGCGGCACGATCTCTCGGGTGAGGCGATCCGCCTGGGACGGTTGCTGATCGAGTTGCTCCCAGAGCCTGAAGCGGTGGGACTCTTGGCGCTGATGCTGCTGCAAGACTCGCGGCGCGCCGCGCGCACGTCACCGTCGGGCGATCTGATTCTCCTGGACGACCAGGACCGCTCGCTATGGAACCGGGATCAGATTGCGGACGGGGTATTGCTCGTGGAGCGGGCGTTGTCGTCACGTCGTGTTGGACCGTACACACTCCAAGCGGCGATCGCAGCTGTGCATGCCCAGGCGTCCAGTCCCGCCGTCACGGACTGGGCTCAGATTGTCGGGCTCTACGATGTGCTGATGCGAGCGAGTCCATCGCCTGTAGTCGAACTGAACCGCGCTGTAGCGGTGGCTATGCGCGACGGCCCTTTGGCGGGACTTACGCTGATCGACGCCATTCTCTCTCGCGGCGATCTGGGCAACTATCACCTGGCGCACTCGGCACGGGCCGACTTATGCCGGCGATTGAAAAGAACAGCGGACGCTCGTGCGTCCTACGAACGGGCCCTGAGCCTCACCCAGCAAGAACCGGAACGGCGGTTTCTTGAACGACGACTCAGCGAGCTGCCGGACTGAGACGGCGAGCGCTGCTCAACATATCGTTCGCTACGTGCGGCACGATTACTTCTTATACGGCTCGTTGGTCCGCGGAGCATTGGGCGCTTGCTCATCGAGCGACTGCCGATACATCACGCAGCCTCGTATGAACTCTGGCCATTCAGGTACCACCGGCAACGGATCTGTCCTTTCTGGGAGAAGACCCCAAAGTGAAGGATGGTGCCAACAGAGTTCATGGCAGCTGCTGTCGCGATGCTGACGGATGCCTTGTCGCAGCTTCTTTACCTCGGTCATAAGTTCTTCCCGTGTCATCCGGTCAAGGTCGGTGTCCATAACGTCCTTCCCACAGTGATTCGGTCATCGTATGTCGGCGTCTGGATCAAGCAGGCGTAGATTACTGTGAGCTAAAGCAAAAAAAGGGGACACTCCGGTTTAACTCGGTCATGAGTTCGCGGAAAAGGCGTGGGGTCTTGGATATTCGACACGCCAAAACCGGAGTGTCCCCTTTTTCGCTTTTCCGAGAACAGCGATGATAGCACGACGGGAGCCGCGGCTGGACGGGTCCGCTGCAGCGCTAGGTTAGGAGCGACGCGAGAGCGGCCTGCTCCAGGTTGAGCAAGTACTGCTTGCGCCGCAGCCCCCCTCCATAGCCGCCGAGATCCCCGTTTTTTTCGACAATGCGGTGACAGGGGATGAGGATTCCGATACGGTTCATACCGTTGGCCCGGCCGACTGCTCTCACCGCCGAGGGCGTTCCGATGGCCGTGGCCAAGTCGTGATACGACCGCGTCTCGCCGTAGGGAACATCCAGCAGCTTTTCCCACACTTGTTTCTGGAACGGAGTGCCGGGATACACCAGTGGCACCGAGAATGTACGACGCGATCCGGCGAAATAGCCGGCAAGTTCATGCTCGAGCCTTCCGAGATGGGCGTTCGTCCCTACGACGGCCGCCCCACCAAACCGTTTTCGCAAGGTTTCGAGCTGGGCCTCCAGCATCCTCCGGTCGCTGAACTCAAGCAAGCAGACGCCATCGCTGGTTGCCCCGGCGACCATCGGGCCGAGTGGCGTTTGAATCCAAGCGATCGTGACGCAACTCCGGTTGTGAATGTCGCCCGGCGTGAAGCCGAATGTCTGTCCGAACGCGTTACGGAACCCGCTATGCGAATCGTAACCGCTGTCGAAGATCGCGTCGTCGAGGGTCGCGCCTTCGCGGATGAAGTTGAAAGCCCGGGAGAGGCGACGGGACCGCGTATATGCCTGGAACGTCATGCCGTAATTATGGAGAAAGTGTCGGCGGACGGTGGAGGGATCGACCCCCCGTGTTCGCAAGTCACTCTCCGTGATCCGGGACGCCGGATCACGTTCCACGTCGTCGATCAACCTCGCCGCCCAGTCCGGTTGATTAGCGACGGCCATCGGGCGACAACGCTTGCATGGCCGGTAGCCGGCGAAGAGAGCTTCGGCGGCCGTTGAAAAGTATTCCACGTTCTTGGGCAGGGGCGACTTGGCAGGACAGATCGGACGGCAGAAAATGGCCGTCGTGCGGACGCCGATGAAGAACAAACCGTTATACGCGGGATCGCGCCTAAGGTACGCCCGCTCCATCTCGGCAACCGGTGGTAGTGTGTTCATGCCCAAACTATAAAGCCGCGTGCCGGTCGTCGGCCACCGATTTTCGGGCGCGGTCATCCATTGCGTGGAAAGTCGCCACGCGCGGGTATTTGCCGCCTAACTATTGAGTGCGCTGCGACAGAGACCGTGATCCAACCGGCCTATAAATGGTAGCTCCCTTATCCAAGGACACCATATTCTGCGCGAAATATCACCGGCTTAGGAAAAGTTGTCAAGCATCACATTCGGGGATGTCGATTTTCGCCTTCCCCAACGACTATCTTATGTGAACAGCTTTTCCAATACGAATGGGGACTGTCGTCTTGACCCATGGGAAGGGCAATGTCGATTTTGGTCTTCCCGAGCGACTATCTAGTGTAACAACAAAGAGGCCAAAGGAGATAAAAGCCGTAATGCAAAAAATCACCCCATGCTTGTGGTTCGATAATCAAGCCGAAGAGGCAGCGAACTTTTATGTCTCGATTTTTAAGAATTCCAAGATAGGAAACATAACCCGCTATGGAGAAGAAGGGTACGAAGTTCACAAGATGCCGGCGGGAACGGTCATGACCGTGGAGTTTCAACTTGAAGGACAAGACTTTGTAGCGTTAAACGGCGGGCCAGTCTTCAAATTCAACGAGGCCATCTCATTCCAGGTCCATTGCAAGACGCAAGAAGAAGTAGATGATTCTTGGAAAAAACTCTCCCAAGGTGGAGATAAAAACGCGCAGCAGTGCGGCTGGCTTAAAGACAAGTATGGTGTGTCATGGCAGATCGTTCCCACTGTGTTGCCCAAGATGTTGCAAGACAAAGACGCCAAGAAATCGCAAGGAGTCATGAAGGCACTGCTTCAAATGAAGAAGCTAGACATTAAACGCTTGAAGCAAGCTTATGAGGGAGGAGCCCGATGAAATATATGTTGCTGATTTACAATGATGAGCAGGCGTTGAGCGAGGCAGACCGGAAGGATTGTTATGCGGAATCAACGCAGCTCGCACACGATATTAAATCGAAGGGACAGTATCTGGCCGCGAATCCGTTACACCCCACATCAATGGCGACGAGCGTCCGTGTGCGCAATGGCAAACGGCTCGTGACTGACGGTCCGTTTGCGGAGACGCGCGAACAATTGGGCGGCTACTTTCTCATCGATGCTAAGGATCTCGACGAGGCGATCGCCGTCGCCGCACGGATCCCCATGGCGCGCAAAGGCACTGTGGAGGTGCGGCCGGTCATCGAAATTGCAGGCCTGCCGGCCTAACAGATTTTATAAACGTTCGAATGTACTGATCAACCAAAGGGAGGTATTTATGCGTTTAACAACCATCACACTCACTTGCCTGTGCCTGGTCATGACCACGAGCCCGGTACTGGCTAAAGACAAGAAGCCTGCTCAACCTGATCCGCAGACGATGATGGAGACGTACAAGAAACTGTCTACTCCCGGGGAGCCCCACAAGCAACTAGCCGGTCTGGCGGGAACCTGGACCACGACAACCAAGGAGTGGATGGACCCCAGCAAGCCGCCGATGGAATCCACAGGCACCTGCGAAGAAAAAGTGCTCCTTGATGGCCGCTTTCTCCAGCAAGAGTGTACCGGCGATATGATGGGACAGCCATTTACCAGCATCGGCGTGACCGGATACGACAATTTCACGAAAAAGTATGTGACGACGTGGATGAGTTCGATGGGAACGGGCATTTTTGTCATGGAAGGGACTGGCAGCGCTGATGGAAAAACCATCACCCTTCACGGCAGTCACAAGGACCCGATGGGAGGCGACATGAAGCATCACGCGCTCTGGAAGTTTGTGGATGCGAACACCCAGACCTTCGAGATGTACGGAGCGCATGGGAACGACAAAGACATGAAGATGATGGAGATCACCTACACCAGGAAGCAGTAGATGGAATGTCAATTCATAGACGGTGCCCGCCTGGGTCATAACCAACGGGCAAAAAGGAGTAAAGGATGAGCAAGGTAAGACTACTGGTTGGTACGCGCAAGGGTGCGTTCGTCCTGACGTCGGACGGAAAACGGAAACATTGGGACGTCAGCGGTCCTCTCTTTACGGGCTGGGAAATGTATCACCTCAAGGGATCTCCAGTCGATCCGAATCGGATTTACGCGTCGCAAACCAGCGGCTGGTTCGGACAGATCATCCAGCGCTCCAGCGATGGCGGTAAAACATGGGAGCAGCCCGGTACAAAGCCAGGCGAACCGACCACGACTCCCGACGGCACGCCCAAGGGCGAGAGCAACAAGTTCGTGTACGACACGTCCCCGGAAACCGGGAAACCGCTCACCACGCACCAGTGGTATGACGGCACCCAACGCCCCTGGGAGTTCAAACGCGTCTGGCATCTCGAACCGTCGCTGACTGATCCGGATACGGTCTACGCAGGGGTTGAAGACGCCGCTTTGTTCCGCTCGACGGACGGCGGGCAGACGTGGCAGGAGCTCCCCGGGCTGCGTGAGGCGAAGGGGAACCTGTGGCAGCCGGGCGCCGGTGGTATGTGCCTGCACACGATCGTGCAGGACCCAACTCATCCGGAACGCATTTTCGTCGCCATCTCGGCCGCGGGCGTGTTCCGCACCGACGACGCCGGCAAGACGTGGCGGCCGGTGAACCGCGGACTGAAGTCCCAGTATGAGCTCCCTGACGCGGATGCCGAGGTCGGCCACTGCGTGCACCGCATCGCGATGCACCCGTCTCGTCCCAACGTCCTGTTCATGCAGAAGCACTGGGATGTCATGCGCAGCGACGATGCGGGCGGGTCGTGGCACGAGATCAGCGGAAACCTGCCGACCGACTTCGGGTTCCCGATCGACGTGCACGCGCACGAGCCGGACACGATCTATGTCGTCCCGATCAAGAGCGACTCGGAGCACATTCCGCCCGATGGGAAGCTGCGCGTGTACCGCAGCCGCACGGGCGGCAATGAGTGGGAGCCGCTCACGAACGGTCTGCCGCAACGCGACTGCTATGTCAATGTCTTGCGCGATGCGATGGCCGTCGACTCGCTCGATTCTTGCGGTGTGTATTTCGGCACCACCGGCGGCCAGGTCTACGGATCGGCCGACGCTGGTGATAGTTGGACGCCCATCGTCCGGGATCTTCCGGCGGTGCTCTCCGTCGAGGTCCAGACATTGCCATGATCAGAGTTGTGCTTCCTGCACATCTGCGGACGCTGGCGCGTGTTGACGGTGAGGTGAAACTCGACGTTGAGGGCAAGGTCACGCAGAGCTCGGTCCTCGACGCGCTCGAAGCCCGCTATCCGATGCTTCGGGGGACGATCCGCGACCACGTTACGCAGCAGCGCCGAGCGTTCATAAGGTTCTTCGCCTGTGAACAAGACCTATCCCACGAATCGCCGGATGCCCCGTTGCCTGAGGCGGTTGCGACGGGGGCCGAACCATTCCTTATTGTGGGCGCTATGGCCGGCGGGTAGAGGCCCCATAAGTTCTGCTGTCATCTTAGACAGCACGACGAATAAAAGGTGAGGTGCAGTCGTGACGTTCATCATCGGAGTTGTGCTCGCCATTTGGCTCGCGCTTGTTCTTCTTCTGGGCGCGGCCGGAGCATTCGTCAGGCCACCCGGAGAGGTGCCATTTCCGATCGCCATTGGGGTCACGGCACCCCTTATCGTCTTTTTCGCCACGTTTCGGTTGTCAGCCGCCTTCCGGGCCTTCGTGTTGGCCATTGACCTTCCTCTCGTGACCGCGATCCAGGCGTGGAGATTCGCCGGGTTTGGGTTTCTCGCCCTCTACGCGCATAGAATATTGCCCGGAGTCTTTGCCTGGCCCGCCGGGCTCGGCGATATGGCCATCGGTCTCACCGCGCCTTGGATAGCGCTCGCTCTCTCCCGCCGGCGCAGCGTCGCGAACAGCCAACTGTTCGTGATCTGGAACCTGCTCGGAATATTCGATCTCGTTGTGGCCGTTAGCATCGGGGCCCTTAGTGCGAGCCTTGGTACAGGCGTCGCGGGGGAGGTCACCACTGCCCCGATGGCTCAAATGCCACTTGTGCTGATTCCGGCCTACTTCGTACCGTTGTTTGCTATGCTGCACCTGGCCGCGCTTTTTCAGGCGCGACAGGTGGCGTTATCCGGTCGTCAAGGCCAGCCGGCCTAACCCTGCGCGCGGCACTGGCGGCGGCCCGTATTCTGGTTTCTCAGAGTTCCTGTCCCTGCAGCGAGCCGCGGCAGTTGAGCCAGGATGTTCGACACAGATGCTGAGTAACACACGACAACCATGCGATGAAGCAGTTGTGCGCACGCAACCGGACGTGACGGATTGCGGTCAAGCGACCCGACGGTGGGTGCTGGCGGCTGCGATTCTCGGCTCCAGCATCACGTTCATTGACGGCATGGTGGTCAACGTCGTGCTCCCTGTGCTGCAGCGCGAACTCCGCGCGAGCGTCGCCGAAGCGCAGTGGATCATCGAATCATACGCACTCATGCTCGCCGCCCTGATTCTGGTCGGCGGCTCACTGGGCGACCGTCTGGGACGCAGGCGAGTCTTCTCGGCAGGCGTTCTGCTCTTTGCTCTCGCTTCAGTCTGGTGCGGCCTGGCTCCGGACACAACCCAACTCATCGTCGCACGCGGAGTACAGGGTGTGGGCGCGGCTCTCCTAGTGCCGGGAAGTCTGGCACTCATAAGTGTCAATTTCAGCAAAGCGAGGCGCGGGCAGGCCATCGGGACGTGGTCGGGGTTCACGGCGATTGCTGCCGGAATCGGCCCCATCTTGGGCGGATGGCTCGTCGATAAATTTTCATGGCGCTGGATTTTCTTCATCAACATCCCGCTCGCCGCCGCCGTGTTGCTGATAGCCTGGCGGCGCATCCCTGAAAGTCGCAACGAGCTAACGAAGGGGCGTGTGGACTGGAGGGGCGCGACGTTGGCGATAATCGGACTGGGCGGCATCGTCTTCGGCCTGATCGAGTCAAACGCGCGCGGCTTGACCGCCCCGCTCGTGATTGCCAGTATCACCATTGGCGTGGCAGCGCTCGCCGGATTTGTGTTCGCGGAGGCGCGTCATGAGGCGCCGATGATGCCGCTCAGACTCTTTCGCACGCCGACGTTCGCGGGCGCGAATTTGTTGACCCTCTTTCTGTATGCCGCGCTCGGCGGCCTGCTCTTCTTCCTCCCGTTCAATCTCATTCAAGTGCAAGGCTACACTGCCACTGCCGCCGGCGCATCGCTGTTGCCGTTCGTGCTGATGATGTTTCTCCTCTCGCGCTGGGCGGGCGGTCTGGTCGAGCGTTATGGCTCGAAACTGCCGCTCGTCGTCGGTCCTCTCATCGCCGCCGCCGGGTTCGCGCTGTTCGCCTTGCCGGACGCGGAGGCAGGCAGTTACTGGACGAGTTTCTTCCCGGCTGTGATGGTGATGAGCGTTGGGATGACGACGAGCGTCGCGCCGCTGACGACGACGGTCATGGGCGCTGTCGAAGAATGCCACGCCGGAGTCGCCTCGGGCATCAACAACGCCGTCTCGCGCATCGCCGCCTTGCTCGCCGTCGCGGTCTTCGGTGTTATTATGCTGAACGCTTTCAACAGCAGTCTCGCCGAGCGCCTGCGCGCGCTTCCGGTGTCCTCTGAGGTGCGGGCGCAACTCGTCGGGCACAGCAGCGATTTTGTCAATCTGAAAATTCCTGATGGCGTGAGCGGGCAAACGCAGGCGGTTATCCGACAAGCGATTCGAGAGTCATTCGTCGCCGGGTTTCGCCTTGTCGCCTACCTGGTCGCCGGACTCGCAGCGGCGAGCGCACTCGCCTCGTGGCTGCTGATCGCGGGCAAGACGCGGCGTTAAACACAACTAGCGGACTCCGCCGGCCGAGACCCGGCACCTTTGAAAGGAAACGAATCGATTCTCGATTTCCGGACCTGGGCATACAAGGCGATCGATGACTAAAAAAAGATCCTTCGACATGTCGATTTCGCGGCGTCTCATTCGACTAATAAGTACAGACGGACGACATGGTCCGAAACCAGCTCCCAAGCTTAAACCAACGGAGGTACCACATGCGATTCATGATTTTGGTCAAAGCCGACAAGAATTCAGAGGCGGGCGTTCTGCCGAGCGAGAAGCTCCTGACTGAGATGGGGAAGTTCAACGAAGAGCTGGTGAAGGCCGGCGTGATGCTTGCAGGCGAGGGTCTCCAGCCAAGCTCGAAGGGCGCGCGGGTCAAATTCTCGGGAGACAAGCGAACCGTCACCGATGGGCCCTTCACCGAGGCGAAGGAGCTGATCGCCGGCTTCTGGCTGTGGCAGGTAAAGTCGAAGGAAGAGGCGATCGAATGGGTGAAGCGCTGCCCTAATCCTATGCCGGGCACGGAGTCCGAGATCGAGATTCGCCAGGTGTTCGAGGCGGAAGACTTCGGGGCCGAGTTCACGCCCGAGCTCAGGAAGCAAGAGGAGCGCGTGCGCGCGCAGTCCGAGCAGCTAAAGAAGGCCAAGAAGCCGTAGTCGCAAGCGTCGGGACGGACGCTGGAGAACGTTCAATCACTTTTCGAGGAGGCATATAGTGGCGTCAGCGAGCGGAAAGATCGTGTGGGTCGGTCGGGTAATTTCGGGGCTGGTGTCACTTTTGTTTGCGATGAGCGCACTCATGAAGCTGAGGGGCGGACCTGAGGTGATACAAGGGATGGCTCATATGGGATTGCCTGAGTCGCTGATCGTGCCGCTCGCGATTCTCGAGATCTCGTGCGTCGTGATCTATATGATTCCGGCGACGTCGGTCTTGGGCGCGATTCTTCTGACCGGATACATCGGTGGCGCAATATGCACGCACTTGCGAGTCGGAGATCCGTTCTTCATGCAGATCGGGTTCGGGATCTTCGTCTGGCTCGGCCTATACCTCCGCGAGGATCGCCTCAAGGAGCTCATCCCGTTGCGAATTTCTTCATCATCAATTAGCCAAAGGAGCGCATCATGCAATTGAATCCTTATCTGACTTTCAACGGCCAATGCGAGGCAGCGTTCAAGTTCTACGAGAAGTGTCTTGGCGGCAAAATCGAAGCTATGCTGACCCACGAAGGGACTCCAGCGGAGCAAGATGTACCACCTGAATGGCGCAAAAAAATCCTTCATGCCCGTTTCACTGTCGGCGATCAGGCGTTGATGGCTTCCGACGCGCCGCCTGAACGCTACGAAAAACCGCAAGGCTTTTCCGTTTCGCTCAACGTGAATGCGCCGGCAGAGGCAGAACGCATCTTTCACGCACTAGCCGAAAACGGAAAAGTCCAGATGCCGCTCGCGCAGACGTTCTGGGCCATCCGTTTTGGTATGTGTGTGGATCGATTCGGGATACCGTGGATGGTTAACTGCGAGAAGGCTGCATAACCTACGTCCAGAGTCCCACGAGCGGCGCACCGGAGGGATCTATGTCAGCCGAAGACCCACAGAGGAGTAAATTGCCGTCAGGCTCGTTTTCTAAGGGTCGGGGATGGCAATACGATTGTAGCTCTTGAAAAGTTGAGTCTGACACGAATACTAAAGAAGACGATTGACATATATAGACCCACAGCACCAAGGCACGCGCAAACACTTTAACAAACACTGTTAGCACTGTAAGGAGACATGGACCTATGGCACACGAGACGATCCACGCTGTATATCAACAAACGAATTTGCCGAACGAATCTGCCGATTACCTTTCGAAACGAGAGGAACTCCGCTTAGCAGAAATTGAGCTGATGCACCAACGCGAACGGGTTGCGGACCTTCGCCGGCACCTTCCCAAAGGCGCTATCGTCCAGGATTATGTGTTCGAGGAAGGCCCGTCGGATCTCGGTGCGGGCGACGCCCCGATTCGAACAGTCCGCCTGGGCGAGCTGTTCACCGGGTCAAACTGGTCACTGGTGGTTTACCACTTTATGTTCGGGAAGAAGCAGACCAAGCCGTGCCCGATGTGCACAATGTTCATAGACGGCTTGAACGGTGTCGCACATCATCTCGCGCAGAACGTTGACCTCGCCATTGTTGCTGCGGCCGATCCGCCAGCCCTGCGAAAGCATGGGCGCGCCCGGGGCTGGGACAAGCTGCGGCTCCTGAGTAGCGGTGCCAGCACGTTCAAGTACGACTTGGGCAGCGAAGATCGCGAAGGGGAGCAGGATTCAACGATATCGGTCTTCACTCGGGACAGTGACGGCAAGGTGCGCCACTTCTACAGCGCCCACCCGTCGATGTCGAACGACATCAGGGAACGCGGCCTCGACCTGCTGACGCCCGTTTACAATATGCTGGATCTTACACCCCAGGGACGTGGTGACTGGTATGCGGAACTTGGTTACGGCACCAAGGTGCATGCGGCGCGCCGCTGACTTCGTCCTCGTCGTTCGATCTCAAGCCGTAGTGCTCCGCGGATTCGGCAGCTGAAGAAACCTGCCTAACCCTAGGGAGAGACATGGAGGACAACAATGGGAAATCCTTTTGTGCACGTCGAGCTCAATACGACAGACGTCGATAAGGCGAAGAAGTTTTACGGGCAGTTGTTCGACTGGAAGCTGGAAGACGTAGCGATGGGTCCTAGCGGCACCTACACGATGATCAAGCCTGGTACAGGGACCGGCGAAGGAATGCTGAAGCACCCGATGTCGGGCGAGCCGTCGTCGTGGCTGGCCTATGTAGCGGTGGAGGATATCGCGGCGTCGACGCAGAAAGCCAAGTCGCTAGGCGCGAAGATCATACGTGATGTCACGGAAGTGCCCGGTACCGGTTGGTTGAGCATCATCAGTGACCCGACCGGCGGCGTGCTCGGACTATGGAAGCCAAAGGCGGCCTGAGCTCGCAAATTGTCAGCTACATACTGAATGACTTCCGGCAACCTACAGCCTGTGACGATAAGCGTCGACGACACGCAGCGCATCTCCGGTCTGCTGCTGGCCCCGCCCAAAGCGCGCGCCTGCTATGTGCTGGCGCACGGCGCCGGCGCCGGCATGGGGCATCCGTTCATGGCTTCCGTCGCGGAGGGACTTACGGAGCGCGGCGTCGCCACGCTACGCTATCAATTTCCTTATATGGAGCGCGGCTCAAAGCGGCCGGACGCGCCCAAACTCGCCCATGCGGCCATCCGCGCAGCAGTTGCAGAAATGTACCGTCTGGCGCCGGACCTTGCTCTCATTGCGGGCGGCAAATCCTTCGGCGGCCGCATGACATCGCAAGCGCAGGCCGCATCGCCATTGCCGGGAGTCCGGGGCATCGCCTTCCTTGGGTTCCCGCTTCATGCTCCCGGGCGGCCCTCAGACGAGCGTGGCAAGCACCTCTTTGATGTGCAGATCCCGATGCTGTTCATGCAAGGAAGCCGCGACGAGTTTGCGGACCTGGAGCTACTGCAGCCGCTCGTCAAACAGCTCGGCACGCGCGCGACATTAAAGCTCTTTCCCGACGCCGACCATTCCTTTCATGTGCCGGCCCGCACGGGACGCAAGGATGCGGACGTGAGAGCTGAAATGCTGGACGTGTTGGTGGGCTGGATCGACATGATGACCCGAAACCTATAGTAACACGCAGCGACGGTATCTTCGCTCTTCGTTTTGCCGTAAATTTCAGCCGTGTCAAAGAGGTTAATCCGCCATCCAGCTCGGCATGACACGACTCACGCTATTCTGGGTGGCGTCACCCTTCTTCTTGCGCGTGGAGTATGTCGTTGCGGATTTTGATTTCTTCAAGATCAAGATCCCCTCCAACATGGCGGAGCACTTGATCGCTGATGACACCCTTGGCCGCTAACTCCATGAGATGTCGGCGCTCGGCGGCAATGGCATCCAGAAGAACGTCGCCCTCTTGGTTAGAGATCGACTGCGCCTGCTGCTCACGTCCTTGATCCTCTCGTTGTAGCCGGTGGAGCCGGTCGCGATACCAATGGCGCGCGAGCTCGAGGGCTTTCGGGGATGCCTTGTTCCTCGCAGCCAGATCACTGAGCCGAGCCATCGCGGCCTCTACGGCTTTTATCCTGGCTTCATGCTCTTCCCGCCGAAACCTATTCCGCTCGTGAGTGCCGTCATGGATGAGTCTCAACCAGCGGATCATCACAGGCAGTGTGAGTCCTTGGAGCACCAGCGTGGCGAAGATGACAAAGAAGGTCAGAAAGATGATGAGATCCCGGTGAGGAAATCCGACATGGTTCGGCAGAGTCAACGGAATAGCGAGCGCAGCCGCGAGCGAGATGCCTCCGCGCATCCCGGTCCAGGCAATGAAAAAGGGATACTGCCATGGCGGATAGGGATCGCGCTTACGCAAGGATCCACTGCATGCGCGCGGGAGATACGTCGTCGGAAAGACCCAGATAAAACGCACGGCAATGATGACAGCCGTGATGAGACAGCCATAGCCGAGCAGGACTGGTAACGGCACATTCGATATGCCGTCCAGGATTATCCGGAGCTGGAGACCCGTTAGTAAGAAGAGCAGGCCGTTCAAGAGAAACACATTGGTTTCCCAGAAAGGACGCCCCTGCATGCGCGTCTCTGTGGGCGCTTCGCTCGAAATGTAAGAACTCAGCGATAATCCCGCTACCACCGTAGCCAGAACGCCTGACCCTCCCAGATGTTCGACCGGAAGATAGGCAACGAATGGAGTCATGAGCGATACGATCACTTCGACCATGGGATCGTGCGCGCGAGCCCGTACCTGTCGCGCTATCCAGCCGACAGCGAGTCCCCAGAGGAGCTCGCCGGCGACGATTGCACCAAACGACAGGACCGCTTTGGGTAGCGAAAAGGTGTGAGACAGCACTGCGGCGACGCCGAACCGATACACAATGAGCGCCGTGACATCATTAGACAGACCCTCGCCCTCCAAGATGACGGCGAGGCGGCGTGGCACGCGAAGGCGGCGCATGATGGCGATTGCCGCAGTTTCATCGGGCGGTGAGACGACGGCGCCGAGGACGAAGGCCGGACCCCACCCGATGCCCGGAAATACGACATGCGCGACGATCGCGACGGCGATGATCGAGACAAGTACAAGCCCGAAGGCGAGCAGAGTGATCAGAGACAGATTACGGCGAAAGTCGTTCCAGGACGTGTTCGCGGCGGCTTCGTAGATAAGCGGTGGCAGGAAAAAGAGGAGAACAACGTCGGGATGGAGCTGGATGCGCGGCAAACCAGGGACAAACGCCAGCAGCAGGCCGGCAATGACGAGTAGGATCGGTAACGGGATAGCTACTCTCTTCGCCAGCAGTTGTAAAGCTGCAACCACCGCAAGCAGTCCCACGGTGATCTCGATAGTTTCAATCATCAGTGAATTGTACTCATTTCGTCACCCCGCGTCGCGTGGTCACGAGTAGAAAAGGTCTCTAGCCCCGGTCTTTCCTCGTGGACGCCGTTGGAAAGCCTCCCCTCACGCCCCAGTGTTGTCAGCGATGGTCCGGGAGCATTGACAAGTCAGCGAGAACCGGAGAAAATCGCCGGCTCGTGGGCAGCACATTCGCAACACATCCCAATATCATGGAGGATTTATGCCGACCGCGAGACCGACATTCGGTGCATTTAATCAGGGAGTGATTCCTACCATCGCGTGCTTTATCGACAAGACCACCAAGACCCCCCTTGGCGTGGGCCTAGACGCTCTCATTGCAGCCATGCAGGCGTACGTAAGCCAACATGTGGCTCCTGTGTGGGGAACGCCCGCAAAACTTATCAAATCCACTGGGTTCATCAAAGACACGTGGGCAGTAGTCTTTCTTGACAATGCGGATCAACCAGGCGCTCTCGCATACCACGATCTCACACCGGATGGACTGCCGCTCTCGAAGGTCTTCGTCCGCACAACAATTGACGATGGCGAGTTGGTCAGCGTGTCGACATCCCATGAACTCGTAGAGATGCTGGTGGACCCAGCCATCAACATGATGACGACCGGCCCCGATCCGAAGGCCACGTATGCATACGAGAGTGCGGATCCCGTCGAGGCTTTAAGCTTCAAAGTTAACAACATCCCGATGAGCGACTTTGTATATCCGTCATATTTCGAAATCTTTCACAAACCCGGCTCGGTAAAGTTCGACCATCTCGACAAGGTGAACAAGCCATTTCAGATCCTTGCCGGTGGCTATCAGATCGTCTTCAAAAACGGGAAATGGACCCAAGTTTTCGCCTCTGCGACAAAAAAGAAGGAGTTTGCGCAGGAAGACCGTCGCGGTCACCGGAGCCAGATACGGAGATTTCTTAAGCGGAAGCGTACCTCGGAATCGGAGATTGCTCGAGTTCATGCTCGATTTCGTAAGGGACGCTAGCGAAACCCGCTAGGCACTGAGATTGCCAAGGGCTCCAAGTCCATCGCGCCGAAACAGGGTCAGGCGCCGTTTGACTGGAAGGTTTTTAAAAACGGTGCCTGACCATTTTTTGCTGATCCGCGTTGAAGCTGGGGAGCGCAAACCTCGTTCCTTTCTCCGGATAATAAATCTGTCTCGGCTTCTCCTAGCGCTGAGCTTCCGGTTTCCGTGAATGGAAATTCTTAACGAACCTCCACCCAATCCTGCCGGCGGCGCGACCCTCATCGTGGATGCGAAGGACTCGTCGGCCTACGAGCGGCCCAGCGACGCGCTTAAGCACGCCGGTCCGGACGATCAGATCTTCATCAGGCCCGGTATTTACGAGGATAAGATCTTCATCGCGGATCGGCCAATCCTCATGAGCGGAGCCGGCCGGGACGCGGTACAAATCTTCTGCCGGCGCGGCGGGCCGCTTTATCTGCAGAACGTCCCGAGCGGCCGCATCACGGGGATCACGTTTCGCTATGTCGGCAGCGATCAGAATTCGGTTTTGAATATCCTGGACTCCACCTGCACCATCAGTAGGTGCCGCGCGACCGAAGGCATTCTTTCCGGCGTGGTCGTCTACGGCCCGCTCTGCCGGGCTACCCTGATCGACAACGAGGTCTGCAACAATCGCGAGTCCGGTATTTTCGTGTTCGCCGAGGCCCGTCCCTACATCGCGCAGAACCGGTGCTTCGGAAACCATCACTTCGGGCTTGCCGCGCGAGATCCAGGTACGCACCCCGACTTCGTGCGCAACACCTGCCACGACAACATGCTGAGCGGCATCCTGATGTTTCACCATGCCGAAGCGCTGGTGCTGGAGAACGTCTGCCGCGACAACCAGCACTGGGGATTCGTGACCACGCCGGAATGCGAGACCACTCCTCCGCGAGGCGAGCTTACAAAGGGGAATCAACTGGACGACAATCCCCGCGGCGCCATCATGGTCACACACGAACCGCTGGCCGAAATCGGACGGTGACAACGACTGCTTTTTGAGGACTCCTTTAGTCAATTTCACCGCCGCCAGTTGTAGCTTTCCAGTTGATGCTTTGAAGTACTATGCTATGCTCAGCACGTAAAAACTTGTCACGATACAAGGAGGACAAGATCATGAGAACGAGCAAGAAGCTCCTGTCAACAATGGCGGGGTTGGGTATCGCAAGCGTGGTGGTGCTGGGAACCATTCCGGGAATCGCCTGGGCTGATGAAGAGCGAACCCTGGAACAAAAGGCAACGGATATGAACAATGCTTCACCTTCGCCCAAGCAGGACACGGCACGTGCCCAGGCTCTGGCGAAACAGTTTGACGTGCCCGAGTCGCGGGTGACCGATCTGCGGAACAAGAAGATGGGGTGGGGGGAAATCACCATTAGCTTGGCCATGGCCCAGCATCTCGCGACGACCTCGAAAACACCGTTGACGACGGAACAAGCGCTGACCAAAATCGAGCAACTTCGAAGCGAAAAGATGGGGTGGGGCAAGATTGCGAAAGACTCGGGGTTCAAGCTGGGGCCGGTCGTCAGTGCGGTTGACCGAGGAGAGAAAGCCGTCCACACTGCTGACCGCGAGGTTGGCGGGCGAGCCGAGCACGAAACCAAGGCCGAGCGGACTGAAAAGACCGACCGCGCTGAGAAAGCGCAGCGCCCAGAACGGATGGAACGTCCCGAACGAGCGGAACGGCACGAGCGTCCAGAGCGTCCCGGCCGCTGACTTTAATCACGAAAACAAGCTGAAACGGAGTGCACTATGCGACGCTTCGCGTACCTGACTGTCTGTGGATTGAGTGCTCTTGTCGTCACGCTTGGCGCCGGCATGCAAGAGAACCGAGTGGCGCTGGCCGCCGACCCCCCGAACTGGCAATTGAGCTCCTCCATCACGTATGAAAGCGGCACTTTCGGCACTGGGACACGGACAGACATTGTGTATATCCCTTTCACTTTGAAAAGGTTGTTCAACCAAGGTGACCTTGGACTCACCCTCCCCTTTGTGATCCTGAAGACAACTGGGGAAACAACACTCGTTGATGGAAAGCCACAACGGATCCGGACCGGACGGCAAACCAGCCTCGCTCCGACCGGGACAGTCACGAAAGGCGGCGTTGGCGACATGATTCTCAAAGGCCGGTATTACGCCGTCGATGAGCACGGCCTGCTGCCGACCATCGCTCTGGTCGCTAAGATCAAGTTTCCCACCGCCGATGAGTCCCAGGGATTGGGAACCGGGGAATTCGATGAAGGAGTGGGCGTGGAGATCAGCCGCACCTTTCTCACGGATTTCATCGCCTATTTCGATATCAGCTACACGATCATCGGGAGTCCAGCCGGGACCGATTTGCGAAATCAGACCGTCTATGACATAGGCCTGGGGTACAAATTTACCCAACAATTGCTCGGAAGCATCTTCTATGAAGAGCGAACCGCGCTCATCGCCGGTCAGCCGAATCCCCGGTCACTGCTTTTTACCGCTGACTACAAAGTCACCCAGACGTTCCGACTGAACGCAATGGTCGAGGCAGGGCTCTCAAATGGATCGCCGGACTACGGCCTTACCGCCGGGGCAAGCGTGAGGTTTTAGCCCGCGCTTTCGTCCCAATCGGGGTAGCGGTGGGAGCCCGGTCTGAACCATTGCGACTCACCGTCGTCCCACGCCGGGGCCTCGACCTTATCGATGCGGAGATCGTCGGCATCGGCACGCCAGCCGTGTGCATAACCAGCCAGATCTTCAGTCAGAATATGAAACAAAGGGGTCGAATATGAAACAAAGGGGTCGGGAGTCTTTTCGCGACAGCTCATGGGCAATTAAGACTCCCGACCCGTTTATCTTCTCCCAAATCGGACGGTGATGGTTTCCAAACATTTTTCGATGATCCGCGGGTTTCACCTTGCCGACTTGTTCACTCTGGCCAACGCAGCCTGTGGCGTAGCGGCCGTTTTCTGCGCCATGATCTACGTGGGTAGACAGTCCTTGGCCCACTTCTTCGCAGCCACGACCTTGGCGCCGGCGGCGTTGGTATTCGATGTGCTCGATGGCCGCGTCGCGCGATGGCGGCATACGCATTCGGCGCTCGGGCGCGAGTTGGATTCACTCGCCGACGTCATCTCGTTCGGGGTTGCGCCAGCGGCACTTGGATTCGCCGCCGGCTTGCGCAGAGGCTGGGATTGGGTAGCGCTTATTTACTTCGTCTGCTGCGGGGTGAGCCGATTGGCCCGCTACAACGTCACCGCTGAGATGCTCTCGGAGGGCAAGGACAAGGTGGCCTACTTTGAAGGCACACCCATTCCTACGACCGTGCTGCTGAGCGGTGTGCTGGCCCTCGCTGCCTGGCAGGGCCGGCTTGGCGACAACCTCTACTGGGGCACCTGGACATTCGGGCCTTGGACTCTGCACCCGCTCGCCTTGCTCTTCGTCCTGTCCGGAACCTTGATGATCAGCAAAACGTTACGCATTCCGAAAATCTAGCTTCCGTGGTCACCTTGGATCTAGGATCAGACTCTACTTTCCGAGAGCTTGGGGGATCGAGCCTGACCCTAGAGTCAAGCGGGTGGCACCGAGTGGGACCCTGGCGGAGCGGAAGGGCCTACAGCCGAGTCCGCGTGGCTGCAACGGCGAAAGGACCTGAGCACGTCAGGGTGGCTCGGCGACAGGACCCGCGCCTACACTGCTTGCCGTGCGTCTTCAGCGGGTGTTACGATGCTCGCTTATGCTGGTGGAAGAACAGACAAAGATGGCGCCCCCTGCCGGGAGCGGCCTCCAGAAGGAGCAGGCGGTTCAGCGGATGTTTTCGTCTATCGCCCGCTACTATGACCTCAATAATTCACTGCTCAGTTTAGGCCTGCATCATAAATGGAAGCGCGAGGCCGTCGGCTTCGTCCCCATTGGAAGCAAGTTGATATTGGATATTGGAGCGGGCACCGGAGATCTTGCCTTGTTGACAGCTAATCGGATCAGTCCTAGCGGGCGGATCATCGCCGCTGACCTGAATCATCCCATGCTTGCGGTGGGTGCGACAAAAATACTCCGAGCCCGGTTGAATCGACAGATTCTGTGCGTCCAGGCGAACGCCGATCGGATCTCTGCTCGAGATGGCGCTTTTGACGCCGTGACGACCGGCTTCTGCCTGCGAAACGTGGGCGACCTCAACGGCGCCTTGCGCGAAATTCACCGTGTCCTAAAGCCCGGCGGACGCTTGGTGTGTCTTGAATTTTCCCGCCCTATCGCACCATGGCTCAGGCGTCTGTATGACTGGTACTCCTTCTCGTTGCTACCGTGGATCGGGACCAAGGTTTCACGCGATACAACCGGAGTCTACGAGTATCTCCCCGCCTCCATTCGGAGCTTTCCCGATCAAGAAAGACTTGCGAAGGAAATGCAGGCAGCAGGGTTCGGGTGCGTGGAATACCACAATCTCACCGGCGGCATCGTCGCGATCCACGTCGCGGTAAAATGACGAGCATCCTGTACATTTTTCTGCCGTGCAAGCAGATCTATCCGGTCGGCTGCACCTATCTCGCGGATTACGTTCATAAGCGCCACCCTGAGATTCGTCAACGCATCCTGGACCTCTCGCAGATTGCCCCAGGCGAGCGCTCGCGTGCCGTCCGTGAGATTTCCGAGGCTGTTCGCCCCGACCTCGTCTGCTTCTCCTGGCGCGACATTCAGATCTTCTCTCCTCACGAGGGCGACGCTTCTCTGGAGCAGGCCTTCACCTTCTATTACTCGAACAATCCTCTCAAAAAGATTGCGGCGTCATTTTCCGGCCTCAAATCGCTCTATCAGTACTACAGCGGTATCCGAGCCAACCTCTCGCACGCCTGGTTGATCCGCAAAGCCTGCCCGCACGCACAGATCATGATCGGCGGCGGGGCTTTCGGGGCCTTCGCCGAGCAGCTCATCGAAAAACTGCCGGAGAACACTATCGGCATCTTGGGTGAGGGCGAAGAGGCCATCTTGAAAGTCGTGGAGGGGAAGCCGCTCGACGGCGAGCGATTCATCGTCCGCCAAGGCGGAAGGACGGTCAAAGGACTCGGACAAAGCTATACGGATCTTTCCGACCTGGCCATGGACCTGCCGTACGTCACGTCCATTTTCCCTGAATATACCGCCTATGCCCATGACTGCATCGGCGTGCAAAGCAAGCGCGGCTGTCCCTATGACTGCGCCTTCTGTCTCTATCCCTACCTGGAAGGCAAATCTGTCCGGTACCGTCCGGCCGCGCTGGTGGTGCAAGACATCGCACAACACTATCATCAGTGGGGCGCGCGGCGATTCTGGTTTACGGACGCCCAATTTATCACCGGAAAGGCGGCGTATCCGCAGTGCACCGAAATCATGGAGAGGATCATCGCCGAGAAGCTGGAGCTGGAATGGTCCGGCTATATCCGCACGTCGCTCATCACCGCGGACTTCGCCAAGCTTATGGTCAAATCCGGCGTCGGCGACCTGGAGGTAGCAATTACGTCGGGTTCTCAGGAGGTTCTGAACGGCCTGCACATGGGCTTTATGCTGGAGCGGCTGTACGACGGCTGTCGGTACTTGGCGGAGACCGGTTTCAGAGGCAAGGTGATCCTCAACTACTCGCTGAATGCCCCTGACGAGACCGAGGCTACCTTGAGGGAGTCCATTGAATCCTACAAAAAGGTGGCGGCGATCTTGGGCGAAGACCGTGTCTTCCCCATGATGTTTTTTCTGGGAATTCAACCGAATACCGATCTCGAGCAGCGGCTGCTGGAGGAGGGCTATCTCACTTCCGGCTACAATCCCTTGAATTTGACGCCCTCGAGTATCCGCAAGTTGTTATATAACCCGGCGCCCCTGAGCAAATTGATCGGCAAGGCGTGTCTTGCGGCCTGGAATCGATCTGCGGGCGGACGAACCGGGAGCCGGGATCCGCGACCCTGGTCGGGTGCCACCGGGAAAGGGGCTCGTCCTTCGGGAAGAGAGCCTGTCTTGTCAGGCTCGGGGCGGGAGGGTGCAACAGAGCCCGGGGTGGGCTGGTGCAAAACAGAGGGAGCCAGTGCGGATTTGCATCGTCCTTCGGAAGGTTACGCCGACAGCAGTTTGTTACGGGGAGTCGAGCTCAACTCGGGGCGCGATGTCCTCTTAACATTGGAGGAAATCCTCAGTTCCCGCAAACCTTAAAAGCAATCAAAATTCTTGCATTTTATTGAAATCCGATGTTAGCATACCGTTCTTTTCGCCCCCGAAGTTAAAAGGTTTTCGCCCGAGTTAGGGAGAGGCTATGTACAAAACGATCTATGTGCCGGTGGATAACTCCGATCATTCCAACATGGCGTTGGATGTCGGCGTTTCGCTGGCGAAAACCTTTGGATCCAAGCTGATCGGTAGCCACGTCTATGCGGCCAAGATGCATGACAAACGCTTCAAGCAGATGGAAGCGGGACTCCCCGAGGAGTACCATGACGAGAACGAGCTGGAGCGGCAGCGGCAAATCCATGATTCATTGATCACCCGCGGCCTTCAGATCATCACCGATTCCTACCTGGACATCGTCGATCAGAAGGGCGCCCAGGCGAATCTGCCGGTCGAGCGAAAATCCCTGGAAGGACGGAACTTTAAGGTCCTTGTGGAGGACATTAACTCGAACGCCTACGACCTCGTCATTATGGGCGCGCTCGGCGTCGGGGCGGTAAAGGACAGCGTGATCGGCGGCGTGACGGAACGGGTCATCCGGCGGGTCCGGGCCTCGGACATGCTGGTCATCAAGAACACCCTGCCGATGAACGGAGGCTCGATCGTGGTCGCCGTGGACGGCAGCCATTATTCCTTCGGCGGCCTTAAAACCGCGCTGGCGCTTGGCAAGGCCTTGAACAAACCGGTTGAAGCGATCTCGGCCTTCGACCCTTATTTTCACTATGCCGCCTTCCACAGCATTTCCGGAGTGCTCAATGAAGAAGCCGGCAAGGTCTTTCGGTTCAAAGAGCAGGAAAAGCTGCACGAAGAGATCATCGACAGCGGGTTGGCCAAGATCTACCAGGCGCACCTCGACATCTCCCGCGAAATTGCCCAAGCCGAAGGCCAGGACATCAAGACGACCCTGCTCGACGGCAAGGCTTTCGAGAAGGTGTTGCAGTACGTCCGCCGAGAAGAGCCATGGATGCTGGTGCTGGGCCGCATCGGGGTGCACAGTGACGAGGATATGGATATCGGCTCCAACACCGAAAACCTCCTGCGGCTCGTGAACTGCCACGTCATGATCTCGAACAAGAAGTATGTACCGCCCATCGATCAGCAGGCCGAGTACACCATCGCGTGGACCGAGGAAGCGCTCCGGCGGATGGAGAAGATCCCGGTATTTGCCCGCGGCGTCGCCAGAACCGCGATCCACCGCTATGCTATCGAGAAAGGCCACACGATCATCAGCAATTCCGTCGTGGACGCCGCTGTCGGTCACATCCTGCCGAAGGGCGCCATGGAGGCTATGAAGCAGCTCGGCGCGACCTTGGACGAGCAGGGCATCGACCGCAACGCGATGAAGGCGGATGACGGTGTCGCGCGCGATATGGTGGGCTCGACACTCTCCGGCATGATGGCCGGCATCGTGGAAGAAAAACCGGCGGTCAGCCCAGGGACCCAGGCGTACCTCGACCGCATGAGCCAGAACTACTATCTCTGCGAAGGCTGTGGGTACACGGCGAAGGGCGATCAGCCCGTCGCCTGCCCGATCTGCAAAGCGGGCGCCGCCAAGTTCAAATTGATCGATCGAAGCATGTTCCAGGCGGCCGCGAAAACCGAGGGGATTCTGGAGACCGAACTGGCCTACGACGATGTCCCCATGTCCTGGACCAAGGATGCCAAGGATGCCATCCGCGCAGTTCCCGCCGGCTTCCAGCGTCGCCGCTGCAAAGCCAAGATCGAGAAGACGGCGCGCAAGATGGGTATGACCACGATCACCTTGGAGTACGCCAAGCCGCACATCGATGAAGCCGCGAGCGAAGAATATACGCCCATCTTCGCGAACAAGGGTACCGGCGCCTTTCCCCCGAACGGCGTGGCCCAAGCTTCCTTGGACTCTGACACCTCTTTAGAAACCGAAAAGGCCGAATCGACTTTCACTTGGACTGCCGACGCCCTCACCCGCCTCGACCGCGCCCCGGCAGGGTATATGCGGGACTGCACGCGGGCCTTAATCGAAAAGCATGCCGAGAAGATCGCGGCGAGAACGATTACCTATGAGATCGCGGAAGCCGGCATTGAGCAGGCCAAGGGCTACATGGAAGAGGCTATGAAGACCGGCAATCTCAAGGAGATTATCGAAAGCCTCATCGGCAACAAATCATCGTCGTGAACGACACTCTCCAGCTCATCAATCCGATCCCCCTGCGTTATATCGACCGCCCAGGGCTGCTGGCTCGGGCGCGGCCTGCGACACCTCAGAACGATTGGAAGCCCTACCTGATTGCGCTGAACCTGACGAAGCGCTGTAATCTGCGCTGCTCCCACTGTTATCTCGACGCCACGACCCGCGCCGGTGGTGGTGCCGATGAACTGTCCACCCAGGAAGTCTATACGCTGCTCGAGCAGATGGCTGAGGTCAACAGGCACTCGATCGTGGTCGTGACCGGCGGGGAGCCGCTCACGCGACCCGATATTCTCCAGATCGCCCGAAAAGCGGTGAGCCTTGGGTTCATGGTGGTGTTCGGCACCAATGGCATGCTGATCGACGATCGGCTCGCGCGGGAACTGGTGGATATCGGCGTCATGGGTATGGGCATCAGCATTGATTCGATCGATCCCGCCAAACACAATGCGTTTCGAGGCCTGCCGGGGGCCTGGGAGCGCGCAATGGCAGGTATCGAGGCCTGTAAGCGTAACGGCCTTCAGTTTCAGATCCACTTCAGCGTCTCGCCGATGAACTACCGGGAAGTTCCGGAGATGGTCGCCTTCACGCACAATTGGGGAGCCCGGGTGCTGAACCTGTTCTTCCTCGTCTGCACCGGCCGCGGTGAAGAGATGACAGACATCACTCCGGAGCAATACGAAGAAGTGCTGACGCATCTCGTCGACACGCAGAAGCAGTATCCGGACATGCTGGTACGCGCCCGCTGTGCCCCGCACTTCAAACGCATCGCCTATGAGCGGGATCCGAATTCGCCGATCACCAAGGCCACCGGCTACATGGGTGGCGGCTGCCTGGCGGGCACAAACTACGCGCGAATCACCCCCGAGGGGAACCTGACGCCGTGTCCCTACATGCCGCTTAGTGCCGGCAATGTGCGGGAGATCAGCTTCGTGGATCTCTGGGAACGCTCCGAAGTATTTGACTCGTTTCGTGAGCCCAAGCTCAAGGGCAAGTGTGCCGAGTGCGAATACACGGACATCTGCGGGGGCTGCCGGGCGCGCCCCTACGCCGATCATGGCGACTGGCTGGATGCCGACGAATGGTGTCTCTACACGCCGAAAGGCGGTCCCAAAGTACGGGTCAGCGAGCTCGGGGTCGATACGAGGCCCGATGCTTTTGACATTCAATGGACTGAGGAGGCCAGCGCGCGCTTCAAACGCATTCCCTACTTCATGCAGGCCATGGTCAAGAAGAGTGTTGAAGCCAAGGCGCGCGAACGCGGGGTCACCAGTATCACCCCTGAATTTATGGAAGAGCTCCGCAAGGCTCGCTTCGGCAACGACAAACCGGTCTTCAAATTCTGATGGACCTCTTCATCTCGGCATTCGTCAATCAATGGATCCCGATCGTGAACCATTGGTTGCACCTGATGTCGGCGATCCTCTGGATCGGTAGCTTGGGTTTTCTGATGATGGCGGTCATCCCCGCGCTGCGCAAGTCCGTTCCTTCCGAGTACTTCAAGCCGCTCGCCAATGCGATTTATCAGAGATACCAAAAGATCGTCGGCGGCCTCATGCTGATCATCCTGATCACGGGCGGCATCAATATCGTGTACATCAACCGGTTGATGAAGGCCAATACCGGCGAGGGCTTCACCAATCCCTACATCATCGCCCTGGGCATCAAGCTGTTTTTTGTGATGTGCCTCATGACGCTGTTCCTGTACAACATCATCTTTCCGCCGGACCCTGGAGAGAAGACCAAGACCGGAGAAGAAGAACCCGACCCGGAAGGCGTGCCGTTCCTGCGCCCGGCGTTTTGGTTCGGCATCTTCATCGTGCTGATGGCGGCCACTCTCAAACATCTTCATCATTAGTTATCCTGTCACCTGAGCAGAGCGAAGGGGTCGAAATTCCCATTCGCATGATCCACGCCTTTCAGTACAAGATTAACCGCTGAATCATTCAGGAGAGGAAATCGTGTCTCAGATATTAAGCACGGTGAGCATCTCGGATGGATTCACGGTGAAAGCCTATAGTGGCGATCGCTGTGTGCTGCTTGCCTTTAATCTCGAGGACCACCTTGTGGAGCATCTGGCAGGGTTTGCCGTCCGCCGTAAGGGACCGAGCGGCACGTGGCAGTGGTTAAACAACCGCCTCAGTTTTACCACTCGCCTTACCAACAAGACCACAGCCATGCAGCTTCGCTGGACACCGACCAATAAGGCGCCGTTCCAGAAGTTCTGGTGGGTCGATTTCCCACCTTCAGACGCCGTTGGCGAGTACTCCTACGAGGTCCGCGTCATGCGCTTCACAACCCTCACCGGCACGAAGCTCTCCGAAGACCAGAAGGTGACGTTCACACTGCATGTCGGCCCCTTCGAGCAGGGAAAGCTTGTGATGGCTTTTACGCGCGGGTACCTCTCATCGCAGGCGTACCACGATCGCTTCAACAATAAGCCGATTCGCCCGAAGCTAAAGACCATGGACTACGAGACCGCGCCGTTCGAGAAACAATACAGGTGGCTCGGTGCCCACGCGCGGGAGGCGCTCTTTGGCTTCCTTGAGGAGTGCCGTACCGACTCGAGTGTGACCATCGATGTCTTCGCCTATGACCTGGATGAGCCGGATATTATCCGGACGCTCGCCCGCTTTGGAAAGCGCCTTCGCCTTGTCCTGGACGACGCGTCGCTTCACACAGGGCCAAAAGACCTTGAACCGACCGCATTTGCTGTACTTCAACAGAGCGCCGGAGCGGAGCGAGTGAAACGCGGCCATTTTAGCCGCTACCAACATAACAAGGTTATCATCAAGCGCAAAAACGGTACGCCGGTGAAGGTCCTCACCGGCTCCACCAACTTCTCGGTCACCGGACTCTACGTCAACGCCAACAACATTTTGATCTTTGACGATGCCGGCGTCGCGTGCCTCTACGCAAAGGCGTTTGATGCCGCGTTCTCCGGCGATGTCAAGACAGCGGCTTTCACTTCGTCGAGCCTGGCCCAGAAGGAATGGCCGATCGAAGAGGATGGCTTGCCGCGCATGTTCTTCGAGTTCTCTCCACACAAAAAGCCCACCTTCTCGCTGGCTCGGCTTCTGACTGAATTGAAGAACGCGGATACCTCCGTCCTATTCGCCATGATGGGACTCACGGGCTCAGGCGACGTCCTGAAAACCCTTCGCACGATTCATACAGATCCGCGGATCTTCTCGTACGGTGTAACCGACGATGAAGGACGCGAGGATAAGAGTGGCACTGTGGTCCTCTACAAACCGGACAAACCGGCCGGCATACTGATAAAGGCCTCGGCCCTCAGCAAGCTCGTCCCTCCGCCATTTGCGCAGGAGTATCAGGAAGGACTCGCTCACAAGGTCCATCACAAGTTCGTCGTGATCGACTTTAACGATTCCGATCCCGTGCTCTTCACCGGCTCTTCGAATCTCGCCGAGGAGGGAGAGCAGCAAAATGGCGACAACCTCATCGCCATCTACGACCGCGCCGTGGTGACCACCTATGCGATCGAGGCGATCCGCCTTGTTGATCATTACGCATTTCGCGCGGCCCTTAGTCAGGCCACGACCGTGACGCCATTAACGCTTAAGACCGACAAAGACAAGTGGTGGGGGGCCTATTACAATCCGAAGAGCATGAAAAATCGGGAACGGTTGCTCTTCGTGCGATGAGGTAATAGTCACGCCCGTTCCCTTCTTAGAAATTACGACAACGCGAGCAGCGGCTTGAAGGCCGGATCGGCGTTGACGACGCCTTTCAGCGTATCGTTCCCCAAGAGATAAACCCAGGAGGCTTGCGACGCACCAGGCAGTCGCATATACCAGTGATGGGCATCGGTGAGAAGCTGAACCATCGCTTTGTTGTCGCGGTGCGGCGTGAACGCCAGGCTGTAGGCCATGGTATACGCAGCCGTAAATTTGTCCAGCGGATTGGTAGTTAGATTCAGGGCTTCCTCTGCTTCCTTATAAGCCTGAATGATGTTCGGATCGTCGAAGTTCCGGTTCCACGCCACCTTGGCAATCCGAGACCAGGCAAGTTCAATCAGCACCTTGGCTTTGAGGGCCGGCAACTCAGGCCGGATATCCTTCAGCAAGGCCTCGTGCGTGGCAATCGCGATCTCCTGGTCATTATTCCAGCGGTAGGCCATTCCTAGCCGTAGGCGATTCTCAAGATCTTCAGGTCGGACTCTCGCAAGTTTTTCCATCACCGGAAACATCCGATAGAGATAGTCCGCGGCGGTCGGCTGCGCCAGGCCCAAGCGTCCCCCCATCTCCATCCCGAGCGAGATATCGGTTCGCACTGTCTCTGAATAGGCATTCCAGTAGAGTTCATTAAAGCGAGCGGCGAGCGCCGGATCGCCTATTGCGACCTGATGCGCCGTGGCGCCCATTCTTAACACCGTCTGGTACAGCTCACGAGACAGAACGGTCAGGGCTTCCGCCTGGAGCGGATCAATAATGAGTACCCGGTTCAGCATAGCGACTCGGTCCTGCTGCTCGGGCAACTGCGACGCCCGGCCGACCGCAGCGACAAGCGGGCCGGACGCATCTGCAGGCCCCCACCACACGCCCGAGTTCGTCTCGTAGCCGCCTGTCTCCGTGACGAACGGAACGGCCGATTCATCAGGCCCAGCGGCCGGCAGATTCACGACCGCAATATCCACCGGAAATCCCAGCTTGCGCAGCCCGGATAGGACCACCCATTGGATCGTTACTTGTTTCAGCGCCTGCTTTGGGCTCTTGACGACGTTCGTCAATTTCGTGAGGAGTCCCGGCGCAAATGTCACGGGCGATGTCAAGGGATCCTTGTAGGTCACCTTCATTTCCACCATGGTCGCCGGCGCGGCGACCATCGCGGCCTTTTCACCCAGCCGAAACGAGGCGGCCGGAAGCGGCCTGCTCTTCAGCAGCTCCATGCGTATCCCTGTGCCTGGGGGAGAGAGGCCCATCTGATCCATCACGAAGAATGAAGGCGCATACTCGGTGAGCTCAGCACTGAAGAAGACCAGACTCCCCTTTCCCGGCCAGATCGCGTGGACGCCTGCGTCCTGCTGTTCGATCACCTTCGCGTGCGCGCTCGCCAGTTGCAGCCAACAGTTGACATAGTATGGGTCCGCCGGCGAAGGCAAGGTCCTGACCGGTTTTCCACCCGAGACCAGTCGGTACAGGCATCCGAAGTCGAGCCGGCCCACACTTGCGCGCTCCCCAGACGACACCGCCTCGGCGTAGTGGAGAGCCGCTGAGGCGGCTGGAGACAGCGCGATCCCGGGCTTCGCGGAGCGCCCGGCAGCGTATCCCGGCTGGGGAAAGGTTATCTGCACTGCGCCGACGACAGCAACGATGAGAAAGAGGACAAATTTTAAAACAAGGGCAACATGACGCCGCATCACCATGACCTCCTGATAAACATTGGACGGCAGTTACTCTAACATGCAGCGAGAAGCCTGCGAAAGGGCGTGGAGGCCTTGGGAATGTCTCTGAAAGGGGGGCTAATACGGTCCCAGGTGATAGGGTACGTCGATGACAATCACACGAAATTTGAAGAGCAAGGCCGCCTTGATCAGAAGCGCTCGTTGGTTGTGTAGGAGATTTTGCCAGAACTTGGCGGGAATGACCTCCGGCAGGACCACGGTGACCCACCCGCCCGGATGATCCTGCCGGACACTCTCGATGTATTTCAACAACGGCGTCAGAAAAGATCGATAGGGAGACGGCAGGATCACCAGCGGGATTTTCGCCCCCCATTTTTCCCATTGTCCTTTGACGTTGACCGTCTCGTTGGGATCCAAATCCACGTACACCGCGCGCAGGTCATGTCCGCACTGGTAGGCATAATCCAACGCCATGACCACGGCCCGGTTCACGCCGCTGATCGGCATCAGCATGACATTCGGCGGCGGCTCCTTGGGCCGATCATACATGTCCAATGCCAATTGCCAGTCGGCGATCCGGTAGTGCCATCGGATCTTGCGGAACATCATGATCAGGATTGGAATCAGCACGATTACGACCCAGGCGCCGTGGGTAAATTTGGTGATGGCAAGCACCACCGTCGCCACTCCGGTCGCCACGGCGCCGGTAAGATTAATCGCCAGCGCCTTGCGCCATCCTTTACACTTCAAATCCAGCCAATGCCAAACCATCCCCGACTGCGAAAGCGTGAATGAGAGGAAGACGCCGATGGCATACAGCGGGATCAAGGCATGCGTATCGCCGCGAAAGATGATGAGCAGGAGCGCCGCGCAAGCCCCGAGGATGAGTATCCCGTTTGAAAACGCCAGCCGGTCGCCCTGAACACGCATCTGATGGGGAAGAAAACTATCCTTGGCCAACAGCGATGCCAGCCGCGGAAAGCCGTTGAAACTTGTATTGGCGGCGAGGATTAAAATCAGCATGGTCGCCGCCTGCATGAAATAGTAAAGGACTCCCCCCCCCAGCGAGATTCTCGCAATCTGAGAGATCAGGGTCTCTTCTTCCCGCGGCACAAGCCCGTAGACATACGCCAGTATGGTGAGGCCGAGAAAGAGACCGCCCAGCATCATGGCCATCCAGGTCATCGTGGTGGCGGCATTTTTCGACACCGGGTCGCGGAAAGCCGGCACGCCGTTCGAGATCGCTTCAATTCCCGTTAATGCGGTACAACCGGAGGAGAAGGCGCGAAGCAGCAAAAATAGCGTGAGTCCCTCCACTCCCTGAACAGGGGGAACCTGGTGTTCCATCGGCGGGCCAAAGAGTGTCCGCCCAAAGCCCACCAGGATCACTAATGCCAGGCTGCCAACGAAGAGATACGTCGGCACGGCAAAGATTCGGCCCGATTCACGGACGCCTCGCAGATTTCCCCACGTCAGGATGACGATCGAAGCCAGCCCCAAAGCCACACGGTGCTCATGCAGGGCCGGGAATGCTGACGTGATCGCCGCGACGCCGGCTGCGACACTAACGGCCACGGTGAGAACATAATCAATGAGCAGAGCAGCGGCCGCGACGAGCCCCGCAGGCTCGCCCAAGTTGGACTTCGCCACGACATATGCGCCACCGCCTGAGGGATACGCGAAGATGGTCTGCCGGTAGGAGGCCGTGAGAATGGCCACGAGGCCGACAATCACAATGCTGATGCCGATCGAATAGTGAAGGGCTGCAGTACCGGCCAGAATCAAGACCAGTAGGATTTCTTCTGTGGCGTAGGCAACCGAGGAAAGCGGATCCGAAGAGAAGATCGCTAGGGCGACTGGATTAGCCAGCCGTTCGTGACCTGCCTGGGCGGTGGACAGCGGGCGGCCGAGAACCCAGCGTTTCACCCACATATGGGGCACACCCGTTTCAGGGTCGGGGTTGAGCCGGTCATGGCTGGGAACTGGATGACGTCAGGCAGCAGAGAATATTGAGGCCTCTAAACTGCTGATATACTAGCAAGCGATGGAGAATTATACAAATCCTTATCTCTCGTGTCTCAAGTACTGTCACGTGCAATAGTCGCTCCTAGGGTTCCGTTCTTCGCCTCGAAAGGATCGCTGCTATGTCGATGAATCCACATCTCATTGGAACCACTGCCGCTTTGCTGGTGTTCTCTGTTGCCCTCGGTGCTCCTGCCGTTCTCGGAAAAGACCAAGAAGAAGACACCACGGTGCAGATCTACAAGAAAGTGGCGCCTACGACCGTCTTCATCGCGTCCGCCTACTTCACGCGCCATCATATGACCAGCCCGAGCAGCACTGGCATCGGATCTGGCCTGCTGATCAACGACCAAGGCGAAATCGTGACGAATGCACACGTCGTGGAGGGCGCTGCCAAGATCACGGTCCTGCTGCATGATGACACCCGGTTGCCCGCCGAGGTGGTGGGCATCGACGGGGAGACGGATATCGCCTTGCTTCGCGTGAAGTTGCCCAAGGAGCATCCCCCGATCGCAGAATTCGGTGATTCGGATCGTATAGAGATCGGGCAACAGGTCTTGGCGATTGGGCATCCTTTCGGTCTGGGCTATGCGGTGACGACCGGCGTGATCAGCGGCCTCGGCATCTCGCCGATGTTCGGACCCGATCAAGAGCCGGTGCTCCAGACCAGCGCAGCGATCAATCCGGGGAATAGTGGCGGACCATTGGTCGATCTAGGGGGAAAGGTGATCGGTCTCAACGCCTCGCTCTTGATAGGCGCACAAAACATCAGCTTTGCAATTCCCATCAATACCGTCAAATCGGTCGTGGCTGAATTACGGCTCCACGGGCGGGTGATCCGTCCCTGGCTCGGGATCAAAGCGACGCTGCTCTCCGAGGAGGTCATTAATCTATTTACGATGCCTCTCGCCCGCGGCTGGCTGGTGGAAGATATTGAAGAAGGCAGCCCCGCCGAGAAGGCCGGGCTCCTCGCTGGTGACCTAAACGTCACAATCGAAGGGGTGCCGTGGGTGCTCGGTGGCGACATCATCCAGGACGTCAATGGTGAGGACGTCAGGACAGTCCAGCAGCATGCGAAAACCCTCAAGAAGCTGAAGATCGGCGACGTCGTCGAACTATCAATCGTGCGGAACGGCGCCCCCGGCAAGATTCTGGCCACCGTACAGGAACGGCCGCGGGCCCAGGCTCTGGATAGCAAAGTCAAAGGACAAGAAGAGATGACCGGACCGCCAATCGAGCGTGAACGCGGCGAGGTGAGAAAGGCCTCTCGAGCGATCAGGTTTTAACTGGCGCGGCCACCGGCCCGGCTGCCGGTGGTGACGCTTGTATACCCCCCGGGGCCTGTCCGCGGTTGAAGAGATAATACAGCACCGGCAGCACGACGAGGATCAACACCGCCGCTGTGATCATCCCGCCGACGACAACGCGAGCCAGCGGCTGCTGTGCCTGGGAGCCGATCCCGGTCGCCACGGCGGCAGGAAATAAGCCGATCGCCGCTCCCAGCGTCGCCATCAAAATCGGTCGCATCTGCGTCTCCGCCGCCCGAATCAACGCCTCTTCTAACGGGATGCCTTCTTGCCGGAGTTCGTTGATCCGCGAAATCAGCAACACGCCACCCAGGATCGCCACGCCCAGCAGGGAGATAATACCCACTGCCGCGGAAATGCTGAAATGCGTGCCGGTCAGGACCAGGGAGAGAATCCCGCCGACCAGCGCAAAGGGGACCGCTGCCAGAACAAGAAGCGCGTCTTTGAAGGAATTGAAGGTCATGTACAGCAGGAAAAAGATCAGCACCAAGCTCACCGGCACGACCACCGCCAGGCGTCGTTGCTCGTCCCGCAACTGATCGAACTGGCCGGCCAATTCATACCGCACGCCGGGCGGAAGCGTCACTTTTTCAGTAATTCTCGTCAGCACTTCGCTGACGGTGCCCGCCAAATCCCGGCCTCGCACGCTGAATTTAATCGGGATATAGCGCTCGTTGTTCTCCCGATAAATCACAAACGCGCCGGTCTGATCCAAAATCGCAGCCAGCTGTTTGAGCGGAATCCGCGCGCCGTCGGGTGTTGCCACTTGGATGTTCCCAATCGCTTCAACGTCCTGGCGGTACTCGGGTAGAAAGCGCACGACGAGATCGAACCGGCGCTCTCCTTCCAATACCTGCGTGACCGCCTGTCCACCGATTGCGGCCTGTACCACTGCATTTACGTCCGAGACTAGAATGCCATAGCGCGCGCACGCGGTCCGATCCACCTGGATTAGGAGATTCGGCTGACCCAACAGCCGAAAGACCCCCAAGTCCGTGACACCTCGGATCGGCTTCATGATATTCTCGATCCGCAAGGCAGTGGTTTCCAGCTGTCCGAGGTCGTGCCCAATGAGCTTAATGGAGTTTTCTCCCTTGACTCCGGACATCGCTTCTTCGACATTGTCCTGAATGACCTGGGAAAAATTAAATTGAATTCCGGGAAAGCGCTTGAGCTTCTCTTCAATCTCGCGAATGATGCCTTCCTTGTTCAGGCCACGGGGCCAGTCGTGTCGCGGCTTCAGATTCACGAAAAACTCCGCGTTGAAGAAACTTGTGGGATCGGTTCCATCGTCGGGCCGGCCGAGCTGGGAGGCCACCGATTGCACCGTCGGGTGGGAGCGGAAGACCCCTCGCACTTCGGTCGTGATGCGGGAAGCCTCCTGGAACGAGATGTCTACAGGCATCGTCGCGCGTACCCAGAGATTGCCCTCCTCGAGTGCCGGCATAAACTCTCCCCCCATGAGCGGGAGCGCGACGAGCGCGATGAGAAAGAGCCCCGCCGCAAGTGCAACGGTCAGATGAGGGTTCGATAATCCCCAATGCAGCACCCGCATATACAGGCGCTTTAAACCGGCCACGAACCGCGTGTCTTCCTCAGCGAAGGGCGGCTTGAGCAACAGCGCGCACAGCACCGGGCTGAGCGTGAACGCAATCAACAGGGCTCCAATCAGGGCGAAGCCGTATGTCACCGACATCGGCGCGAAGATCTTCCCAGGCACGCCCGTCATGGTAAAGAGCGGGATGAACGCCACCAGGATGATGGCCGTCGAAAAAAAGATCGGCCGTCCGACATGCCGGGCCGCCCGTACGATCGTGAACTCCACCGGTCGGTGGTGGGCCGCATGGTGGCTGAGCTGCAGGAAGATGGCCTCCACCATGATCAGCGCGGCATCGACGATGATGCCGAAGTCGATGGCCCCAAGCGATATCAGATTCGCCGACTCCCCCACGACGACCATCGCGGAGAACGTAAACAGCAGCGCCAAGGGCACGGTCAAGGCGACGATGAGCGCTGCCCGGATATTTCCGAGGAACACGAAGAGAATGAGAAACACCAGGACCATCCCGCCCGCGAGGACCTCAAGCACTGTTGTCACGGTGATGTTGATCAGCTCTGTCCGGTCATAGAATGTTCTGAGGTGAACCCCAGCCGGCAACTTGCCCTGGTTCAATGCCTCGACCTTCTTTTGCACCCGTTGCAGGGTCGGAGTCGCCTTTGCGCCGCGTTGCAGCAACACCACCCCTTCCAGAACGTCATTGCGATCATCAATGCCAACCTGTCCCAGCCGCACCCGTTGGCCGACGTCTACTTTTGCAATGTTCTTGATGTAGATCGGCGTCCCGGCTTTCTCGGCGACCACGACATCCGCAATGTCGTTCAGGTCTTTAATGAGGCCCACACCCCGCACGTTGAAGCTTTGTTCGCCCATGGTGAGATAATTGCCGCCTACATTGGCGTTGCTGTTGCTGAGCGCGTTCAGCACCTGGGCGAGCGTCACGTTGTATTGAATCAGGCTGCGGGGATCGACTTCGACATGATACTCCTTGGTCGTCCCGCCGTAGGCCGTCACATCAATGACTCCTCGCACCTGCTTGAACTGTCTCTGCAGTTGCCAGTCCTGGATCGCCTTCAAGTCGCTCAGCGACATCCCGGGAGGGCCCATCAATTCATACCGATAGATTTCGGCGATGGCCGACCACGGGGAGAGCTGCGGCTGGGTCGTCACCGCCAGCGTAACAAGCTGAAGGCGGTTTAAGACTTCCTGGCGATCGAAGTAATAGTCGGTATTGAAATCGAAGTAGGCTTTAATATCGCTGAGGCCGAAGATGGAAATCGAGCGAAGATCGGTGAGTCCCGGCATGCCATTCAAGGCGGTCTCGAGAGGAACGGTGATCTGGCGCTCAATCTCTTCCGCCGACCACCCGGGATACTGCGTGATCACTTCGATCATGGGCGGCGACGGATCAGGATAGGCCACCACATCCAACATGTGAAAAGCGTAGAGGCCGCCGATCAGGAGGGTCACCCCTAGGGTCAACACCAGGATGCGCTGGGTCAGGGCAAACTCGACTATCCGGGCTATCACTCAGGAACCTGTTGGAGAATAGCCATTCTACTGCGTCGAATGATACGAGCCCATCTGCTTTGTTCTCGGCTCAAAATAATCGTCAACGTATTTCCGACAATACGCCTCCGGTTCTTTCGAGCCTGCGGCCGCGCATCTGGCCACGTCTCCTTCGCCTCGTAACGAAGGCATTCTCCGCCAGGCTCCTATCCTTTCTCCTGCTCTCCTTTGAGCAGAAGCGCCCCTTTGACTACCACGCGCTCGCCCGGCTGCAATCCCTCGCGAATCTGAATCGAGTCGCCGGCAATGGTCCCGGTCACGACCGCCTTGCGGACGTAGGTGTCCTGGGCGGTCTGCACATAGACAAAGCCCTGTCCGCCCAACTCGATCACGGCCTCCTTGGGAAGCACCATCACAGGAGTCTCGCTCACCAGCTTCAAACTGAGCCTCGCAAACATTTCCGGCTTCAGCTTGAGGTCGGTGTTCTTCACGTTGCAGCGCACCTTGATGGTACGGGTATTGGGATCGACGACGTCCCCCACATAGATGACGGTCGCGGAAAACGTTTCTTCCGGATAGGCTTCAACTGTGACGCTCGCCGGCTCGCCCTTTTTGATCCGCCGCAGGTCCTTTTCATACACCTCGGCAACCACCTGAAGGACGTTCAGGTCAGCGATGGTATACAGGACTTGCGCGGGGTCGGCGCCCACCATCTGACCGACCGTGACATTGCGTTCGACGACGGTGCCGGCGAGCGGAGCCTTGAGATCGAATCGCGAGCTGATCGTCTGCTGGCTTCGTGGCTTGTCCAACTCGGAGGCTGGCACCCTGAGCGCCAACAAGCGCTCACGCGCCCGCCGGTATTCCGCTCGAAACTTGAGAAAATCGTTCTCCGCCTGCACGAGGTCTTTTTTCGAGAGCGCTTTCGTCTCATAGAGTTCCTTGGCCAACTCATAGTTCCGTGTCGCAAAGTGAAGATCCGAGTCCGCTTTGACGTAATCGGAATAGGCCGAGCCGATCTCGGCACTGTCGATCCGCACCAGCGCCTGACCCGCCGCCACCTTCTCCCCCAGCTTCGCCAACACGTCGCTAACGCGCCCAATAAGCGGCGAGGAGACTTTGGCGTAACGGTCTTCGCTGTATTGCACCTTGCCAGATAGCGTCAGGTCTCCGGCGATCGGCTTGAGTTGAACCTCCTCGACCATCAATTGCCGCTGGGCCTCCGGTGGGATGCGAACGGTGCCTGCCTGCTGACTTTTGTGATTCGGCGGCGTGGGTTCGGTCTTGCCATCCCCGCAGCCGCCCGTAGTTAGGACGATACTCATGAGGCTGGCCAATAGACAGAGAGCTTTCACGGTATCACCTGGCGGCCCACAGCCGAGTTGATCTCCAAGAGGCTTCGCTGGTAGCCCAACAACGCCTCCAGGTAACCTTGCATGGTGGTGTTAAAGGTACGGAAGGCATCCAAGACATCCAGAATCGACGTCCCGCCTCGTTCATACGCCTTCTTCGCAATGTCTCTGGACGCTCTTGCGTCTTCTAAAACCCCACCCCGATAGGCCTGGACAAGCATTTGCGTCTGCGTAAGGTCGCGATAGGCAGTTTCTACATCGATCTCGACCTGCAGCCGGGTCTTGTTTCGATCTGCCTCCGCCGCCCTGATTCCGGCTTCCGCCTGGAGGATCCCGCCCTGATTGCGGTTGAACAACGGCAACGGCACACTCAGGCCGGCGCCGATCTGATTCGGTGAGTTCGGACCTTCCGGTCCTTGGATATTCTTATCTATTCCGAAGGTCACGTCCGGCACTCGGAATGCCCGAGCGAGCTTGAGCTCCGCCGCCCGCTGCGCCAGCGTGCGGTCTTTCGCGATCAGGTCCGGGCGCGTGACTAAGGCATCGGCTTTCAACGCTTCCAGCAGGAGCGTCGCAGCTTGATACTCCAACTCACCATTAAGCATGAGATCGACACTCGGCCGCACTCCGAGCAGGGCCTTTAATGTATTCTGCGCCGCTAGGAGATCCCGAGTCGCAGTGATCACTTGATTTTGAAAATCCACCCCCTGCACCCGTAGTTTAATGAGATCAGCCTCCGCGATGACTCCTTTTTTAAACCGGATCGTATTAATGTTGACCACTTCGTTAAAAAAGGCGCTGTTTTCCTGGGCAAGCTCCAGCCTGCGGCGAGTCTGCAGCACCTTGTAAAACGCCTCTCTGACTGAGAAGCCAAGAATCCGAACGGCGTCGGCAAAGCCTGCTTCCGCCGATTGAGTCGCATACCTGGCGCTTTCCAGCCGATAGGTCCGCTTGCCGGCAAGCTCAAAGAGCTGGTCCACGCGGGCAGTCAAAGACCCGGTCCGGTCAACAGGGCGCGTCGTGGATGTGGAAGCGTCGACGCTCAAGACAGGATTGGGAAAGAGCCGCGCGGTGACTTCAAGACCCTTGGCCGACTCGATTCCGTACTGGGCGATCAAAAGATCCAGATTCTGTTTGAGAAATAGAGCTGTCGCCTCGTCCACGGTCAGGCTGAGGGTGCCGTCGCTTGCCGGTGGCTGGGGCGCGGGCTCCGCACCGAAGGCCGCGCCGCACAGCAGCCCCGTCCCGATCGCCGCACAGCAAAACCAAGCGCGCAGTGCTGTATCACCAATATTTAGACCGATCATGCGACTCCTAGAAAAACATAGCGACCGCAGAAGTAGTTGGTCGCGAGTGGCTGGGAACAATCGCTCACACCCGACCCTTACGCGGCGTGAAGATCAGATACGGTAAACGGAGTAATGTTGATAGAGAGGAGTATCGCGATGAGTGAATGGCATTGAAAACATAGGCGAGATATCACTATCATCGATCAGCGACAGCGTATCAAACTCGCCCCCATAAGGGAAGACCTTAAGGACGAAGACGTGCGGTTTCGGATCGTCTGTAGACGCGGGAGCGACAGCTAATTGTCCAAGCGCGGTCGGCAATACAATGTCGTCTGACAAATCAAACATGTCGGCCACACAAAGTCCGGTAAATAGGATCCACGCAATGAGCAGAATCCACATCCGGCCCTTGGCATTTAGATTTGAAAGCATGCCACCTGAAATCCTAAGCAGGTTTCTTACGTATTTCTCAGTTACTGCTTAACATTCTAAAGCCTTTCGGGTAATTGTCAAGGTTGTATGCAATTTAATCTAATTTAACTAAGTATTACTTGGATAAATCACGCGGGGGCACGGGAGGCGCGTCATCCACCTTGCGCACGCGTCCAAACTCGTCATACTCGATGCGCACGCCGTGGCGGCTAAGGACTCCGAATCGGTAATAATAGGTTTCGTACAGGTAAGGGCCATACTGTTTCTCGTCCACGCTCGAATAGCCCGCCATGCGGTTCTGAACGTCCGCGCGGGTCATCCCGTAATGCACGACTTTCTTATAATACTCGAAAGGAAAGCTTCCGCGCCGCTCGATCTGGGACCATTCCAGACCGAGCGAGTTGGCCAGGGTTTTCATCTCATGAACGTACCAGAGCCGGTCGGCAATGACCAATAACACGAAAGTGCCGACAATCGCTGCAATCCATTTGACAGTCCACGGCATGGCTATCTTTACGTGGACTGTATCAGCGGTGAAGACAACCGTAAGCGTTCATGGGCCGCTGAGTGTAGGAGCGGGGACGACCTCGACATCCTGAGGCACCGAGAATCCGAATACAGCATCTTTCAAACCGGTGTTGGTCCGTATTTTACTGAACAGAAAATTGGACACGCTGCCGTTCATGTCATGGAGCTCGATCCGGCGCAGAAAGTAGTTGTCAGGGTCTACCTCCACCGTGATTTGCGGCTGATCAGGGCCGCCTTCTAACGGCGTCAACACTAAGAGCGGTAACCGGCCGCTCCCTTTCGCCCCGTCCGGAGCGGCGGCCACCGAGTAATGTTTGTCGAGGCGGCCGACTCCTTGAAGTAGTTGCAATGGGGCCTGGGAGTCGGCCATCTTCGAAAGCTGCCCGGTTAAGACCTGCTTGTGCTCCGGCACGTAGAACTGGACCTGATCATTGTTGACAAAGATTTGCTCGAGGTTGGGCTCCAAATAGTCCCAGCGGAGCTTGCCGGGGCGCTTGAGATAGATCCGTCCCGACGATTGGAGCGCAGTTGCAAACCCTTTCACCGTCGTGCTTTGGTTAAAGTCTGCCGTGAGGTCGGTCATTTTCCGGTAACGGGTTTCCACTTTATTGACAATCTCTTTGACCTGATCCTCCCCTGCCGCGTCGGCCATCGAGCAGCAGAAAAGGAGACCTATCGCCAGGCCTATCATTCTCATCAGGCTCATGACCGACCTTCATCCATCCCCACCCGCTTTATCAACACTTCGCGGCGTCCATCACGGCTGGGGGCACTGACAATGCCCTCCTGTTCCATCATTTCGACGAGTCGCGCGGCGCGCGGGTATCCGATGCGAAGGCGGCGCTGGAGGAAAGATGCGGAGGCCTGCCCTGTCGTCATGACCACGTCCTTTGCCTTTTCGTACATGTCATCGTGATCGGCATCTTCGGCGCTTCCTTCCAGACCATATGCAACCGGCTCCTCGGCATAGGCCGGAGAGCTCTGGTCTTTGATAAACTCTACCACCTTCTTCAGATCCGCGTCGGGTACGAACGCACCGTGAACCCTGGTCAATTTTCCGGCGCCGGTGGCCAAGTACAGCATGTCCCCGCGGCCGAGCAGTTGATCCGCTCCATTTTGATCGAGAATCGTGCGGGAATCGGTTTTGGATGCTACCTGAAAGGCGATTCGGGCGGGGAAATTGGCCTTGATGATGCCGGTGATGACGTCGACAGAGGGACGCTGCGTAGCGAGGATCAAATGAATTCCAGCCGCCCTGGCCATTTGCGCCAACCGGGCGATTGAATCTTCAACCTCTTTTGCCGCCACCATCATCAGGTCCGCCAACTCATCAATAACGATCACCAGATACGGCAGCGGCGCCGGCGGAGTCTGGGGATCAGGCCCGGCAGCCGCGGTGGTCTCTCCTGCCGACAGCCGCTCTTCTTCTGAGAGATAGATCGGTGGCTCGGCCATAGCGCTCTCCGGCTGGAAAGGCAGCACCCCTTGAACGTCGGCCACCGTCCGGTTGTAGGTTTCGATATTCCGCGCGCCACGTTCAGCCATCACTTTGTACCGCCGTTGCATTTCCCGAACGGCCAATAACAGACCCCGAGCGGCCGCTTTGGGCTCGGTGATGACCGGCCGCCAGAGATGCGGGATCCCTTCATAGAGGGCAAGTTCCAGCATCTTGGGGTCAATCATGAGGAACTTGACTTCATCGGGGCGTGCGGAGAAAAGGAGGCTGAGAATCATGGTGTTGAGCCCCACGCTCTTGCCCGATCCGGTCGCGCCGGCGACCAGTAAATGTGGCATGCCCCGAAGATCTGCGACTACCGGCTTTCCAAAGATGTCCTTGCCCAAGGCGAGTTTCAAGGGAGAGCGCAACTTGACGAAGGGGTCGCTAAGTAGAATCTGTTTAAGGGCGACGTCCTCTCGCCGCGGATTGGGTACTTCAATCCCCACCACCGCCTTGCCGGGTATCGGGGCGACGATTCGAATGCTCATCGCCTTCATGGCCAGTGCAAGATCATCGGCCAGGTTGACAATCCTCGCGACCTTCACCCCTGCGGCCGGTTCGAACTCATACATCGTTACGACCGGGCCGACGTGCGTTTGAATCACCTGCCCGTTGATACCGAAATTGGCTAACGCCCCGGTCAAGATCACCGCTTGCGCCTGGATCTCCTTGTCGCTGAGACGTTCCACCGAGCCGGGGGGATCCGTCAGGAGAAGTTCGGCAGAAGGGAGCTCAAAGCCGGCTGAAGTGATTGGTACGGAAGCCGGAACCTCTTCCGAGAAGTCGTCCAGCGCGGCCGGCCTTTTCTTTCGGCGGGACGCTCCTGTTCCTTCCAGGATCGGATCGGCATGGGAACTTTCGGCATTTACAATTGGCTCTTCTGCTGGAAAGGGCGAGCCGGCAGTCCGAATAATCTTGACCGGCCTGACCTTGGCTCTGCGCGCCTTGTCCTGCGCACGGCGCCCCCGCCATCGATCGACTGCCCACTCAGAAAGCGTCGCGACGATCTCCTGAGCATGCTGTCCGAATGAGACTAATGAGACGGGCGTCGCGATCAGAACTGACACTACAAGGCCGGCAAACACCACAATATGGGCGCCCACTGGAGCAAGATACGCGACGAGAAGTTCACTTAACAGATGGCCTATAGATCCTCCCGCCTGCCCGCGGTGGGTCCAGCCGCTGGATGCTGTCGGAATTCCGGAAACATAGAGGGCCAAGGCCATCGACAAAAAGATCAGCAGGAAAGCAAAACCGGCGGCGCTCCGCAGGGTCATGCTCAGCCGGCCCGCCAGAAAACAGCGTCCACCCAATACTCCTAACGCGACAGGCAATAGATACGCAGCGCCTCCGATAAACCAAAAGACGCCGGTCGCCAAGGTCATGCCGACCCTTCCAATCAAGTTGAAGGGCGGTTCGTCGTGCAGTGAGGTTTCGAAAAGGATCGGATCGCGCGGCGAATAGGAGAGAAGCGAAAGAATGAAGAGAAGGGCCAGAGTGAGAAGAACCACCCCGACCATTTCATGCCGCTGGTCTAAGCCTGCAGATTTTCCCCCGCCCGGCATATGTGCGCGAGGGTAGCACATCGTATGGGGCCTGACAATCTTCCTGCCGAGCCTAACACAACAAGGGCCACCTCGATGAGGCAGCCCTTGTTGCGGCGCTTAGGACGCCAATTTCCCTATGTAAAGTTTTTGTTTTTTGACCAACCCGCCGTCGGCGAAGGCCGTGCTTCCGTTCGCGCCTACTACAGGAAATCGGCATTCACCTGGAAGACCGATTCGGCTCCCCGAATAACGTTACCCAATAGGTAACTTTGCCTTGAGGCAATAGTCGGGAGCAGCGCCTGCTCTGTATGTCTACTTGGAGCACGCCCCAGGAAGGTTGTTGATCGCCGGGGGCGGGCCTAAGTGGCCCGGGGGAGAAGCATCTGCCATAGGCACCCTCCTTTCGGAATGTGCCGCGGGGATCAGGCGAACCCTATCCCGGGGCAAGCTTGATAATGTTCACTTACACCCGTCTCCATGTGCTGTCAAGCCCGATTTTCTACTTATTGGTGATTATTGGTGAGCGCCGGGTACCCTGCCTCGGAATCATGCATAGGTCGAATGCATCGCGGCGCTTCCTCCCGACGGCCGCAATTTGCACAGGCATAAAAATGGCCAATTAAGCCATCCAGCATATCGATGACTCGCTCAGGAAACATCATGCCTCCGCACTTTTTACACTTGCGCATTGTCTTCTCCAATGTCAGGAGCCGTTGGGCTCTGCTCGGTCAATTTTCGCAGCTAGAATAAAATCGCTTTCCGTAAGTCCATTGATCTTATGAGTCCAGATTTCAACAACGCAGGCGCCCCACCGCACGTGCAGATCCGGGTGATGGGCCTCTTTCTCGGCAATCTCTCCGACTTTGTTGGCGAAGGCAAGCGCGGCAGCAAAGTCTTTGAAGGTGAACGTGCGCTCCAAACGCGTATGATTATGGGTCTGCTTCCAGCCATCCCGTAACTGGCCCAGCATCTCCTCAACTTTCGCAGGCTCAAGAGGCGGGACGCCCCCGCGGCACGGTGTACAGGATTTTTCGGCAAGACCCATCAAATCTCCACCCCTGAAGCCTTAGAAACCCTTATTATACTGTTACCGATGACTCTACGCCAGGACCCTTTGGAGGGTGCACCCGCCGTGCTGATAGCAGCTCTATCACATTGAAATATTTAGTCATTTTAGGAAATATCGCCCAGTTCTATCAATATTTACGAGACATGTATGGCGCTGGAGCTCAATCTATCTACCTCCTCGAATTCCGGCCTTGAGCTGGCGCCGGCCAGCTTCTGGTGGCTTTGGATTCTTTTCGACCTGGGGCTTTGATTTGAGATGAAAGGTATTCGCGGCGCTTCGAGGAACCTCGGCCTGGAGCTGATCACAAGAAAGGCCGGGCAAATCAAGGGACCGCCCGGCCTTGTATTCTATTATTGGACTGGGAAACTTAGACCTGGCCCTTCCTCCATCTCCAAACGCCCAAACCCGCTAATCCAGACCCAAGCAGGAGCAGAGAAGCCGGCTCCGGGACGGGATGCAGGGTATTCGCGACAAAGAAGGTTTCAGGACCGCCATCCGAGAATGTTGCCGAAGCGCTCAAACCAATCCGATTTGCGGTATTACCAAAAAAGGCTTGAGCGGCGGCGGCCTCCGCTGCAGTCAGGCCAAAGACGAACCCTGAATTTCCAATTCCTGTCTCGGTACCGGTAAAAGCGATAGGAGCAGGCAGTGATGCAGAAAATACAAGCGCGTTGGACGTGTTATAAATGCCCAACACGAGGGTATTCAGCGTGATGTTCCTGTCTGTGGCGTTTTGCGGTTCATTTGTATTGAAGACCACACGCAGATTGGCCGCTGTGGTGAGGCCAAGGTCCGCGATAGATCGGGTCCGCGTTTGAGAGGCTCCGGTCTTCTCGTCCCCTCCAAGAGTTCCTCCGATCAGGTCCCCTGCCTCAGGTCCAGCTGTCGTTGCTGGTGGCGTTGGGCATCCGGCGTTAGACCTTCCCACGCATCCCTTTTCGGAAGGGCTATTCTGCATCGTCAGGACCGTATTGACGGCTCCCAGGCCGGTCCCCTGAAAGTCTTCTGGAGCGACTAATATAAGGTTAGCCGAAACCGTATTCACAGCCCCAGCCAGGAAAATCACCCCCATGGCCGCGACCAGATGTTTTGCATAATTCATGTGTTCCCTCCGTACCCTCATTGTATCCAATTGGCTTCCTTGCACGATCTTGCCTGGTATGAGAGCAACTACCGTACCGAATCCATAAAAACTTGTAACTTAAGGGGAAACTAATTGGCACCCTGCTGTAGAGAAAAACAACCTGTCAGGTTTCCTTGACAGTCAGAAGTGTTGTGCTAAAGATACATGAGGGGGATTCATCGCTAAGGCTTTGATTATTTGAGACATTTTAATTCACAGGTGAATATATCTACTCTAGAAGTACTGTAAATTTTTCCGTCAGAAGCACACTCTGTCTCATGATCGCTACCCTGGCCCTTTAACGGATCCTCGAGTTTCTTGTTTACCTTTGCTTGAAACCTCCCGTCGGAGGGTTGGTGGTGAAAGGAACCCGAGAACGTTTCGACAGAATCGGGCCTATACGCCGAGTGTGAGGGTTTGAGGAACCAACCTGAAGGCTGATCACAAAAAAAGCCGGGCAATCACGCGATTGCCCGGCCTCGTTCTTCTGTCAGACCGACCGATATCTTACGCCCGGCTGTTCCTCTTTTTCCAGAATCCCAAGCCGAGTAATCCAGACCCTAAAAGAAGAAGTGACGCGGGTTCCGGAACAGGGGTTACATGATCTTTGTCGCTGCCCTCGTCATTGAATCCTCTGGAGCGTACGAGCTCACTGCTCATGACATTACTTTCAGTGACAGAACCGAAGGTCCCTGCACCCAGCGTGAACGTAAAGGTCGCCGTGCCGCCAGTCGGAATTCCTCCAGTCGGACTTCCCGCCCCTTCATATGGTTGCGGGGAGGCTGGTTCTAGGGTCACTACGAATTCCCGGGTACCATCCGGGGCGACATTGAAGGCACCGCCGGTTGAGGGAAGAGGAGAGGGCACGAGGCTGAAGTTCGCGTTGGTGCTGCTGAACGCCGTAATCGAAGCTGCGCCCGCAAGATCAAAGGCATCCGCGGTGATGAACCCGCCGTTTGCTGCAGGGCTGGTATTCTGCAGAACCATGGTAAGTGTATTACCGCTGAGTGTAACAGTCTTTGTGCATTGACCTGGTCCATCGCTATCACAAAAGCCGATTAAGGTCGCTTGAGCATGATTCGGAGACAGCAGAGCCGACCCCAGCATTGCGATGACTACGATGGCAAGATAGTGTAGGTGCTTCACTTTGAACCCCCTGTAAGGTCATCTATAAATATCACTCGTACAATGGAGCAATCCACGGACCAAAACCCTAATCATTTGGAATTTAAGGTGAAAATAAATCCAGCACCTCCTGTTGGAAAAACGGCCTGGCAGGTTTACTGACAGTCGGAATTGTTGTGCTAAGCGCTTTCGGCAGAGATATATCCCTAAGCCTTTGATTATTTGAGGCATTTTCATATATAGGTGAATTTAACTAATCTCAAGTATATGTAAATTTTTCCGTCACGGTATCCTAACATAGGTGAATTCGCTTATTCTTCTCCTTGCCGACCCTATTGATATGTAACCTTACCGGCCGAATAATTTCTTGAATGTCTTCTCGCCCTGCAGAAGGATGTCCTCGCCGCATCCTTCATGAGGGTTCCAGGAACCCCAACCCTGAGCTGATCACAAAAAAGGCCGGGCAATCCAGCGACTGCCCGGCCTCGTATTTTCCTATTGGACCTGGGAATTTAGACCTGGCTCTTCTTCCATCTCCAAGCGCCCAAACCCGCTAGTCCAGAACCAAGCAGGAGCAAAGAAGCCGGCTCAGGGACATTGGGTACGGTGGCGTCCACCGGTCCGGTATTGCCAGTTGTGCCGCTAAGGATGTCGGCAACGAAGATGATACCGAGGGCATTCGGGGCGGTCAGGTCGGCAATCGTCGCGTTGGCAACATGGAACACGATATCGTTGTCAAACGCACCAGCTCCACCATTTGCGCAGGTGGGACAGTTGATCCCGAACCCGAAATTCCCCGTTCCGTCTCCATTGAACGCCCCGGCGGCTGCAACCAAGGCTGGGGTATGCGCATCGACGGTGATATCCCCCAGGACGACTCCAGTTGCATTGAATTTGAAGGCCTGAAAGTCAGCAGAACCCGTCTGAACGTATAAATTACCATCAAACAGGTGCACATCGACATCGACGTTCGCCCCGTTTTGCGTCACCGTCACGGTGCCAAACGGTGGGGTGCCACAACCGCCCGTGCAATGGTCGCTAGTGAAGTTGAAGACTATGGCATTGGCGGGAACGGCAACAGCCAGTCCAACCACCAGCAAAGCTGCGATTAGCAGCCCCCTTCCCATTCCGTGTGAGTGCCTCATCATTAGGTTTCTCTTCCTCATTTGTCTTCCCCCTAAAATATTACTAAGTCACTGTGCCTAAGCTATTTGAAGCAAGTACAATGCCACGTAAGAGCGATCCCACCAGGATCTTCATAAGTTGTTGTCTGCAAAAGTGGCAGAGCCCCTCTCTGCTGATAAGCCGCGAAGCCCCATTCTTTGTAGAAGAATTCGACTGTAAGGTTTGCTTGACAGTCAGAAGTGTCGTACTGGCGACAACACTCCGCGATCATGGCCTAAGATTTTGATTGTTTTAGCCATTTCTATATGTCCCTAATCTGGGTACGTGTAAATTTTTCCGTCATATACTTCCGAGGTGAAGCGTACTTTCAAGGTGAAGCGACAGAGGCCTGTTTATCGGTCCGGCTGGATTCCGGCCATCGGAATCAAAGGAACGGCACCGCTGAAGTATGCTGCAACGATTACTGTTCGAGCAATTTCTTCAGCGTCTTTTCGCCCTGCCGAAGGAGGTCCTCGCCGCCCTGACCTTTCAATACGTCGCCGAGAATCTCTGTGACCTGTTCCTGAACGTTCCTTCCGAGCGCTATCGTGTCAAGCGCATACTGCGGGTCCTGAGTGGTGCCGCTGATCACCATCGGGACCGAGAGGCGGCCTCGTGCCATCATGGCCTTCGCAACCGGCGCAGACCCGACGATGCTTTTGGAGAGCGCCTCGGATAGGGTAACGGAGAGATTCATATTGAGCGTTTTATCAAAACCGATCGTGCCGGTGCCCGCGACGTCGAAGTCCGGGCTGTTGCCGATCAGGCGCTTGATGATGGCCACCCCATGCCGGATGATGAGATCGAATTCAATGACAGAAAAGACAGTCTCATTCCCCAAATCCTTGGTGATGCCGATCGCGTTCAGTAATGCGGTCGCCTCCTTCAACAGATTAATGCCCTCTAGCTTTCCATCCTTGATGACGAGGTGGCCCGTGCCCTCCAGCTGTGCTGTGAATTCGGGCAGGGCCAAGCCTTTTCCATGCATTTCCAGCTCGGCAGATCCCGTGCCCCTAACTGACACCTTGTCAGTCCCTAGGGCTTCCAGCAGCGGCCCCAGTTGGAGCCGCTCTGCGGCGACCTTGGCAGTAAATGGCACCGGCGCCGCGCCCATTCGGACCTCTCCCTCTACCTTCATCTGCCCGGCGAACACATCCAGAGAAAGATTCTGCAACCGGGCATGCGGTTCTTTCAGTTCAACCAGTGCGACCAGATTCGTGCCCTCGATGGGCCTTGTCAGGGAAAGCCCGAAAGGCAGCTCCGTCGTCGTGATAACCGGAGCAGTCAGGTTGAATTTCGCCTTTCCGCCGATAACGCTTCCGCGGACGCTGACAGTATCCTTGCCCAGCGGTATCAGGACATCGAGCGCTCCGATGTTCACCGAGCCATCCTTGACGTCACCTACCATATGGAGGTTTTTTAACTGCAGCGGCCTGGACAGGGAAAGAAGGAAAGGCAGATCCGTCGTCGTGATTGCAGGAGAAGAGACGGTGAAGAGCACATTTCCGCCGACCGCACTCCCTCTGATGTCAGCAAAAGCTTTGCCTAGCAGGACATCAAAGACGAATACCCCTATATCGAGATTGTCCTGAAGCGGGCCGAGCGTGCCGTCGACCTTCAGAGGCAGGTTCAAGGGCTGGAGAGTCCCGCTGATGTGGATCACTGGAGTAAGCCCCAAGCCGACGCCTTGAAGCAGAACCTGAAACTTTTCCAGGAAGTATTCGGCTGGTTGAGCAGCTGAGTGGTCGCGGTAAGCCACCTGACCATTACTTAAGGACACCCGATCCACCGCCAGCAAGGACCACATCTGAAGCTGCTCACTCCCCGGAGAGGGCACCGGCGATTTCGGCTGAGGAATTTTCTTCCCTAACGTAGAGACATTCAGAAGGCCCAGAGAATTTTTAATGACCGTGATTGCCGGCTCCCGCACGATGATCTCGTCGATCTCTACCCGGCCGCTTAACAAGGGCCGCAGCTTCACCCCAAGATCGAGCGACCCGAGCCTGGCAAAGGGACCCGTGCTGAAGAGCGGATCATCCATGATCGTGAATCCGCTGATATGTACTCCTATCCGCGGCAGGAGAGTGAGACGAAGATCTTTCACTGTCACCTTGCGGTTTAAGGACTCCTCGAGAATCGGCAGATAACGCGCTTGATAGGCATTCAAATCTATGAGGAACGGCAAAAGGATGACGATCAGAAGCAGCAGGACAAGGGCGCCGAGCACGGCAAAAACCTTTTTCATCCTCCCAATATAGTTAGGGGCGACATAAGCCGTCAAAATATATTACGACGGCGCTCCCAAAACTCCTATAAAGAGGGGGTATAGTGGAGAAAAACAACGTAGGAGTAGAATACGATCGAATGCCTCATTCCAAACAAAGGAGCGGCGCATGCAAAGGCTGGGAGTTGGGCTGCTAGTTCTGAGCTTTCTGATAGGGACTATTTCCGCCGCCAGCGCAGAACAAGCCAAACCTGAAAAAGAGAAATCCTATTATGGCACCGTAATCGCAATTGATCCAAATGCCAAGACATTGAAGCTGGTCACGCACGATGGCGTGATGGTGGACCTGGTGGCCGAAGACAAGGCCGCCAAGCATTTGGATAAGATACCGCTCAATAGTCTGATTGACGTGATAGTGGAAATGCGCGAAGGAGCCCCGCCGTTGGTTAAGTCCTGGAAGATGGCCCAAGCCCAATCTCCCTGCCGGCTGTTCGACGGCAAGATGTGCACGCCTTAAAGAGGAATTTTATTGCCTCAGCGCGCTTCGCTGCCCGCTTCTTCTGGCAGGCGGTTGACCATCGCGGCAAATTCCTCAAGACTTAGCGTCTCCGCCCTTCGGCCAGGATCAATCCCGGCTGCCTCCATGGCGACTCGAGTACTCTGCGCATCGAACCCCTCATCCCGGAGAGAATTCGGTAGTGCTTTGCGGCGATGTGCGAATCCCGCGCGAACAAGTTTGAAAAAACCAGCTTCGTCTTTGACCACAACCCGCGGCCGCGGCAAAGGCGTCACAATCACCACGGCCGACCCGACCTGCGGTCGGGGATGGAAGCAGGGAGCGGAGACCTTGAACGCCTGGCGGACCTCGCAGCGGAACTGGGCCGTGACGGACAGCACGCCGTAGTCCTTTCCCCCGGGGAGCGCCGCAAGCCGTGCGGCGACCTCCTCCTGCAGCATCAAGATCATGCGGCTGATACGCTGTCGCTCCCGAAGCAGCCGAAAGAGCAGCGGCGTCGAGAGATAGTATGGCAGGTTCGCGACCACCAGAAATGGTTCCGGGACCTGCGCATACTCAAAAGTCAGGGCGTCTCCTTGCATCAATTTGAGACCGGCACGATGGCCCAGCACCGAGCGAAGATATGCGCAGAGCGCCGGATCCACCTCGATAGCGACCACCGACCCCGAAACTCCGAGCAGCGCTTCCGTCAGAATACCTCGGCCCGGGCCTATCTCCACGACCGTCTCGCCCGGCTGGAGTTCCGCAAGGCGAATGATCTTGCGGACGATGTTCGGATCGATCAGGAAGTGCTGGCCGAGCGATTTTCGCGCGGGCGGGAACGACTTTCGTACCCCTTGCGAGGCCAACTCTCCTTCCACATCCAGTTCTTTTTTCACGAACGACGGACTGCAAATTGTGCGGCGAGCCGGACCGCTTCCACCAGGCTTCCTTCATCGGCAATACCTTTGCCGGCGATGTCATAAGCCGTCCCGTGATCGACGGAGGTGCGGATGATCGGAAGTCCCACCGTGATGTTCACGGATTTGCCGAAAGCGGCGAGCTTTAAAGGAATCAATCCCTGGTCGTGATACATGACGACCACGGCATCATAGGTGCCGCGGGCCGCCTGCCCGATCAATGTGTCCGCTGGAAACGGCCCCTGAGCCGGATATCCAAGTTCCTTGGCCCGGGCGATGCCGGGAGCGATCACCTCAATCTCTTCCCTTCCAAAGAGACCGCCCTCGCCGCCGTGCGGATTGAGCGCGGCCACGGCGATCTGCGGGCGCTTGATCTTAAAAAGCTGGGTCAGCCCCTGATGGCAGAGGCGGATAGCGCGCTCGACTGTTTCGATCGTAAGGCGGGACGCGAGATCTTTCATGGCGACATGCGTGGTCGTGAACATAAAGCGCAGCCGTCCTCCAACGATCATCATACCCGCCTCTTTCGCTCCAGTCAGATCGGCCAGGAACTCGGTGTGGCCGGGGAAAGGGTAGCCTGCAAGGTTGATCGCCTCCTTATTAATCGGCGCCGTGACCATGCCGGCAATGAGCCTGTCGATGGCCAACAGGACCGCCTCTTTCACGTAACGCGCCTGAGCCTCCCCCGTTTCTTTTGAGATACGACCCAAGACGAAGTCCGGCAATGGATGAGTCAGCGGATCCAGTACCGGAATCGGTCCCGCGGAATAAGGAAGGTCAGCGGCCTGAACGCGACGGAGTTTGATCGGAGCTCTCAGGCGGCGGATGGTCTCCGTCAAAACTTCTGCGGAGCCGATGACCAAGGGGCGGCACAACCGTCTGACGCCCGGACGCGCCAGCGCCTTTACGATGACCTCCGGCCCGATCCCCGCCGGATCGCCCATGGTAATGCCGAGACAAGGCTTCATGGCTGTCTATTTTACAGGTTCCTAGCCTTTAGAGGTACGGCATTTGAATACCCTGTCGGCTATTTTAATTGCCAGGATTCCTGGAAAGTCTTCTAACCCTGGATCGCATATGCGCGTGCGCAAAGCTGCCTTCATGGGCAGCAGTATTGGTATTGCTGTATTGCTTGCCGCCTGCTCAATAAATCCGCTCGCAGTGCCCGTCGATGCGGTCACCACGGTTGCTGAAGACCGTCCGGTGAGCGATGCTGGTACTGATCTCCGAATCAAGACGGAAATCCTCAAAGGCTTTGCTGAAGAGGCCAAAGGCCTTTTGGTGGACGCCAGCGTCGATGTCTATCAGGGACAGGTCCTGCTGACAGGCTCGGTAAAAAAGGCAGAGGACCGGACGAAGGCCGAAGGCCTGGCGCGTGGGGTGAAGGGCGTGCGAAAGGTTTTCAACGAGATTCAGGTAACGGAGGAAGGTGGTTTTAGCGCCTCCGCTAAGGACTTTGCCATTGAGACCAAGCTCAAGGCCAATTTACTGGCCGCCAAGGGGGTCACGTCCATCAATTACCGCTGGCGATCTGTCAATGGCGTCGTCTATTTTCTCGGCGTGGCCCGGAGTCAGGAAGAACTGGCCAAGGTGTTAACCCTCGCCCGCCAAATGGAGGGCGTGCGCAAAGTCGTGAGCCATGTCTTCATCAAGGCGCCGTAAGTTGTAGACGCTGTTGCCTACAGTTCTTAGTTCCTTAGAGGTACGGCATTTGAATACAGTGCATGTTACTTCTATCGAAACTCGTCTAACTATGTGGGGTCGAACATGCGCTTACACAAGGCTGTAACGATCGGCAGCGGAATCGGTATCACCGTACTGCTTGCTGCCTGCTCGGGTCCGCTCGGGGCGCCCGTTGGCGCCGTCACCACGGTTGCCGAGGATCGCCCGCTGAGCGAAGCGGGATCTGATCTGCGAATTAAAACCAACATCCTCACCGCTTTCACTGAGGAGGCCAAAGGTCTTCTCGTTGACGTCAGCGCCGACGTGTACGAAGGCCAGGTGCTGCTTACCGGCTCGGTAAAAAAGGCGGAGGATCGGACGAAAGCCGAAGGCCTTGCACGCGGGGTGAAAGACGTACGAGAGGTTTTCAACGAGATTCAGGTAACTGAAGAGGGTGGTCTTAAGGCCTCCGCCAAGGACTTGGCGATCGAGACCAAGCTCAAAGCCAACTTGCTGACTGCAAAGGGAGTGACTTCTATTAACTACCGCTGGCGAGCGGTCAATGGCGTGGTGTATTTCCTGGGTCTGGCCAGAAGTCAGGAGGAACTTGACAAGGTGCTCGCGATCGCTCGCCAAATAGACGGCGTCAAAGATGTCGTGAGCCATGTCTTCATCAAGGCACCGTAAGGCTCGGACACTGATGCCTAGAGGCTGATCGCCGCTGCGGTCACGGCACGCACTACACGCTGCATAAACGTGAGGTCGAGCGTTTCGAACGTGTCGGTGCCACCGTGATAATGCGGGTTCCGAAAATTCGCGGTGTCGGTCAGCATCAACGCCGGATAGCCGTAATGCCAGAAGGCGGCGTGGTCGCTTCGCCGGGTATCCGGCAGCCGCTCACCCTTGGCTGGAACCACGAGTGAGACGGTTTTGAGCTCTCGGGCTTCACGCGTTGCCGCCCGTTTAAAGGCGTTTACCAACGGGGCCGATGCCGAGTTGCCGACGATCGCCAGGAAGTCGCCGACGTCGGACACCGCGATGGGCGTGGCGACAGGAATCGCCTGCGAGCCTCGCTTCTCGCTGGTATAGCCGACGCACTCCAGCACGATCGCTCCGGCAATCTCCTCACCAGCTTCTTTCAATGCCGCAGCATAAGCCAAGCTTCCCAGCAGATCCTCTTCCTCTAAACAGAATGCGATGAACCGGATCTCCCGAGCGAGCGTCATCGGAGATAGCGCCCGCGCAGCTTCGAGCATGACCGCCAACCCGCTGGCGTTATCATCAGCGCCGGGAGAACCCTCTACCGTATCGTAATGCGCCGCGATGATCAGGGGCGGCCCCGTCCTTCGGCCGGAACCTTGCTGAGGACACAGCGCGGCGATGACGTTTTTGTACGTTCCGCCCAACGCTCTGAACTGATGGAAAGAGACCTCCAAGCCAACCCGGCGGAACTGGTCGGCAAGGTAGTCTTGCGCCCGGCGAAGACCAGCCGGTGAAGAGATCGGATGTCGCTCGGAAATCAGCGCCTGAAGGTGCGAGCGCATAAGGTCAGCCATGATCTTCGGGGGCTACATGCACAACGACTTCGACGACATCCGGGAATTCGCGTTTCACCGTTTCCTCCACTTGATGCGCGACGGTATGCGCGCGGGCGGTGGTCATGGCAGGATCCACATGAATCGTGAAATCCATAAAGATGTGCCGTGCGAGTCCCCTGGTCCTGATATCGTTGCAGCAGTCAACGCCTTGTACCGTCAGCGCAATCTCCCGGATGGCAGCGGGGTCTATGCGGGCCTTATCGGCTAGCGATCGCGAGGCTTCCCGCAAGACGAGCACCCCGGTATGGCCGATGAAGCCCGCGATAACGACGCCGGCGATCGGATCCAAGATAGGATAGCCCGCCCACACGGCGGCGAGCCCGACCAGCACCGCCAGCGATGACAGGATATCGCTCGCGGTATGGAGCGAATCGGCGACCAGGATTTCGCTCTTCAGCGCCTCCCCCCGGCGCCGTTCCCACCACGTCACGCCGGCATTGATGCCCATCGTGCTCAGCATTACGACAAAACTGAGAGCGGTGACGTCCGGCGCTACAGCGTTTCGCCAATGGAGATAGCTACTGTACAGGATGTACAGGCAGGTCCCGAACAGCAGCAGCCCGATTCCGGCCGCCGCAAACGTTTCATACTTCTTATGCCCGTAGGGATACCGGGCATCCGGGGGATGGGCAGCGACCCACAATCCGATCAGCCCAATGACATTCGACATGCCATCGAACGACGAATGAATGCCGTCGGCTTGCATCGAAACGGCCCCTGTCAACAGGCCATAACCGAGCTTGGCCGCTGCCACCGCCCAGTTCAAGCCGAGAATCACCCACAGGATAAATCGCGTTTCGCGGCCGGCGGCGTCTTCGGCAAAACCCGTATCCGGGGAGCAGGGTGATGTTCGACGCCAGATCATCGCAAGAACACGTACACCATATAGCCAGCATACAGTAAGATTGGCAGGATCAGCACGCGCGGTTGCCAGCGGCCCGGCGATTGCGTCAGGACGAAGAAGAGGGAGGCCGCAAACAGCGGGATTGCCAGGCTGATCAGCGAGGCCATGTTCAGCGTCCAGGTGGTGCCGATCAAGCCGACACATACTGGAAATGTGGCTTGAAACACCATGGCCCCGGTGATGTTTCCCACCGCGAGGGTGTCTTTCTTCTGATAGACCCACACAAAGCTGTTCATCGCCTCCGGCATCTCGGTCGCTACGGGCGCGATCACTAAGGCCAGAACCAGCGGAGAAATTCCCAGTCCGAGGGCGGTATCTTTGATGACGTGCACAAAGATATGCGCGCCGGCGATCATCAAACCCAATCCGACCAGAGCCTGGATGACGATCGCGGCCGTGGCCGGCTGCGCTCGGCGACGGGAAAAAAACAGCGGCGCGATTTCCATCTCGTTGACTTCGCCACTGGTCAAATGGATTTTAACGTACCATACGTAAATCAGAATGAGAGCGCCGCCCGCCACAAAGCGCAGGGACTTGAGCGGCATCAACGCCACAGCGAGGGCGATGCCGTACGCCATCAGAAAGAATCGCAGATCCAGCCGCACACTGCTGTAATCCAATTCAAACTCGCCGGCCCGCCGGCGCATCCGCACAAGGACCAACAGAAAGCTGGCCAGTAAGGGAATCGTGAGCGTGCTGAGCATCATCGGCGCGCCTAAGATCGCTCCGATGCCGATCTGGCTCTCGGTTTCGCTGGTTCCTGCAAGAATCGCAATTACCGGAATGAGTGTCTCCGGCAGTGCGGTCGCGATGCCCGCCAGGATGCTGCCGATGGCTCCATCGGAGATGCCGAGGCGGCGGCCTAACCACTCCACGCCATTCGTAAAGACCGCCGCCCCGCTGAGAATGATCGCGATCGAGAGAAAAAAGAGCAGCCCGGCAACTACCATGGACGCCGTCCGATGCTTCGTTCAACTTCCCGTACAATCGTTCTCAGGGGCAAGCCTGTTTCCTCCGCAAGCCGCTTGCAGTCGCGGTACTCAGGCCGCGCTTTCAGCCTTCCGGCGCGTCCGCTGCCTTTCGCGACCTTGATCCGGACCGGTCCGAACTTCGTGGAGAGCTCAATGATCTCGCGCGCCAGGAGACGGCGCGACATCTCCTGGATCCGTACCCCGAGGGTCGTGGTCTCGGCAAACATCACCCGGAGAATCGATTCGACCTTGACGGTATCGGCCAGTACGGTCAGGACAATGCCCGGACGGCTGCGCTTCATGATCACCGGCGTGAGGGTCACATCTAAAGCTCCCTGCGCGAGCAGCCGGTCCATAAGCAATTCATACGCCTGCGGATTCATATCATCGAGGTTCGTTTCGAGCACCATGATCCGGTCGGACTCCGCCGCGCTGGAAGTTTCACCTAGGAAGACGCGCAGAACATTCGGCCAATCCGATGGATTGAAGCTGCCCGCGCCGTTCCCGACGGCATTCATCGTCATCGCCGGCATGGCCCCCGCCCCATGACTAAGCGTCGCCATGAGCGCGGCGCCGGTGGGCGTCGTCAACTCGCGCTGCGGCCCTGCGGAGTAAATTGGCAACCCTCTTAACAGAT
>Ga0207684_10000364_pt1 | contig 61165 bp, 67 predicted proteins | sample KBSK5501metaG_FD_184342 | JGI IMG/M metagenome (GOLD analysis project Ga0207684, IMG submission 184342) | Corn, switchgrass and miscanthus rhizosphere microbial communities from Kellogg Biological Station, Michigan, USA - KBS K5-50-1 metaG... | ecosystem: Host-associated > Plants > Roots >...
GGCGTCGGCGGACGGCCCGGTGGCGCGCAGCGCAAGGCCGAGCGCACCGGGGTGCAGGACGGGATGGTGCTCGCCGATTACGAGCCCGGCCTCATTCGTGTCTGGGTGCCCTGCACGTGCCAGGCCGCGGAGTTCGACGTCGAAGATCTCGCCCGGGACCACGAGGATCCGCTCGCGAGCTTCGCCCACGAGCTCGGCCATCACGTGCAGTACGCGCGACGCCGCACCTACTTCAATGAAGCGGTCGCGGAGCGCTACGGGCGTCTTCTGCTTCGGGAGTTCGGCGTCCGCTGAGCGCGATCAGGACGTGTGGGTGAAGGTCACCGTAGGCAGATCAGCCGCCTGAACACCAGGCTGCAGGGTGAGGCGCGGCGCCGGTGACGATGTCCCGCGCGGCGGGTTTCCCCGACGCGTTCCCACCAGCGATGGGATCGGGGTGGGGGTGGGCGCCGCCGTTGGGGTCGCCGCCGTGAGCGCCGCGGCGGACGTCTCGACCGGCGGCTGCAACGGCGCATTCGGATTCTTCACGTGCGTGGACGCGTAGGCGTACGAGCCGAACATCACGACGAGGGTCGTCACGGCCGATCCGAGCTTGAGCAGGAACTCGTTCGTCACGCCTGGCCTTTCACGAACGGGACACGGTCGAAGCTCTGCCCGAGGATTTCTTTCGCGTCGACGCCCAGGTGCGACGCGAGGATCTCCTGGTACACCGCGCGGAAGTCGACGGCGTACGAGAGGTTCCCGAGCTGGTCGAGCTTCGCGAGGTTCGGGGTCTCGCCGTAGAGACCGCCTTTCACGCCGTCGCCGATGAGGAAGATCGGCGACGCGGTGCCGTGATCGGTCCCCCCGCTCGCGTTCTCCTTCGGGCGCCGCCCGAACTCCGACCAGGTCGCGATCATCACGCGGTCGGCCATTCCGTATGCGGTGAGGTCTTCATGGAACGCGGTGATCGCCGAGTCGAGATAGTTCATGAGCGCGTCGTGGCGATTGAGTTCGGTGTAATGCGTGTCGAAACCGCCGAGCGTCACGTGGAGGACTTTCACCCCGGTGCCCGTCACGATGAGCTCCGCGGCAAGCTGTAGCGCCGCGGCGAGCTGGTTCTTGCTCGAATAGACGAGGTTGACCTTGTCGCTGTAGTTGCCCTTCGGCGTGTACTTCGCGGACGAGGTGCGCAGCTGTGCGACCGTGTCACGCACCGTGGTCATGGCGGTGTCGAAGAGCGCGCCGTAGATCCCGGGCGTGCTCTTGTAGAGCGTGCCCATCACGTCCTCGACGTTCTGGCCGCCCTGGAAGCCGAACGTCTTCACATCGTCGATCACGGTCAGCGTCGCCTGGAGATCGCGAAGCATCCCGGGAACGTTCGTCGTTCCGCAGGCGCACCCGACGAGCGGGTGTCCCGCGGAGTCATAGTTCTTGGCGATCGCCGAGCCGAGCCAGCCGTCCTGCTGGCGTCGGGCCGGATCTGCCGTCTCCCAGACCCGGATCGAGTCGAAGTGCGAGAAGGACGGGTTCGTGTAGCCCACGCCCTGAACGATGGCGACCTTGCCCGCGTCGAAGAGCGTCTTGATGCCTTTGAGGTTTTCGTGCAGCCCGACGTCCTTGCTGATCGGCTGCGCCTTCGCGGCAGCGGCGGAAAGCTGCGGACGGAAGTCGCGGTACTGCGAGCTCGAGATCGGGATAACCGTTTGAAGGCCGTCGTTCCCGCCGCCGAGTTGGATCATCACGAGCACCTTGTCGTTCTGCACCGCAGCCGACTTCGCCGCGAGCACAGCGCGCGCGAAAACGTCAGGAACCGCGGCGTAGCCCGACGCGAGCGCCTGTGCGCCGACACCGAACACGAGGCCGCTCCGCAGGAAGTCCCTGCGCGAGACTCCGTTCGTTCCACCGAGTTCTTTCATCGCTGCACCTTCTTCACTTCAGCTGGAATTCCGGCGACGCGAGGAGGATGAGCCAACGCGTCGCGTCGTCCGGGCTCGAGTTGAGGAGCTGTGCCGTCGCGGGGCTCACCACGCCATCGAGATGCGTCGTGTGCGCGTCGTTGAACGCCGGGATCTTGGCCATGCCAGTGAGCGTCGCCTGCGCGAAGTTCACGCGCTCGAGCACGTTGTTGCTCGAGATCCAGCTCGCGTTCGACGGCCAGCCGCCGACCTCGGGCGGATCGAAGGGGAGCTGGCCCATGCCCTGGCCGGCGAGGCCGATCGCCTTCGCGAGCGCCGGCGTCTCGAGCGCCTTGGCCATGTGGACCATGAGCTCGGTCGGCGACTTCACGAGCGCGCGGTAATTCGCCGGCGCGACAAACTCCGGGCTCATGAACACGTCACGCATCAGCGACTTCACGTCGTACCGCGATTTGCGGAAGCCATCGGCAAGCCGCTTTACGTAGTCGTCCGACGGCTGATCGGTGACGAACTCGCGCAGGACCTTTCTCACGATGAACGGCGCGACGGAGTCCTGCGCAAGGATCTTCTCGAGCGCGCTCTTCGTGTCCCATTGGCGCACGTCGCCGAGGAACTTGACTCCGCCGACGTAGGCGCGCTGCTGCTCGAACACGCCGGTCTTCACCGTGTCAGGCGTGACGTTCCGCGGCGCCGGCCGGCCCTGCGCTTGCGCGCGCTTGACGAGCGCGTCGTACATCGCCTGCGTGACCGGCTCGCGCCATCCCGAGAGCGCCTTCGCGCCGGCTCGGACGTCGTCCTCGGTGAAGGTGCCGACGCCCATGGTGAAGAGCTCCATGAGCTCTCGGCTGTAGTTCTCGTTCGGCGCTTTTCCGGTTGACGTCCCGAGGTCGAGATACCGGAGCATCCCCGGATCGATCGTGACCTGGTAGACGATGTCGTGGAAGTTGCCGAGCGACATCTGTCGCCAGGTCAGGTTCTGCCAGTAGATGAAGGGGGTCTGGAGATTGACCTTGCGGAAGTCGCTCGTGAAATGCCCGTGCCAGAAGAAGGTCATGCGCTCCGCGAACGGGGTCGGCGTGCGCAACATCCAGTCGAGCCACCAGCTGATGAGGTCCTGCGGCTTGATCGGCTTGTCCTGTGTCGCGTCGTCTGCGCCGGCGAGGACCGGGGGCTCCGCGGCTTTCGTTTCGACAAGACGGTCGACGGTGTTCTTGAACCCGTCCTTCATTGATTGCTGGTACTCCGCGGGGGTCGCGCCGAATGTCGCGCGACGCAGCAGATGCGCGACCTGTGCCTCGGGCTTGTCGAGCGGCGAGATCCAGTCGATGCCTGCCACGGTGGGGGATTGCGACTGCCCCGGGAGCGAAGGTTGGCCGGGAAGGTTGTACAGGCCGAGGGCCTTTGTTATCGCGAGCCCGCCCGCGGCCGCGCCGACGCCCACGAGCACGTGGCGACGTCGCAGGCCTCTCTTCTTGGTGACGGGCTTGGCGGCCGGTTCGTTCATGTGACCTGTATATCGCGGGATTCGCGCCACGGGTTCCCCCATGCGTATTGGATCGGTGTACTGATTGTCAGAAGAGTGTTAGCTCCTCCGAAATCGGTAGACTTTGTGTTCAGAGCGGCGACGTACGGCGCTTCGCGCCTCGTCGCCGTCGTCGCCACACTGAGCGAGCAAGCTCGCTCCTGTGGCTCCTGGGCGACGTAGCCAAGTGGTAAGGCAGAGGTCTGCAAAACCTTCATCGCGGGTTCGATTCCCGCCGTCGCCTCTGGCGTGGGTTTTCGCGAGGTCAGGGCAGAAGTCTCCCTGAATAGGGCAGAGGTCTGCGGGCCAGAAGTCTGTTTTGGGTCTAGCGGGCGAGGAGCTCGCGAAGGCCCGCCGTGGGGAACTCTTTGAGCTCGCTCTCGTCGTACTTGCCGATGTACCGGGTCGGCATCGCTTCCCGCTTCCAGCCGCCGATCTGCATGATCACTTGGAGCGGGACGCGCTTTTTCTGGAGGCGCTTCGCCGCGTACCCGCGGGCACGATACTGGATGAAGTCGCGGAGGCCGGCCTCGTGGAGCTTGTCACGGAGGATCTGGTTGCGCTTGTTCCACGAGAACTCGGTGAAGCCTCGGCCGTCGCGGTTGAGAAAGAGCGGCTCCTTGCCGTCGAGATCGGCCGGACCTTCTCCGGTCCAGTGCGGTCGCTCGAACCGGATGTAATTACGAAGAGCCGCCTCGGCTTCCTCGTCAAGGGGAACGAGGCGATCCGTCCCGGCCTCGGTCTTTGACCCACGAATGACGATGTGACCGCGCTTGTCGCGGTCGCGCTCGCGGAAGTCGCCGAGGAGGATGCGCCGCACCTCGTCGGGCCGCATCGGTGCGGAGAACTGGAGGGTCAGGATCGCTCGCTCGCGGATCGGATAGGTGGCCACGCGTGGGATCGTTGCGATGATCTCCTTCACCTCACGATCATCGAAGGGCCGCCGGCCCATCGCAGGGATAGGCGGAAGCTTCACGTCGCGGAGGATGGACAGTCGCTGGTCGCCGCGCTGGTCGTAATAGAGATGCTTCTCCGCGAGCCATTTGGCGAGGGCCTTGAGCGCGACGAGCTTGTTGCGCTCGGTGTATCGGCCAGCGCGCCGGTCCTCTGGGCGAAAGTTGCCGGCGAAGGCCGTGGCGTTCTCGTGCGTGAGATCGGCGAGCGTCGGTCGCGCGATGTTGTTCTTCGCGCCGAGCCACTCGAGGAAGAGCTTCAGCCCCACGTGATAGCCACGGAGGGTCGTGGCGCGAATCGGGGCGTCGCTCTCGAAGTCCCGAACCAGATCGGGGAGCGGGTATGTGTCACTCAGCATCACGTCGCCGTCTTCGGTTGTAAAAGTCCATGCGCGGGGTTTGGCCATGTCTCACCTTCCCGCGCTCCCGGCTGATCCACGCTGGAGTCTATGGGGGTAAGACGTGCCTCACGGGACTGGGGAAAGGATGGTTCCTGGCGAATGAGCGCAGCACCGATGCGCTTGCGGAGTTCCCGAGGGCGGCGCAATGAGACCTGTGGCAGTGGCATCGAGTTGGAATGCGGTACTACCTTGCAGCGATCCGGTTACTCCAACCCGGGCGACCTCGGATGAACTGAAGCGATGGTCTGAAGAATCATGTGTCGCCAGTTCGATTTTGGCCCTCGGCACAGGACGAGTTTTCTAAGGAATCCGCAAAACGCGTTCTCGGCAAGGCAGCCCCGAATACCGTCAAACCATTGCTCTACGCGGACAGAAACAGAAACCGGGTGGGAGGCAGGTCACCCGTCTCGGGCTCCGAATGCCGCGCCATCTCGGGCTCTCCGGCGCGCATGCTGCGCGGCCACCCGCTACAGCTCACCAGGGACGCCCCCAAACCGAGTTGGTTCGCTCTACTGTTTTGCTCGAAGACGGCCGGTTGAATCCGGTCCGGAAGCGGCTCGTCAATAGGATCGTCACGTAGTGCCGCTCACGTATCATGCCGCTCGATCCTCGTGGACGGGTTATCGCAGTGGATTCCTCATAGCTAGCGCCGACTCCCATCCGGAATTTCGGTTCCCAAAGCTAGCGGGAACCGGACGCATTCATTACTTTGCCGCCCCCAGAGAGCCTGTAGCGGGACCGGCGGGGCAGTTGGCCCATAGGGACTAGAGCAGACGCATCCGCCGTAGTTGCTTCGCCGCCTCTTCATGGAAGTAATAGGTCAGGACGAAGAGGATCGCGGCTCCGATGACATGTCTTGTACCCACTTCTTGCACCCCCAATTTGATCGGGCACTTGAGATTCGCGGCGGTTCACTACGCGTTGCAACCACGTCGCACGCTTGGTCTGGCCTCACGAGGGCATGAGCGTGCCGGAGTCGCCCCGGAGGTCGGCGATGAGGTTTCGTAGGCGCTCTGGGGACATGCGCGAGCGGAACTGCCCGACCACGTCGCGATGGCAATGCTCGTACCGCCGATTGCTCCTGCACGGGCACCACGCGCGCCGTGCGAGGTTACCTGCGAGCGCGTGGCGCATGCGCGGGATCTGGCCGGGAGCCATGCGCAGCACCTGCGCGAGATGTTCGCGATACGCCGGGTTCCAGCCGTGCGCGAAGGAGGGCCCCGGAAAGGGCATACCTGGATTGCTCTCCATCTGGAGTAGGCGGTAATAGAAGGTGCCAAGCTCGGTGATGAATTCGGCCAAGGCGTCGGGATCATGGGGGCGCCAGCGCGAGGCCACGTCGAGCCAGAGGCAAACGCGCTGGGTGTCTTGGAAGAAGTGATGGTCTGGGTCATGCGGGAAGCGTGTTCCCACCTCGAATGCGAGCGGCTCATCGATCGGGTACCCCTCAGGGAACTCGATTGTTGTGCCGATCTCATGCGGGATGCCCGACACGGTCACGATTCGTACGACGCCGACCAGGTGCGGCGCGCCGTCGGCCCCGGCCTCATACCGCAGTCCAGGCTGGTGGTGGCGCGCGACCTCCTCGTCGTGCGCAAGGCGCGCGCGGCCGGCCGGTGTCTCAAACCAGCGCGTAACGGCGTCACCCACCATGCGACGGGGAAGGGCTACGCCGGGTGCCCGTGCCCGGGCGTGTGCTGATGCCCATCCCGGCCCCGGCTGATCGGACGAAGACTGGCTTGCCGCGGTTGAGGTCGCGTGCGCCTTCAGCGAGGTCGAGCACGTTCTGGTCGAGCGCGCTGGCCACATAGCACCCGGCGCTATCGCGCCAAGTGAAGAACGTGCGTAGCTCGGCGGGCACGTTGTCCCGCACGTTCTGGCTGATGCCGATTTCACGCCGATCGACGCGCTCTTCATTGCGCTCGGCCCGCAGCACGCCCGTGCCCAGGCAGAGACGGTCGCGATGCCCATACTCGCCGAGCTTCGTGGCGATCGTGTCGCCTTCGCTGACTCCGACGGCGATGCCCGTGGTCGCCAGATCCGGGCGCAGCACCTTGAGAATGAGCTCGAAGCTCGACTGGAGGCCGACGGCGGCACGGACGGCGTCCTCAGAGAAGCGGGTGCGGTCATCCGGCGGCATGTGGAAGAAGCCCTGGACTCGGTCGCCCTGGTACTGCACGCGGATGCCATCGAAGTCGTCCGCCACCACTTTCGCCATCTCCTTCCGCACGGCGTGGAACGACTTCAGCGCCTCCCTCTGCGCGGCGGTCGTCGTCGCGCCGTCGATGTACGCGGTGAAACCACTGACGTCTCCGTACAACGTCGCACCTGCAGCGAACTTGTTGTTCGTGAAGCTCAGCGTGTCGAAGTCGATCTTCACCCCCGCGCTGCTGATTGCGGCCTTCGACAGAGGAAAAGCCCGGCGGTCGGCCTCGAGGCGCTCACGGCTCCCCTCCGCGGACCACGAGACGGCGTAGTTCTCCAGCAGTTTGGTGAACTCGGTGTCTGTCGGGCGACGCAGCCTCAGTCCACCCTCCGGGTCGTCCTCCACGAACGCGGCAAGGTCCTCGGGCAGCGCGCGTCGCATCGCGACGCTCACGCGTCGATCCGACCCGGTCGCTAGCAACTTCGCCGCGTGGTTCGCTGGCGCACCGAGGAACAGCAGCTCACGGTCGCCCTGTACGCCGTTGCGCGTGCCGATCGCATCGCCGATGTCCGACCCACTGCGAACGTGCAGGTCTGGCAACGTCGCATACGTCTCGCTGAATACGTCGCCGAAGCGATCGCAGACCAGCTGCGCGAGGAGGGCCTTTCCGGCGATCTGGGTCGCGTTCCGGATCGGGCGGTAGATGAGCAGGTGCGTACGAGCGCTCTGGAATTGCACGCGGACCGCGCCGACCGCGTCGGCGATGCGAGCGACCTCGCGCTGGTAGCAATGTGTCGCCTGGATGACGTGCCGGCGCCCGTCGTCGTCGTCCATCTCGTTCACGAGCGCGGAGAGATTGCGTACGTCGATGTAGGCGTGGGCGCCGTAGATCTGCCGACAGGTCTTTTCGCTCAAGTTCTCGAGGTCCATCTCGCGGTCGAGCCGCTCGACCTCAATGTCGTCCAAGTTTGTGAGGTGCTTTTGCACGCGTTCCATCGATTGCTCGTAGTGCCAGGGCATGTCCTACTCCTTCACGCTGAGCGGCCAGACGCTCGTCGCGCCCACGCCGCGAATGTCCGTGGTGATCGGCTTGCCCAAACGACTCCGGACCTCCTCGGGAATGCGGGCCGCCAGATCGGGCCCGATCGCGATCGGCACGCCGCTGCGTTTTGTCTCTTCCTGGAGGCGCGCCGCAAGGTTCACGGGCGCGCCGAGCGCGGTGAACTGGCGCTTCGCGGCGGTGCCGACGATGCCGAGCATCACCAGCCCGCTCTCGACGCCCACGCCGATGCGCAGTGGCTCGCCGCCGACGGTCAACCCATGCGTGACGCAAACGAGCGCCTCGGCGGCGGCGACCGCCCGGGCTGCGTCGTCGGGGTGCGGCGCGTAGCCCCAGAGCGCCATGACGCAGTCGCCGATGAACTTGTCGACCATCCCGCCGTGCGCGTGGATTACGTCGACGGCGCGATCCAGGAACTTTCCCAGGTCGGCGAGCAGCTCCTCGGGCGGGATCGCGAGCGTCTTCGCAGTGAAGCCGCGGATGTCGGCGAAGAGCACAACCACGTCGGCCAGGCGCGGGGCGCCGAGGTTACCTGCGGCAAGGAGTTCCTGGAGCACCTCGGGCGAAACGTGCGCCCGGAACTCGCCGAAGAGGAGCTGATGCTGCCTGTATTGGATTGCACGCTCGGCCGTCGCGCCACGAAGCTTCCACGCCAGATCCCGTGCGAGGTTCGCAAGGAACGCCGGGTCGTTCAGCAGGGCCTTGGCGTCGGCCACCGCGAACTCGTACGTCGTGACCATGCCGCGGGCGATTACAGAGGCGGTACGCGGCTGCCCATCGATGAGAGCGAGCTCGCCGAGCAGATGCACCGGAGGGCGCATCGCGATGTAGACGCCGTCCTCGCGAATCTCGGCGAAGCCGCGCATGAGCACGACGAGCTTGTCCGCCGCCGCCCCCGAGGTCAGGATGACCTCGCCATCGGTGTAGTGCTGCAGTACCGCGGCGTCGCACAGGACCCCAGGTACGCTGGAGAACAGGTCAAGCGCGGATAACGGCGGAACCCGGGAGGAACGTTCCTTCATCAGACCGCCTCCGGAGCCATCCGTGACAGCCGTGTCTGTTGCAGATATGTTTGCATCGTACCAGATATGGTACACGACGTAGATCGCTTGCGTCCAGCACCCATTCCGACGCAGAATCACCAAAGGAACGTTTGTTCCACTTCTGGAACAGAGGAGGTATGCGCAGTGGCGAGCAAGCCGCACATCGACTTGGAGGCGCTCTATGGCGCGTTGAACGCGGAGCGCGAGAATCGCGGTCTGAGTTGGCGCGAGCTCGGGAAGGAGATCGGCACGAGCGCGTCGACATTCACGCGCCTCGCTCAAGGGCGGGGCACCGACGCGGACACGTTCGCGACGCTCGTCGCGTGGCTCGGCGTGAGCGCCGACCATTTCGTCCGAGGGAACGAGCCGCCAAAGGGCCAGCCGCGCACGGTTGCAGCGATATCCTCGTACCTGCGCGCCGACCGCAGTCTGTCGCGCGAGGAGAGCGACGCGTTGGACAAGATAATGCGTAGCGCCTACAAGGCATTGCGCTCGGCGCGGTAATCGCTGTGGTCCGACGAGGATTCAAGACGCAGGCCGAGGAGATTGCCCTCGAGATTCGTGCAGAGTTGAAGCTCGCCCCTCAGGCGCGCCTCATACCGACGGATCTCGCGGAACACCTCGGCATCCCTGTCTTGTCCCTGCAGGGGCTTGCCCCGTTCGAGGCGGAGGGCGAGGAGGAGGACGTGTCGTTCGGGGACGCGGTTGCCCTGTTCACAGGTCCGTCACGCGAAAAGCTCTCAGCTTTTACGGTCGCGCAGGACACGCACCGGTTGATCGTCTACAACGAGTCGCACCCCGAGACGCGACAAGCCAACAGCCTCGCCCACGAGCTTTCGCACATCTTGCTTGAGCACGAGCCCTCACCTCATAGCGATCAATATGGGCACCGGTTCTGGAGCCCCGAGATTGAAGAGGAGGCGAACCTGCTCGCTGCGGCCCTACTTGTCCCTCGGGAAGGCGCACGCATCGTGCTTGAGTCGGGCCGCAGCGAGGCGCAGGCTGCGAAGCATTTCGGGGTAAGCCTGCAACTGTTTCAGTGGCGCGCGCGGCAGACTGGTGTGCTTCGGCAACTGGCGAATGCGACCGTGTCGAGCGAGCCCGCGACCAACGAACCGGATTAGGCCCGCGCGGTCAGGTCGGCGAGCAAGAACCGCCGTCCCAGCGGCGCGAATTCGGAATCGAAAAGGTCGGCGTCGGCAAGGTCGGGGTCGTCGAAGCGCCTGCGGATAATGCCTGCAGCGAGGTCGGCCAGCTGGATCATCTCGACGAGCAGCGAGTCGACGAAAAGCACGTCGCTCGACACGTGGAGATCTAGCGCGCGCACGCTCTTCGCGTACTCGGTGCGCTCCGGTCCGGTGAGCCCGCAGTCGTCGATGTAGAGGCGAGTGTGCGGCGTGCGCGGTGGATACGTTCCCACGTGGGCGCGCAGGAGGGCCATGTGGAAATTCCGACGCAGGCCGACCTTGTCAAAGCCTGGTTGCAGGAGCGCGCCGCCCTCGTGGCTTGTCTTGTCAACAACCCCGAGTGTCACCGCGCAGTACCCGGACGCAGCCGCATTGCCGAGCTCTATGAGGAAGTCGTCCTCTCGCGCGGTCGTTAGATGTATGCGCGGCGAGGAGGCCTTCACCTCTTCGTCGGCGAACACATGGTGACGCCATCCGTATAGGAGGCTCGCCATGCGCGGGTAGTTGCCGGCGTCGAAACTCACCGCGGCGCCCACCAGAAAGGCGTGCGCATCGCCGCCGTCCGCGACCGGATCGAAGTCGCCGGACTCGTCGATCGCGGTGTAGTCGCGGCGCGCCTTGGTCCCAGTGTGCTGCTCCCATGCAAGGCGCAGCTCGTCCACCTCGGCGGGCAGCGCGCCGGAACGAGCGAACCGCGGCGACGCGGCGAAAGGCCCGACGACGTCACGCGGCACGAGAAGACGGGGTGGAACGGATGGTGACATGTGCCAAGTCTAGGAATGCGATGCCGACGCGGACGAATGCGACGTACTGGGAGTCGCCGCGGCGCTCGTATGCTCACTCTGGATGAAGGGGAGCGTGTGTAACCGATCAGCCGTTGAGCCGTTCGCGTGAGGATCCTGCACACCAGCGACTGGCACCTGGGCATGACGCTCGGGAGCCAGAGCCGGCTCGACGATCAGTTCTCGCGCATCGCCGAGATCGCGGCGTACGTGGAACGCGAGCGCGTCGACCTCCTGCTCGTTGCCGGTGATGTATTCGAGGAGCGGAGCATGTCAGGCATCAGCACGATCACGCGCCGCCTGGCAGAGGCCCTGCGTGGGCCACTCGAGCTCGGCGTGACTGTCGTCTTCGTCGCTGGGAACCACGACCGTAGCGTCGTGTTCTCGCTGCTGCAGAGCCTCAAAGCGCTGGTCGCGCCCGAGCACGCGGCCCTTGTCTACTTCGTGCAGGATCCCCAGCTCCTGCAGATAGAGCTGCGCGGCGGAATGCCGATCGACCTCGTCCTCCTGCCGTACCCAACCGCCGACCGCTATGGACTGGATCCGTCGACTTGGACGAGCCTCGACGCGAAGCACCGGATGCTCGCGGATGCTGTGCGCACGCGCTTGCGAGACATCCTCCGTGGCGCACGACGCGGTGTCCCTCGCGTGCTCTGCGGGCATCTGCTGCTCGCGGGAGTACAAGGCGGTCACTGCGAGCGCGAGGACGAGGAGATCCCGGTCGACCCGACCCTTGCGCCGGGCTTCGCCTACGTCGCTCTCGGCCACATCCACAAGCCCGTCTCGCTCGATGACTCGGGGACGGTGCGGTACAGCGGAAGTCTCGAGCGGATGGATCAAGGCGAGGCGAGCGACAGTAAGAGCGTCGTCTTGGTGCAGATCGAGGAGCGCGCGGTCGAGGTGCGGGTATTGCCGCTGCACCCGCGCGCGCTCGCGAGGGTATCTGGAGCTACGCGGGCGCAGCTGGAGCAGCGCCGATCCGAGCTTGCCGATCCGGACGGCACTCTGGTGTACGCAACCCTGCAGCTGCGGCGAGACGGTAGCCTCCGCGACCTCCTCGCCGACGCCCAGCAAGTCTTCCCTCTGCTGTACGGACACGAGGTCGACTACCTCGACGAGCCGGTCGAGCCGTTGCCGGGGACGACCTTCATTCGCGCGGATCCGCTCGAGACCGCGCGCGCGTACCTCGGCGAAGTGCTCGCTGGCGATCCGGATCGCGACGACCTCGTCGCGCTCCTCGATGAGCTCGTCGCAGAGAGTCCGATGCGGGCGCGGCCGTGATCCCGCTGCGCGTCACGCTCCGCAACTTCCTGAGCTACAGCACGCAGCCCAACGGCGCCCCGATCGATTTCGACTTCGAGGGAGCGCGGCTGTGGAGCATCGCTGGTCCGAATGGCGTGGGCAAGAGCGCTCTGTTCGACGCAATCACATGGGTGCTTTTCGGCGAGCACCGGGGCGGCAAGAGCGAAGACCACCGGTTGGTCCACCAGGGCGCGATCGTCGGCGAGGTGACGTTCGCCTTCTGTCTTGCCGGCCAAACGTATCTGGTCGAGCGCTCCGTGAGCACGAAGACGAAGAACACCAAGCGGCTCGCGAGTCTGCGGGATCCGACGACCGCGCTGTGGCAGCCGATCGTCGACACCGACCGCAGGAACGGCTTCGATGCATGGGTCGCGAGCCTCGGCCTGCGCTACAAGACGTTCATCGCGTCCACCGTCTTGCTGCAAGGCATGAGCGATCGGCTCATCCTCGCGCCGCCGAAGGATCGCTTCGAGGTGCTCTCGGGCGCGCTTGACCTGCGCGCGTATGAAGCACTCGCAACACGGGCCCACGAGCGCGCCGCGTCGCGCACGTCTGAGCTCAAGATCGCGGAGGCGCGGCTCTCGGCCGCGCCGCCGGCGACCGCTGCTGACCTGCAGGCGGCCGAGGCTGCAGTGGGCGTGGCGAACGAGCGTGCTGAGCTGGCCGACGCCACATTGCTTGAAGCCGAGCTCGCGCTCGCCGACGCACTGCGCGCCGAACGGCTCAACGCGGAACTCGCGTCGGCGGCGGTGCGCGAAGCAACCCTCGACGCGGTTCTCGCGACCGGCGAGGCGACCGAGCGCGATTACGGCGAATGGGTCGAGTTGTCGACTGCGCTCCCCATTCTCCGGTCCATCGTGGCGGACCTCGCTCGCGCCGGAGAGAGCGCAAGTGCGGCCGCCGAGCTCGAGAGCGAGGTACGAGGCGTCGACTTGTCTGCATTCGAGGCCCGCGCGCGACAGAGCACGGTGGCCGCGGATGACGCCGCCTCCGCGCTCGCGCAGCGAAGCGCCTCACTCGCCCGGTGCGCGCTCGACCTTGCCGTGGCCGCGACCGCTGTGGAGGAGGTCGACCGCTGTGAGCGCCTGGAAGAGTTGGCTGCGGCGGCAGAGGCGGACTTGACAGTTGTGTCTGCAAGCCAAGATGGAGCCGAGGCTGTCTACGCCGCGCTTGTCGCCGCTGAGCTAATGCGCGACGCAGCCCCGATCGTCGCGGCCGTTGTCGATGCCACGGCAGCACACGATCGCCGCGTTGCGCGCTGCTCGGATCTCGGCACGCCGGCCACGGTCGCAGGAGAGCTGGACCGCGCGGCGGCGGTGCTTCGTTCCAGAGAGGAAGCGCGCGACCGCACGTCGCTCGCGCGCGATGACGCACAACAGCAGGCCGCGGAGGCGGACGCGAAAGCGCTCCACGCGTCCGGAGTCTTGGCCATGCGTGTGGAAGCCGCGGACGACGGACGGTGCTCGCGCTGCGGGCAGCCCATCGACGCCGCCCACATCAAGAAGGAGGTCACGGAGGCAAGAGTCGCAGCGGACGCCACGAGCAAGGCCGCGAAGAGCGCCAAAGCCGCTGCGGAAGAGGCTGGCAAGGCGCTGACGGCCGCACAGCGTGAACTCAAGGATGCGACGACGGCACTCGCGGAGTGCGAACAGCGCGCAGCGGCTATCGCGACAGCCGAGGACGAACGCGCGAGTGCAGCGAGTACGCTCGCGCAGGCCCGTGCGCGCATCGACGACGGCACGCCTTTCGCCGGCGTGGCGCGGGAGCTACTCGCGTTGGACGCGGATCAGCGCGCGGCCCGTCTGGCGACGCTGGCGGAACTGCCGCGTTTACAGCAGCAGGCGACGCGGCTACGCGCCGACGCCGCGAAGGCGATTGGCATTCGTCAGCAGATCGCGAACCTTGACGCCCAGCTCGCGCCGATGCGCGTTCGCTTGCCCGCGGCGGTGCGCCGTTCGCGGCGCAGGGCACACACACAGCAGACGGACGCGCACGGGCAGCTTGCGGCGAAGGTTGCGGAATGCGAGCGTCGGGCGCTCGATGCGATGCGCGTGCGCGACGCCGACGCAGCCGCCCATGCGTCCGCTGCGGAGCGTTGCGAGGAGCGCACCTCGCGCGCCAGGAAACTACACGCGGACGCATCGGCAGCGCGCGGCCGTGCTGATGGAGCGCTCGCGACACTGCCGGAGCCGATACGCACCGACGCAGGTACTGACCCAATCCGCACGCGTGACACCTTCGAGAGTCGTGGAACGGAACTCACGGGCGCCGAACCTCGCTGGCGGGCGCTTGAGCGCGCGCGGGCGGAGAAGCAGCAGATCGCTGCCGCGCGGGAGGCCCTCGCGCGGCAGCTCGATGAGATCCCAGCGGAGCGACGCGCGCCCGCGGCGACGTGGCGGAAGCTGCGTGACGACGCTGCACGCGCACAAGCTGTTGCGGCGGAAAAGGGCGAGTCTGAGCGTCGCGCCGCACACGAACTGCGCGGTCGGATCGACACGTACACGAGACTGCACGCTGCCGAGGCGTCCGCGCGCCGCACCGCGCGCCTGGCGAGCCGATTGGACGAATTGCTGGGACGGACGCGGCTTCTCGCGCGACTCGTCAAGGATGCCCTGCGCGAGCTTGAGCGACTAACGAACGAGACGCTCGCGCGCACCTCAGGCTGGCAGCTCGAGGTGCAGCTGAGCCTTCACGCCTCCGGCGGCGACGAGGTCATCCAGATCGAAGCACGAGACCACGCCTCCACCGACGGCGCGATGGACGTTGCGTTCATCTCAGGCGGTCAGAAATTCCGCGTTGCTATCGCGCTCGCCGCGGCGATCGGCCAATACGTTGGCGGCGCCGGCGCAGGGCGCTCACTCGTGGTCGACGAAGGCTTCGGCAGCCTCGACGAAGCTGGCCGCCGCGCGATGATCGCTGAGCTTCACGTCGTCGCACCACTGATGGACCGTGTGATCGTCGTCAGCCACCACGAAGACTTCACCAGCCGCGAGCTGTTCCCTAGCGGCTTCCTGATCAGCAAGGTCGGGAAGACGACAGCTGTGGCGCGGGTCGTCTAGCACCTCGGTTACGAACCGAATCTCGTAGCACGTGAGTTCAGGTTTCAGTGCCATGCCGGCGAACTCAGGTGGATTCGCTCGGTATCCAGGCGACCTCTTACCCGCTGCCGGACCTTGAGCGGCTGCGGGAGAAAGCCGACCGCCCAAGATCGACGACTGCGTGATCTGGATCACCGATGGGCCGACCCCACTGGGCGGGGCGTTCGACACCCCGGCCGCGAGGGACCGACAATGACCTTCCGAGCTCGACGAGGAGGCCTTCGTGGCGCTAGCTGGACACCACGAGCCATGGCGATCGAGGCATAGGAGTGCCGTAGGTCATGGACCCGGATTGGCCGTAGTCCTGCCCTTTTCAACAGCGGTCTGAACCACTTGCGAATCAGATCCCGGCCATCTACCGGCGCCCCGAGCTCCGAAGTTCAGACTAGGTCGCTCTCGTTCCATGCGGCACCCCGACGCGATGCTCCATCTCTTGAGAGGCCTCGCGTCGTCGCGGCTGGTCTTGACCTCCATGAGTCGTAGGCCAGAACCAACTCAGAGCAACCCTCGATCTTTACTCGCATGTTGTCCCGAGCCTCCAGAGAGAAGCAGCGAAGGAGATGGGCGCGGCGCTCTTTGCATAGCGGGACGATCACGAGTCTCGCGCGGCTGACGCCTGCCGCACTCCGGGTAGGCTCCCATGTGCGTAGGAGGTCAAGGGGGTGCGGATCAGGTTCCGGCTACTGATGCGTGGCCTGAGTGTCTGGGCTCTGCGTTTTGTCTTCGAAAATGTCTTGTGGGAGCACGTTCGCGAGGGACTCGCCGTGTTCTGGGCAACCATCCTGTCGGTCGTCATCGCAGTCGCGCTGGTGTTCCTCGCCGCACCGCAACCCGTTCTCGTCGTGCTTGTCTTCCTGTTTTCCTTGGTTGCTTCTTGCCTGCTTTACATAATCATCCGCCGCCTACCGTTCGTTCAAACCGAGCTTGCGCTAGCACGCGAGCGACGGCTCGTTCGCTATGTCTATCAGGGTTACGCGGACATTGGAACGAGATTTCACCTAGTCGCGCAGGCAACTCCAATGGGGATGCCAGCGCCGCTCATGGCTCTCGAAGGACTGAGAAGGATTCGCGGCGAGGGTGTTGCACTGCTCGAACGGGGAAAGTACCAACTTGCACCTCTCGATGTAGTGCCCTGGATTGCCACGGTGCGCCAATGGGAGAAGGAAGCCGAGAGTGTGATTCGCAAGTTCTCGTTGGCGGAAGCGGGCTATTTCGCGGAAGGCGGAGCACATCATTTTGATTCCGCGGTCTTTCCCGGCGTTGTCGACCAGGGACAAGGCGGCAACTTGGGAATCGTGAAAGAGAAACTTCGCCGACTCGACGAAATCATCGCGAGACTAAGCGGCGATGAGGGATCGAGGTCGTCGCGATGCTGACGACTAGGATCATTGCGCCTGAATCATCAGCAGCGATGCGTATCGATGAGTGAGTAGCGCTGCCGCCAGTAGTTGAGCGGCCTCGGCGGATTCGAGTGGAGTCTTTAGTTTGCCGTTGTGCGCGAGGTCATTCCGTAACTCACGGAGTCTATTGACCTGGCCGCGAATTGTATCCGCGAGCACGGGCCACCCAGATAGCGCGGCGATTGTCGGTAAGACGATGTTGAGCTGATGACTGAACGTCGCCCCGTTAATGAGGAAGTCTTCGACGCGCTCCTTGGACCCGTGCTTCAGGAGGACTCTCTTGACCAGCCGAGAGATGCCACTCTCCACCGCCGCGCTCGCTGGAATTACCAGTGCTTCGTAGTCGCCGTCGACGTGAGATTGAAGTGCCCGCACAAAGTCACGCCACGGTTCCTCGTCGCCCAGCGCGGGTAGCCAAGCTGCGAGGACAGCGACCTCCGTCGGTCCGATGTCCTCTTTCTTGGACGTGATTTCAATCGGGATCAGGATGGTCTTCATGCTCGGGCGTCGAAGCGGGATGTTTCCGTGCCACTCGAGGGGGAACAAGCTCGCGGCGCCGACTGGCGTGTATCCGATCGACAGCAGTCTGGCGTCAGCGGGAACGCCATAGGAACTCAAGTCCAAGTGAAAGTTCTCACCCGGCTTGATCCTGATCGTGAAATAGGTCCACTGCGCACCCGCGAGTGCAAGCGACTGCTGCATTGATTGTGCTTCCTGAAGCATCGTGACCAGAACGTTCCACCAGTTGATGGGCTGGTCGCACTTCGCGCATTTCGGGAGTCTGCCGGCGAAGTAGTCGAGATTCACGCGCAGCTCAAGCACCTGCTTGCAGTTCGCGCAAACCGGGCCAAGTTTGAAAACGAGGCCTCCTGCGACTTCCTTCGCTGGCCCGCTGCGTGAGACTGTGGGAAGCGGTTTCTCAGGCCCCATGACGAGCCATCTAGACATCCATCTCGCGAAAGCGACGACCCTTGCCGGTATAGGTGCGCCGCGAGGCCCCCTTGCCCTTAGCCGCGTCGTAGAGAGTCTTTGCTGCGATGACCCAACGAGGCTCACCGAAGACACTCACCGCGATTCGTTCCCAGCGGAGGTTCTGGTCACGCAGGCGTGCGACGTTCGCAGGAGTAGGCAAGATCGAGCGAAACGTGCCTGCGAGCTTTGCCTCCTCTTCGAGTGCGGTGAGGAAGACCTCATGCGAGTGAGCACGGTTGGTGATGCGGGCCTGGATTGAGTCGGGGGTGAGTCCTGCGCGCAGGGACTCGCGAATCGAAGAGCGCTCAATCTCCGTTACAACGTCAGGTTCGTTCCGTGGCGCCACCGCCCTACTCCCTCCGAGCACGGCGCGGATCGGACGCTACCAATATCGAGGCGAGCATCGACGTTGCACAGGATGGCACGAGGGTGGGTCGGCGCTGGCATCAGGGTTGGCATCAAACGAATCTGTGAAGACCCCACAGACCGTGATCAAAGGCCTATGTTTATTGGCGTTCGTCACTCCGGAGGGGTGGCAGAGCGGTCGAATGCGGCGGTCTTGAAAACGATGGCCGCGATTGCACGGAAATGAATTAGCTGGCAGGCGTTCCCGGAATCTGGCACCGAAGCGAACCAGATCGCAGCGTGTGGCACTCGCGCTGGCACACAGGTTGGCATATCGGGTTTGCATACAGTCCGCTACTTCTGTTTCGCTGCTGCTCTGCTCTCTAGTTCCTGACGGACAGCGTCGACCCATGCTTCATACGAATACCGCCGGCCCTCCACCCAGACAGCCGAGGAAAAATGCACGGCGTTGCTGCACGCAACCGCGCATCGCGCCGCCGTATGCGACGTACATCGCGCTGACGTAGATCAGCTCGGAGATTGCCGCGACCCAGGAGCGGCGCACGTGTGCCTCTGGGGCACGTAAGAGACGCGCGGAGCGGACGACCTGGACGCTCCCTGTGCTAGCTTGCCGGATATGTTCGCCACCGCGTTCGTCAACCTCTACACCAGCGACATCGAAGCAGGCCTTCGGTTCTACCGGGACCTCCTTGGATTCAAAGAGACCTTCCGCACGCCGACCCGGGGAATCCCCGAGCACGTCGAACTCACACTTAATGGGTTCGGCCTCGGGCTTGGCACAGTGGAGGCAGCGAAGAGAGTGCATGGGGTGGACGCCACGCCGGGCAGCCCTGCGATGGTCTTGGTCGTGTGGACCGACGATGTCGACAAAGCCTTCGGGCAACTGACATCCGCCGGCACCCCCGTCATCCAGTCGCCACACAACACCGGCAACAACAACCGCAACGCCTTACTGAGGGATCCCGATGGAAACCTCGTCGAGATCGTGGCAAAGGTGGTCCGATCGCAGGGAGGAGCACTTTAGAGGCCGCCTCCCGCACGGCCGCGACCGCGATCCGGCTCAAGACCGAGGCGCGGCTCGCCGAGGTCGTGACCGAGCCCGAAGCGCAAGGTCGGTCGACACAATCGGACAGGACACACTTGGACCTCCCTTCTTTGCGAGGATGCCCACCGCTGCCACACTCGAATGATGCAGACCGTGTACGAGACGGCGGGTGGTGACGAGGGCCTTCTGCGCCTGGCCAGGGCGTGGCACGCCCGAGTGATGGCAGATGACGTAGTCAGCCACGCGTTCAGCCACGGTTTCCACCCCGAGCACGCCCAGCGCCTCGCCGCCTATTGGGCCGAGGCACTGGGCGGCCCGACGACCTACTCCGATGCCTACGGCGACGAGACCTCGGTGGTGCGGATCCACAGCGGAAACGGATCGCACGAAGAGATGGACCGACGGGCGATCGCCTGCTTTGATCAGGCGATGACGGACGTCGGACTGTCCGAGAACGACCCGGTCAGGGCGGTGCTGCACGACTACTTCGCCTGGGCGACCACGACGACCATGTCCCGCTATCACCGCTCCGCGGATGACGTGCCCGATGGCCTGCGCATTCCGCACTGGTCCTGGGACGGCCTACAGCGCTGAGCCCTCCGACGGGCCGCGTGCGCTTCGGCTCCTGCCGCGCAGGGCCGCTAGGGAAGTTCATCTTTTGGCGGACCGGGTTAGTACGGACCTCGTCGAAGCCGCGCGACTTGGTATGAGGCCGCAGGCAATTTGCATCAGCGATGGCATTAAGGTTGGCATCAAACGGATTTCCGCGTAGACATGTCCGTTGCGGCGTCCCCGCTAAGTCGTCGGCGATCGCGTCAAGATACAAGCCGAGCGCGTAAGGCGAGCGTGGAACCGGACGCATCCTGCGGGTTTCCGCCGCGACGACCTACGTCAGCGCCGCGGCCGCACTCGCCTCTGCATAGAAATCGGCCGGGGTTTGCGGACGGACCGCCGGGTTACAGCCGACGCGTCCGCAGATGCTGCTGCGCGGCGGGATCGTCGGCATCCCTAAGCGGTCCCTTGTATTGAACCCGCATGGCTCCGCGTGAGGCAGTCTCAAAGACCACTGGGAACTTGATTTAGACGATGCGTGAAGTCTCACTCACTCATGCGTCTATCAGCTCATAGGTGACCTTCTCGTATGGGAACCCCAAGAGCGGCATCTTGAACTCCTGTGAGGACACGATCCGGTAACCCTGGCTCGCCATCACCTGGGCGTCTCGCTCCATCTCTTCGATCACGTCGGACTCCTGTGCGTCCCAGAAGCCCAGTCGGACCATGAGAGATGTCATGAAGGGTTGAGTAAGCCAAAGAAACTGCCCGGACCGTAGACCTTGACGATGGTCCGCTTCGGCAGCTTCAGCACGATCCGTCTTGGTTCGTCTTTCCCGAATGGACCCATGACAACACCTTACGACGAGGCCTGTCGTGAGGGTTCCGTAGTGCGGTGGGGACCGCGGGCTCCGTCCCTCAACGACCAGACCGAGTCCGCTTAGTTCGCGCGCCGGTTGCGGACCGTCCCGAAGACGCGTGGTCGGGCGCGGGCAGGAACACGGTATAGAGCAGTCGACGCCTCCGCCCTTTTCCCGGCGCATTCGCAAGACGCGGCTGAAGCACCATCGCGAGGTCTCTGAGGAACGCCGCGAAATCCGAGTCGCTGAGCCAGAGCGCGCCCACGCGGAAGTCGGCCGCGTCGTGCGCGGGGTCTGCACTCGCCGTCGCGATATAGCGATCGAAGTCCGCGAGAAGGCCGGCCACGAAGGCCATGAACACCTGGCTCTTCTGCTCGCGGCTCATCGCGGCGGCTTCGCCCGGCGGGATCCGGGCGGCAACAGGCCGAAGCATGTACGTGCGCTCGACCGCACCACGAACGCGCTGCTCGTTGACCACCTGCAGCAGGCCTGCTTTCGTGAGTCGCGCGACATGCCGGTAGAGCGTTCCGGCGGGAACGTCTGGTAGCTCGGCGGCCAGCTGGCTCGTCGTGAGCGGACGATCACCCAGAAAGGCCTTAAGGATGAGCTGACGCACCGGGTGCAGCAGTAGCTCGGCAGTCGTCATCGGCCTCTCGCTACCAGTATCGTTCTCAGAAGTGATAATGTTCCCCCTGGTGCGAAAGGACGTGCCTTTCGAGCAACGCTCCGACTACCCGTGGCGGCAATTCATCGTGCTGTTCGGGGCGGGATTGCTGGGTGCGCTCGCGGTCATCCCATATCAGCTCGCGCTGTTGCCGCCGGATACCTCCGGCAAAGCGCCCCCGCTGCCGCTCCTCATCAGCCTCCCGTTCATCAACAGCGCCGTGCAGGTCGCAGTCGCTGTAGGCATCGGTCTCCTCGCCGCGCGCGCGGTCGGTCTGCATGCACCGCTCTCCGAGGCTATCGCGTTGAGGGGCGATGTGCGCAGCGCGATCCGCCAGCTGGACGTCGTGCGGGCTGCGCTCCTTGGCATAGCGGCGACCGTCTTGGTCCTGCTGCTCGACGCGACCGTGTTCCAATCGGTGAGTGCGTCCTTCGCGCAGTCAGGCGTCACCCCGCCCAGCCGAGTCGTCGGATTCTTGGCGTCCTTCGAGGGCGGCATCACCGAGGAGATCCTTCTGAGGCTGCTCGTAATGTCGGTTCTGGTCTGGCTGATCATGCGCGTCTGGCCGCCGAGCCCGACGGTTTTCTGGATCGCGAACGCCGCCGCCGCCGTGCTGTTCGGTCTCGGACACCTACCGGCGACGGCCGTACTCATCCCGCTCACTCCGCTTGTGGTCGCTCGCGCGATCGTGCTAAACGGTCTCCTGGGCGTGGTCGCGGGATGGCTCTACTGGCGGCGCGGTCTTGAGTCGGCGATGGTTGCGCACTTCTCCGGCGATGTCGTTTTGCACGTCATCCTTGGAGGCTGAGCGCAGGTCGAAACAATCGAACGGCATGCACGCGACGACGGTCACGCTGCGCACGCTCATCGACGTCTTGTGCGTCGACGTGATGCATGAAAGTCAACTAGCAAGCTTGGCCCGCGGAGGCGCGGACGTTCTGGAAGGCGTTCGGATCGCACGCGGACAAGGGTGACCTCGGCGCACTGGTGTTCATTGCGGAGAACGCGTCGCCGATGGAGGTACTCGTCGTGACGGCGATGATGCCGCTGGGTTCCTTCGGTCGGCGGATGGAGTTCGCGAAGTGGCGCGCGCTGTACGTCGATTGTCTGATTGTCGACGGGGCTCCGTTCTGGTGGGCACCCGCGGACTTCACGGAGGACGAGGCTCGTCGAACCATCGATCTAGCGCGTCGTGTGGTCAACACGCGCGTGATCTCGGTCGATGAGGTCGAGGCACTCATCCGGCACATGGCGCCGGTGGCGGGCGCGACCTGGGGCGAGGTCAATCGGGCCCAAGGTCGGTACCTCCGCGAGGTGGTCGATCGCAGCCTGCGCTGAATGGAACCGTGGATGCGGACGCGGCTCGGCTTCGATCCGTGGGCAGACGCGGTGGACCAGCGGGTCGGCGGATCGGCGTGACCCCGACGGCGATGCCGTCAACTTTGCCGTCAATCGATCACACGCGATGGTCACCGCGTACGAAAACCCGCATCATCATTGCCTCGGAGGGGTGGCAGAGCGGTCGAATGCGGCGGTCTTGAAAACCGGCCGAGTCCGATTGGGAATCGGTGTAGCGGCTACAGCACCATCCCGGTGACAGCGGCAAGAGCCCCGCGCGCGAGGCGCACCGCCTGACACGCGAGATCCGCGGAGACCACAGCAGCCTCGTACTGCGTCGCATTACGGGTCGTCCGTATCCGCGCGAGAAGACCCGGGTTGCCGGTGTACGCGAACGGCAACCGTGGATAGGCGAACCGAGCGGCATGACTTTGAACTTGGAAGCCGTGCAAGCGGAGAACGGCGTCAGCTCCGTTTACGAGCGCTGCCTCCGCCAGGAGAAGGGTGACGTCGGGGAATCCGAGCCGTAGGAGCTGCTCGGCTTCTGCTAGATGGCGCCGGCCGGTCACGAGTCGTTCCTTGGCCGCTGCTTGATCCGGCCCCAGCTGGAGGATGACCCCCGGCCAGTGCGACTGCCACCGCGTGACGCGCTCGTTCGAGCTCACCGTCGCCACCGACGAGGAACACGCGCGGACGCGAGAGGATGTCTGCAAGGAACGCGACCTGCGCCGTGGATGGCCGTCGAAACTCCTCTTCGGTCCAGATGACGAAATTCGTGGGACGGCCGAGATCGCGCTCGATGGTCTGACCGAGCTCCGCGACCTTGCTCCAATTAACGCTCCCCACAGCGAAGACGTCGATGTCGCTATCCGGCCGATCGGTTGCGGCTGCGAACGATCCGAACACCAATGCGACGCGGACTTGCTGCACGGACGCGAGTCCGGATGCGAGCTCCTCAAGCGGGCGCGTGGCGAAGCGGAGCGCGGCCCCGAGGCGACGCGCGTCGGGATTGTTGAGGTCGATGGACCAGAGTCGGAGGTTGCCGAGTCGCCGACTCGCAACGAATCCTTCGTTGAGCAGGTGGGTCAAAGCGAGCTGCGCGGAATGGACGTCATGTCGCGTTCGGCGGGCGATCTCACGCGTGTGGATCTCCGCCCCGGCCAGTGCGGAGAGCAGGCCGAGGACGTGCGCTGCCGCGGGGTTGCGAACTAAGAGATTGGTCGCCATCTCGGAAGGCTAAACCGGATCGTTGGTGTCTTTCAACGATTGTTGAAAGCGGTCGTCGCAAGGACCGCCACGCAAGAGGCGCCCGTTCTCTAGGGCGTGAAGATGTCGTCCACCGTCAGATTCGTTGTTCCGGCATGCGCCGGCGCGTTCTTTCTCACGCTTCTGTGCGCGCAGCCCGCCGCGGCAGCGACCGACGTAAACGGTGTGATCGACAGCATCCGCAGCTGGGTGGCCGGGGTGCTCGCCGCCCTTGCGACGCTCTTCCTGACGATCGGCGGCGTAAGGTATCTCGTCGCAAACGGCAATCCGCGCGCCGTCGAGGAAGGCAAGGCAGCCATCCGGTCCGCGCTCGTCGGCTACGGCCTCGCGGCCCTCGCGCCGATGCTCGTGGACATCCTGCGGCGGGTGCTGGGAACCTGATGGATCTCACCGCGCAGATCGTTGAGGCGATCACCGCGTGGCTGGGCAGCGTCGCCGCACAGCTGTACGCGCCGGCGCTGGCCTCCGCGGGCGATCTGCTCTTCGCGACTCCGTCGTTTGATCTCATCCCCGAGGTCGCGGCCACGTGGGAGCTCGTACGGAACGTCGCCGACGCGTTGCTCCTTCTTGGAGTCACCGCCGCGGGGATTCTCGTCATGGCGGCGGCCACCGACGCGCGGTATTCCGCGAAGGTTCTTCTCCCGCGTCTTGTCATGGCGGGGATTGCGGCGAACGCGAGCCTGGTCGCATGCGGTGCCCTCATCCGGTTCGAAAACGGGTTGGTCGTCAGCTTCGTCGGAACGTCAGGAACCTCGTACCTCCTGGGTCAGCTCGCATCGGCGGCGCTCGGCGCGGGCATGACCCAATTCCTGCCAATCGCGCTGGCTCTGGCGGCCGCGATCGTGGCGATGCTTCTGATCGTCGTGTACATCGCGCGGGATCTGCTCCTTCTCGTTGGCACGGTGCTCGCCCCGCTCGCGCTCGTGATGTACGCCTTACCGCAGACCGAAGAGGTGGCGCGTCTCTGGACCCGGGCGTTTTCCGCGCTGCTGTTCGTGCAGGTGGTCCAAGCGCTGTTGCTTCGCATCGCGGTGCAGCTTCTTCAGCGGACGGAGTGGCTCGGCGCGTCGTCCGAGCTCATCTCGGGCCTCCTCCTCCTTACGCTGCTCTACGTTCTTTTCAAGCTTCCCTTCGCGGCGTACCAGTGGGCGTTCCAGCGACCGCTGGTGCGATCGACTCCGGTGGCGGAGCTGCTCATCGGCTGGAGGGCTTTGCGGCCGGTCGCCGGATGAGCGCCGAATCGGTCAAGGTCCCGCAGCACCTCGAACTCGGTGACGTCGTCGCCTGGGGTCTGGGCGCGGTGGACCTGATCTGCCTCGTTCTGGGAGGGGCCACCGCGTGGTGGCTCTATCTTGCCGTCCCCGGCGAGCTCGTCTTGCGCGTGACCGCGGCGGCGCTTCCCGCGGCCGCGGGCCTCGCGCTCGCAATCGTGCGGACGCCGGGCGGATCGCTCCGCGACTGGGCATTCGTGCTCGCGCGTTATCTCCACCGGCGCGGTGCACTCGTGACGGGAGTCGACTCGTGATGCGCCCGACGAAGCGCTACGTCACCGAGCTCCTCCCGGTGCAAGAGATCGCTCACGACGGAGTGCGCCTCGCCGCAGGAGGGCGACGCGCCGTGCTGGAGTGCGCGACGCTCGCCTTCGGCATCAAAGGGGAGATCGAGCAGCGCGCGATCGTCGATGGGTGGGCGGCGCTCTTGAACTCGGTCGCTCATCCGCTGCAGGTCGTCGTTCGATCGGCTCGCATCGATCCTGCGCGCGTCGCCCCAATCGGCACGGCCGACCCAGCGCATGCCGTGCTGCGCGACTCGTATACGCGTCTTCTCGAGGAGCTCGCCGGGGAGCGGCGGATCGTCGAGCGTCGCTTTTACGTCGTCATCCCGTGGGACCCACCGCTGCGCGCGAAGCGCGCGGCCGCCGATGGCATCGAGGCTCTGGAGCAGCGCGTGAGCTGGGTCGCCGAGGCGCTGCGGCGCTTGGATCTCGAGCCGCGTCGTCTGCGGGACCACGAGCTTGCGGAACTGCTGCGGTTGACGCTTGATCCAGCGGCGGCGCTGCAGCCTCTGGCCAAGGACGACGCGCTCGGCGACGTTCAAGGTCTCCTCGCGCCCGCTGGATTCCGAGAGACACCCGGGTTCGTGGCCGTCGGCGATCGCGTCGCGCGCAGCCTCGCTCTGGTTCGGTATCCGATCCGCCTTCACCTCGGATGGCTCGGCGACTTGCAGTCGATGGAAGGCGATGTGGACGTCTCGCTGCACATCCAGCCGGGTGCCGGACAGACGGCGATGTCGTTCCTCGCGCGCCGCATCGCGGAGCTCTCGTCGACCATTCGTGTCAGCGAGGAACGAGGGAGCCGCGGAGACCCGTTCCGGCGTGCCGCTCTCCAAGACGCGCTCGAGCTGCAGGACCGACTCGCGCAGGGCTCAGAGCGTCTCTTCGACACGAGCCTCTATTTCACCGTGTGGGCGCGCACGCTCGACGAGCTCGAGCCCGCGACGCAGCGTCTCGAGGCCCTTTTGGGGACCCGCCTCATCCACACGCGGCGGCTCATCTTCCAGATGCGGCCGGCCCTTCTGTCGACGCTTCCACTCGGGATAGACGCGCTCGCGACGCGTCGGCCGCTCTCGACGACGGCGCTCTCGGCCTCGTTCCCGTTCACCGGTAGCGATCTCAGAAGTCGCTCGGGTCTTCTGTACGGGGTGAACGCCGCCACGCGGAGCCCGGTGGTCGTGGATCGATTCGCGCTCGAAAATCACAACAGCGTCGTGCTCGCAACGAGCGGGGCGGGGAAGTCGTATCTCGTGAAGGTCGAGCTCGCGCGCGCCGTCCTGAACGGAGCCCGCATCCTCGTCGTCGACCCCGAGGGCGAGTACGCGACCCTCATGGCCGGGCTCGGCGCGAGCGTGATCCCGGTTCGGCCCGGCGCGGGCACGAGCCTCGATCCGTTCGCGGTCACCGACGGATCGCCCGGAGGGCTGAGTGTTCGCGTTGCGACGCTCACCACGCTCCTCGATCTCCTCGCGGGCGGGCTTCGGCCAGCGGCGCGCGCCGCGGTAGAGGCCGCCGTGTCGGTCGCATACGCGAAGGCCGGATACGCGGACGGAAAGCCGATCGCGAGTCTTGTGCCTCCGCGTCTCGCGCACGTGCAGCTCCACCTCCGTGCTCAGCAGGGAATGGAAGGTGTCTGCAGCCGGCTCGAGCGATACGTGAACGGCGCGGGAGCGTGGCTCTTCCGCCGCGCGGAATCGGCTGAGAATGACGGCGGCAATGTCGCCTACGTCCTCGCGGGCCTCCCCGAGGAGGAGCGGGCGGCCGCGATGTTCCTCGTGCTGGACCGGATCTGGCGAGCGCTCGCGGACTCGGTGCGACCCACGCTCGTCGTCGTCGATGAGGCGTGGTGGCTCATGCGACACGCGGACACGGCGGCGTTTCTGTTCCGGCTCGTGAAGACCGCGCGGAAGCGACGGGCTGGGCTGACCCTCGTCACGCAAGACGTCGGGGACGTCCTTTCGAGCGATGACGGCGAAGCCGTCATCACGAATTCGGCGGTGCAGATACTCATGAAGCAGGCGCCGCAAGCCATGCCGCGCTTGGCGGAGCTGTTCCGCCTCACCCGGGCGGAGCAGGTCTGGCTGCTGAACGCGCAGCAGGGCGAGGGACTCCTCGTTGCGCAGGGACGCCGCGTCCCGCTCAAGGTGGTCGCGACCGAAGAGGAAGCTCGCCTTATAGAAGGACGCGAGGGCGCGGCGTGAAGGTCGTCGTCCTCTCTATCTGTGTCGTCCTCTCCTTCCCAGCGGTCGTGGGGAGCGCGGCCGGAGCCGTCTCGGTCGCGCCCCACACCGTCGTCGAAGCCACGACCCGCGACTTCGCGTGGGTGCCTCCCGATGGATATCCCAATCACTTCCCGTTTGGCCAGTGCACGTGGTGGGCGGCGCACAACCGCCTCGTGACGTGGAACGGAAACGCCGGGGACTGGCTCGCGAACGCGCAGGCGTGGGGCGTCCCAACCACCAGCCTGCCGTCGGTTGGGGCAATCGCGGTGTATCGCCCCGGCGGGACGTACAGCATTTACGGGCACGTCGCGATCGTGGTCGCGGTGGCGCCGACGTTCTATGTCGTGAGCGAGATGAACGCGCCGCACTGGGGCGAGGTCTCAACGCGTGAGATCCGATGGCCTGACCCCGAGGCCGCCGGCTTCATCCCCTTGCCGTGACGAGACGATCGACGAGGACACTCGGTCCTCGGCCCACGTTGCGTCTTCTTAAGATCATCAGCGCTACGTTCTGCGGGCTTGCGTTGGCGACCTGCGTGATGCAGGCGGTCCCGCCGCGCGGAACCGTGGAAGGGACGCGCTCGGACCTAGCGGTGCATGTGACGAGTTCGAGCTATGGCGCCGTCACCGTCACAGCAGCACCCGGCGCAGCGTGCACCCTCGAAGTGAGTGTGGACCGCGGTACCTTCGGAGACGGCCCGCCTTCGTCGGTTGCGGGAACTGCGGATGCATCCGGCATCCTCGCGTTGAGATACTCGGCGCCACAGGTTCCGGCGGGGCGCGGACGTCATCTCATCACCTGCGATGACGGGACACGGGCCGTGTCCGCTTCGGCGGAATTCGACATCGCGTCGGGTCTGTTGGATCCCAGACGCCTTCACGTGCGCGTCGATCGCGTGGCGCCGACGACGGCGCTCGCAGGGGTCACAACCCGACTGGACCCGAGCCTCGTTCCAGCGCGCAACGAGATCGCCGCATACCTTGCCGCCGTCCTCGAGGATGAATGGCGCATCGCGACCCGAGGTCTCGGGGCGCTGACCCTCGTCACCTCATCTGCTGACGTTGTCGTCTACCTGCTTCCTGGTCGAGGGACGTCACTGAACCAGCGCTCATCGGACGGGACGGAGCGTGTCCTTCTATATGTAGCTGACGGGCCGTCGCCGATCAGCACGAGCAAGTCGCTGAGCATTGCGCTCCACGAGATCGGCCACTCGTGGTGCTGCCTCGGTCCGGACGCGGGCCCGGATGAGCACTGGCTCGAGCGGACCGTGGATCTGCGGCTCGCTGGCGTCAATCGGTTCGGGCTCATGGTGCATCCGGTCCCCTGCCGAATCGCCGCAGGACGAGACGTCTGCGCGACGCGCTTCAGCGATCGTGAGCTTGCGGCGATGGGTTTTACCAGCGTGCCGGCGCCACTCGCGGACGACTGCAGCACGACGGTCGCTGCGCTGGATGCGCAGATCGCCTCGCTCGACGGCGCGCTCGCCGAATCGCGCCGGGCGATCGACGCAGCACACAGAACGCTCGCGCGCCTCGTCGACCAGCTCAAGGCGACGGAGTCCCGATACCCCGACGGAGCGATGCCGCCGGACATTCGGGCGGCGTATCGCCGCGTCGCCGAAACATACGGCGCGCGGTACCGGGACACCAACACCTTGATCGTCGAATACAACGCGAACCTGCAATCGCGGAACGCAGCTGCCGCCACGCGCGCGGACCTCCCCTGCTAGGGGAATGGTCAGCGGCACTCGCCGCGATTGGATTTCTCTCGACGGCGACGGTCGCACTTGCCGCGGCCATCTTCGCCATCGGCGTCCGAGGTCGGCTTCGCCGATTTGAGGGAAAGGTCCTGGTGGTGACGGGGACCGCGACGCCGGATGGGCAGTCGAAGGAGCTTTTCTCGGCGGTCCACGGCCTAATGCGGACCGGCTTCGCGCGGTGGCGGCAGGGCCACCCGCCGATCGCATTCGAGATCGTCGGAAGGGCGAGCGAGGTGCGGTTCGGAGTGTGGGTCGCGTGTCGCGACGAGCGTCACCTGCGCGCGGCACTGCGGGGCGCGTACCCCGGAGTGGAGGTGCGCGAGGCCGAACTCGGGACGCGCCCGGATGTTCGGCTGGTGGCGCGGGGGCGGCTCGCGGAGCGGGAGGAACTGCCGATCGGCGACCGAGGTGGGAGCGATGGCCTTCCACTTCTTGTCGCGAGTCTCGCGTCGACTCCCCCGGATGCCGAGGTGACGATCCGTGTCGTGGTGCGACCGAAAGCGCGCGGGTGGTCTGCCCAAGCGCACGCCCGCGCGCAGACATATCGCGATCGTCGGCGTGGCCGCGGATTCGGAGTCGCTCAACGGGATCGAGCACGAGCGCAAGCCATCGAAGAAAAAGCGTCCGAAGCTCCGTTCGACGCATGCGTCGAGATCACTTCGGCCGCCGGGACAATGGAGGGCGCGAGAGACGCCATCGCGTCGACCGTGGCGACGTTCGGCGTTTTCGGAGGCGCGAATCGCCTTCTCTTTACTCGGCCGCAGCGAGACCACCGTGACGAGACCAACCGACGCCGTCGCTTTCCGCTGAGAGGCAGGATGGTCCTGACCGCCTCGGAGCTCGCGACGCTGTGGCATCTGCCGCGCGAACCGCTCGCGCGCGTCGAGCGCGTGCTCGCTCCGAAGCTCGCGGCGCCGGTCGCGTCATACGAGCGAGGGCGGGTGGTCGGGGTCTCGTCTTGGGGCGAGGTCGAAAGCGAGATCAGCCTTTCGATTCCTGATTCGCGGCATCACCTCCACCTTCTCGGAGCCACGGGTACCGGGAAGACAACAGTCCTGCTGAATCTCGCGACGCAGGACATTGCGGCTGGCCGGGGCGTCGGGGTGCTCGATCCAAAGGGCGACCTCGTGCGCGCTCTTCTCGAGCGGATCCCACCGGAGCGTGCGGACGACGTGATCGTCATCGCGCCGGAGGATGTAAGACGCACCGTGGGGCTGAACCCGCTAGAGCTCTTCCCCTCGGACGATCCAGACCTCGTCGTGGAGAACACACTCACGATCTTCAAGCGCATATACGAGCGGTCCTGGGGGATGCGCACGGACGACATCCTGAAGGCCGCGCTGATCACGCTGGTGCGCCGGCAGGGCATGACCCTCGCGCACGTGCCGCTTCTCCTTACCGACCCAGCGTTCCGGCTCCGCACGGTCGGTGCGCTCGACGACCCGCTTGGGCTCGATAGCTTTTGGATCTGGTTCGGCCGCCTGTCTGAGCATCAACGCAACGAAGCTATCGGGCCCGTCCTGAACAAGCTCCGCGACTTTCTCGTCCGCCCGCGTCTCCGACGCGTTCTCTGCCAGGTTCGTTCGACGATCGACGCGCGTCGCGTTGTGGACTCCGGACAGATCCTGCTCGCAGATCTCTCCGTCGGTCGCTGGGGCGAGACTGCGTCCTCGCTCGTGGGATCGTTCCTTGTCGCGAAGCTTTGGCAGGCAGTCCTCGCGCGATCCTCCGTCGAAGAGAGCCAGCGGCGCGACTTCTATCTTTTCATCGATGAGTTCCAGCACTTCCTCGGGATGCCGGGGCCCTTCGGTGACGCCCTCGCGGAGGCCCGCGGTCTTCGTCTGTCGCTCGCGCTCGCGAACCAGCACCTCGGCCAGCTTCCGCGCGAGATCCGGGACGCGCTGTCGTCCAACGCCCGGAGTCGGCTCGTGTTCCAGTGCGGACAAGATGACGCGACGTACCTCGCCCGCGAGTTCGCTCCGTTGGGCGCAACCGCGCTCATGTCACTGCCGCGCTTCGAGATGGCGGCTCGCCTCTCGATCGGCGGCCAGACGTCGCGTCCCTTCACGATGCGCACCCGTCCGCCGGTTGCCGCGGCGCCCGGACTCTCGGCCGATGAGGTGCGTGTGTCATCGCTTGCGCTCTTTGGGCGCGACGCTGCGGAGGTGGATCGCGAGCTGAGGGCGAGCGTCGAGCCGCCTCCAGGACCGCGCGCGCCCGTCGGCATACGGCGGCGGCAATCCGGACCATGAATCCGAACAGAGAGGGCTGTTCTCTTCCGGACGAACGCGCAGTTCTCATCGGCGAACGGGTGGGCGGCGTGGTGGCCGTGGAGAGCGCCCAATCTCCGTCGGGAGATTCTCCCTTCGCCTATCAGGTGGGGAAGACCCCGGGGACCAGAGAAATGAAGGCGCTCGTCCTCCTCGCCTCGTTCCGGTACCTGACGCGGTTTCAGCTGGAGGAGTTTCTCTTCGACGCGCGCCCGGAGCGCCTCGGCCCGCATGAGGTGATGACGCGCCGAGTCTTGAAGCGTCTGCAGGACGAGCGCCTCGTCACCGCGCATCCCCGGGTCGTGGGCGGCGTGGCGGGCGGATCGGGGAGGACGGTGTACTCCCCGAACGCCGCCGGGCTCAAAATCGTCCGGTCGTTCTGCCCCGGGCTTCCCGCTCGGGAGAGCGGCTCACGCCGGCCGTTCCTCCTCCAGCACAGCCTCGCGACAGCGGAGGTCGCCCTCGCGTTCCAGCGAAGCGCACGCGAGCTTGGACATCAGCTCGTCGAGTGGGAGTGCGACTGGAGCACTGCGGAGCAGTTCGGCGCGGGGGCGGTCGTGCCCGACGCGCGCCTCGTGTATACGACAGCGGAGTACGAGCTCGCGGCCTTTGTCGAGATCGACCTCGGGACCGAGCGCACGCGGTACTTTGGGGAGAAGCTGCGTCGGTACATCGAACTTTGGCGAGGCGGCAGATGGCGGGCACGCCTAGTGTCATGGCCGCTCGTTCTGGCGGTTGCGCCCGATGAGCGTCGCGCACTGACCCTCGGGCGAGTCGGCGAAGCGGTTCTCAGCACGGCCGATGGCGCGGGAGCGGAGGTCGAAATTTGGATCGGTGAGGCGGAACGCGTTAACGCGGATCCATTGGGTCCGATCTGGCACGTCGTGGGTAGAGGTTCCTCGTATGCGCTGCTCCCGCCGGCATCAGCGCCCCCAACTCAAGAGGGACCGCCGCGGGGTGATCAACGTTAGGAATTCACCAGATGTGCCAGTGCCCGTGTTCGTGTCCGTGGGGAAGCCGCGCAATCGGCTCCGCCTCCACGGGTGTTGGCAGAAGGCCGAGTAGTGGCACGATCGTCAGGTGGCTTCGAAGGGCAGCGTTCCGCCGCGACGACGCACTCAAACGTCCTGATTGCTCTCGGACGCGAGCTGTTCGCGGACGCCGAGTGGGAAAAGCTCTGGCGGATCGCCGGGACGACTCCTCTCGATCGGCAGGCCCTCATCGACTTCGACGACGCGCTCTGGGGACCGAGCCTCAGTCGGATCGCGAACGACCGACCCAACGCGCCAGGGACGCTCGGGATACCTGGCCATGGCATCACGCGCTGCGAACTTGAGGACGGAGACGTGTTCAAACCCCTTCACTACTGCGCCGTGTATCTCGTGGATCCGCGTCAAGACATCGCGTGGATGGCGCGGCACGTCGTGCAAATGAGCGGTGCGCACCTCGAACAGCTTGTGAAGAGGATCGGTCCCCTGAGCTTCCTGCCGCTCGGGAACCTTCTGAAACAGGCGGTCGTGCAAGGGAGAATCGATCGGGTGACATGGGATCAGCTCTGGCGCTACCGGAGTATCTACAACGCGGCCAAGCATCAGTTCGACCATCCGATAGGGACGCATCTCTTCTCGGTGCAAGACGCGGTTTTCGCGTACGTCGTATCGCGCCGGCTTGGCCAAGAGCTCTACTCCCTCGCGGATCTAAGGACGGACCCGAGGTTTCAGAGAGATCCTTCTCCCTATCTAGGATGGCAGGGATATCCCGCGCAACGAGACACCGAGGGTGGTGACGACGAGTTCGAAGGCTAGGATTGCGACCAGGGGAGCGCGTGGACCAAGATCGTCTCATCTGTATTCGCTGCGTCGAATGCGGCACCAGGCTCTGTCGCCGACAGAACCGTGGCGAGCCGGCGATTCTCGAGCTGCTGCGGGCGCTCACGGCCCACCGGACGGAGCATCAGGTCAGGGCACCGGACTCCGGATCGTGAGGCACTCAGTGGACAAACGTGTCGAGGCGGGCGTGGTGTCTGGGACTTGGGACATCGGAGTCCGAGGACTAGGGAGTGTGTCGCTGCAACTCTCGCGCTTTCTGCGCACGGCGATAGGCTTCGTCCGCCCGCCCGACGCGCGCTAGGGCATCGCCGTAGAGCTCGTGCACGCGGACGACCTTTCCGGAGGGCTCGCCAGCGTGAGCTCGAAGAGCGCGCTCAAATGCGGTGCGTATCGTCGGCAAGCGTGCTCCGGAGGCCGCGATCGCCTGAGCTGAGACAAGCGCGGCCGACGCTCGAAGCGCCGGGCGTGCTTGAGGTGCGGCTGTTCGGCGGCAAGCTGCATCGCGCGAGTCGAGTCGCCGCGAGCCAGTTCGAGCCGGGCGCGGGTCAGGTTACGCGGAGGTCAAGGCCGGCGCATCGCTCGAAAAAGACCATTTTCGAATAACCAATCCGGCGTCGAAGGAAACTCGGGCTAGTCAGGGTCAGCTCGGTGAACCGCCGGAATGGCTCGCTTGGTTCCGGACCTCCCGACGGAGTCCATCCTGGTCAAGTACATGTACGCGCCGCCGCTCAACCTTGATGAGACTGCGCTTTTCGAAATCCGCGAGTGTCTTGTTGACGGTTTCGCGGCTCGACCCGAGCGCTGAGGCGATGTCATCCTGCGTGAGCGGCAACCCGTCCAGACGCTCTAGCTCGACCAGATACCTCGCGAGTCGGCCAGGCGCGTCGAGAAAGACGATGCCCTCGAGAATTCCAGAGAGCTTACAGATCGTCCCGGCGAGGCGCTCGAACATGAAGTACATCGCGCGCGGGTTTCCTTGGAGTACGCGAAGTGCGTCGGCACGTGCCGAGATGCGTTGACCGAACTAAGGCTTCTCTTTGACGAGGATCACGAAAGTTAGACTGTCGCTACCGAGCCGGCCGGTTATCTCCCAACAACCTTCGCTAGAAAAGGCGATTCCGGTGGCCTGGAAACCACTGTCGCCGTAGGCCTGGTCCACCTCCCCATGGACCAACGGGGTTGCGGCATCCAGGCGCTTGGCCTCGAGGGTCAAACGACCCGGCTTCAGGCGCCACCACATGAACTTGCGGCTGAAAGCTCCGTCTGGCTGGCGGAGCAGCAGTGCCTCACCGCCAGGCGGCAGCCCCACCCACAACACCGCGTTTCCATAGAGGATGCCGGGAGGAGCGTTGTCGACAATTGGCGGGGGCGTGATCTGCGGATCCGGCCGAGTCACCGGGCACGCGAAGCTGGCGGGACTCGCACTTGGCTCGGGACCGACCAACGGAGCCGTGCAGCCGAGGAGCAGCGCCGACCCGATGGCCATGAACGTGATACGCCTCCCCAACTTAAGACTATTCGGCGGTTGGCGCGGTGTTCGGGAGTTCGAGGTCCTCCAATCCGAGTTGGAGCTTCGGCCTTGGAAATCCGTAGCGGAGAATCCTCCCCTGACTATCCAAAAGCACGGCCGTCGGCGTGCTAATCACTTTGTAGCGTTTGGCCGCGGCCCCGTCTTCGTCCAATAAGGCTAGGGAGTCAGCAAAATGCGATCGAACAAACCCGGCGCAGTCTGCCTGCCCGCCGCGACACAGCAGTACAAGCTGCGCGCCTGAGCGCCGCTGATAGCCTGCGAGTTCATCAGCGACCGCCTCGCAAGAGCTGCATGTGGGCGAAACAAAGATCAGTGCCAAGGGTCTACCCCGGAGGGACGAACTGTGCACGACCCTACCATTCACGATGTCGCGCGCTTCGAACTCCGGTGCGACTGAACCAGTCACGAGCATGTCGCCGAGTGCGCTGTCGTCTGCCGAAGCGCTCGAGCCGGCGGCCGCTGGATGTCGGTCCTGGCGAACTAGCTCAAGAAGAACCAGGGTCTGGAAGATGACCAAAGCCCACAGGGCCAGATAACTCAAGAGAAAGAGGGGACTGTCACTCATTCGGAGCCACTCCGTGGCGGTGGCGTGTTGCGACGACCCGGCGCCATACGTGAAACGGCCGCGGGAGTACGAGTAGCCAAGAGCCAGCGGCGAGAAGAAATCCGGCAAGGGCGATCTGCAACCCGATGGTGGTTGCAAACGGTAGGAGAATTGAGCCGCCGGGCGGCGGACTTACTTGGCTCGCAAATGCAAGGACGACTGCGAATCCAAGGAGGCCGATACGCTCGACCGTCCGACGCGAAACCTGCTCGGATGACCCGGACCCAAAGCAGTAGCAGCTCGGGGAGCGGCCGCGCAGGAGGTTGATGGTGACCGCCAGTCCAAAGCAGAGGAGCAAACAAAGAGCCGCGACCAGGCCAAGCGGCGATAGGTATCCGGTGAGAAGCAAGAACGCGGTGATCGCCTCGGCGGGGATCAAGACCAGCCCGATTGCGTAGGATAAACTTGGTGGCAGCACTTCGTACTGTCTGACTCCGTTCGCGAACGCGCGCGGCCGTCGCGCCTTGGCGACCGCTGAAACAACAAATACAGCGCCTACTGCCATACGCGCTGGATCGCCGAGAAGCGCCAGTTCATTCATTGAGTGTTGCCTTCATTTGTTCTCCCTGGGCCGGTTCCTTCGAGCCCAGTCACTGCCCAGGATCTGAAGCCGTCCCAATTGATGTTGTTGCTCACTGCGTGCAGCCGCCACTCAGTCGACCACACCTCAAGTTGACGACCTCCGGCAGCGTGGCGGAGTGCCTCTCGAACTGCGGGTGGATGGGCGGTCACGTCCGTGCCAAAGTCAAGAAAGCCCCAGTCGCCTTGCCATATCGACAGGATCAGGAACGTCCGCGGACCTTCGAGCAAGAAGCGTGTGGTCCAGAGACCGGACACCCGACGACTCTGCGCCTGAACCTGATGGAATAGCCGCCACATCCGTACGACCGTCCAAGGTCGGCGGACCTTGATGCGGGTCAGGACGCATAAGACGTCGCTGTCGACCAACTCATACGTCGACGGACTGACGCGCCGCTGCCGGCCGGTCTCGGAAACCGGCCGGCGGACATCCTCTTGGGCGCTTCTAGCGCTGGGATCGAGCACAAAGTTACGCTGCCTGCGCCTGCGCGGGCCTCTGCGGGCAATTGCCCACCGCGACGGCTTTGGAACACCTCCAGTCACAACATTCGTAGCAGCTCCAGTTGTGATTCAGCACGTCACAACAGCCCCAGACCCACCATGTATGGTTACTGTCGAAGCAGCTCAAGTCTGAGCAGTTCGTGTAGTAACCCAGATGGCAGCAAGCGACGGTGCGATAGGTCTCATAGTCACTGCACTGGGTACAACAGCCTGCGGCATCCGCAATCTTTTCGGGTATCACGGCGACCCCAGCCGCGACCATGAGCGCTGCCTTCGCAATTCGGCCTAGGAAGTTTCGGCGCCCCATGCGGGTGGCAACCGCGCGGGTGATTTCTTCTGCACTCACGTGGGCATCCTCCTTTCTTCACCTAAATCGATCTGCTGCGCAGGTAAACCCCTAAACATGCGGGACTGCCGCCAACCCGGCGGTGACCCCGAACGCGAGCAGTCCGAGGGTGTGAAGCGCGGACAACTGAGGCCGCTGCCAAAGCACCGCGTCGAAGACGTCGACGAGGTTTGCACGTAACGCAGGGATGGCCGGTAAGAGGACGACCGCTCCGCGACCCAAGCCATACGCAGCGAGGATGCAGGCGGACTGAAGGGCCGAACCCGTAAACGCTGCGCCGAGCACAACGACCCAGTAGCCGGAGTAGAAGACGAAGGTTGTCATACCAGACCCTAGATCCAAACCCCACAGCCAGGCCGCACGAATCGCCCCAAGCTCGCGATACCAGGAGCCGCGGGTCTGGCGTCCCCACTGCGGCACGGGAAACTCGAGGAGATGGAGATCCCGAACAAAGAGCACACCGGCGACCAACGCAGCGACCATCCAGACAGCGCCACGGTTCAGCGGCAACGCGTTGCCCACAATTCCGAGCAAGGCGCCGGCGATAGCTCCGCTGATCAAGCTCCCCGCAACGTGCGCAATCGCCGCCGCGACGTAGATCCTGCGTGTCTCTTTCCTCTGCACGAGAGGTGTTAGCGCTCCGAAGAGCGAGAAACCTCAGGTACTGCCAAGCTGGAGCGAGCCAATCCAAGCGGCGAGAATCACGAATGCGAGCCATGAACCCTGCAGGCTTAGCGCGGCGATGCTCATGAGCGCTGCGCCACTCCATGCCACGTAGGCCCGCTGAACCGGCATCCACATTGGTTTGGCCAGTTGTGTACTAATCCGAGTCTTACTAAACGTCAATAAACGAGAAGACGATGGCTTGATAGCCAGGCGACGTAATAACTCGTTCGGATCGCGCGGTCGTGACCATTGAATAGGGCTGAGCGTGGAAAGCGAAGTGCGACTTCTAGCCCGGGCCGGCGATTTCGGCCCTCAGCGGTGCTTCTCACAGAACCGGACGATGGCTTGGCTGTTAGTTAACTAGCGATCAGTGGGCCTTGACATCGGCGGATCACCCGACGTACCGTTGACTCCATAGGCCCAAGGGAGGGCGAAGCCCGAGATGGACTTCGTCTTGTCGCGGGCTACGGAGTTGTCAGGGTGCGCGACACCTTCGATCGCAGTTCCTACGAGTGCTCCGTGGCGCCAAGCGCGTCTTTGTCCCACGTAGAGTCGGCAGCTTCGGCCGATCCCACGGCGAGTGCACGAGGAACGATCTTCGACGCGGCACGGTGGAGATTCCTTCGGCTCGCGTGGATCGTGCTGCAGCGCCGTCTCTTGCGGATCGAGGTTGAGGGCGACAGCATGCTGCCGAGCCTTAGGTCCGGTGACGTCGTGTGGTGCGAGGCACGGCCTGACGCGCGGAAGCTTCGAGTCGGCGACATCATCGTGTTCAGCGGGCGGCCGTTACTGGGGCGCGACAGCACCGCCCGTTCGGCCGATTGGGGAATCAAGCGGATCAGCGCGCTCGGCGCACCGGCAGACGGGCGTTCCGGTCGAGGACACGGATCCTGCGAGGTGCGTGGCGACAACCCGGATCACAGCGCGGACTCGCGCCACTTTGGCCCCGTCCCTTTCGAGCGCGTCCTCGCCCGGGTCATCTTCGCTCGGTCATCGCCGCGGAAGCTCGCGAACAGAGGGGTCGGGCGGTGACGTTCCTTGATCTCGCGGTCGCCGCAGCGGTTGCCCTCGGCCTCGCGAACTCGCTCGCGGTCGTCCTTCTGATACGCGTGGCCAACGTGCCGGCACGGCCCCCACAGGGTCTGGCGGTCGGCGCACCACTTCCGACCTTCGAGATCAAGAGTCTCGCGGGGTCGCGAATCACTGAGCGCGAGGTGGCCGGTCGCCTCTTGGTCTTTCTCGGGGCGTCTTGCCGTCCGTGCCACGCCGTCGCCCGGCAGCTCGCGAGTACGAAGACGACGCTCCTGCAGCGGCTCTCGATCCTCGTGGTCGGTGACGTGCCGGCTGACGGTGACGACCTCCTGGAACTCCTGAGTTTCATGCCGAGAGAAACGGTCGCGCATGATCCGGGACATGCCGTCGCGGAGCGCCTCGAGGTCTTCGGTACCCCATTCGCCTACGCGGTCGACCGGTCGGGTCGTGTGCAGGACAAAGCGGTTGCGTCGAACACCGCGCTGCTCCAAGAGCTCGCTGGGAGGGCACAGCCTCGCTGATGGACGTTATCGCTGTCGCGTTCGAGATCGTCCTGTCGACGACATTGCTCGTGGCGGCGAGCCAGAAGATCTTCGACGGCGCTGGATGGCGCGCCACCCGGCTGGAGGTCATCGAGCACATGCCTGCCGCAATTTGGAACGCAGTGCCGGCGGTAGAGGGCACGGTCGGGATCGCATTGGGCGTCGGGTTGCGTCCGTTCGCGGGGGCGGCAGCGACGGCGCTCTTCATCGCATTCGGTCTGGTGCTCTCCGTCGCGTACCGCAATGGGGCGCGCGGGGAGTGCAACTGCTTCGGCACCGTACTGCCCACAAACATTGGGCCCATTGCCATTTTGCGAACCACCGCCCTGGCGCTCGCGTCGCTCGTGCTCGTCGTTAGTGCGGACCCCTCCATGCCAGGACACCCGCTCGCCTTGGCGATACCGCTGGCCCTCGCGGCTGTCATAGCCGTGTTCTCTTCGCTTCGGCCGCTGGTCTCCTCGTGACGCGGGGGCGGATATCCGCCCATCACAAAAAGAAAGGAGGACTCAGAGCATGGCCAAGCTGCTTCGACCGCTGCTTGCGCACATCGCACCGCTCCGCCGGGCGAAGGCGTGCGATCCGTACTCCAACTGCGACCAATGCAACTACACATGCGGCTCGTGTCTGCCGGCCTTTGTCAACTACAAGTGCTGCCCCAGCTTCTGCGACTGCTGCCCGTAGCGACGACGGCGGACGCGTGCCGGCGACGCCGGCACGCGTCCGGCGGATCGCACTTTGAGCAGGAGGCCGAGTAATGACGTGGACTGAATTGGGCGTTGTCTTCGCCGTTGGACTCGCGGCGGTCGACGGGGTCTTGCTCGCAGTGCTCGCCCGGACGGAAGAGAACTTGAGCGATACCGACCACGGACTTCCGCTCGGGACGGCCCTCCCGACGTTTGAAGCCGTAGCCCTCGACGGCAGCTCCGTCACTGAGCAGCACGCGTTCGGGAAGGTGGTGCTGTTCCTCGGCACGCGCTGCCAACCGTGTCATCAGCTCGCTCGCGAGCTGAGGCAAACTGAACCTGATGAACGCGCAACGCTCCTGACCATCGTCGCCGATCGCGGTGAGGATCCGCCGGACGCAGACCTACTGTCGGAACTCGCGTTCCTGCCGGGCTCCGGGGTCATCCACGACCGGGCTCGTTTGCTCACCGAGCGCCTCGCCATGCCAGGGCTTCCGTTCGCCTACGCGGTCGACCTGCGGGGCTCGATCCGGGCGAAGCGCGCCGTCCGCTCCGTTGAGACGCTCCGAGGCGCTGCGCGAGCCACCGGCCTCCGCCCGCGACGGAGCCGGCGCTGATGGGCTCAGCTCTACGAGCGATTCACGCCGAGACTCGTCGAACGAGGCTGTGGACCGTACCAGGCAGAGGCAAACCATTGCGATAGAACTGCTCTGATGCGCCGCTGGTCCACCGCGCTCTCGAGACTCACGAGCCTCGCGCTCGTGCTGGCACTCGCGTACGGCGTGCTCGCCCTCGCCACGCGCCACTACGCGCCAAGCGCCCCGAGCCCCCTCACGGGCGCATCGGCGAGCGCGATCAATGGGTGGGTCCTCGTCGGGCCCGGTCAGCCGAAGCCCGTGAACCCACCGCTCGACCTCGCGCGGCAGGCCGGGCTCGGCGATGGCCAGTTGGTCGGCGCTGCCGCGCTCAACAGCGCGGTTCTCCTCATCCTCGCCCTCGGCCTCGCCCTCGGGATCGGCATCCCAGTTGGCTTCTGGGTCGGCGTTTCCGGGCCGCGCGTGTTCGCCGACGTGGTTCGCGCGACGGCCAGCATAGGGATCACGTTTCCAGCGTTCTTCCTCGCCTTCCTGCTGCAACTCGTCGCCATCTCGCTCGCGCAGGTCTTCCATCGGACGATCGTTCCCGTCTTCGGCTACGGCCTCGACGGGCACCTCGTGCTGCCGACAATCGCTCTGGCGCTGGCACCCATGGCGTACGCCATGCGTCTTGTCGCGCTGGCCGCCGAGGATCTCGAGCACCGGGATTTCGTCCGCACTGCGCGGGCCAAGGGCCTGAGCGAGGAGCTCGTCATCTACCGCCACATCGCGACGAACATGGTCGCGACGCTCGCCGAGGCGGCGCTCGGCGCGGCTCGTCTCGCCCTCGGCGGACTCGTAATCGTCGAGTTTGTGCTGGTGTGGCCAGGACTCGGCTTGCTCACACTGCGGGCGGCGAACGTACAGGATTTCCCAATCTTCCTCGGGGCCGTTTTCGTCCTCGCGACGGTGTTCCTCGCGGTCGAGATCAGCCTCGATGCGCTCACTCGCCCGCGCGCTGAGGTCATCGCGTGACACCAAAGTCGCGGTGCTCATCGCGGATCGGTGCCGATCTTGTGCTCGGGGCTGCCGGCGTGCTGGCGCTTGCCGTCGCAGCGCTTTACGGCCCAGTGCTTGCGCCCCACGATGTCAACTTCGTCGTCGCGCTCCGTGACGGGCAGGCACCTCCGTTCCCGCCGAGTGCTGACCTCCCCCTCGGGTCGGATGAGCTCGGCCGCGACCTGTGGTCGTGGGTCCTGATCGGCGCGCGCACCACAATGGGCGTCGCTATCGGAGCGGCGGCCTTGCGTGTCGTGATCGGAGCGTTCCTCGGGACCATGGCCGGGTGGCAGGGAGGCCGGCTCGACCGCGCGCTCTCGAGCGCAGCGCTCGGCTTCACCGCGATCCCGGCGACGGTGCTGGCGGCTCTCGCCGTGATCGCGTTCAACGTCTACGCCGGCCCGCTGGCCTTCGTCTTGGCCCTGGGCGTCCTCGGCTGGGGAGAAACTTTCCAACTCGCGCGACGGAGCGCCCGTGTGGAGCGCGGTCGACCCTACATCGAGGCAGCTCGGAGTCTAGGGCTCGCCGAGCAGCGCGTCGTGCTGGGGCACCTCGCCCCGAACATTGCCGGGCCGCTAATCGCGCTCACCGGTCTGCAGGTGTCGGCGGTCCTCCTGCTTCTGGCGGAGCTCGGCCTCCTGCAGATCTTCATCGGAGGCGGGAGCGTCGAGTACAGCTCGTCGGGCATCGAGGTCCGCGTTCCAGCGAGCGCGGACTGGTCGAGCATGCTCGCCGCGACGCGCCCCATTCGGATCGTTGGCGGCCAAGCGGTTTGGCCACTGCTAGCACCTGCCCTGGCCCTCGTTTGCGCCATCGGCTCGGTCAACCTCCTGAGCGACGCGCTGGCACGGCGAGCCCAACGCGTGAACGTGTTCGCCGCGCTTGATCGCCGCCGAACGGCCGTGGTCGGCGGCGTGCTAGCGATTCTGCTCGCCCCCATGCTCTTGGTCCCGAACCGGCTCGCGCGCGATGTGGACTACGCGCGCGCGATCGACGCGTCGCTGGCGCTCGCCGTGACCGAGCAGCTGGCAGCGCCTGAGCTCGCTGGTCGCTCGTCAGGCTCCGCGGGTGCGCACCTCGCCGCAATCATTCTGCGTGAGCATCTGCAGGGGACACTTCTCCCGCTCCACACGCGCGTGCCGTCCCCCGACCTGCGACTGGCCACGCGGGTCGGAGAACTGAGCGCGGGGCCAGACCTGGCGCTCTACTCACTCGATGACGCGTCGATTGCCGGCCCCGTCATTGCGATGTCGCCGCGGTCCTTGAGCCGGAGCGAAGGGGACGTGCAGGGCGCGATCGTTGTGCTCAGCGGACTTGTAGTCGCGGATGCCGAGCGCACCGCGACCCTCGCCGCGAGTTTGGGTGCGGTCGCACTCATTTACGCCACCGATGGGGAGCTGCCGTTCCCTGCGCTCGAAGGACGCTACGCGATCCCTGTCCTCCGAGCGAACCCGGATGCGCTCGAACGCCTCGCGGAGCACCGACTTCCGGATGGGTTCGATCTCAATCGAGCGCCACCGACGCTGCTGACGGAGAGTGCGACGATCTCCGTCGCTGTCCGCTACAAGGCGGTCGACGGCGACAACGTCGTCGCGCGTGAGCCGGCTCGGCTCGGCCTGAGCGATGCGCCGCTCATCGTCGTCGCGGCACCGTCCGACGAGCCTGGTCCTCCGCGGTACCTCGAGCCCTACCCTGGTTGGGCGTCGGCGTCGGCGGCAGGATTGCTCGCTGCCGTGCGCGATCGGGTGCGCCGCGATCCGCTCCCGGCGGAGTTCGTCTTCGCCGCGGTCGTGGGGCACGAGTACGACGCGGCTGGTCTCAGGGCCGTCCTCGCATCGCTCGGCGCGGCAGAGCGCAGTCGCACGGTGGCGATCGTGTACCTCGCGAGCGCGACTGGAGTACCGGCCCTCCAGTCGGATGCAGCTGATCGCAATAGCCCGACCACGACTAGTGCCAGCGCACGGATCGCCCGCAAGGTAGCCGATGCACTCTCGCTCCGGACCCAATCGGAGTCGTCGAGGACGTTGATGCTGGCTGGACGGACGGCGGATGTCAGCGCACCGACCTTCACCATCCTCGGCGTGTCGTCGGAGACCACAGCGCCGTCGATCAGCGTGCTGCGTCAGAACGGACTCGCGGCGTTGACGCTCCTCTCTTACCTCTCCCAGCGACCGCTTGAGCTCACCAGATGAGCTGGACCCGGCGCTTCGCATTCGGCGTACTCATCGCCGTAGCGCTCATGGCGATCGAGACTGACTGGTTCGGCCTGGTTCCAGGCGCGTCGGGAAACGTGATCGCCAGCGGATCCGTTCTCGCGCTCGTCGCACTCTATGCGATCAACGTCTCGGTGATGGGCGCCGGAGTCTCGGTCTTCGCCGCACTCTGGGCGCTCTACTTGGATCAGGCGACTGTCGGCTTGGGCGTTGGACCGTTGCCCTTCACGGCGCCGACCGATTTCTGGACCTCGACGGTCCTGCGAGCCGCAGGAGCCTGGGCCGTCTCCGCACTGCTCCTCGGAGCTGCGGCCCGACGCCTGCCTGTGTGGGGCAGGGGTATCGCTGTCGCAGGCAGCCTGCTCGTTCTCCCTTTTCTCCGGTACGACCAGTGGGGCGCGGTCGTCGCGGCGTACGCCGATCCCTTCGGTCGGCACGGCGTCATGCTCACAGCCCCCTGGCTGCCTGTGGTCTCTGTGGCCGCATTCGTCGTGAGCATAGCGATGCTGACCCCTCGTTCGCTCCGTGGGATCGCAGCGATAACGATTGCAGTGATCGCGGTGGGCGTGCCAGCCGCCGGTTTTGCATATGACCAGGTGCGTCTCGGGACGGCGCTCGCTGTCACGCCCGCGATGGGGGGTCCGCTCGATCAGGTGACCGTTCGGACGAAGTTCGGGGACGACCGGCCGACGGTGGCGCTTTGGGACGGCCACGAGATCTCTTCCGCCGGCGATATGATCCCGCGGCCGATCACCGCAGGGGGTGCGACGAGCTTCGTCTTCTACCCCGGGGCACAGCCCCAGCTTGCGCCGGGCAGGCACGAAGTTGCTCTCGCCTCAGGACCTGATACCCGTCGGGCGTCTTTCGCACTGACTGCTCCCGGCGACAACCCGCGGATCACGCTGGAGGCCGATGGCTACGTCGCCATCCGCGGCACGCCCAACGCCGCCATACGGCTGATGGTGACGGACGGTGTCGAGACGAGCCAGGTCATCGGTGTCTTTCTCGATGCGACGGGCACGTGGCATTCTGCCCTGCCGTTGCCGGCGGGACGTTTCGGCCTCATCGCGCAGGAAGGCACGCGGTGGAGCTCTGTCGATACGACGGTCGGGCCGTAGTAACCCGAGTTGGTTGCCGGCGTCGGGTGGGCCCGGACGCCAAACCTGAGAATCTTCCGGGTTCTGCCCGACAAAAGTCTGTTCTCCGGGTACGAAGGAGTATTTGCCAATCGGCAGTAAGAGCTCGCGCGACAAAGGACGCGCGGATCACGATTTACACGGGATGGCTAAGAAACTCGAGATCGCAAATTGCGACCTCAAAGCTCGGCGGAGTTCTTCGTAGCCCGAGCCAGCTGCGAACCGGCACGATTGGGCCCGGAGCGTCCACCCTGGACTTACGCGTCATCAGCAAACTCAAATCGTCGCTTTAGGCTGTTGCCCTCGTTCCACCCGAGAACTCCGTCCTTTTGCAATCGACCGACGACCACACCCGGTGCGATGCCAATCTGAGCGGCGAATTCACGGACGTCACCAAGCGTCAGTTTTTTCAGCCGACCGTCGTACTGGCGCGGGATGAGATGCGACGCTGCGAATGAGTCCGCTTCCTTCTCGGCGCTATCACTAAAACGATCAGTGCTGATGAAGGTCGCTTTCTTGCTGTGAAGCAGCAGATGAGCCGCTTCGTGGAAGAAAGAGAACCACAAATGATCATCGGACTTGTACCGGAGGCTAAGTTGGATCAGCGCCTTGGTAGGAGTCAGCCAGCGCGTCGCACCCCAACACCGCGTGCCTTTGATCTCGGGCACAAAGACCACCGCCACCCCGGCGCTGGCGCAGAGCTTCCTGAGTCGCGGCTCGAACTCGTCGGGACCCGCAGCGGTTAGCGATCGAATGTGCTGCAAGGTTTCGCGGAACTGTCGGGCATCGAACGCGGCGCAGTGGATGGAGCTCGCGTCGAGTTCGCCGATGCGCAACCAAAGCCGCCACCGCGCCCGCTTCGCTCTCGATCGTCGGCGATTTCCTGAATGCCGCTAGCGGCGAACGCCAGACCGTCTCCCCACGCATGCTTGTTCGCCACGCCAAAGAAGCGGCAAACCTCACCTAAGATCGCGCCGCGATCTGTGACCTTCGGTAGGTACCCGCGATTAGCCAGTTCCTTGACCGGGATTTGTCTTAGCCATTGCCCGTCGTCTACTAACTTGCGCCGGTCCTCCGTACGCGCCAAACGATCTCGATAGTTCGCCTCAAGCGCATTCCAGATTCGCGCGGGGACACCCGTAACCTTCTCTAGAAGGAGGGCGGTCTCGTGGCTGAGGGGCGCATCACCTTGGACGACTTCGGTTGATGTGCTTTACTGAGAGCTCACGTTCACGCGCGACGGCGGCAAGAGCGTCCGGGCCGAGCTCAACGGTTCCGGCGTGGTCACCTCGAGTTTCCGATACCGAGCCTACGGCCAGACGGCGCAGACAAACGGCTCATCGATACCGACGTATCTCGGCTACGCCGGCCAGCTGGTCGATCTGAGCGGGCTCTTATACATGCGTGCGCGTTGGTATGACGCCGCGACGGGCAGATTCCTAAGTCGCGATCCAGCCATCGGTGACCCGAGGATTCCGGCGTCGCTAAATGGAGACTCCTACGCGCACCTCAATCCCGCGACGAACATCGACCCAACAGGGCTATGGTGCTTCGGCCCAGGAATTGGCGGTTCGGTCGCAGCCGGCAAGATCGAGTTGTTCGGCTTCTCGTTCGCGGGAGGTTCCGCGCGAGCTTCCCTTTCGTTCGCAGTGTGTGGTGGCGGAAGCGCCGGCCTCAATGCCGGTTTCGTCGGGTCGGGTGGCGCCTTCCTTGGAACCCCCAACGATCAAGGGATTGTTCCCGAAGGCGCGGGAAACGTTTCGTCGGGAGGGTATGTCGGGGGCGGATTCAGCGGGCTAGGGAGCCTCAACGCAACACGAGTCTCGGATCTGAGCGGTAAGTTCGGGAGTCAAATCCTCGAGTTGGGGATAGGCGACCTAAATGGCTCGGTCGACTTTTCGCACGGGAAGAACAACGCAGGCGAGGATGTCGATGTGATTACGGTTAGTCCACCGTTCGCGTCCCTGGGAATTGGTGCTGCCTTCACGCAAATGAACACGACCGCCATTACCTTCTCCTACGAGGCCGGGGGATTCGTGTTTTCGCAATGAGGTCCGAAGTACGCACGGACCAAGAAAGCGGCTCGAGCTGAGGGTGCCGGTTCCACCACGGGTAGTTGTGGAGCGACTGGCAACCCGCGTCGGGCGCGAGAGGCCATTTGGTGCCGTCATCGGAGACGGCTTGGGCAGAGGCTTCGTCGGTTCGTTTTCCGCGCACCGGTTCAACATCCGACGGGTAACGGTCCTTCCGAAGGTGTACGCGCTGCAGGCTTTCGGCGACATTCATGAGTGGGACGGAGGCTGCACGTTGACCGTTAGCTTCCGTCGCAATCGACTTGCGGCGGCAGCGCTCTGGGCTCAGGCCATCCTCGCTGCGTTCTTGGTGCTCGGTGGGCTTGTCGTAGGGCTCCTGTATCCGGCGTTTATTCCATTTGCGGGACTTGCGGCTGTCATTGCGGGACTGTTGTTGTGGCGGGCTCGCGAGAGGCGCGAGGATATCGCCGCGCTCGGCGCGATGCTCGTCGAGACGTTCCCCGACGCTGACACAGAATCCTCGGCGGCCCTGGATCGGGGTGGGCGCGAACTCGCCTGACCGGCCATTTCCGAAGCTCCCTCCACCTGTTGAGATGCGGGTCGCGATACCGTCTGCCGATCCGGACGACCAGCGTCGTCGCTTCGAGATGAAGTCCTTCGAGATCGTCTCGAAGGAAACCGGTGAGGCGGTTAGCGCGACCATCACGCGGATCCTGTGGGGGTCGCTGACAGCGAGGGCAATCCCCGATTGGAGATTAGAGAGGGGACCAGTCGTTCCTCCGACCCTGACTTTCTACGTCGTCTGACTTCCCTGGACTTTCGTGAAGGGGTATGCGAGTTTCTTCGGAAAGTCGCGAATTGTCTGCAGCCAAGGGCCTCTCACGTGCGTCTATCTGTAGATCAGCCGCCTTTGGCCCGTTGTGTCCCAGGTGCGCCGCGCGAACGACAGAAGTCTGGGCCGTAAGAGTTGGGTCAGCCGGGAGCGAAATTTGCGAGATTGCTAACTTGCGAGGGCGATCGAAAAATTCGCGAGAAGTCTGCAAAGTCTTGAAAGCCCACTCCGCCGGGTACCGCCCGGTTGAATTGCTGGGTTTTCTGGCTTTCCGTGTTCGCGTCGTATCGCCGCATACCGGCGGCGTAGCGGTACTGGTAGCGGTAACTGAGTGATCAACGCCATACGTCGGGCGCCCGGTTAACGGGTCCTGCCCCGGTGACATTTCGTTGAGCCTCGTAGAACTTGTGGGGAGGCAGCAGTTGGACTGGCAGGCGGGTGATCTGGTGAAAGCCTTCCGCAACTAGTTCTAGTTCTATGAATTGGTCCGCCTGCCTCGCGGCAACACCGTCGAAGTTCAGAAGCGCAAGAGTCTTGTCCAGTTCCCATGGATCGCGTAATCGGCCCTTCCCACTGAACCGCATAAACGCCCATCCCGTTATTGCTGCCAACAACCTCCCAACCCTCGTAGTACTCCGGCTTGAACCCGCCCATCCCGATCAGCGTGATTTTCAGCGCCGGATTGCGCGCGCTCACATTGGAAAGGTTTTCGATCTGAATTTCAGCCTGTAGCTCCCGATAGCCGCCCTTCAAGAGGACTCCGTTGTAGGCGAAAACCGGTTCGTTCACGCGAGCGAACATAAAACGAATCAGGGGACGTGGCCTCGGTGTCCGGGTAGCGAGCGCTACGGTGACTATGGCGATAAGCTCCCCCGGCAACAGTGATAACGAGAGCCCCCGGTCCCGCGATAGCTCCGACAATCGCAGCGCGGTCTGCAACTGGCGCAGGGAGCGCCCAGGCCCTCGCCACCGCCTCGCCAGAAACAGCAACCACAACGATCAGAATCGCGGCTGACCCAAGGAGGCCGATTGTTCTAACCAGCTGGCCCTCCCCACGGCATGCACGACGCAGAATCCAGTTTCATTCGCATTTGCCGCGCGGCTTCCGTGCTGGGTTGACAGACTTCATACCGCGCTTGACGTTCAAAAACGCGGTCGGCCTTTTCTTTCGTCGCTCAACCTTGTTCGCAAAGGCTGCTATCTCTTCGAGGAAGTTAGCTGCCAAGTCGAAGGCAGCCGCCGCACGACCTGAGGCGATCCACGTAATCGGAATCTTGTCCCATCCATTCACATCGACCGTGTAAACGTTGTCGGGCTTTGGGTGCTCTATCGCGTGGCGGATGTTTTCGATTTCTGAGAGTCGCGCGTACCGTGCATCCATGCTGAGGTCGATCCGATTACCTAGCCGTTTGAGAACTGCACCCAGTCGCGGAAGTAGGTCGGGTTTGCCTGCGTTTGCGGGAGCCAACAACTCAAGCCAGAGAACAAGATGCTGGAAGGCCAGGACGGTCTGGATTGCCAAGTTCGTCCCGACGACATACAGAGAGGCAGCCAACGTCGGATCCGCGACGCTTCTCCCGCCTGGCGTCTCGACTGGAAGGGCCTCGATTTGCGCGTCGAGGGGGGTTAACTGCGTGCGCATTTGCTTGGCGGAGGCGAAATGGAGTGCGTAGTGCGGGACCTGCCGGACGAACAACGTGCCGAGTTCAAGGTGCACGCAAGGCTGATTGAGCCAAGCCTTTGAGCCAGCCTTGTGCGGCTGAGCTAAGGCCGGGTCTGAGACAAGCTTGACCTTCTTCCCGATATGAACAGGCTAGAACCGCCCGTGGCGTGTGCGGCAAGGTCTAGGCTCGGAGACCTATGGGAAGGGGCGGCGAATCGGGAGGACCACCCGCGGCACGCCGGCTTGAGGACCGCACGCTCACGATCCACGTCGATGGGTCGGCGCGGACAGGACCGCGCAAGGGCGGCATGGGCATTCTCTTTGTGTGGGCGGACGAGGACGGGACCGAGCAGCGTGACGCGTCCGTTCTCCCCGCGACCGCCGGCGCGACCATCAGTCAGATGGAGCTCGAGGTGCCGAGCGAGGCCCTGCGCATCGCACTGCGGGGCCCCACGCCTTTCGACCTCGCGAACTTCGACAAGATCGTGATCCTCAGCGACTCACGGTACGTCTGCGACAACCTCGCGAACGCGCGGTTCGTGTGGCCGAAGACCGGCTGGCGAACGAAGGACGGCCCCGCGGTGCTGAACGAGCGTGATTGGAAGACGCTCAAGAAATTGATGGAGCGGATGTACCGGGACCATCACATACGCGTGGGTATCGAGTGGGAGCGCGGCAAGGTGTCGGCCAGCGCGAGGGCCGTGGACAAGCTCGCGAAGCAGTCGTCCGCGAGCGAGTCGTTCGGTCGTGCGCGACCCACCAACGTGCGGCGCAAGCTCACGAGCGCGTCGGTGGAGCGCGGAAGCGTGCGCGTCCACGGCCAACAGCTGCGCGTCCGCATCATCGAGGCTCGGCACCTGTCCGGCCGGGAGGGCCTCTACCGTTACGAGGTGGTCGATCCGTCGAGCGCGTACGACACGAAGGTCGACTTTGCCGAGTCCGATCAGCCGCTTGGGCCAGGCCACACGTACGACGTGACCATGAACGCCGAACAGGCGAACCCGCGGATCGTCGCGATCATCGATGAGATCGAAGAAGACCTCACGCCTTACCGCGACGCTCTGCGTGCCCTGGGTCGACCCGCGAGCGCGACAGACGTTGCGACTGGCATCACCCGCGCTACAGGTGTCGCGCTCACGCCCCCGGCGGCGAAGCGACGCCTGGACAAGCTGGTGACGCAGGGAGAGGCGCAAGTCGCGCTGGCGACCTCGGGCCGGCGCCGGTTCTTGTACAAACTTCTCCCGGTCGACGAGCCGAGCACGTGAGTCGGGCGCTGCCGTGGGGGGTGAGATGTCATCGCCGACACGACCGACCGCGACCTTAGCCTTTGTGCCGTGCACGGCGAGATGAAACGCCGCCACGAGATGGCGATCGCGGAGCTGTTCGTCGGCGCTGTGGCGGACCATCCCGAGCTGCTCCTCGGCGCGCCACGCCACGGTGGATCCGGCGAACCTGATGTGGTGTGCGCGACGAGGTCCGGCGAGCACGGCCTCGAGATCGCCGACGGCTACATGAGTCCGGATAACGCGACGCAGCTCTGGGGTATCGCACGCCAGGCAGCCCGCGCCGGCGAGGCGCGGAAACTCGTGAACGCAGTAGCGCTTCCTCGAGCTTCCGCAGAAGGAGTTCGAGCGGATGTGGCGCTTCACGCAGGAACGCATCGACGACCTTGTTCGCCAGAAGCGGATTGTGGCGACGGCCAGCGGGATCCCTACATCAAGCAATACCTCGATGAGAGCCCGTGAGCGCCGTCGCGTTCGCGCACGAGAGCTCCGCCGCCCGGTCCTTGAATGTCCATTCGTCCGCGCAATCGATGACTCGCAAGCGCGGGGCCATGGCAGCATTCCGCGAGGCGGTCGCGCGGCACGTCCCGCTCGGCGAGGTCGCCTGCGAGACTACGTCGGATGACAGAGGCCGCCGCGCCGTCTTGGAATCCGCTCGATCAGGCGAGCTTCTTCGCGATGGAGAAATTCGAAGCCGGTCAGTTCGCGATCACCGAACCGCTGCTGCACGACCTGCTGCAGAGCCTGATCGCTGCGCAAGTGTTGATCGTCAACACGGTCCACCGCGCCATGGAACAGCCCCAGACCGGAGACGCCACGACCCCGGTCTTCGGGCTCGCGTACCGGGTCGTCGATGACTTTCGGACCGCGCAACATCTCCTGCTTCTCGGATACATCGTGCAGGCGACGCTCGCCGCGCGCGACTCCTTGGAATCGGCCGCGCTCTGTCTACTCCTCGCAAAGCACCCTGAAGAAACGGAGAGGTACTACAAGGGCGAGCAGTTTGGTCCCGGCCAGGTGCGGAAGGTACTCACCGAGGCAGGCGACATAGACAAAGAGATGCTTGAGGGAACGGGGCGAACCTACGGCTTCTTGTCGAAGTTCACACACCCGAATATCGAGGGCCTTGCATACACGATCGACGAGGAAGACCAAGGCGGCGGCAACATCCTGCGTATGTTCCGCGCCGGTGGGACGAACGAAGTGAAGCGGCTGTTGATGTTTTCGACGATGTGCCTGGGCACGGCGATGACTGCAGCCGTCCTTGTTGCCGATGCGCTGGTGCCTTTCCTGCCGGAGGTTGACCATCAAGCTCTCCATTCGGCCCGGTCGATCGTCATGAAGCTCGCCGCGCCGGCTTTGGCCGAAGCGGTGAGCCGGCACGCTAACTCGTAGCCGCGACACCTTTGCTGTTCGCATTGCCGGATGGCGTAGCCGTGCTGCCGGCTGAATCGGTTGCCGCCTGAGCACGCCGCTCGCCTAGCCGTGCTGCGTCCTCACGAAGCCGCACGACCGCGGCGGCGGAGCGCCGCGAGGAGCTGACAAACAACTCGCGGGCGCCGCGTAGGATTGCTAAGTGGGCGTGACGATAGGCCTGTTGCGTGGCGTCGAGTTCGATGAGGAAGAACCCACGCGTGCTAGGTACGACGATGAGCGCGACCTTCATGTGTCCGTTTCAGACGGCAAGACGCCCCTGGTCCGTACCGGTGCCGTCCTCGCACGAACCGAGACGCTGACCAAGACGATCCGGGATGTACCGGACGAGGACTGACCTTCCCCTGCTCTGGTGCGGCGCACACGTGCGGACGCCCGGTCTCGCCCTCCCCGGTGTGTACGACGAGGCGCGCGACGTATGGATGGACGGCCGCCTGCCGGCGGTCCGACAGCCGGGCATCTGGGCGCGCTCGGAGACGGTGACGCGTGTCTGGCGCGAACAACCCGACGTGGACTGACCACGACCTCTGGACCTTCGCGCGTTCTCGTCGTGACCAATCGCGAAGACATGACTGCGGACTTAGTGGTCCTCAGGCTCCAAGAGCGTGGTGTCTCTTATCTGCGGTTCAATACTGGAGGAGATCTTCGACGCTCGTGTCGCCGACGTATTCCATCACCAGAAGCAGGGCCTCGCGATCGCTCCCAAGCAAGTGCGTCACCGGCGCTAGCGGCCGAACCTCGAGGGCCTCCAGCGCTGTCATCTCGGCCTCAAACCGCAGTTCCGCGTCCTCAACGGATCGAGTTCTGTGCCACGGACATCCGGTCAACCCTCTGAGCGTCTGGCGGCGCCCGGAGTAAGCGACCGGGGAGCGACGGCCTCGGCGCTGAAGCTACTGAGGGAGCCGATCGGGCCGATGCTCGCGTGATCCTCGATGGTGCTCCCCGATAAATCCACAGAGGTGATCTGGGCCGGTCGGGGTATCTGTGGGCCGCCTGCTGCGCGATCCTTGGCTTTTGGCTGGAGCGGCTGCTGGCTGTAAGCAAGAGAGGTATAGTGCTCGCCAGGTCATACTGGACCCAGATCGCGTGGCTGACTGCCTCGCGCGGCAGCAGCCGGGCGCTGCTTAGGGGAGTGTACGATGCCAGAGCATCCTGTTGAACTACCGGCCGAGAGCGAGTCTGGAGCCACCACCGCCAGCTGGGCCCGATTTCGTGGAGGGGTGGGTGGCCCAGCCGAACTTCCACCACCGGATTGGGCGCGCATCTCGCTCACGCAACTTGTGACCGAGCTCTTCCGGCTTCGCGATCGGGTTCACCTGCTGGAGAGCGATCTGATCGCCGTGCGAATGCGCACCGGGGCGACCTTGACTAGGGGTGTTATGGGTGGCCCCAACGAGCTTCCCGAGGGTGAAGGCGGGGGCAGCGGCGGCCGTGGAGGCCGATGGCCCGGCGAGATTCACGAGCTCCCCGAGCTGCCGGTCAGCCGTCTCGTTGCAGACCTAGGCAGTCTCGTGACTCGATTCACCCAGTTCGAGAACCAAGTAAACCAGCAGCTGGGTGCGATCACCCAGCGACTGGACGCGATGAAGAGGTAGTGCTCTGAGCGCGATGCGCGTTGGGAGCCGACGAGACGCCGGCTCCTTCCGTGCCGCGGCCCTAGGCTGCCGCCCTTCGAGAACTCCGAATGCCCTCCTCCTCTGATGCAAGTCAGCAGCTGCGGGATCTCCTAAAACGACAGGCGATCCTCTATTCGTCGCCGACCGCACCGATCACGCATCGCACCGGGGAAATTTCCGCGTGGGCTTTCTACAGCTGGAACATCACCCTGACCGAGAGCGGATTACGACTGGCCGCGTGGAACATTCTCGAAGCGCTCAAGACCTTCGGTTCGACGCAACTGGCCAGCTATGGCTACACCGGCCTTCCCCTGCTGTCGGCGTGCATCTTGGAAGGAGGAGGCCGGTACTCGGGCCTGAGCATTCGCGAGAAGCGGAAGACGCACTTGACCAATCGCCGGGTCGATGGCGTGATCGACCACAGTCAACCCGTTGTGATCATCGACGATTCGTTGAGTTCGGGAACATCACTCTACAAGGCGATAACGGCCCTCGAGGAAGAGGGGCTTGAAGTCGAAGGCTCGATCGCACTTGTCCACTTTCCTTATCGCGGGGCGAAGGAATGGGCCAACACGGCCGGCTATCGGACGCTCACGCTTTTTGATGTCTGGACCGATCTCGAGATGGCCGAGATCGCCGAGCCGTACCCGGGTGCGGATCGTACCCGCGTTCCCACTTCGTCGGAGTGCATGCCCGATGGCCTCAACCCCGCCGTGCTCGCTCGGCGTGTTGCGGAGGTTGTTCTGCGGACCCGGCAGATGCCGCGCTGGCCGGCGCGGCTGGACGACTCCTACGACGCCCGCGGCGGAACCTTCGTGAGTTTCCGTCAACGCTCCAACGACGACCGCGTGGCGCGTGACGGCTTTTGGCATTTCGATCCGGGCCAGAGCGACTCTGCACGCGACGTGGTGCTGGCCACTGCCCATACGCTCGAGACCGCGGACCCTCACGCGCTTACGCTCGCGTCGCTGGCTGACCTGAAGATCGCGGTGACGTTCTTTGGACCTCTGGAGGAGATTCCACCCAGCGAGTTGGACTTCAATCGGTATGGGATTGTCGTCCGGAGCAAGGTATGGCCGGACAAGTTAGGCGGAGCGCTGCCGAACACGCAGGTGTTCATCAGCGATATCGAGCAATATCGACATGCCCGTCGCACGAATGCGCGAGTGGCCGATACCGAGCCGCATACCCTCTACCGGCACCGCGTCGCGAAAGTTGTCGAGCCGGGGGAGACCTGGCTGCCCTATGGCTGCGAGGAGACCTCGTTCTCGTGGTGGCCCGACGAGAGGGTCGGACGGCTTCTGACGAGCCGGGCCCGTGACGCGATCCTTTCATTGTGTGGTCGTCCTCCGAACAGCGCCGCGCTTACGAATTCACTCGTTCCGACACCCGTCGAAGGGGTGGCGGTCACGCTCTATACGGATGGGCTCTGCGGATACGGACTCTCGTACGAGTCGGATCTCGATCGGGCAATTGGCGCGGCCGCATCAGCCGCCTGGCGCGACCCCCGAAACGAAGCGAACAGATCGAGGATCCCGGACGACATGGCGCTGACGGTGTCCGTGCTTCATGACGGAGAGCCAATCTCTGGACCCGGTCGCCTGCTCGTCGAGCGCAAACTCCGGCGCGGCCTCGACGCGGTGACCTTGTTGCAGGAGGGAAGGCAGTTCACGGTCCTTCCGTCAGCCTTGGTCTACAACGACTGGTCTCGCGGCGAGTTTCTCGACGCCCTCGAGGCGATGGCGGGAGGTCGACGCTCCCATCACGCGTGGCGAACCCACCAGGTCGTTGCGTGGGTTTCGGAGCGCGGGCGGGTGCTCCCGCTTCGGTTCGGCTTTCCGGCACGCGAGTCAAGGCCTTCGGCCGCAGAGGACTCCGCTGCGGCGATCGACCTTCTCGCAAGCTACATTGCTCGCTCGATCGGTCCCGATGGCATACCCGCCTACCAGCTAGCGCCGAGGCACAGGGATTACGTTCGGGTCGGTACAGCGGCGCGTGTGCTGCACGGTCTCTATGCCCTTCGGATCGCGGGTGACCTGCGCGGACGCTCGGATTGGATGGACGCGGCGGCTTCTGGCGTTTTCCGCTGCCTCCAGAGCGTGCGTCATGGCGCGGTTGAGTTGCCGAATCACGTGGGCGGAGCACTTGCCGACGTTCTCCTGCTTGCCGCCGCGTCAGTCTGCGGCGGCAGTGAAACAGCGATGTGCGCCGACGTAGCGGAGCGCGTGGCGGGTTTCGTACATCGTTCAGGCTGGATCGGCGAGGGACAGAAACGCCTCGACAATCCTCAGGACCAGGACTATCTCCCTGGCGCGACGGTGTGGGCACTGGCGAGCTATTGCCGCGCGACGGGAAAACGCCTCCCGACCTTCTTGGCGGCCCGTCGCTTCTATGGAAATCGGATGCGAGAGCACCGTACGTGGGGTTGCTCCTGGCTCGCGCAAGGGTGGGCCGCAGTCCACGACCTAACCCATGAACGCGCCGATGCGGAAATCGCCTTTATCGTCGGTGACTGGGTAGCGGGGCAGCAACTGACGAAGAGCGGAGCGTTCCTCGACGAACTCAGCCCCGACGAGCCGAGCTTCAACACCGGATTCGTCGCCGAGGGCATCGCCGGGGCTTGGCGCGCCGCCCTGGCGCGCAGCGAGATGGAGCGCTCGAGCCGTTACGAGGCGTCCTGGCGGAAAGCGGTCGGCTTTGTGAGGACTCTGACCCTAGAAGAGACCGACGTTTTCCCGTTCCGAGCGCCGCAACGTGCCGTAGGAGGCGTGCGATGCTCGCTGTCTCGCGCCAGCATTCGCATCGATCAGGTCAGTCACTCGCTGCACGCACTGGTCGAAGGTCATCGCAATCTTCTTGGCGCTCTTGCGCTCGAGCTCTGAGAGGCCAGGTGTCTTAGAGAAATGTGCCGTTGAGTGTGTTGAAGCTCAGCGACCGACTCGAAAACGCCGGCGTTCACGTCATCGCGGCGGAATTGGCCGAGAGTGGGCGGCGTACCGATAGCGGCACATCTCGGTCGATCAGTAGCTTCACGTCTCGGGACGCGAGTGACCTGCGCTGGTATCTCAAGAGGTTCCCGGGCGCGCCATTCGACCCCGCGCCGCAGGTGGCTCGACGCATCGAAGCGCGCATCGACCCGAGGTCCGGCCTCGGAACGCGCCGCTTCGAAATTCGAACCAGCGACACTTCGCGATTCCGCAGATCAAGCCGCTCGCCGGGACTCAGGTCTAGATGTGCGAATCCGATTCCGGAGCCAGTCGCCGGTTGGGTCGGGCAGTTACGATCAGGATGCCAAAGGACTACCGATGAGCGAACCGGTTCGTCACACTCCTGTCCGCGATCGGCTGGTCGTCAAGGTCAAGCCGGGCGCGGTGGCGCAGTTGGAATCAGTTGGTCAAGCCGAGCCGGTTGGTCAGGATGGACTGGTAGTCGTGAGCCTGCCCCAGACCAGAGGCGACCCCAAGCAGGCGTGGCAGCGGCTAATCCAGTCGGATGCGGTGGAATGGGCGGCACCCGTGCTCGAGGACGAGAGTGCCGAAGAGCACGTGCCGACGGGCGAGGTCACGGTACGTTTCGCTCACCGCCCATCGCAGAAGGACCTCGAGCAATTCGCGTCGGCGAATGGGCTGACGCTTCGCGACCGCAACGAGTTTGTGGAAGAGCAGGCTGCGTTCCAGGTTGCCCAGCCACGCGAGACCTACCTGCCCGATCTGATCAGCAAGCTGAGTCAGCGGCGCGGCGTCACGCGCGCTTGGGCCAACACGCTCTCTCGCTATCGGAAGGCCTAAGCGGCCCGGGGTCGTAATCGTCATCCCGGGTCCGGGGAGGGGAAGTCGTGCACATCTATGACCTTCGCAATCAGCCGGTCCGGCTCGTTCAAGTCGAGGTGCCCGGACTAACGACAGAAGCTGCAACGCGGACCGGCGCCCTGTTGCTGGCAGACTCACCGGTGGCGACGGCCAGCCGCGCAGTGTTTGAACTCGGGCGTTTCACGAAAGGGGCTGTCCCCACATTGGCTCAGCGGCGCGCCCGATTCGTCCGCGGCGCGAGGATCACCGCGGCGGCCAAACCAGCGGCCTTCATTGATTCGGAGAGTCAGTTGTTGCGCACCGTCTACAAGGAAATCGTCGTCCGCTTCAACCCCGCGGTTTCGGAACGCCGGCGGAGTGCGTTGCTGCGCAAGCACGGCTTCCGCGTGGTCCGTACCAACCCCTTTGTGACCGACCAGGTCGTCATCGACGATCCAAAAGGCAAGCGCCAAGGTGCGGATCTGCTCAATATCGCGAACTCGATTCACGAGAATGACGAGGAAGTACGGTTCGCCACCCCCAATTTCGTTTCTCAGTACCGTCGCCATACGCTGCCGACCATCCCGAGCGCCCAGTGGCATCTCCGCAACACCGGAGCCTTGGCTGGTCAAAAAAGTGGTGAGGACGTCGGGGCCCGCGAGGCCTGGAAAACGACCCAAGGCCGAGCGAGCGTTGTCATTGCCGTCCTCGATGACGGGGTCGATATCGATCATCCGGCGCTGAAACAACGCCTGTGGCGGAACCCCAAGGGTAAGCGCGAGTACGGCCGCGATTTCACACTCAAGAATGACCACCCCGATCACTACAACCCACGTCCCAAGGTCTATCAGTCGCCATACGACAACTTCGAACTCAACGACATCCATGGCACGGCGTGCGCCGGCGTGGCAGTCGCGAGTGATGTCCGCTGCTACGGGGTCGCGCCCAAATGCAGGTTGCACGCGATCAAGATCTTCCAGGCCAATCTGATGGCTCAGGACGAACGCGTAGCTGACGCGATCCGCTATGCCGGCACTGTGGCCTCGGTCATCTCGCTTTCCTGGTCTGGGGGACGCTCGCCCGATGTTCAGGCGGCGATCGAAGATGTCGGCCGGAACCGAGGCGGACGGGGCGTGGTGGTCTTGGCCGCGACCGGAAATTCCCACAAGCCGGTGGAGTGGCCTGCGGCGGACCCCAACGTGATGGGAGTGGGGGCCTCGACGGACCGGGGCGGGCTCGCCGGCTACTCAAACACCGGCGACCAAGTCTCGGTTGTCGCGCCCTCCGGCGGAGGAGTCGCGGAGATCTTCACCACCGATGTCTCAACCTCCGGCCGTGGCTTCAACCTCGGCGACGCCGCCAAAGGCGCCGCCGACGGTCTGTACACCAATGACTTCAGCGGAACCTCGTCGGCCACGCCGCTCGCGGCCGGGGTTGCCGGGCTCGTGTTATCGGCCAACCACCGATTGAGCCGCACCGAGGTCCGGGGGATTCTTGAGTCGACCGCTGACAAGATCGGGCCGAAGAGCAGCTACAACGCCCAGGGCCACAGCAAGAGGTTCGGATTCGGACGAGTAAACGCGGCCGCCGCGGTCGCTTCGGCAGGAGGGTCCAGCTAGGACCGCAGCAAGCAGGACGTTTAACTGGAGGCGCGCGTCGAGCAACAGAAGGCGTTCTTCTGGGCACTGACGACACTCGCAGGGTCGTGCCGATGGCGCAGTGACTCAACTACATCCGCACCAACGCTGAGACGCTCCGCTAACGTGTAATCCCTGAGATGGAGTTCATTCCTCAACCGTGATGTCTCACAGAGGCGCGAGTTTCGCGCCAGCTCCTTCGATGCGGCGAATTGCCGCTTGCGTCCGCACTGGCTCGATCTCCGAGGGTTAAGCGGCAGGCGGTCGCAGGCGGCCGCGAACAGCACCACGGACGTGCGCGAACATTCAGTCCAGACTGCGTAGGTAACAACTATCGACGAAGCAGAGAGAGAGCGGTCAGAAGCAGCGAGATCACCAACCCGGAGATGAGCGCCCGCGCCGCCGAGGCGATCGTCGGATCGACCACTCCGAGTTGCTGAAGCACGATCAGGATTCCGACCGAGAAGATTAGGCCGCTCACCATCCCGCGCAGCAGGAGCGGGAAGGCCGCAGGTCGGGCGGCTTGCGCTGGAAGGGCTCTCGTCGCCCGGGCGGCGCGCGGTTCGCTGCCATCTGCTGGCCCGGGGGCTGCGCCGGTTTCGGCTCCGCCGAGGTCGTCTGCGGAGAGGTTGAGCGCCCTCGCCAGCACGCTTTCGGGCGTCGGCTGATTGCCCGGTCCATCGGTGTGGACGACCTCGACGGTCAGACCGGCGTCAAGCAAGGTGTGAAACTGCTTCGATTCGAGCTCGCCTTCAGCGAGCCCGGCGAAATATCGCGCATCCTTGCCGAGGGCGGCACGGGCCAGAGCTTCCTCTTGTTGACTGTCGAAGTACACGACCGCTCGTCTAGTGGGCATAGGCCTGCTCCAGGGTTCTTATCAAGGCCGGGTCGAGATTCTTCTGAGCGTGCAACTGTTTCCAGTAGCCGGGCTCGTCGACGGGAAAAGGATCCAGGTCAACGTGGTCGGCGATCTGGCTCCAGTCGGCCATGAGCACCGCCGGCGCATCTGGGTCGCCCGGGTCAGCGCTGTACTCGTTGTCGAGTTCGACCGTGAACGGCTCGTTCTCGATCCCGATTGCTGACAGGCGCGCGCGACCTTCCTCGGCCCGCTCGCGGAATCTCGGCAGGTCCTCCATCGCCTCGCTCAGACGCGACTGCGCTTCGGCTAGTGGCAAGCCGCCCAGGGAGGCGCTGGGCTCGTCAAAGGCGAAGTAGCGTGCCGACCCGTCGACGGTCGCACTCTCAAGACCGCTGTGGCGCGAATGGAGCTTGTTCATCAGTGCCGGAGCGCCGTAGCGGGCCTCGCCGCCGACGACAACGAGGGCGATCTGGCGCTCGCGCGCGCGCACCAGCTCGGAGAACGGCTCCCCGCCCGGAGCGACCACGATCAGATCGGCAAGGAAACCCGGCTGGATCGAGCCGAGGTGCCCGGCCCAACCGAGGATCTGCGCCGGCGCAGAGGTGAGGGCGTGAACGAGGTCACGGTCGGAGAGCGTCGCCCCCTGACGGTGGGCTTCCCAGCTGGCCACCTTCAGCTCATGGAGGAGATTCTTGCTGCCGGTGGGCGACCAGTCCGAGCCGAGGGCGAAGACAGCCTTACTCGCTGCGAGCTCGCTTAAGTGCAGGGTCCGGCCATACAGCAGGAGGTTGCTGAAGGGGGACCAGATGACCTTCGCCTTTTGGTTCCCATAGGCGACCAGATCGGCGGCGGCCAGACCGAGGCAGTGAATACCGACGAGCGATGCGCGGACGAGATGGTTCTCGGTCAGATCGAGATAGGTCTCGCGTGCATGCGTGTCCGTTCCCTCCGCGAGGTGATAGAAGTACGCCTGAAGGGCATCGAGCCGTCCGCGAAACTCCAGCACGTTCGCCGGGTTCGGATAGAGATTGGGGACCCGGGTGCCGGCATTGGGCAGCTGCGGATC
>Ga0207684_10000367_pt1 | contig 60978 bp, 54 predicted proteins | sample KBSK5501metaG_FD_184342 | JGI IMG/M metagenome (GOLD analysis project Ga0207684, IMG submission 184342) | Corn, switchgrass and miscanthus rhizosphere microbial communities from Kellogg Biological Station, Michigan, USA - KBS K5-50-1 metaG... | ecosystem: Host-associated > Plants > Roots >...
AACCCTTGCAGGGTTCAAAAAAATCTTTGACATTGTAATCCCAGGGTTGTCGCTGCGCTCCAGCCCTGGGCTGAAATTAGCGAACGCCTTCGGCGTTAGTTATTCTTAATTCAAACTGCATCACTACGTCCTGCTTGGGTCGAGTCAGTACCGCAACGCGGTAGCGTCGGGTCGCTGTCGCACAATTGTATGCGAATGATTTGATGCGGAACACTGACCCGACGCTACCGCGTTGCGGTACTGACCCGACCCAACGACAAACCTTGCCGTTGAAACAGTCGCTGCTTGCGGTCGACTCCGGCGCACGGCTACACTCGCCGCGTTCCAATAAAGAGATTCAAAGTTGTCCGAGGCTGTCGCATGAAGATTCATGAGTACCAGGGAAAAGAACTGTTAAGAAGATACGGTGTGCCTGTGCCGCGCGGGATCGTGGCTCGCTCGCCTGAAGAGGCGTATCACGCAGCCAAAGAACTCGGTGGCGAAGTAGTCGTGGTGAAGGCACAGATTCATGCAGGCGGTCGCGGCAAAGGTGGCGGCGTCAAACTCGCGCGGAGTGCTGAAGAAGCACGAGAGATCGCGCGACACATGCTCGGTATGAAACTCGTCACGCATCAAACCGGTCCTGAAGGTCGCGAAGTGCGGGTATTGCTGATCGAGGAAGGCTTGCCGATCGATAAAGAGTTCTATCTCGGCATCGTGCTTGACCGATCCACAGGCCGCCAGGTGTTTATGGCTTCTTCCGCAGGCGGCATAGACATCGAAGAAGTTGCCGCTACGACTCCCGAAAAGATTTTGAGAGAGACAATCGATCCCTCGGTCGGTTTTCAGTCGTTCCAGGCACGAAAGCTCGCGTTTGGTTTGGGTCTGCCGCCGAGCCTCGTCGGCCAGGCAGTGAAGTTCATGCAGTCGCTCTACTTCGCTTACGAACAGATGGACGCATCACTCATCGAGATCAATCCATTTCTTCTAACTAAAGACAGTCGACTCATCGCGCTCGACGCGAAGATCAACTTCGACGACAACGCGCTCTTTCGTCACAAGGAGTTTCTCGACCTGCGCGATCTACACGAAGAAGAGCCGCTCGAGATCGAAGCATCGAAATTTGATCTGAACTACATCAAGCTCGACGGCAACATCGCATGCATGGTCAACGGCGCCGGTCTCGCGATGGCGACGATGGACATCATCAAACTCGCCGGTGGTGAGCCGGCCAACTTTCTCGACGTCGGCGGCGGTGCGTCGCAGGAAAGAGTTGAAGCGGCGTTTCGCATTCTTCTGGCTGATGAAAACGTGAAGGCAGTTTTGATCAACATCTTCGGCGGAATCGTGCGCTGCGACATGGTGGCGCGCGGTGTCGTTGAAGCAGCGAGAAATCTCGGCGTGAAGGTGCCCGTGGTCGTGCGTCTCGAAGGAACAAACGTCGAAGAGGGACAGCGCGTGATTCGAGACTCAGGTTTGAATTTCACAGTAGCTGACGGAATGAAAGACGCAGCGGAGAAGGTGGTTTCGCTCGCTGCTTGAGCCGCGGATTTACGCGAATGAACGCGGATAGGAAATTGACGTGGATTGCGCGCATTTGTCGCTATGGTCTTGCTGCGTTGTTTCTGTTCACCGCAGTGGCGAAGCTCGCGATTGTCAACGCGTTCGCGAAGAACGTTGGTGAGTTGCTGGCGTCATCAGGATTTAATTACCAACGTTGGTCATGGCCCGCCGCGATCGTTGTGATCGTGGCCGAAATTGTTACCGCGCTTTTGTTGATTTTGCCTCGAACCGTTCGACTCGGCGCTTTATGCGCGGCTGTACTCCTGATCGGCTTTGCGGCTTACGCGCTCTACTACGTTTACGCGCTGCACGGCGAACCACTCGAGTGTGGGTGCTTTGGCGGCATCATCGCGAGCCAGCTCGGCGTAAAGACCGCTTTGAGAAACCTGGCCCTGCTCGTTCCTGCGCTCGTTGTTTGGTTTGGATATCGAAGGAGTCTCATCATTGGCGAACATTGAATTTTGGGGTGGTGTCGGTACCGTCACCGGATCGAAATACCTGGTCAACACGAACAGAGGGCGAATACTCGTCGATTGCGGACTCTTTCAGGGTCTCAAAGAATTACGCGAACGAAACTGGCAGGAACCACCATTCGATCCGCGTTCACTGAACGCTGTTCTCATCACTCACGCGCACATCGATCATACTGGTTATCTGCCGCGCCTGGTCCGACAGGGTTTTCATGGTCCAGTTTACTGTTCGCGCGGCACCGCGGATCTGTTGAAGATACTCTTGCCCGACGCCGGACGTTTGCAGGAAGAAGACGCCGATTACCGCAATCGTCACAATCTCACCAAGCATACGCCGGCACTGCCGCTGTACACCGAGAAGGATGCTTATGCGTCGTTGGAACTACTGAAGCCGTTGTCCAACACGGGCGAGTCGATTGAAGTGGCGCCCGGAATGCGCGCTGGCTTCAGGATCGCAGGCCACATTCTAGGATCGAGCCTCGTGTTGTTGGAGGTGGACCATGCCACCGCGGATGGTCGCGGGCTGCGCATTCTGTTTTCAGGTGACCTGGGCCATTACGATCAACCAATCATCCGCGATCCAACGCCGCCGCCGAGTTGTGATTACCTGCTCGTGGAATCGACTTACGGCGATCGTCTGCACGATCCAGAGAATCCCGAAGTCGCGCTGGCACGAATCATCAACGATGCCGCGCAACGCAACGCGCCTGTGCTTATTCCGGCATTTGCCGTTGGCCGAACGCAGGAGATCGTCTACTTGATTCGTCAAATGGAAGACGAGAACAAGATTCCGATTCTACCGGTCGCAGTCGATTCACCGATGGCTGCCGCGACTACCTCTGTGTACGCGAATCGCAAAGAAGAGCAGGACGAGGAGTACGCAAGCATACTGACACAACAGCGACACCCACTGCGCACTCACTCGATGAGCACCACATCGTCGAAACAGGAATCGAAACGGCTTAACGATGCGAGCGGCGCGCGCGTGATCATCAGTGCATCGGGAATGATGACAGGCGGGCGCGTCTTACATCATGCGTTGCGACTTGTTCCCGATCCGGAAGCGACAATCGTTTTCGTCGGTTATCAAGCCGCGGGCACAACCGGGCGTCGCATCCTTGATGGCGAGCCGGAAGTTAAGATTATGGGCCAGCGAGTTCCGGTCCGTTGTCGTATAGCAAAGATCGGCGGCTTCTCGGCGCACGCTGATTGGAAAGAAGTGTTGCGCTGGCTTGAAGGCATGCCGGCCGGTGTGCCGCGTCAAACATTTCTCACGCACGGCGAACCCGAAGCCGCAAACGCAATGGCCGGGCACATCAAAGACAAGTTCGGTTGGAACGTCCACGTTCCGCAGTATGGCGAGCGATTCGAGTTGGTGTAAGTAGACGCAAAATGACGTAAACTAGTCATGCTGTGGAATCGTCAAACATAAGTCAATTGCAAGCATGGGTCAGAAATTGGAAGACATTGGGACCCGAACTTGAGCGTCTGAGAATTGAAAGTATTCGAACTGCAAACACTGCTCGTGCCATCAGGTTGTTCGATTTGGCATTCAAGGCTGCTATCCGAAATACGCCTCCTCGCACTACGTCTGGACTGATCGAATTTCAGAGATTGTTGATCAAGCTGCCGCGAAATGATTGATCTCATCACGGAAGCCCATCGCTTTCAGATTTTTTGCGAGAGCATGAATTGGGAATTCTGTTTTATTGGCGGATTGGCTGTTCAGCATTGGGGCGAGCCCCGTCTTACTCGCGACGTGGATGTTAGTATTCTGACAGGTTTTGGAGATGAGACACAGTTTACTTCGGCCATTCTGAAAACCTACAAAGCACGAATTCCAGACGCAAAAAACTTTGCGCAGCAACATCGAGTCCTACTGGTGAGCACGCGTTCTGGAATCGATTTTGATATCTCGCTAGCGGCGCTTTCCTTTGAAGAACAGATGATTCGGCGCAGTAAGGTAGCCGAGTATTTGCCAGGCATTGAGCTGCGTATCTGCTCCGCTGAAGATCTGATCGTACTCAAGAGTTTTGCTGACCGGCCGCAGGACTGGCAGGATGTTCGATCTATTGTGATCAGACAGGCACCAACCAGTCTCGATTGGGAATACATTCTCTCAAATCTGGAACCCTTAGTTGAACTAAAAGAACAACCCGAGATCCTTCACAAGCTGCGCGGTCTCCGTGATTCTAGTTTCCTTAGCTAAGTAAACCAAACGAGAACTCACACAGGTATTAAGTTTCATTCACTGGAAGAATGTCCTAACCTGAGATTTGGGAGATTGCCTTTGGCGGGGAGCAAACCCATTGCTATACTCCCGCCTTTCAAATTAGGTCATTGATCTCGAGGAGCATTCTCATTGAGCGTTCTGGTTGATAAATCTACGCGCCTGATCGTGCAGGGCATTACCGGGAAAGAGGGAACCTTCCATACCAAGCAGATGGTTGAGTATGGAACGAATGTGGTCGGCGGCGTCACGCCTGGCAAGGGTGGAACGACGCACGAGGGAATTCCGGTTTTCAATACCGTCGCCGATGCGGTTAAAGAGGCAGGTGCGAATGCAACGGTGATCTACGTTCCGCCGTCCTTCGCTGCTGATGCTGTAATGGAAGCCGCAGACGCCGGCATCGCGGTGATCGTCTGTATTACCGAAGGCATTCCCACGCTCGACATGGTGAAAGTCAAAGAGTATCTGAGCGACAAGCCGACGCGACTGATTGGTCCAAACTGTCCCGGCATCATCTCGCCAGGTAAATGCAAGATCGGCATCATGCCCGGGCACATTCATCGTGAAGGAAACGTCGGCGTTGTTTCGCGTTCTGGAACGTTGACCTATGAAGCTGTCGGTCAACTGACTGCACTCGGGCTGGGCCAATCGTCAGCAATCGGCATCGGAGGCGATCCGATCGTTGGCACTACTCACGTCGATGCGCTGCGACTTTTCGAAGCAGACGACGAGACTACCGGGATCGTGATGATTGGTGAGATTGGCGGCACTGCCGAAGAAGATGCTGCCGCGTTTGCGAAAGAGAACGTGACGAAGCCGATCGTTGCATTCATCGCCGGTCAAACCGCGCCGCCGGGAAGACGTATGGGCCACGCGGGTGCGATCATCGCCGGCGGCAAGGGAACTGCTGCCGAGAAGATGAAGGCACTTGACGAGGCTGGTATTCGCGTTGTGAAGTCACCGGCTGAGATCGGGAAGGCCATGAAGGAAGCACTTTAAGCTTCGGCTTCGCCACAAAGAGGCACAAAAAATACAAAGAGGCACAAAGATACAAAGAGGAAAATGACCAATCTAACATTCGGTATCATCAAACCCGACGCGGTGCGCGCCGGTCATACAGGATCGATTATTCAAAGCATTCTCGATAGTGGTTTCAAGATTCGTGGATTGAAGCTGATCCACATGACGCGACGGCAGGCAGAAGGTTTCTACGCCGTTCATCGTGAGCGGCCTTTCTTTGCGGGGCTGACTGAGTTCATGTCGAGTGGGCCATGCGTCGTGATGGCGCTGGAGAAGGAAGGCGCGGTCAAAGCGTGGCGCGACTTGATGGGCGCCACTGATCCCGGCAAAGCGGACGAAGGCACGTTGAGAAAGAAGTTCGGCGGCTCGGTCGGTGAAAACGCAGTCCACGGTTCAGACTCAGACGAAAACGCAGGGATCGAAGTCTCTTACTTCTTTAGCCGGCTCGAACTGGTTTAAGACGGGATGAAGTATTGTCCACAGTGCAAGCGGCAATTCACTGAAACCTGGCTGGCCTTTTGTTCAGACGACGGTACTCCGCTGATCGAGGATCTGACACCACCTTCGGATCCCAACTGGGATCCAAAGATTCGGCAAACAAAAGTAGACGCAGCATCGGAACAGGAAACTCAGTGGTTGCCACGCCAGCCGCCGGCTCCGGGCGGTTGGATCGCTCCTGACGAACGACCGCCGATGAGTCCCGGCCCATGGCAACCTCCGCCTCCGCCTCAGGTCTATCCGCGAAGTCGCACCCAACAAAGCCAGGGATTAGCGATCGCGTCGATGATTGTCGGCATTGTCGGAATCGTCACGGGAGGTTGTTTTGGCCCGATTCCGGGCATCGTCGCGCTTGCTTTGGGATTGACTGCGCTCTCGCAGATCAAGAAATCACCTGATAAATATAGTGGAAAGCCGTTCGCAACCGCTGGAGTAATTATTGGAGCACTGAGTGTCGCTTTTTATCTCATTCTTCTGATCTGGTTCATACTGTCACTGGTCTTTGGGTAATTTCCTCCGCAGTGGTTTAGAATTCATCCTAGATGAAGCGCTGTTCTACCTGCAACAGGACTTATACTGATCCTACCCTGAGCTTTTGCATTGAAGACGGCACGCCGCTAACGCCAATCAATTCCGCCGACGAGACGACGGTTGTTTCGCCGCGCGATTCAGCGCCTTATCAGCCACCCGGTTCTTACGTGCCACCCGGCGGAGAAGGCCGTAGGCGTCGTCGGGTGTGGCCGTGGGTTCTCGGTATTGGCGGCGCGTTTATTCTCGGCATCCTGGCGATATCGATAGCAGCGGCGATCCTGGTGCCGAGGATCATGCGCTCACGACAGCAAGCGGAGCGAGTTGCCAGCGAGTCGAGAAATTCCAACGCGAACGAGTCTGTGAACGCGAACGCCAATGCGAACATTGGCGAACCGGCGAATGCAAACGTCATTGCACCGGCCAACGCGAACGTCAATGCAAACGCCAATGCAAACGAGAAAGCTGAAGTCCCGCCGCCAACCGATCACGATCTGGTGTTGGGCCAGTTGAAAGATCTCGAACAGGAGTGGACTGCTGCGAATCTCAATGCAGACAAAAAAGCGCTGGATCGAATTCTGGCCGATGATTATGTCGGTCCATCTAATGAAGGTGGACTACAAGGCAAAGCCGATTACATTCGGACGATTCAGCGCGATACGAATGTCGAGAGGTGGGAGTTTAACGATTTGAAAGTGATGCTATCGGGAGATCGAGCCACGCTGACGGGAAACATCACTTACGAGTCGCAAGGTCGCCAACTGGTCTTTGATTTTAAAGATAAGTTTGTCTGGCGCGACGGCCGGTGGCAGGCCACCGGATCCGAGGTCAAGCCGAGGGAGTAGGTACTTCGTCCTTTGTACTTTGTGCTTTGTATTAAGGACAAGAACCAAAGAACCAAGCACAAAGTACAAAGAACAAAACAAATGTCTATCATCACTGACGTAATTGAATCGACAAAAGCAATCATCCAGGGAATGGGGGTGACGCTGTCTTACATTCCCAAACGCAAATGGACCGTGCAATATCCCGACGAACCCGTAACCGTGCAGCCGCGTTACCGTGGGCAGCACCTGTTGCACGTCGACGAGCTTGGACGAGAGAAGTGTGTCGCGTGCTATCTCTGCGCGGCGGCTTGTCCGTCTGAATGCATCTACATCGTTGCCGCCGACGACCCGCGACCAGCGGAAGAGCGCATCGGCGTCGATGAACGTTATGCAGCGGTTTACAACATTGACTACGGTCGTTGCATCTTCTGCGGTTTCTGCGTGGAGGCGTGTCCGAAGGATGCTATCACTCACGGCTACAACTTCGAATTGTCTGTTTACAGTCGCGCGGATCTGCTCAAGACCAAAGATGATCTGCTGATCACCAAACAGCTTCAGTCAAAAAACTACCGCGTTGCGCTGTCGCACGAAGATGTCGACTCGGAGTACAAGGAAGTCTGACCGGTCTGTGTGAATTTTTCACATGCCCCTGCGCGAGTATCACAAACGATGGGAGTTTGATCTCAAATCGAGTCCCGAAAAACTTTGGCCCTTCATCGCCGACACTAACAGATTCAACCGCGACACCGGCGTGCCGAGTATCGAAGTGGATCCGGCACAGAAGCGACGGCGCAACGCGCGCCGCAAAGTGCGACTGTCAATGTACGGCTTGCCCGTCGAGTGGGAAGAGCAACCGTTCGAATGGGTCAAGCCGTTTCGTTTCGGCATCGAACGCGTTTACAGCAAAGGTCCGCTGTCGCGTTTGAGAGTGCTTGCGGAGCTTACGCCAAAACCCGAAGGCGGCACGCATCTGATTTACCAGGTGTGGTCCACCCCGCGAAACATTCCCGGCGCCGTGGCGATTCCGATGCAACTGAATCTCATCGTGGCGCGCCGGTTTCGTGACTCGATTCAGAAGTACGACGAGCTTGCTTTTAAAGGCGAGGCGGCCGGAACACCCGAACCTCATACCTCTCAATCGTCGTTTGACTTGCAACGTCTTGCCGCGCTCAAGTCAAAGCTGTTAGCTGACATTGAAAGCACCGAGGCTGCGGCGCAGAAGACTGCGATCGCCGGGCGACTGCTCGACTTCCTCGAACACGGCGACGACCTCGCCGTCACGCGCATTCGCGCGTACAAACTCGCTGATGATTGGAATGAGCCGCGACGGCTCGTGCTCGAGGTTTGTCTGCGTGCGACCAGAGCCGGCTTGCTCGACTTTCAGTGGGACCTGCTCTGCCCGCTGTGCCGCGGCGCACAACAGAGCGGAGTCTCGCTGAAAGACATCGATGCTAACGTTCACTGCGACACGTGCCAGATCGATTTCACTATCAATTTCGATCGTTATGTCGAGTTGACGTTTCGTCCGAATCCCGCGGTACGACGCGTAGCGATAACTTCTTATTGCATTGGTAGTCCGCATTGGACACCGCATGTTGTGGCGCAACAACTTTTGCCTGCGGGCGACAAGCGTGAGCTGACGTTGCCGCTCGAACCCGGCAACTATCGTTTGCGCGCACTCGAATTGTCAGGCTCGCAGGATGTGACGGTTTCGCCAGAGGGTGAGAGCTCGGCGCAGGTCACGCTTTCGAACAATGGTTGGAGTCGAGAAGCACTGCATGTTAACGAAAGATTCTCGCTGGCGTTAACGAATGAAACTGACGCTGAGCAACTGTTGATTCTCGAGCGACTGGAATGGAGCGATCAGGCCACAACCGCGGCTGAAGTGACTGCCTTGCAGACGTTCCGTGACCTGTTTGCGAGCGAAGCGCTGCGTCCGGGCGAACAGATCTCGGTAGGAACGTTGACAGTGCTCTTTACCGATCTGCGTCATTCGACTCAGCTTTATCGAGAGATCGGAGATGCGACCGCCTTTGGTCGAGTGATGAGTCATTTCGACGTCGTGAGAAAAGCGATCGTCGAACACGATGGCGCCATCGTGAAGACGATTGGTGATGCAGTGATGGCTGTCTTCCGGTCCGCTGTCGATGGTTTGCTCGCGATGCTGGAAGTGCAGCGAGTGCTCGCCGAGCCCGCGGACGGCAGTATCCCGTTGCAGCTCAAAGCGGGATTGAATACTGGACCATGTATCGCAGTAACACTGAACGACCGTCTCGACTATTTTGGGTCGACCGTGAATATGGCGGCACGGCTGGAAGGCTTGTCGTCAGGTTCTGACGTGATAATCTCACGCACAGTTTACGAAGATGCGAGAGTGAGTGAGTTGATTGAGTCGGGAGAGTTGACCGCCGAAGAGTTTGACATGTCGCTGAAAGGTTTCGAGAACGAACGGTTCGAGCTGTGGAGAGTGAGACCACAAAAAAGCACAAAAGATTAGGCCACGAAGAAGCACAAAAGCATAAAGAATGCCCGCCTTGCTAGTAGCTCAGGAAGTTTCCAAAATTTATCAGATGGGTAGTAACAGCGTTACTGCGCTCGATAACGTGTCGCTCGAGATAGGCGAGGGTGAGTTTGTCGCGATTCAAGGTACGTCAGGCTCAGGCAAGTCGACGCTGCTGAACATGCTCGGCGGACTCGACCATCCGACGAAAGGCGAAGTCTTCTTTGCTTCGAAACCGCTGGGTCCGTTTAGCAAGAAAGAGATGGCGCGTTATCGACGTTTCTCCGTCGGCATGATCTTTCAAAATTTCAATCTCATTCCGACGATGACTGCGCGTGAGAACGTTTCGCTTGCGCTTGCGTTCGGAGGTTTGCGCGGACAGCAGCGACGCGCGCGCTCGAGTGAGTTGCTGGCGCGCGTTGGTCTTGGCGATCGCTTGGCGCATAAGCCATCGGAGCTTTCAGGCGGTGAACAACAGCGCGTGGCAATCGCGCGGGCGTTGGCCAACAATCCGAAAGTATTGTTGGCGGACGAACCGACGGGAAATCTCGACTCGATTCGCGCACACGAGCTGCTTGCATTGATGCGCGAGATGGTCAACCAGGATTCACTGACGATCTTGATGGTCACGCACGATCACGAGCTGGCGCACAGCTTTGCGGATCGGATCGTGTTTATGAAGGATGGAAGAATTGTGCTTTGAGCTTTGTACTTGGTTCTTGGCTGTAAGACCGGAGAACCAAGCACAAAGTACTAAGCACAAAGTTCAATGCTTCGGAGGACGCCATGTCACAGCCCGCTAGTCAAATGACGCTCGAGGCGCTTCGCTCGGTGCCGCTCTTCGCTTCGCTCGACGACGAATCGGCCACAGATTTGCGCAACCTGCTTTCCGATAGAGTCGTGCCGCATAACACGCGCCTGTTCAGGCGGGGTGACAAAGGCGACGCCTTGTATCTGATCGAGAGTGGACGCGTGCGGATCAGTATTCGCGACGACGACAAGCAGGAAGTCACGCTGGCGGAGTTGGCCCAGGGCGACTTTTTCGGCGAGATGGCGATCATCGACGGCCGCCAGAGATCCGCGGACGCTCAAGTGATCGAAGACGCGCGTCTCGCGATTCTTTCGCGCGACGCGTTTCTTTCGTTTGTGCGTACGAATCCAGACGTCGCGCTCGAGATGCTCAGCGCGCTCACCGACAGGTTGCGTCGCACAGACGATCTGTTGCGTTCGCGGGTATCGCGTAACGCGAACGAAGAGGAGAAGGCGCGTTTGACGCTCGCCGATCGCGCGGCAGACATGATCGCCGAGTTTGGCGGAAGCTGGAAGTTCATCGGCGTCTCAATCGGCTTGATTATATTTTGGATCGTTTTCAATTCTTACATTTTGGTTCGTGGTTTCGACGCGGCGCCGTATCAAATGCTGAACCTCGTGTTGGCGGTGATCGCCGGCATGCAGGCGCCGATCATCATGATGTCGCAGAATCGACAAGGTGAGAAGGATCGTCTCCGGGCCGATCTCGATTATCAGGTGAATCTGAAGAATGAACTCTCGCTGGCGGAAGTGCTGCGCCGCCTGGACGTGCTCGAAAGTGAGCGTTTGCCAAAACTGTTTGATGATCTGAGAGCGCAGAACAAATGATCAAAGCCGTCTTCTTCGACTTCAACGGCGTCATCATCGACGACGAAAACATTCAGATGAAGGCCTATCAGGAGATTTTGCGCGGGCACCAAATAGATCTGACTGAGGAGTGGTATTTAAGTGCGTTAGGGATGGACGACAAGACGTTCGTGCAGGCGATGTTCGAGCGTGCGAAGAAACCGCTGAACGGAGCGGTGCTGGAGTCAGTGTTGAGTGCAAAGACTGACTTGCACCGAGAGATGATTGAGGACCAACTGCCTTTCTTTCCGGGCGTGCTCACGTTTCTGAAAGCCACGTCTCGTCACTTCTCAATCGGGTTGGTGAGCATGGCAAATCCGGTGGAGATTGGTTATGTGTTTCAGCGGGCAAACCTGACGCCGCTCTTTTCGATCATCGTAAACTGCGACGACGTGTCAGTGTGTAAGCCTGCGCCTGATTGTTACATTGCGGGTTTGAGGAAGCTCAACGAAAAACGACAGCGCGAGCGACAATTGCCGCTGCTGCCTGCTGAGTGTTTGGCGATTGAAGATTCGCCGCCGGGGATTGAGGCAGCGCGCGTCGCGGGAATGCACACGATCGGAGTTACGAATACTGTTTCTGAGGAGGCGTTGCGCGCGGCAGGTGCAGAGATTGTGACGGCGAGTCTCGCAGACTGGACGACCGACGCTGTCCGAAGATTGTTTTGACAAGATTTTCATGAATTCCAGGATATGAATTTTTTCGACATCCTCCATCTCGCGTTAAGAAACTTGCGGCAGGCAAAACTGCGCGCAACGTTGACGACGATGGGTGTGATCGTCGGCGTCGCAGTGATTGTGACGATGGTGTCGTTTGGTCTCGGCCTCCAGAGCAACATGCTCGCGCGTTTCAAAGCACTCGATTTCTTCAACGAAATACAGGTCTTCGGTCAGGGGCTCAGCAATCTTGCCGGACTCGATCGTCCCACCCGCCGCGAAGAAGGTGAAAGACGAGACGCCCGGCAGCGTTCGAACAGGACCGCTACACGCATTCTCGACGACGCCGGCATCAAAGAGATTGCCGCGATACCCGGCGTCGCTTACGTCGAACCGAACGTCAGCTTCGGCGCATACGTCCGGTCAAACGACAAAGTGCTTTCGCAGTACATCGGCGGCGCAAACATTCCTAACGAATCGACCAGATTTCAGCACTTCGCCGCCGGTAAAATGATCTCTTCTCCGACTGCGGATGAGGCGGTGGTCTCGGAACGTTTCGCTCGCGATTTTGGTTACGAGAAGGCTGCAGATGCAGTTGGTAAGACTCTCGAACTACTCGCGCCCCCGGATGAAAAAGAGAAGAGTGAGGAAGAGACGCCAAACTTTTTCGGCATACCGTTGGATGATCCGGGGCTCGATGCGTCGAGTGAATCAGTTGAGGCCAAAACGTTTCGCATCGCCGGTGTTCTTGCCACTGAAATAAGAGAAGGCGCCGGTCAGGGAGGTCTACGTGGCTTGATGCCAAGCGCCGGGATTTACCTGCCGCTGCAGGTGGCCCATGAATGGACCACCGAACATCGTAATCCGATGAGTCGCGTGGCGCTTGCGTTGGCGCAACAGCGGGGAAATCTCGCGGCGGGACAGACGGAAGGCTACGATCTGGCCGTAGTGCGCGTTACTGATCCAGTTAAACTGACGGAGGTCAGAAACAAAATTACGGAACTGGGCTTCGGCAGCTTCTCGATTCTTGACGAGATCGAGCAGATTCGGACTGTGTTTCTCATCATCGATTCGGCGTTGGGTTTGCTCGGCGGCATCTCACTGCTCGTGGCGTCGTTTGGAATCGCGAATACGATGATCATGTCGATACTCGAGCGCACGCGTGAGATCGGGATCATGAAGGCCATCGGAGCGGAGGATCGCGAGATCAAGTTGATCTTCTTTGTTGAGGCGGCGGTGATCGGCGTGGTGGGTGGTGTTGTCGGAGTGTTGGTGGCCTGGGGAATCGACGGGCTCGCGAACCGCCTGGCCTATCGCTTCATTTTGAAACCGCAAGGCGCTTCGTTTATCGATTTCTTCTCGCTGCCGCCTTATTTATGGCTGGGAGCGATTCTATTTGCATTGATCGTCTCAATCCTCGCCGCCCTCTATCCCGCCTCACGCGCCGCACGCATCGATCCCGTCCGCGCGCTCAGACACGATTAGGAACCGCGGATTATGCAGATAAAGCTGTGCCGCATCGGTTACAAAAGCGGGCGGAGAGATCTCGCTGCACAGCGCCACACGTGGAACAGTTGCGCCCTACTTTCAGATTAGCGCCGCACGAAGAACAGAAGTCCGATCCAGCCACGTTCGCGGCACCGCACGTTCCGCAGCGTCCGGGTAACGGCGGCACGTAGCCTCCCGCTTTGCGCGCGATGTGGTCTTCGATTATCTTCCATGCGTCTTCAGTGAGTCTGTATTGCCAGTACGCGCCGAGTGCCGCTAAAGCAAGCAGCGGTGCAAAAACGATGGCGCCGACAGCGGCAACGGCGGCTTTGTCGAACCACTTCTGCATACCGATCTCCACGCGCGTGCCACCCGGCTCGGGCGTGATCTTGATCGTGAGTGCTGACGAGAGTCCGGTCAGGTCTCTTAACGTGTTGGACTTTCGCGCCTGGATGATGTTGGTGGTCGACACCTGAAAGGCCTGCACTTCATAATCGCTGTCAAAAAGATTTCGCAGTTCCGCGTTTAGTGTGGGAATGTCGGCTTCTACATTTGGGTAATATCTGCTGTCCATCTATTTTGGTTTCCTTTCGCCGCGGACTCGCGTTCATTGTACGGTATTGAGCCCTTTCGTGTTCACGATACAAATATGAAAACCATTCTAACTATTTTTCTACTTATTGCTCTCCTGCCGGCATGGCCCCTGGCGCTCGCCCAGAGTCCGAGCGCAATCGACGGTTTTACTACCGATCATGCTGCAGCCGAGCGTCGTTGGGAGGAACAGTTTCGCGCTGTTCCCACTCCGCAGTCAGCACGCGAACACTTGCGACGCCTGACACTCGAGCCGCACGTCGCCGGCACCAGGGAAGACTACGCGACCGCAGTCTACGTTCGCGATCAGTTGCGCAGCTACGGTCTTCCGGCAGAGTTAAAAGAGTATGAGGTTTGGCTCAACTATCCAAAGACGCCGAGCGTGCTCGAACTGATCACCACGCGCCGCCAGCAACTGAGCACTCGCGAGGCAGTCGTACCGAACGATCCGACCTCGTCGAATCCAAAGATCACTCCGCTCTTCAACGGTTACAGTGCGAGCGGCGACGTGACCGCGCCCGTTGTCTATGCAAATTACGGCCTGCCGCCTGACTACGACGATTTGAAGAAAGCCGGAGTCGACGTCAAAGGCAAGATCGTGCTCGTGCGTTACGGCAATTCGTTTCGCGGTGTGAAGGCGAAGGTCGCTGAAGATCACGGCGCCGCCGGCTGCATTATCTACTCCGATCCCGCTGACGACGGTTACATGCAAGGTGACGTTTATCCGAAAGGACCATGGCGTCCGGTTGCTTCGGGCCAACGCGGATCGGTTCAGTATCTTTTCGATTATCCAGGCGATCCTTTGACTCCGGGCAGGCCCGCGATTGCCGGCGTGCCGCGTTTGAAACCGGAAGAGGCGACGGACCTCACGCGCATACCAGTGCAACCGATTGCCTACGACGTCGCGCGGACAATTCTTTCCCAGTTGAAAGGACCGGTGCGGCCAGGCGGTTTTCAGGGAGGTTTGCCATTCGCGTATCACGTCGGCGGCACTGACGACGTGAAGGTCCATCTCAAAACTGACATGGACTACAAGCTGAGGACCATCTGGGACGTCGTCGCACGGATCGAAGGAAACGAAGAAAAGGATCGCTGGGTGATTCTCGGCAACCACCGCGATGCGTGGGTTTTCGGCGCAGTTGATCCCAACAGCGGTACATCCGCGATGCTGGAAGTGGGCCGTGGTTTTGGTCAGTTATTGAAAGCAGGTTGGAAACCTCGACGCACGATCATTCTTTGCAGTTGGGACGCGGAAGAGTATGGGCTGGTCGGCTCGACCGAGTGGGCTGAAGAAATGGCCGCGGAGCTGAAAGACAAAGCAGTGGCCTATTTAAATCTCGATGCCGCTGTTTCGGGCGCGAACTTCGCAGCCTCGTCAGTTCCTTCTCTGTGGAAACTGATACGCGCGGCCACGCGTGACATCAACGATCCGAAGACGGGGAAGAGCGTTTATCAACAGTGGCAGGATCGTGTGCAGGAACAGCGTTCGGAAGAAGAAAAAGTCACGGGCGGTGAAGCGCGCATAAGTCCGCTCGGTTCGGGATCAGACTACACGCCGTTTTTGCAGCATCTTGGAATTCCGTCGACTGACATGGGATTCGGTGGCGATTATGGCGTCTACCATTCCGCTTACGATTCGTTTTACTGGATGGACCACTTCGGCGATCCGGGCTTTCGTTATCACGTCGCGGCGGCGCAGCTTTGGGGAACGATGGCGATGCGTTTGGCCGGCGCCGATGGGTTGTCGTTTGATTACACGGACTATGCGGATCAGATTCGAGAGTTCTTCAATGAGACGATGAAGCTGGCGCGTTGGCGCAATCTCGCGGGGTCGCTGGACGAGAAGTCGATGAAAGACGCGTTGGACGATTTTGCGAAAGAGGCGGAGCGAGTGGAGAAAAACCGTCAGGATGCGATTCGCGGTTCCAATCGAGCGCGGCTGACAAAAATTAACGACGCGCTGATACAAGCGGAGCGTGCGTTCATTGATGAGAGAGGCTTACGCGGGCGGGCGTGGTACAAACACCAGATCTACGCGCCGGGTTTCTACACCGGTTATGCGGCACAGCCGCTGACTGACTTTCGGCAAGCAATCGACGATCGCAATGCTGCTAATGCGAAAGAGTCACTGGCAAGAATTGTAGAAGCAATCAAGCGCGCCACTAAAACCTTGGCCGCGGATTAACGCGGATTGACACGGAAAAGCCCTCATCAATCCATTTAAATCCGCGTCCATCCGCGTTAATCCGCGGCTTATTTGTTCTTCTTTACCTTTTTATCGACCTCGGGTGGCAGCTTGTTCGCAGCTTCGAGGATCGATTGCGCGTCTTCATTCAACGCCTCAAAACTCGCAACCTCCGCGTCGCTCTTTGCCTCGGCGCTCAGTGGCTTCAACTGCGCCATGATCGTAGTCACTGACTGCGCCAGTTTTCGCAGCGACTTCGGAATCAACGGATTTCGCTCGTCGCGCGTGCTGACGTCGTCGATGTTGGTGATCGCCTCATCAAGAATGCGCGCAATATCCGACACGAGCTCGGCGCGCGATCCGGTCGGTAGTTCGCCCCAGCGCTCCGAATCCTTCTTCAACTGCTTCGCATTCGCCGCAGCCGAACCGTTAATCGCCATCAGGCGGCGTTCGGCGGCTTTGATGAAGACGTCGATCCGTTTGTCGAGCACCTGAGCTTCTTTAACGAGATCGACTTCCTGTGGCGTGAGATGATCACGACTTTGGGCGGAGACCAAGCCTGGTCCAATTAACACTGAAAGCAGCAAAGTGAGCGCGATTCGGGTGATCATGGCTGATTACTCTTCGGGGTTGGAGTCTCTTTCGGTTTTGGATTCGGTTTTTCCTTCTCGACGGTGTGACCGTAGAACGAGTTGAGCGCTTCCGTTCGTCCCTCGCGCGCGAAGTCTTCCACCTGTTTGATCCAAACTGCAAATTCGAGCGGCGTCGTGCGGCGCATCGAAGTCAGGCGTGGACCATGAGCACGAAGCGCAAGCTCGAGACGTTTATAGAGATCGCGCGTCTTGTTGCTGTCACGCTTGAACGTGCTCAGAAACTGCAAAGCGTTTTCGATCAGCGCGTGATACATGCCGACTTCCGCGGAAGCAGCTTCGTAATTCGACCGCGCGGTGTGGTCCTCGGCGCGCGTCAGATGTGCCGTCGCAAAATCGATGATGAGACGCAGGTGTTTTGATGGATCTTTTTCGGCGTCAATCTGCTCCCGCTCTTCTTTAACAATCATCTTGAAGGGCGGCGGCGCAGTGAGTGGCGTTGGTTGCGGCTGCGGCTCCTGGGCACAGACCGCCGGAACGCACAGCAGCGCGAAACCACAAAGAAGCACAAGTCTCTTCAGCAAATCGATCCTGCTGTTTGTGCTTCTTTGTGGCATATCGATCTTCAGGGTTTCTTCTTCACACCCTCTTTCAATTGAATCTGGCGATGGAGCGTAGGCAATCGCAGTTTGACTTTATCGATCTCGAGCTGATTGGTCTTTGCGTCAGCTACTGACAGGAACTTTTCGTACGATGCGAGAGCTTCCGGATATTCTCCAAGATAATCATGCGATGTGGCAATAAAATAATGGGCCACTGCCACTTCGGGTTTGGCGTTCAGGATCCATTGATACTCCGGAATCGCTTCCTGGTAACGCTTGGCTTCGTATAAAGCCGTGGCGAGATTCGCATGTGCCGCGTAGTTTTCGGGACTTACCTTAATGACTTGCTGGAGTATCCGCGCGGCTTCCGCAAAACGACGAGCCTGGACCAGCGCGGCAGCGTAACCGAGAGCGTATTCCGGAGCGTCGGGCTGAATCTCAGACGCTTTTCGATAGAAGTCGAGTGAACGCGCGGGATCGTCGGTGCGATACGAGGCGCCAAGACGTCCAAGCAGCATCGCATTACGCGGATTTCTTTCGAGAAGTTTTTCGAGCGCCTTGCGAGCTATCGCCGGATCGGTGCTGTTTGCTGCTTCGATTTCTTCAGGTGTTCCGACCACGCCGGTCGCTGTGGTCGATTGCTGCACTTCAAGACCCGCGGACTTCGCCACGGCGAGCGCCTCATCGTTCTTACCCGCTTGTTGTAAGACGTTAGCAAGACGCGATGCTACGGCTTTGTCGGCAGGTTTCAACTTTGCCGCTGCCTTTAAGTCGCTGATCGCAGAATCAAGATTTTTTTCGTCAGTGAAGAGATCCGCACGCTCGAGAAGTGCTGCAAAGTTTTCCGGTTCATCGGCTAGCACACGATCGAGAGCGGCCTTGGCTGCGACTTTGTTGCCGTTCGCTTTCTCGGCGAGTGCGAGACCGATCCACGCCGAGGCCGGAGCTTCGGCGAACGCCGTTGCTCGTTTCGCGAGCTCGAGCGCTTCTTTTGCGTCACCCGCACGCAGCCGTATCTCAGACAACAGACGTAAAGCAACACCGTCTTTGCTGTCGACTGCGAGCGCCTGACGGAAGAGTTGCTCCGCGTCTTTGTCACGATCCTGTCGCATTAACAACGCGCCGAGCGCGGAGTAAGGAAGTGACCAGTTCTTCTTGTAAGAGATCGCCTGGCGAAATGCTGCTTCTGCTTCTGACAGACGCCCGAGCGATGCGAGCGCATTGCCGCGCTGGAATTCTGCTTCGGGAAATTCAGGACGCACTTTGAGCGCCTGTTCGTAGAAGACCAGTGCCTTTTCCAAGTCACCGCGCGCGTGCGCACTCTGCCCGCGTTCAAACAGTCTGACGGGGTCGGTAGCGTCGTCGCCGAACGGCTCCGGAGTTTGCGCGACAACGCAAGCAGAAAACAGCACGACCGTCGATGCCGTGAGCAAAAATCGCTTCCAATTTGAGGTGTTCAGTTCGAGCATTGAAGAACTATCCGGGGAGGTCTCGATGTTAGCACAGCCACAAAAAGACACATAAGGCGAAATGAATTTCTGGTCTTGCGTTTTTTGTGCCTCTTTGTGGCTTAATTGTCTTCCTGTGTTACCATGCGTTATCCAATGAACATAGCCGCTAAGGAAGAAAGTCTGCGAAAGATTTTTCGCGAGCTGGAGTCGGTTATCGTCGCGTACTCAGGCGGCGTTGACAGCAGCTACGTCGCTTACATCGCAAACGCTGAACTAGGACCACGCGCTGTTTGCATCACGGGCCAATCCGCGAGCTTGCCGGCTTATCAACGAGCTGAGATCGATCGCGTCGTTAAGCAGTTTGGCTTGCAACACGAACTAATCCAAACCGAAGAGCTGGAGAATCCGAGTTATCGCGCGAACAACGGCGACCGTTGCTTTTTCTGCAAAGACGAGTTGTATACGAAGCTTGAATCGGTCGCGCGCAGTCGTGGCATTGAATACATCGTCGACGGATCTACTATTGACGATCTGGACGACTATCGTCCGGGCCGGCGTGCAGCGACGCAGCATGCAGTGCGCAGCCCGTTGATCGAAGTCGGTTTGAGCAAGAGTGAAGTGCGCGAGCTGAGTCGTCGAGCGACGTTGCCGACCTGGGACAAGCCAGCCAGTCCGTGTCTTTCGTCGCGCATTGCGTATGGAACGACCGTGACGATCGAGCGGTTAAGTAAAGTCGATCTTGGCGAAGAGATTTTGAGAGAGTTTGGGTTTCGAGAGTTCAGAGTGCGTCACCACGATCAACTAGTAAGGATCGAGATTGCACCGTCAGAGATGGACCGTGCGTTGCGAAGAGAAGTGGTTGATGAATTAGCGGTGCGGTTTCGTGAGTTGGGTTTTAAGTACGTCACTCTCGATCTACAAGGCTTTCGTAGTGGATCGATGAACGAAGTTTTAGATTGATAGATAGAAGAGGCTTCCCACATGGCCACAACGTATACCAGCACATATTTCGATGACATTCGAGAGATCAAGGAAGAGAATCCGTTTGAGTCGATGATGTCGCGATTCGATCGCGCCGCACAGTTGCTCGATCTCGATCCGGATCTGTACGCCGTCTTGCGCGTCCCTAACCGCGAGCTGAAAGTCTACATTCCCACAAAAATGGACTCCGGCCGCATTCAGGTCTTCGAGGGTTATCGCGTGCAGCACAACTTCGCGCGTGGTCCGGCAAAAGGCGGAATCCGCTACGCACCTGACGTTACGCTCGACGAAGTACGCGCACTCGCAGCGTGGATGACGTGGAAGTGCGCCGTCGTCAATGTCCCCTTCGGTGGGGCAAAGGGCGGCATCATCTGCGACCCGCAACAGATGTCAATGGGTGAGCTCGAACGCATGACCCGGCGCTACGCGGCCGAGCTGCTCGACTTCATTGGACCAGAAAAGGACGTGCCTGCTCCCGATATGAATACAAACGAGCAGACTATGGCCTGGATCATGGACACATACTCGATGCACGCGCGTCACACCGTTACGGCAGTGGTCACAGGAAAGCCGATCGATCTCGGGGGATCATCAGGCCGGCGCGAAGCTACCGGGCGCGGCATACTTTTTGTAGTCAACGAAGGCATTAAACGATTCAAGATGACCCCGAGCGAGACGCGCGTAGTGGTTCAAGGCTCCGGGAATGTTGGTGGAATCGGCGCTCGCCTGCTACATGAGGCGGGCTACAAAGTTGTAGCAATATCGGACGTTCATGGCGGGATTTACAACCCGGCGGGAATAAATATTCCTGAGGCGCTTGGGTACTTAGGGACCACGCGGTCCTTCGAGGGCTACGAGGGAGTCGAGTTTGTAAACAATCAGGAACTGCTCGAGCTTGAGTGCGACGTGCTGGTCCCGGCTGCGACCGAGAACCAGATTACGTCGCAGAACGCCGACAAGCTGAAGTGCAAGGTGCTGGCCGAAGGCGCCAATGGACCGACGACAGCCGCGGCGGACCAGATACTTCACCAGAAGGGCATTTTTGTCATTCCGGATATTTTGGCAAACGCTGGTGGCGTTACAGTCTCCTATTTTGAGTGGGTTCAGGACCGGATGGGTTATTTCTGGCGGGAGGATGTGGTCAACGAAAGACTACAGGACAAGATGGTCGCCAGCTTCAACGATCTGTGTCGTTATGCCGATGCACACTCGGTCGATACGAGGACCGCGGCGTACATGTTGGCGATAGACCGCGTGGCCTATGACACGCGCATGAGAGGCATCTACGCGTGACCGAAAAAACATAATCAGAGGCCGCTAAATAGTGAAAAAGGCTTGATTTCCATTTTAAGGTAGAGTATGGTCTGGCATGATTTACGTGTCGGACCAGCGTTAATATTTCTCAATATTTACGCGATGGTTTAAGGGACGAAATCGTTGACAAGGGGTTGTTCATTTTCTATAAGAATGAATTCAGTTCAGGTGCCACTCGGGAATAGCAATTTGATGGAATAGGATACTGCGACAGAGGTCGAAGTATTCTGTTTTTATCACGGTCCGAGCGCGCCGCTGGATCTGGTTGGTCCAAGCGGTTCAACCGAATTGATAACTGTAGTTGGGGCCTCCGCGGGACAAGGTGGTGGTACTTGTTCGGTTACGGCGGCACTATTACGAATTCTTTATTACTCATTTCGCAGGAGGAATGCGATGAGATTCGCAAACAGGGCGCTTATAGCTGCGCTCGTCACGTTGGTGCTGTGTGCCGCAGTATCAGCACAGACTATCAGGTCGGAGAAAGATCCGCGTAACCAGTCTCCAGCAGTCGGCACGGGTGGTCCCGAAGGTGGCCCAACCGGGCTCTTTACAATTTACGATGGTTCAACGCTGCGTCGCGGGGAGTTCACGTTCAGTATTGCTTACAGCAATTACGATCGTGATCCGGGCAATGTTGACATCGTGGACGTTCCGCTGAGCTTCAACGTCGGCGTGAACGATCACATCGAACTTTTCTTCAAGACAAATGGCTGGCGCGGGATCAAGGTAAATAATCCGCAGAATCTTTCCAGCTTTTATCTTCCAAACTCGCAACTGTTCTGTGGCGCAACGTTGTGTCGTCCAGCGGCGATCGTCCTTGCTCCATCTGGACCGAACGTGGGCACGCTCGCGGGCACAGCCGTCTTTCGTCCGTTGAACAATCAGCCCTTCGTACAGTTTCCGTTTACGGGTGGTTCGGCGGGAACGTTTGGTTTGACGGCCGGCCAGATTGGTCAACAGTTTGGTTTCCCGGGCTTCAATGCTCAGCTCGGACCGCCGGTCGTGCAGCCTAACAGTGGCAACTTTGGTCCAGCGGATAACTTCCCCGGAATCGGTGCTCCAGTCGGAGGTATCCTGCCAGGCGTCGTGTTAGCGACCACAACGCTGCCGGCGACGGCATTAACGCTGCCGATTACAGTGCCGCTGACGTTTACGACCGCTCCGGCCTACTTGCCGGATGCGCCGTTCGTGAATCGCCTGTTTGGTGAAAGCAACTTCACCAACATGGTGTTTGGCGCCAAGATTCGCTTTACCGGACCGAACAATCCGCTCGGTGTTGGTCTAATTCCGTTCTATCGCTGGTGGCTCGATAAGGCCAATGATTTCAAAGGCTTCAATCAGATGCAGCGAGGCGCGGGCCCAGGTGGAGACATCGGTGACTTCGGCTTGATCGGTTTTGTGGATGGACGTCTCAGCCGTCACGTCAACATCTCAGCCAACGGTGGATATATTCTGAACAGCAATCCGAAAGGTCTGGGTGGTGATTTCATATTGTTGGATCGGCCGGACGAACTTCTTGCCGGTATCGGCTTCGACTTCCCGGTTAACAAGCACTTCCAGCCCGTCGTTGAAGTTAGATCGACTACCTACGTCGGTGGGCATACGCCGAATGCTTTTGGAAACAATCCGGTCGATGCGATTGGCGGTATCAAGATTTATCCGCGACGCTGGTTCGGAATCGGACTCGCTTATCGCCGGCACATGAACCAACAAGACCAGGATCATTTCAATCCGGTTGACGCCAGCATTCCGATTCAACAGGTTACGAACGTGAATGTGGTCGGAAGAGGTTTGGTGGTCGTTCCAGGCACGTCGCGGCCGGTCACTTCGCAAGGGTTCCCGCTTGGGTTCATCTTTTCAGACGAGCCGAATGGCTTCATCGTGCAGTTCTGGGCGGGACATCGCAACGCGAGAACTCCACCAAAGCCACCAAATCAGCCGCCGGTGGTCCGCGCTGTGACGCCGTCCATCAGCGCGATCCTGCGGCCTTGTCCGCCGCCAACCAGTTCGACAACCTGCACCCCAACGGGTAGCGAGGTCACGCTGGTTGCTGACGCTAGTGACGTGGATAACGATCAGTTGCTCTATACCTGGTCCGTAACCGCAGGCAAGCTCAGCGGCGAAGGTCGACAGGTGACTTGGGATCTCAGTGGCGTTCCGAATGGAACTTACACTGCAACCGTCGAAGTAAATGACGGTAACCAACACACCGCCACCGGTTCGGCGACTGTGACAGTGGCCGACTGCACGGGCTGTGTGCCACCGCCACCGCCGTGTCCTACTGTTTCGGTGAGCTGCCCGACTGACGTCGAGCCAAATGCGCCGATTACGTTTACTGCCAGTGTTTCAGGTGGCGATCCGAATGCGACCTGGACGTATAACTGGTCAGTCTCGGCTGGTACGATCTCGAGTGGTCAGGGAACGTCGACAATCCAAGTCGACACAACTGGAATTGGTGGTCAGAGCGTGACCGCGACCGTCAGCATTGGCGGTGCGGATCCGAGCTGCACCGGCACGACCGCTTCCTGCACGAGCAGCGTGAAGGTAGCGCCGCCGCCGGCACGTAAGTTTGACGAGTATGGCAACATCAGGTTCAACGATGAGAAGGCCAGACTCGACAACTACGCCATCCAGCTCCAGAACGAGCCAGGCTCGACCGGCACGATCATCGTCTACGGTAGCTGTGCTGGTGAAGCTCAGCAGCGTGGCGACCGCGCTAAAGACTATCTAGTCAACACGCGCGGAATCGAAGCTGGCCGCATCACGGTTGTTGACGCTGGCTGCGCTTCAGAGTTGAAGGTTCAGCTCTGGGTTGTGCCGCAAGGTGCAGCAGCGCCCACAGTCGATACAACCGGTGTCATCTCGCCGTGTCCGGAATGCCGCAGGGCTCCGCGCCGGCGCAGGGGACGAGGCGACGAATAGCCAGTAATTTATTATTGGCATAACCAAACGGGCGATGCTTCGCGGCATCGCCCGTTTGCTTTAAAACCATCCACAGATTACACAGATTCACTTAACTAATCGGCGTAATCTGTGGATTCTGATTTATGCAACTGGCCTTTGTTTTGCTCGCATCCTACCGTCGCCCCAGAGCTTTTAGAACACAAAGGGACGAAACTGTAATAAACTATGGGTCACGGTGAGCGATATGCTCCAGATGATTTAGACCCTGGAAGAAATAACGATGAAAAGATTTGCCGCGCTTCTCCCCCTCGTCATTGCTCTCTTTGCGCTTGTCGGTTTCGCATCCGCGCCGAACACCGCTGTCTCGCTGGCGGCTGGAGACTCCGCCGATCCTGGACTGTATTCGAACGACTGGCGCACTACCGGTCCTCCGGGAGGAGACGTCCGCGGACTCGTGGTCGATCCTTCCAATCCGGATCGATTCTATTTCGGCACTCTTGATGGGCAGATTTATACGTCAGCAGACGCTGGCAAGCAGTGGCAGCTTCTCTACAACTTCAGCAAGCCCAGGCTCTTCGTCGATAACATCATCGTTGACCCACGCAATCCACGCGTTTTGTACGTCGGTGCCCACCGGCACAATCTTCCTGGCGGATTTTTCAAATCGACCGACGGTGGTGCGACCTGGAAAGAAAGCGCGCAACTGAAAAATGAAGCGCTCCATTCACTCGCTCAGTCTGACTCAGATCCAGATACTCTGATCGCCGGCACGTTCACCGGGATCTTTCGTTCAGACGACGCGGGCGAGACCTGGAAACAACTACCGACCTCCAGCACGCCCGGCTTGCTTCACGTCGAATCGCTGGCAATCGATCCCCGCACCACCGACACGATTTATGCAGGCACGTTCTACCTGCCTTACAAATCGACCGATGGCGGCCAAACCTGGAGGTCGATCCGAAACGGAATGATCGATGATTCAGACATCTTTGCCATCGACATCGATCCGCGCGATCCGAATCACATCATCGCCTCAGCATGCAGTGGCATTTATGAAAGCAAGAACGCCGGTGAGAACTGGCGCAAGGTACAGGGCATTCCTTCGCAGTCGCGCCGGACGCGCGCCATCCTGCAACACCCGTCCGTTGCAGGAATCGTCTTCGCCGGCACGACTGAAGGTTTTTGGCGCTCCGAAAAAGGTGGCGACGCCGATTCGTGGATGGTCACCACTTCACGCCAACTCGAGATCAACTCGATCGCGGTCCATCCATCACGTCCTGACATGGTCTACATCGGCACCAACAATTACGGTGTGATGGTCTCGAGCGACGGTGGAAAGACGTTCACGCCGATGAATGGCGGCTTTAGTGGGCGCTTCGCCAACGCGATCGTCGCGGATCGTGAGACACCAAATCGCATCTATGCATCGACGATCAATACGGCGACGGGTGGCGGGTTCCTGTTCGTCAGCAACGACAACGGCGAGAGTTGGCGTCCCTCGATGCGCAACATGCCTTCACGTCTGATCACCTATGCGATCCTACAGGACGCGCGTGATGCAAACGTGATCTATCTCGGCACGAATCTCGGAGTTTATCGCTCAGCTGACCGCGGCGCGTCATGGGCGCCGGTATGGGCAGAAGAGAAAAAGAAACCAGTCACGAAGAAGACCGCACGGCGTCCCGCTGCGACTGCGAAACGAGGTGCGACCACGCAAAGCAACTCGGTATTGCGAGCGCAGGAAGCGCTGAATGCCGCCGGTTATCATATCGGCGAGCCTGATGGTAAAGCTGGCCCAGCCACCACTGCGGCGCTGAAGAAGTTTCAGGGCGATCGTCACCTGCCGGTTACCGGTAAGCTCGACACCATCACCTTGGCAGCACTTGGAATCGGAAAGGACAGTGGTCCAACTTCGACTGTTCAGGAAGATTTGATCCTCGCCGACGCGGTCAACGCTCTGGTTCATACTGTCGACGTCGAAACGCAGCAACCAGCAATTCTCGCGGCTACCAACGCCGGTCTCTATCGCAGTGTCGAACCGACCAAAGGTTGGCAGAAACTGTCGTATGGTTCTATCGATCCGCGAACGACCTGCATCTCTACCAATCCACAGCAACCGGAAACAATCTGGGTCGGCACGCCGAGTTCGGGAGTGCTCATTTCGCATGATAGTGGCAAGACCTGGCGCCAGGTTGAAGGCATACCGCGCGACGTAACGGTAAACGTGATAGCCCAGGATCCGCGGCGGCCTGATTACGTTTACGTCGGCACGAAGCAGGCGCTCTTCATGTCGCACGATGGCGGCGCGACGTGGAAGGTCAGAGGCGGCAATCTTCCTTACGGCGATTTCACCAGCATTCTGATCAACCCGCGCAACGGCGATGAGATTTTCGTCGGAAATGCTTATCAGGTGACTGAAATCGGAGGCGGAGTTTATCGCAGCACTAATGCGGGCCAGTCATGGGCGCGCATCGATCCGAAAGACAGGCGTCTGCCAAGTCAAAGGATTTGGGCGCTGGCCTTCGATGCGCACGATCAGAACGTGCTGTTTGTGGGTTCGCATTCGGCGGGCGTGTACGTAGTGCCGCGCACTTCTGATGCCGTGTCGTCTGCACAGCAGAGGTAGGAGAGTTTCCCGCAAAGGCGCAAAGGCGCAAAGAAGAAAGTATATATAAGCTCTCTTTCTTTGCGCCTTTGCGCCTTTGCGGGAAACTTCTTTATCGCTTGAACTTTGCGCCTTCTTTCCTTGACATGCACTTATACAGGCGTGTACATTGCCGCCCTACCCGGTAAAAAGGCGGCGGGTGTTTGTCGGATCAAGCGGGGTAACTATGGCAGGGCGGTAATCGAAACACATTAGCTCGACATTTCAAATCCAAACGGCTCGCTTCCTCGCCAGCCTTCAACTCCCGACAACGCCAAGGTCAATCCAGCTAAAGGCCGCTGTACACTGTCTGACTGTCAGCAAAGGCCTGCGCTGATTGTTCGGGCTTAGTGAGGCGCGATAAGATCTTCCACGCGCTGAAAGTTACCGGGCTACAGGAGTATTCATGTCTAGCGAACAATCCAAGCTGAATAACAGCGAGGTCGACAATAACTCAACCTCCGGCGAGCCACAGGCTGCGCCGCAAAGAAACGCAATGGCTGCTCAACCAGCACCAGCAACCCAACCAACCGAAGCTGAAGAAGCAGACGAATCACGCGCAAGTGGTGACGTCGACTTTGGCCAACTGCTCGATCAGTTCGAACAGGAACAAGCAACTCTCGAAGAGGGCGAAGTCGTCCGTGGCACCGTCGTAGGATTGAGCGAACGCGGCGTCGTCATCGATTTTGGCTACAAGTCAGAAGGCATCGTTAACCCGGCCGAGTTTACTGAGAACGGTCAGCTTACCGTCAAAGCCGGCGATGAGGTCGAAGTGCTGGTCAAGAGCATGGAAACCGCCGATGGCCTGCCCGTTCTTTCGCGCGCCGACGCAGTGCGCATGAAAGCGTGGGACGATTTGGAGAAGGCATATCGCGAGGGCTCCAGCGTTAAAGGCCGCGTTATCGATCGCATCAAAGGCGGTCTGCGCGTCGATATCGACGGCATTGCCGCCTTTCTTCCCGGATCGCAGGTTGACGTTCGTCCAGTGAGAAACCTCGACACTCTGCGCAACCAGGTGATCGAAGCGAAAGTAATCAAGCTCAATCGCAAGCGTTCGAACGTGGTGTTGTCGCGCAAGGCTGTTATCGAACAGGAGAACACCGGTCGCAAAGATCAAACTCTGCAACAGATTGAAGAAGACATCGTGGTTGAGGGCCAGATCAAAAACCTCACTGACTACGGCGCGTTTGTCGATCTCGGTGGTGTCGATGGGTTGTTGCACGTAACTGACATGTCGTGGGGACGGCTACAGAACCCGAGTGAGCTGTTCCATGTAGGCGATACTATTCAGGTCAAGGTACTAAAATTCGATCGCGAGCGCGAGCGCGTTTCGCTTGGTTACAAACAACTGCTTCCCGATCCGTGGTCCAGTGTCGAAGAACGTTTTCCGGTAGGCACGAGAGTGACCGGACGTGTCGCCAGCGTGGCCGACTACGGAGCTTTCGTTGAACTCGAGCCCGGCGTTGAAGGCCTGGTTCACGTTTCGGAAATGAGCTGGTCCAAACGCGTCAAGCATCCGAGCAAGGTGGTTAACCCGGGAGACACGGTTGACGTTGAAGTGCTGAGTGTGGATCCGCGGGCGCGTCGCATTAGTCTCGGCATGAAACAGGTGCAGGAGAACCCGTGGCAAACCTTGAACCAGCGCTATCAGGTTGGAACGCGCGTTCATGGACGTGTCAGAAACCTGACTGACTTCGGCGCGTTTATCGAGATCGAAGACGGAGTCGATGGACTCGTTCACGTTTCGGATATTTCGTGGTCGAGACGCATCAAGCATCCCAGCGAAGTGTTGAAGAAAGGTCAGGAGATCGACGCTGTCATCACCAGCATCGATACCGAAAACCGCAGGTTGTCGCTTTCGATCAAAGACCTCGAACCGAATGCGTGGGAGAAGTTCACGCAGGAGCACAAGCCTGGCGATGTAGTTCGCGGGAAAGTCGCGCGCTTTGCGAACTTCGGCGCGTTTATCGAACTGGACGACAATCTCGAAGGCCTCTGTCACATTTCCGAGCTTTCGGAAGAGCGCGTGGCGAAGCCTGAAGACGTGGTCCAACTCGGGCAGGAGATGGATTTCAAGATCCTGCGCATCGACCCCGAGACAAAGAAGATCGGCCTTTCCGCCAGGGCCGTTGGCAAAGATGAACCGATAGTCGACACCAAGATCTACTCTTCGGAGGCAGGTGGCGGCATGGCCTCACTCGGCGAGCTCGCTGATTTTGGTCTCAACAAAACCGAGAACGAATAGTTAACGTCCTGGTCCACAGATTACGCAGATTGCACAGATTCTCATTCCGCATAAGCTGTGTAATCTGTGGATCTTGCCCCGCCTGTTGACTTTCTGATAGTGTACGGGCCCCGTGAGGTGATGCATGACAAAAGCAGAACTCGTCGAAGACGTAGCTCGAGCGGCTGAGCTCACAAAAAAGGACGCCGAGCGTTTAGTCGAAATTGTCTTTGAAAGCATCATTGAGACCCTGAACCAGGGCGAGAAGATTGAGTTGCGTGGCTTCGGGAGTTTTCGCGTACGCGAGCGCGGCGCCAGGCGCGGGAGAAATCCCAAAACGGGCGATCCGGTCAGCATTCCTGCCAAACGAGTTCCTTATTTCAAACCCGGCAAAGAACTAAAAGAACTCATCAACGACGATAGTCCCGGATCACACGCTACGACGACAAACACTTCACGATCTATCGGCGATGACACTCGTCAGCCGCCCATCCTTTAAGCTGCAACCAAATCGAGGTAAGTGAATTGGATAGACTGTGGAGTCCCTGGCGTGCCAGGTACATCGCCTCGGGCGCTGACGCGCAAACAAGTGGCTGCATCTTTTGCCTGATGGCGAACGATCCCGATCACGATGAAACGAATTTCGTGCTGCACCGCGCCCAACACGCGTTCGTCGTCCTCAATCTCTATCCTTACATCACCGGGCATCTGATGATCGTTCCTTATCTGCACACGAGCGAGTTTGACTCGGTCGCGAAAGAAATCACGGATGAGATGATGGATTTGGCCAAGCGCTCGCAAACCGCGCTGCGTGAAGTTTATAGCCCGGCGGGCTTCAACATGGGCATGAATCTCGGCACTGCCGCGGGCGCGGGCATCGCCGACCACATGCACATACATCTCTTGCCACGCTGGTCCGGCGACACCAATTTCATGACCACCGTCGCCGAATCACGCGTCCTCCCCGAAGACCTGGAAACGACTTACTCCAAACTCCGCCCACATTTTTAGCCACAAAGAGGCACAAAATATCTTTAGCCACAAAGAGGCACAAAATTCACAAAACAGCAAATCTTCTCTTTACAGCAAATCTTCTCTTTGTGAATTTTGTGCCTCTTTGTGGCCAAAAATATCTTGTGCCTCTTTGTGGCTACCGTTTGCTGACTTTTCGTGGCAGTGCTTCATCTTCGACCTCGCCACCGCGACTGATCGGCACTTCGGAAGGTTTGCTGTAACTGATCCCGCGTTCTTCACTGTCGAGATTGCCTGGCGGCAGTGGTTGGGCGAGTGGCGGATTAAAGCCGGGGTAGTCGATGCGTGCGTGGTAGATGGCAGTCAACGCGCTAATCATCGCTTCGCGAATGATCGTTAACTCCTGCAAGGTGATGTCGCATTCATCGAGTTGGCCGTCGCTGATGATCGCATCGACGATCTTGACGACGATGGCGCGGATGTTCTCGAGATCCGGTCGCGCGAGCGAGCGTGCTGCTGCTTCACACGAGTCGGCGAGCATCATGATCGCCGCTTCTTTGAACTGTGGTTTTGGACCCGGGTAACGAAAGTCAGCATCGTCCACAGTCTCGTTTGGCTTAGCTTGCGCCTGCGCTTTGCGGAGAAAGTAGTGGAGAGTGCGAGTGCCGTGATGTTGCGGAATAAAGTCCGCAATCTTCTTCGGCAGGCCGATCTCCTTGGCTAGTCTTGCGCCGTAAGTGACATGGCTCGTGATGATCTTCGCGCTCTGGTAAGGACGCAGTCGATCGTGTGGGTTATCGCCTTGTTGATTCTCGACGAAGTACTCGGGTGCCGCGAGTTTGCCGATGTCGTGATACAGCGCTCCGATGCGGGCCAACAGCGGGTTTGCGCCGACAGCGCGACAGGCGTCTTCCGCCAGTTGTCCGACGGCATGCGAGTGTTGATTTGTACCTGGCGCGCGCAAAGCCAATTGGCCCAGCACAGGCAAGTCGGCGTTTGAAAGCTCCAGGAGTTTGACGTCGGTGAGTATCCCAAAGAACGATTCGTTGATGGGCAATCCGCCCGCCGCAAACACCGCAGTTAGCAAACCACCGCCAATGCCGCAACCACTGGCCAGCAGGATGGTCCTCAACGTGAGTGGCTGCTCGGAATATGCGAGCAGCGCCACCGCCATGACCGCATTTGCCGCACCGACGAGCAGGCCCGCAAGTGTTACTGACTGCCGCTCGCGATAACGGCCGATTCCATAGATCGCGACCGAACACGAGACCATCGCAAACAACGCTTTCTGCATTCCGGTCGGCGCGAGCAAGCCCGCGAAAAGCGCAGTGATGATTCCGGTTAGAAAAGCCAGTTGCGTATCGACTAGCATTGCGACCAGCAGGGCTGCCGCAGCGAATGGGATCGCAAAATTCCAGATGGCGGGGTCGTTCAGTGGCGCCTGCATGCGCGCGGCAAAGCTGTCGCCGAAAGTGAAACCGATCTTCATCAACGCTGTTTGGACCAGAATCGCGGAACCAACGAGCGCGAATGCCTTTTGCTTGCTCAAGGTGAGCGGGCTGCTACTGCTTCTGTGTTCTGCAAACTTCCACGCGACCCAGTAAACCGCGATCACGATCAGTAACAAACCAAAGAAATTGTACCAGGGCTTGCCCACCTGACCCGCGCTCTTGATCGCCGCGATCTGAGCGAGAATGCTCGGAGTAACAGTGTCGCCCTCTCGCGCAATGACTTGATTACGTTTCAACGAAATCACAACCGGCTCGGCGCGGCTCGCTTCTTGTTCGCGTGCAGTCGCAGTTGCCGGTTGATCGACGACGACGTTCGGTCGAATCAACGGCACCAGCGCCGAAACGAGTGCGGTTTTCTCGGTTGAGGTCCAGCCGGGAAGGTTGAGAATTCTGAGTTCGAGACTTTGCCGCGCAGACGAGAGCGGGACCATTCTCGTTCTCGGCGCAGGCATTTGTGCGGCGGGATTCCTGATGTCGACCACAACGATTTCCTGTCGCAAGCGATCGGCGTCGGCGTCGTCGTAGACATAGCCGGTGCTGACGTCTCGAATAATCGAAGTGATGCGATCGAGATCGGTATCATCAAACCCGTGCGCGATGATTGCGTGGGCTACTGCCGGATCTCCCTCACCGGTCCAAGCGACAGACTTGTTTCCCGCAGCGGTATGTTCTTGCAGCTCCTCCCATGCGCTGCGAAAACTCTGCACCGACGTTTCAGCACGGCTGGAGTCGAAGTTGAAGACGGCGCGTGTCGTCTCTCGGGCAATGGCTTTTCGTTTTTCGGTTTCAACCTGGTCCACGGCGGTGAGATCGGCGGGGGCAACGATGGATCGCGAGAGCACGTCGCCGAGCTTGTAATCTTCGTTGAAGTTTGAGGGCCTGTTAGTGAGAAGAAGAATCGTGGTCAGGAGAACGAGCAGGCTCGAGCCGATGAGAAATCGCGTGCGCGGCTGGAGCAACTTGAGTGGCCGCATCACGTAGGCCATCAGCTTGTCGCGCGCCTCGCTAAATGGAGTTTTGAATCGTGGACGAAGTCCCATTATCGCCTTGTTTAGCCGCGTAAATCTGCGGCTAAAACGCTTCTCGATCTGCCGTGCACGCCTTCTGCCGGATGTGCTGCGAGATTGCGCGCCAACACCGCGCCGGCTTTCTCCAGCAACGGTTCGAGCGTGCTCGGCTTGATTGCCGAGATCACTGCCGTCTCGGCGCCGTCGAGTTGTCGCGCGTGACGAACAGCAGCTTCCAGAGTCTCTGGTGCGACTAAATCAGCCTTGTTAAGCGCGAGGATCGAGGGAATGTCTGCGAGTTTCAGCTCCGCCAAAATTCTCTTTACTGACTGGACCTGCTGCACCCAGCGCGGATTCGACATATCGACTGCATGAATCAGCAACGTGCTGTCACTGATCTCCTCGAGTGTTGCCCGAAAAGCCGAGAGCAAATCCGGAGGCAGCGCGCGAATAAAACCGACCGTGTCGTTGATGATTACTTCCTGTTCGCGCGGCAGACGTAGTCGCCGCGAAGTCGGATCGAGTGTGGCAAACATGCGCTGCTCGGCGTGTACGTCGCTCTTCGTGAGCGAGTTGAGCAGCGTGGATTTTCCGGCGTTGGTGTAACCGACGATCGAGATTACCGGCAGGCCGTGTCTCGTTCGTCCTTTGCGACGTTCCTGACGGCGCTGTCGTTGGGCTTCGATCTCACGTTCGAGGCGATTGATGCGATCGCGAACGCGGCGGCGATCTGTTTCGAGTTTGGTTTCACCAGGACCTCTACCACCGATGCCGCCCGCCAAACGCGAGAACGCAGAATCCTGGCCGGCAATCAAACGCGGCAGCAAATACTTCAGTTGGGCCAACTCAACCTGGATCTTTCCTTCTTTCGACTGCGCGCGCTGCGCGAAGATGTCGAGAATCAGTTGCGATCGGTCGATAACTTTAAGATCGGTTGCTTCGGACAACGATCTCACCTGCGTCGGTGAAAGCTCGCTGTCAAAGACGAGCATGTCGGCGCCGAGTTGTAGCGCGCGAATGATGAGCTCGTCGAGCTTGCCACGTCCCAACACTGTCCGCGGATCGATCGCCGAGCGGCGTTGGATGATCCGATCCTGGACCACCATGCCCGCAGAGGCAGCGAGTTCGGCAAGTTCCTCCATCGACTCTTCGGCATCAGTTATCGATCCCGTTGCGACGCCCACGAGGATCGTGCGATCGCGCACTTCAGCACGACGTGTGACGCGCCGGTTGCGCGCCATCTCTTCTTCCAGTGAATCGATAAGAGCCTGGAAATCGTGATCGAGTTGCGAAGCTACTTTAGGTTCGAGAAACGAATAGAGCTCGGGCGTGGTTGCGTTGTCGAGCTCACCTGCATGCAGCGGTAGCAAGTGTGCCGCGCGAACCAATCCTGGCAAACCGGAGTCAGCGTCGACGTCGATCGCCGCCATGAGATCGAGGCGCAGCAGTGCGAGGTCTGTCAGGTCGTCTTGCGTGAGTGGTTCGCCGCGAAGATGTGTGTGCACGCAGCGAAGCCCGCGAAACCTTCCGGAGGCAACGCGCACGCGTTTGAAATCGGGTAGCTCGATGCGACGATTGTCACCGACCATTACGTACTGAATGTGACCCTTACGGTCGATGAGTGCGCCGAGCTGCCGGCCGGTTTCATATGACAGTTCGCTCAACTGTCGTGCGAATTCAGGGGTGACGATTTGATCAGGAGGTATGCGTCGAGTGTACAGCTTTTCGATGCGCCGCAGTTGATTTGGTTTTAAGCCGAGAGTATTGCCTAGAACGCTGGTAATGGCTTTTCCCTTCCTATTCGGGCGCAAATTATAGCATAGGAGTTTGCAGCCACAGATACACGCGGTTAGTGGAGGAACGTGCATCTCGACATCGCGGCTGCGGACTTGGGTCGGGTCAGTACCGCAACGCGGTAGCGTCGGGTCGGCGTGCACATGCAAGTCGCTGCTTGATAGGGCAACGCCGACCCGACGCTACCGCGTTGCGGTACTGACCCGACCCAAGCACAGTATAAATGTGCGTGGATAAGCCGATTAGACATCGATTTAGCCGCACAGTATGATGAACGGCCTTTATGGGTGGAGTTGGAAAAATCGTAAATATCGATCCTTCGTACGCCACACCGGGCGGAGAGATCGTCATTGATTGCACGGACTTCGACACTACCAGCCCGTCCCAATGCTCAGTACTGTTCGGCGACACACCCGGGCAGATCGTTGCGCTTGGGCCACGTCGCGTGCTCGCGCAAGTGCCGGACACAAAGGGCGGCGAGGTCGCGGTCACATTGCAAAGCAAAGGTAATTTGACCGAACCGGCGCCTCTCGCGGTTGCGAAAAAGCTCGCGGGCGATCTTCATCCAGTTGCCAACCCCGCATTCGATCCCGATGATGGCGCCCTCTTTGTTACGCGTTCCGGATCGCGAGGCGAAGAGCTGCCGGTCACACTGTTCAGAATAGACATCAGCGGCGACGTCTCTGAATACTCTGGAGACATTCCAAATCCAACCGGCATTGCCTTCGGGCGTGATGGGGAGATGTTCGTCACAAGCAGGCTCGAAGGGGTTGTTTACAAGCTAAATCCATTTAAAGAAGCCGCTGTCTTCGCGCGCAATCTCGGAATCGCGACCGGAATTGCATTTGATCGCCGCGGTGTGATGTATGTCGGCGATCGAACGGGAACAATCTTCAAGGTAAACGGCATCGGCGAAGAACGAGCGTGGGCGCAAATCGAACCGTCTGTTTCCGCATTTCACCTCGCGTTTGGTCCGGATGATTCGCTGTACGTCACTGGTCCAACGGTCACGAGCTTCGATTCCATCTGCCGGATTAATCCTGAGGGCAAGGTTGACGTGTTCTTTAAAGGACTCGGGCGGCCGCAAGGACTCGCATTCGATCGCGAGGGAAACTTGTACGTTGCCGCGGCGTTGCGTGGCCGGCGCGGTATCGTTCGCATCACGCCCGGTGGTGAAGGGAAATTGATCGTTGCCGGTATCAATCTGATTGGGCTTGCGTTTAGTGCGACTGGAGAGATGGCCGTCGTCTCGATCGATTCTGTTTACAGTTTGCCAACACAGATCAGAGGCACCTTGTTGCCTGGCTAACCCGTTTGTGATTTTTGTGCTTCTTTGTGGCAGAATGCTAAGTCTGTTCACATGAGTGTAGAACAACTGATTCCCGAACTTGTCATTTACATGGTGGTGCTGCTGCTCGCCGTGTCAGCACACGAGGCTGCGCACGCGTGGATGTCGTACAAGTTTGGGGACGATACAGCGCGATTGCTGGGTCGCATTACGCTCAACCCGGTGGCTCACACAGATCCGATCGGTACTCTGCTGATACCGATCGCGATGTTCGTCATTAGCCACCTCGGCAGCCCTTTGGCTGCGATTCCACTGATCGGCTGGGGCAAACCGACACCGGTAAATCCGTTGCGCTGGCGCAATAAAGACCTTGCGAATGTGATGGTTTCGATAGCGGGAATTCTCGCGAATCTGACGATCGCGATTATCGCTTTCACGATCTTCAAGATCTGGTTGCTCATGCGCGCGGACCAACGGCTTGCGGTATCGACGCAGGAACCGATTGAACTGTTTCTCACCTATCTATTGATCATGAATGTCTCGCTCGCAGTTTTTAATTTACTGCCTTTCCCGCCGCTGGACGGCAGCAGGATCCTCGATACTATTTTGCCTGCGAGCATGCGACCGTTCCTCGAGTTTCTGGAGCAGTATGGCTTTCTCATTCTGATTGTTTTGATGTCCGTCGGGTTCTTTCGTGCGATTATCAGCCCAGTAATACAGTTTGTTTTTGAGTTGTTATTGCTCGGTGTGAGATGACGAAACGAATTCTCAGCGGCGCCCAACCAACAGGCAACGTACACCTGGGAAACTACCTGGGCGCATTGCGCAATTGGGTGGCCTTACAACATGAATACGAAAGCTTATTTCCTATCGTAAACCTGCACGCCATCACGGTGCCGCAGGATCCGGTGCAACTCGCGGAGAAGACCAGAGATCTCGCGCGGATCTTTCTGGCCGTCGGGATCGATCCGCAAATCTCCACCATCTTTGTCCAGTCAGACGTTAAAGAGCACGCGGAACTTGCCTGGGTTCTGAATTGCATCGCGCGCATGTCGGAACTTGAGCGCATGACGCAATACAAAGACAAAGCGCGAAAGCAACAGGAAAACATAACTGTCGGCCTGTTTGACTATCCGATATTGATGGCCGCCGACATCCTGCTTTACCAGACAGATCTCGTGCCAGTCGGTGACGATCAGCGACAACACCTCGAACTGACGCGTGACGTCGCTATCCGGTTCAACCGCGATTACGGTGAGACGTTCAAAGTACCCGACGCCTACATTCCGAAAGTCGGCGCGCGCATTATGTCGCTATCGGATCCGTCGAAAAAGATGTCGAAGTCAGACGACGATCCCAACGGTTGCGTGTTGTTGATGGACGACGCCGACACCGTGCAGAAGAAATTCAAACGCGCGGTGACTGACTCCGGAACAGAGATTCGCTTTGACGAGTCGCGGCCGGCAATCCATAACCTGCTCGAGATCTACCATCTCATCACCGGCAAGACGCAGCAGGAAGTTGAACAGCATTTTGCTGGGAAGGGATACGCGCAGTTAAAAGGCGATCTTTCGGACGCGACAGTCGAGTTTTTGCGTCCGATTCAACAGCGCGTGCGAGAGATCAGCGACGAACAGCTCGATGCGATACTGGACCAGGGCCGCGACAAAGCCGAGCGGATTGCGAGTGTGACGTTGGAACAGGTGTTCCAAAGAACCGGTTTAGCTCGAAATCGGCCCTTGGTATGATTTGCTTCTCAGAGGCTGCACTGAGAATCCCATAATGATGGACGAAGATACTCCTGAAACTATACTCGAACCACGGCCTGTGCCGCTGAATGTGGCCGGCGCAGTGCCGCAGATCGTTTCTGACGACACTACTGACGATCTGAAGATCCTGCTCGGTGAGTTTGAAGGCCCACTGGATCTGCTGCTGCATTTGATTCGTCAGGAGCAGGTCAGCATCTACGACATCCCGGTTGCGCGCATCACTGACGAGTACTTGCGTTACTTACGGGTCATGCAGGAGATGGACATCGCCGTCGCCGGTGATTTTCTCGTCATGGCTGCCACGCTGATCGAGTTGAAGACGAAGATGCTCCTGCCGCGCGATCCGCTCGCCGCCGAGGAGGAAGAAGAGGATCCGCGCGCCAACCTGATAAACCAGTTGCTCGAATATCAAAAGTATAAAGCCGCGGCGCAGATGCTCTGGTCGCGTGCTACGGTCGAGCAGGCAGTTTTCAAGCGAGCCGAGCTTGAAACTGACAAGAACAATCCGGAAGTCGCAGCCGGCGTTTTTGATCTGCTCAAGGTTTTTCAGGACATCCTGGCGCGACACAAGGAAGAGGTGCTGCTCGAGATCGAGCGCGAAGAGATCTCGATGGCCGAGATGCTCGAGCGTTTGCGCAACATGGTGATGTCGTCAGGCGAGCTCAACCTGCGTGTCTTTTTTGAGCGTGCGAGATCGCGTCGCGAACTGGTGCTCGCTTTTTTGTCTGTGCTCGAGCTGGTCAGAACCACTGAGGTCAGGTTGTTTCAGCGCGAAACTTTCGGCGACATCGTTGCGCGTGTCGCGAGTTAAAAACTATGAATGAAGAGAGTGTGACTCAGGAATCCATCGACGAAGCGGCTCTGAATGAAGAAGCGAGCCGTGAGCTTGCGGCGATGGTCGCCGAGGCAGAGGCTTCGTCAGTGGCGAGTGCAGAAGAAGATGCCGACGACGCGTTGTTGTCGTCGCCGCAAAGTCAGGCTGAACGCGCTGGGGTGATCGAGGCGCTGATTTTTGTTTCGGATGAGCCGTTAAGCGTCAAGACGATCGCCGAAGTTCTTAAAGAAGACAAACAGGTCATAAGCGAAGCCATCGCCGCGTTGGCGGAGGAGTTCAATGCGCGCAACGGAGGCTTGCAATTGCGTGAAGTTGCGGGTGGTTGGCAGTTTGCTACGCGACCCGAGTATCACGAGCACGTGCGTGCGTTTCTGAAGACGCGCCCGAGTGCGAAGCTCAGCATTGCTTCACTCGAGACGTTGGCTGTGATCGCTTACCGGCAGCCGGTCACCGTTCCCGAGATTCTCGAGATACGCGGGGTGCAATCGCCGTCGGCGATCAAGACTCTGCTCGATAAAAAGTTGATCGTCGCGAAAGGGCGGAAGGAGACCGTTGGCCGTCCGATGATGTACGGCACGTCGAAAGAGTTTCTGTTGCAATTCGGGTTGAAAGACTTGACTGAGTTGCCGAGTGTCGAAGACTTCCACGACTTGAGTGGTGGATCGTAGGTTGTGGAGCAACGTCTGCAAAAACTGATCGCCGCGGCTGGAATCGCCTCACGCAGACATGCGGAAGAGTTGATCACTGCCGGCAAAGTGACCGTCAACGGTGAGGTCGTAAACAAGCTCGGCGCGAAAGCTGATCCTGAAAAAGATCACGTCAAGGTAAACGGCAAGCTCATCAATCCTCAGCTCAAGTCACGCGAAAAGATCTACGTCCTGCTGAACAAACCCAAGGGATATCTGTCGAGTGTCTCCGATCCCGAAGGCCGGCCGCTGGTCACGGAGCTGTTGCCACCTTCGCTGGGACGCATTCATCCCGTTGGCCGTCTCGACTTCAACACCGAAGGACTTCTACTTCTCACTAACGACGGTGAGTTCACAAATTTCATCACCGCCGCGCGCAATCAGGTTGAGAAAGTCTACGAGGTCAAGGTCAAAGGTGTGCCATCGGACGCGGCAATTGAGAGACTGCGTCGCGGCGTTACGCTCGAGGATGGCACGCGCACCGCGCCGGCAAAGATCACAAAGGTGAGTGAAACTCAAACAAACGCGTGGTACGAGGTGATTCTTCATCAGGGACGCAATCAACAAATACGCCGCATGTTTGAGTTGATTGGTCATTCGGTGCTGAAGCTGCGACGCGCGCGGATCGGATTCCTTCGTGACGACAAGCTGAAGCCGGGCCACTGGCGATTTTTGTCGCCGCCAGAAGTAAAGGCAATCCACAGATTACGCAGATAGAAGACACTAATCTGTGTAATCTGTGGATGGCTCTTTGCGCCCTGGCGTCAAACTCTGCTAAAAAACGATCACTATGCAATTTGAGTTAAGCGAAGAACAACAACAGATCAAGGCGAGTGTCCGCGAGTTCGCTGAGTCGGAGATCGCGCCTCACGTCATGGAATGGGATGAGTCTCAACATTTTCCGATCGAGCTGAAACCAAAACTCGCTGAGCTTGGTTTACTCGGCGTCCTCTTTCCCGAAGAGTATGGCGGCGCGGGCATGGGTTATGTCGAATACGCGACCATCATCGAGGAGCTGTCGCGCGTCGATGGCTCGGTCGGTATCTCTGTGGCCGCGCACAATTCGCTTTGCTCGAATCACATTTACCAGTACGGCTCCGAGGAGCAACGAAAAAAGTATCTCGGTCCGCTGGCAAGTGGTGAACATCTCGGCGCGTGGGGACTAACAGAACCGAGTGCCGGATCAGACGCGTCAGGAACTAAGTCACTGGCGGCACGGACCGACGGCGGCTGGATCATTAATGGTTCGAAAAACTTCATCACTCACGCGATTCACGGCGACACGTGTGTGGCAATGGCAGTCACTGACAAGTCGAAACGAAGCAAAGGAATCTCGGCGTTTATCTTTGAGAAGGGGATGAAGGGGTTTTCGCCCTCCAAGAAGGAGAACAAGCTCGGGTTGCGCGCGTCGGAAACTGCGAGCGTGGTCTTTGAAGATTGCTTCGTGCCCGACGCGCAGCTCCTCGGCGAAGAAGGAATGGGTTTTGTAAACGCGATGGAGATACTCGACGGTGGTCGTATCTCGATCGCCGCGCTGGCGGTCGGAATTGCACAGGGCGCGTATGAGAGCGCGGTACGCTACGCAAAGGAGCGACATCAGTTTGGCAAGCCGATCGCCGAGTTTCAGGCGATTCAGTTTAAGTTGGCAAACATGGCCACTCAGATCGATGCAGCGCGATTGCTGATGTATCGCGCGGCGTGGATGAAGGACGAAGGTAAGAAGACGACGAAAGAGTCGTCGATGGCGAAACTGTTTGCGTCAGAGATCAGCGTGAACGTTTGTGAAGAGGCGATCCAGGTGCACGGCGGTTACGGTTACACGAAAGACTATCCGCCCGAGAAGTACTGGCGCGACTCGAAGCTGTGCACGATCGGTGAAGGGACGTCGGAGATCCAACGCATCATCATCGCGCGCGAGATCCTGCGAAACGTTTAGCCACAAAACACGTTTTAGCCACAAAAGGCACACAGCGGCCACACAAAATGCCAGAGAGCAATAATCTGAGTGAGCGGGTGAGTAGTGGAGAAGCTGCGGCGGTGGCTCGTGCGATCTCGCAGATTGAGGATGGTTCTGCTGGTGCGGCCGCGTTGATGAAGCAGATTTACAACTCTCGCGTGGCGCTTTGGTCATTGGAATCACCGGCGCACCGGGCGCGGGCAAGTCGTCTCTCGTCGACAAACTCGCCATGCTCTATCGCCAGCGCGGTGAGCGTGTCGGTATCGTTGCTGTCGATCCGTCGAGCCCATTTTCCGGCGGCGCAATACTCGGTGATCGTATTCGCATGCAGGCGCTCGGTCTGGACGAGGGTGTTTTCATTCGTTCGATGGCGACGCGAGGGAACCTTGGCGGGTTAGCCAGAGCGACAGTCGATGCGGTCGCGATTCTCGATGCTGCGGGTTATGCAAAGATCGTCGTTGAGACTGTCGGTGTCGGGCAGGATGAAGTCGAGATCGTCAAAGCTGCGGACGTTTCGGTGGTGGTTTTGGTGCCTGGAATGGGCGACGATATTCAGGCCATCAAGGCCGGAATAATGGAAATCGGTGACATCTTCGTCATCAACAAAGCCGATAAAGAAGGTGTTTACGCTACGGAAAAAGAGCTCGAGTCGCTGTTGTCGTTGTCTTCGCGCGATGACGGCTGGGAGCCGCCCATCGTCAGGACTATCGCTACGGAAAATCACGGTATCGCGGACCTCGTGCAGGCGATCGATAAGTTTTGCCAGGCACAGCTCGGCCCGCGGGTGACCAGCGAGCGCCGCCGGGCTATCGCCCGCTGGCGGATTGTCGAGTTGTTGCGCGAGAGCCTGCTGGCGAGGGTTTTGGCTTCCGATTCGTCGGTTGCTATGCTTAATCAGCTCGCGGACGAAGTTGCAAGCCGGCGGCGAGACCCTTATTCTGCGGTTGAGGAGATTATTCAGGCTGCTGAAAGTTGATCACATCGGAATAGCCACAAACAGCATCGAAGAAGGTCTTTCCGTTTGGCGTGATGCGCTGGGCTTGAAAGTCGACTCGACAGAAGAGGTCGCCGAACAAGGCGTCAAGGTGTGCATGCTGGCAGTTGGCGATACTCACGTTGAGCTGCTCGAGCCGCTCGGCGCTGACACCTCCGTCGGGAAGTTTCTCGCGAAACGCGGGCCGGGAATGCATCACATTGCGATTGAGGTAACCAACATTCAGGCCTCACTCGAAGAGTTGAAAAGCAAGGGCGCGCGTTTGATTGACGAAACGCCGCGGACCGGCGCTGGTGGTTGTTTGGTTGCGTTTGTTCATCCGTCGTCTGTAAATGGTGTGCTGCTCGAGCTGGTACAGCATCGATAGTTAGGAAAGGAAAGTATTTTGAACTCTACACAGAAAGCTCTCATCGCTGCGGCTGTCGCCATACTCTTTTCAGTAGGGTTGATCTATTGGGTCGCAAAAGGAAGAAAGGCCGGACCGGTCGAATTAAGCGCTGAAGACATGGCACTGATCGCTGAAGATCAACCGGCGCAGATGCGGGCTCGCCTGGCCGCTGACGAAGCGGCCCGCAAGAACTTCGCGCAGGACGTTCGACGATTGCTGGCGGTTGCGGAAGAAGCTCAGGCGCACGGCGTCGACAAATCGCCCGAGATGAAACGCCAGCTCGAATTTCAGAAGGCCAACGTAATTGCCCAGTTCTATTTCGAGGAACAAGGCGAGAAGGGCAGCGGGGATATTACTGACAAGGAAGTCGACGACTTTTTCAAGCAACCTGGCAATCAGCAGAAGTTCGATCAAATCATCGCCGATGCAAAGAAAGAGAATCCTCAGCTTGCAGCGCAGGAGATTCCGCCCGAGCAACTCAACATGTTCAAGCAACGCCTGGGTCGAATCTATGTCGCGGAGAAGAGAGCGGTCGAGCAAGGTCTGGACAAAAAGCGCAAGGTCCAGTTGCAACTGGAGTTGCAGCATGCGCGTGTGTTGGCGCAGAAGTATGCAGTCGATAATCTGCAAGAGAAGATGAAGGCCACCGATGAGGAAGTGAACGCATATCTCACGAGCCATCCGGAACTCGACACCGACAAGAAGAATCGTGAGAAGGCGGAAGAAGTGCTCAAGCGCGCTCGCGCGGGTGAAGACTTTGGCAAACTGGCGCAGGAGTTTTCAACTGACGGCAGCAAGGACAAAGGTGGCGATCTCGGTTGGTTCGGCCACGGCGATATGGTGCCCGAGTTTGAGCAGGCGGCTTATGCGTTGAAGCCCGGGCAGATCAGCGACGTGGTTCAGAGCAAGTTCGGTTTTCACATCATCAAGCTTGAAGAGAAAAAGACAGAGACCAAAGACGGCAAGACAGAAGAGAAGGTGCATGCGCGCCATATTCTGATCAGCGACATGGGTAGTAATCCGTTTGGGCCACCGCAGTCATCGCGCGACAAGGCGCGTGCGGCCGTCGAGCAGGAGAAGGCGAAGAAGATACTCGACGAGATCGTCAATCGTTCGCATGTGAAGGTGGCGGACAACTATCAGGTGAAAGCGCCCGAACAACAGCCGATGCAGGGCTTGCCGCCAGGATTTGGTGCGCCGCCGCCGGAACAGGCGGCGCCCGAGCCAAGCGCAAAACCGAATAGCAACAAGAGCCCAGCGAAGCCGAAGCAGAAATAGCCACAAAGAGGCACAAAAGTCACAAAAATGATTTAGTGAACCGGGCTTCAATCATTTTTTGTGCTTCTTGTGCTTCTTTGTGGCAAATACATCTTTGTGGCGTCTGCATGCAGTTAGGCGATTATCGCGTTGAGATCATTCAGGACACCGAATTCCGTCTCGATGGAGGAGCGATGTTCGGAGTAGTCCCGCGCAAGCTCTGGTCGCAGGTCTGTCCGCCCGATGACGAGAACCGCATTCGCATGAACATGAATTGTGTCTTCATCGACACCGGCGCGGAGAAAGTCCTGATCGAAACAGGCATCGGCGATAAGTGGACCACGAAGCAGGTGTCGATTTACGGCATCGACCGCGCGCGTTCGCTCAGTGAAACACTGGGGATGCGAACTGGCTGTGCGGCTGACGATATCACTATCGTGGTCAACACCCACCTGCATTTCGATCACGCAGGCGGTAACACAAAGCTCGACTCGTCAGCCAAGCCTGTGGCCACTTTCCCCAACGCTCGCTATTTTGTCTCGCGCGCCGAGTTGGAACATGCAGAACAACCAACCGAGCGCGATCGCGCCAGTTATCTGCCTGATAACTGGCGACCTCTGATCGAGTCAGGTCAGCTCGAAACGAAGGACAGCGATTACGAAGTCGTGCCTGGTCTAAAAATGGAAACGATCGCCGGGCACAATCGATCGATGCAGTGTTGGCGTCTGGAGAGAAACGGCAAGACGATGTTTGGATTTGCGGATCTCGTGCCGATGCGCGCGCACGTTCGTTTGCCGTGGATCATGGGCTACGATCTTTTTCCCGTCGAGACGCTTGAAGCGAAGAAGCGACTGCTGCCCGAAGCAGCACGCGAGCATTGGCTTTGTTTGTTCTATCACGACGCGGACGAGCCGTTGTGTTGCTTGGAGCAGGGCGAGAAGGAATTCCGGGTTTTGCCGCAAAGATTAATTGAGCCACAAAAAGGCACATAAAAGCACAAATGAGTACATCGTCAGCAATTCGTGTCGGCATCATCGGCGGCAGCGGTCTGTATCAAATGCCGGAGTTGACCGGTGTCGAAGAGGTCAAGGTTGACACTCCTTTTGGGCCGCCGTCCGATTCGTTCATCGTCGGCACACTCGAAGGCGAGCGAGTGGCATTTCTTCCGCGTCACGGCCGTGGCCATCGATTGACTCCGACTGAGGTTCCGTTTCGGGCCAACATTTATGCGATGAAGCTGCTGGGTGTTGAGAGTATTTTATCCGCCTCGGCGGTGGGATCGTTGCAGGAGAAGTACGCGCCGCTCGACATGGTTATTCCGGATCAGTTTTTTGATCGGACGCGCGGGCGCGTGAAGGAGTCGACTTTCTTTGGCGAGGGTATTGTCGCGCATGTCTCTTTTGCGCATCCGGTTTGCGCGCGGCTGGGCGACGTGTTGGAACAATCGTGTCGAGTCGCAGATGTTAAAGCGCATCGTGGCGGCACTTACCTGTGCATGGAAGGGCCGGCGTTTTCGACGGTGGCAGAATCGAATGTCTATCGCTCGTGGGGCATGGACATTATCGGCATGACGAATTTGCAGGAGGCGAAACTCGCGCGCGAAGCGGAGATCTGTTACGCGACGCTGGCGCTGGTTACGGATTACGATTGCTGGCACCCCGGGCATGATGCGGTGAGTGTCGAGACGGTCGTTGAGTATTTGAATAAAAACGTTCGCAATGCGCAGATCATCTTGCGTGAGTCTGTGAAGCGAGTGAAGACCGCGGATCGCGACTGCAAGTGTAGCTCGGCATTACGGCATGCGATCTTCACGGCCCCAGATCTCTGGCCGGAAGCGACAACAAAGAAGCTCGACGCGATCATCAAAAGGTATGGCTCGTGAACGGGTTTGACGTCTGGGTAAGGAAAAGAAATATGAGAATTAAATTTTTACCACTGTTTGTGCTGATTATTGGCCTTTTGGTTTTTGCGCCGCCGACGTACGCGCAGGGTGTTAAGAGCGGGCCTGATCCTTCAACGCTGCGCGATCCGGATTTGGAACGAGACTCTTATCATAATCTCGAGGTTGCCAAGAACTATTTCAAGTTGAAGAAAGCTTACGTTGCGGCTTTGAAGCGCTGCGAAGAGATCATCGCCGGCAATCCAAACTTTGCGAGGATTGACGAAGTGTTGTTGATGGCTGGCCAGAGTAGCCTGTGGCTCGCTGACAAGAAGGGCAAGCAGAGTCCTGACTTGTACGTGAGCTTCGACGGCGGTGAGAAGCGCACGTTGACGACCGAGCAGTTTCGCGAAATGGGCCGCGATTATCTGAAGAAGTTAATTAGCGACCATCCAGAGAGTCAGTACGCAAAGCAAGCGCAGGTTGAGTTGCGCGCGCTCGAAGTGGCTAAACAGCCATAGCTGCGGTCACAAAAAAGCACATAAGAGACAACAAAGCACATAGAGACAAAAAACACATGTCCCTTCTAGTTGTCGGATCCGTCGCTTACGACGCAGTCGAAACACCGTTCGGTAAATGCGAGAAGATGCTCGGCGGTTCTGCTTCACACTTCTCGATCTCGGCCAGTTTCTTCACCAACGTGAGCATCGTCGGCGTCGTTGGCGGTGATTTCCAAGATCAGGAGGTGTTTGAGAGTCGCGGCATCGGCACACGCGATCTTGAACGGATCGACGACGGCAAAACGTTTCGTTGGGAAGGCCGTTACGACTACGACCTGAATATCGCGCACACACTCTGCACCGAGTTGAACGTCTTCGCCAACTTTCAACCCAAGGTTTCAGATGAATCGAAGCGTTCGCGATTATTATTTCTCGGCAACATTCAACCGGATCTGCAACGTGGCGTGCGCGAACAGATGCCGGACGCGGAGCTGGTCGCACTCGACACGATGAATCTTTGGATCGAGCACACGCGCGACTCTTTAATTCGGACCATCAAGGGCGTCGACGTAGTGATCATCAACGATGCCGAGGCGCGGCAACTCACAGAAATTCCGAATATCATCAAGGCTGCGCGCGCCATTCTGAGTTGGGGACCGAAAGCATTGATCATCAAGCGCGGCGAGTACGGAGCGGCGCTGTTTACCAGAGACAGTTACTTCGCGATTCCTGCTTATCCGCTCGAGTCGGTTTTTGATCCGACCGGCGCGGGCGATACATTTGCTGGTGGTTTCATGGGCTACCTCGCGAGTCAGGACACGCTCGACGAAAGCGCGATGCGACGCGCGATGATCTTTGGATCGGTGATGGCGTCGTTTAATGTTGAGGAGTTTGGCACCGAGCGCGTCAGGCGATTGACACACGACGAGATCAACGACCGCTTTCGCGCCTTCAAACGGATGACGCACTTTGAGGAGATTCCCTTTCCAGGGAAGTGAATTTGCAGACGATTGGAGTCGACACATGTTCTGCCCGATTTGTGAAGCTGAATACGAGCCTGGTATCACGCGCTGTCCTGACGACGACTCACCGCTCGTCGATCGATTGACTCCCGAGACCACGGGACACGACAGTAGCGAAGCGCGATTTGTGACGCTGCATAAACTCGGCTCGCCGGCGGAAGCTGAGATGGTAAACGATATACTGCAACAGAACGGCGTGCGCTCGGTGATTAAATCGGGCGGCGCGGATGCTTTCTCGCCGCTGTTATCCGCGACCTCCGAAGGCGCTATTATCTTTGTCGATGAGCGCGATGCCGATCGTGCGATGGAAATCTACAACGCGTTCTTTGGCGGCGACACAACACCCCTTACGGGTGGACCAACGGAAGATGAAGAGTACGATGACTGACGATACCGGCGATGCGATTGTGGTCTTCATGACCGCGGCCAACGGCGAAGAAGCAGCGCGACTCGCAGACATGCTGGTCGGCGCACATCTTGCCGCTTGCGTTCAGATTTTGCCGGAGATGGAGTCGGTCTATCGTTGGCAGGGAAAGATTGAACGCCAGTCTGAGATTCTGCTACTCGCAAAGACGACGAGCGACAAGTTTGAAGAGCTCGAGCGGGAAGTGCGCGCGCTGCATAGTTACGAAACGCCCGAGATCATCGCGGTGCCAGTAACACACGGATCGATTCCATACCTCGAGTGGCTCAAGTCGAAACCCTGATTTCATCGGACACTGGCGTATCCAATTCCTTAAGCGAACTCTGGCTTCGGCTCACAATCTCAACAACTTCCGCCGGCGAATCCGTAACGTGAAACAAGTCGAGATCGAGATTGGCAATCTTACCTCCCGGTAGGACCACATCGCGCAACCAGTCCAGCATTCCACTCCAGTACTTACTCCCGAAGAGCACGACCGGAAAGTTTCGGATCTTCTTTGTCTGGATCAACGTGAGCGCTTCAAACAACTCGTCAAGCGTGCCAAAGCCGCCCGGAAAGATTACAAACCCCAGGCTGTACTTTACAAACATCATCTTGCGGACGAAGAAGTATTTGAACGTCAGGGTGAGCGTTTGATATTGATTTGGCCGTTGCTCGAACGGCAACTCGATATTGCAGCCGATTGAAAGTCCGCCAGCCTCGAAAGCACCACGATTGGCGGCTTCCATGATGCCTGGTCCACCACCCGTAATGACGGCGAAGCCCTGCGCCGCAAACAATGCGGCAGTTTCCTGCGCGGCGTGATAATCCGGATCGTCCGGCTTTGTACGCGCCGAACCGAATATAGCGATACCACGGCTCAGGCTCGCGAGCTCATCGAAGCCTTCGACAAACTCACCCATGATACGGAACACGCGCCACGGATCTGTATGAGTAAACTCGTCGGGCCGTGGGCTTTCGAGCAGTTGCTCGTCTTGTGTTGTGCCAGGAGGTTGCCGCCCTGTTCGATTTTTCTTCATCTCCGCTCAGCGTTCAGCCACGTAATCCGCGGCTCAGATACCCATGATGTTATAACCACAGTCGACGTAAATCACTTCGCCGGTGATGCCGGAAGACATCGAGCTACAAAGAAATACCGCCGTATTTCCGACCTCGCGCGCATCGACGTTGCGACCGAGTGGCGCTCGCTCTGCGTGGTGCTTCAACATAGTGCTGAAATCGGCGACGCCACGCGCTGAGAGTGTTTGAATTGGACCAGCGCTGATAGCGTTGATGCGAATGTTTCGTGGACCAAGATCCTTGGCGAGGTAGCGCGTACTCGCTTCGAGTGCCGCTTTCGCGACCCCCATCACGTTGTAACCGGCCACGACTTTTTCCGCGCCGTAGTAAGACATTGAGACAATGCTGCCGCCTTCAGCCATCAACGGCGCTGCGGCGCGAGCGAGTTGTGGCAATGAATAGGCACTGATCTCGAGCGCGGTAAGAAAGGCTTCGCGAGTGGTGTTAAGGTATTCGCCACCGAGTGCTTCACGCGGTGCAAACGCGATGCTGTGAATCAAAAAATCGAGCCGGCCAAAGTGTTCGCCGACGCGACGAAATGTCTCGTCAACTTCTTCCTGATTCGTCACGTCGCACGAGAGCAGCAACGATTCGGGCATTGCGTCATTTGTCAGGCTTTCGACATTTTCTTTCAAACGCTCGCCCTGATAAGTGAAAGCGAGTTTTGCGCCCGCCTCGTGCAGTGCCTGAGCGGTGGCCCAGGCAATGGAGCGCTTGTTGGCGACTCCGAAGATGATTCCGCTTTTGTCTTTGAGCATGACGGTTGTTGTATCCACAGATTACGCAGATTTACAGATTATCTGTGTAATTTGTGGATGGTTTTGTTCTAAGCTGCCGCACTTTCCGGCGCGTTCATCAGAGCTTTGTACTCGCCGCTTTCGACCCACTGCAAGATTTCCGATACACGCCACACAGGAAAGGGATGGCTCATGCCGGAGGTGATCACATCTGCCCAGAAACGATCGAGTGCCTTCTCGTCGTAGTTCTTTTGGAAGTCGCGCGCCTGTCCGAGAAACTGATCGTAGTCGACGCGTGAAGCAAAAGTGCCGCCACTTAGTTTCATCATCGTTCGACCAATAACGTTTGCGTCTTGTGTCACGAGCAAGGCTGCGCGATCGCATGACAACTCGGCGCGTCTGGCCCAGGCCAGCAATGCCGCGCGCATGCTCATCGTCAGTATTTCTTTGACGATGAAAGTCAACGGCGACGCCAGCACCGCGCTCTTGGCGAGAAACTCGATCAAGCGAGCGGCGGTCAGATAGAGAACGTGTTCGGCGTGAATATGGCCCACTTCGTGCGCGACGACTGCCAACACTTCTTCGTCGTTCAATCGCTCGATGAGTTGTGAGTACAGAACGATGACCGGCCGTTCGACGCCGCCGGTGAACGCGTTGACGATGGGATTCTGTTGTACGAAGAGCTCGGGCATGTCGACGCCGAGAGTCGTGCAGGCAATCTGGAGTTTTGCGTAGAGATCGGGGCACTGCGTCGGCGTAACTTTTACTGCGCTGGCTGTGAAGATCACGCGTATGGCAGACTCGCCCGTGACCGCGAGAAGTTTCTTCAGCGCCGAGTCGATGCCGGGGATGGCGCGCAGTGCGGCGAGTGCGCGACTATCAGCCGGATGGATGTACTGATCTTTGTCGAGGTGCGCGAATTTCTTGTGGGGCGCCTCTGACAGCGGAAGCCGGCAGCGGCCGCAGCGTGCCTCACCACCATCCGGTCGGACTTGATTTCGCTGCCCACAGTAACGACAGCGGATTGAGGGGAGGTTGTTAATCAGGTCTTCGTCGTTAGCCATATTAAATGCTCACTTCGGGCAAATGTGCCCCGAGTATCCGTTAAGCGTCCGGTTAAAACAAGCTCTCGACAGAATAGAACAAGTCAGGATCACAACCTAGAACAAGTCAGGAAGGGTGGCTTGCCCCCGCCCTCCCAACAGCGGGGGCAAGCCACCCTTCCTGACTTGTTCTATTTATTAATTAACATCATCCTTGGACGTATTAACATGAGTAAAAACCATTCAATGCTTGAAATGGCGCACTCCCGTGAAAGCCATGGCGAGACCATGTTCATCAGCGGCGGCGATCACCTCGTCGTCGCGGACGGAGCCGCCCGGTTGGATCACGGCCGTAATCCCATGACGCGCCGCTTCGTCGATACCATCACGAAAAGGGAAGAACGCATCGGAAGCGAGCACCGATCCCGCAACCGGCAATCGCGCTCGCATCGCGCCGATCTTCACTGAGTCGACACGTGACATTTGCCCTGCGCCCACACCAACGGTTTGGCCGTCACCCGCATAAACGATCGCGTTTGACTTCGTGTGCTTGCAAACAATCCACGCGAAGAGCAATGCGCGAATCTCTTCGTCACTCGGTTTACGCACGGTAACGATCTTGAGTTGCGAACGGTCGAGCTTCTGGTCGTCGCTTGTTTGGACCAGCATGCCGCCACCAATCTGCTTCAATTCAATGCCACTTGATCGTTCGGTGGACGGCATGCGAATCACGCGAAGATTCCTCTTGGCTTGCAGTAGCTCGAGCGCCGCAGCATCGTAATCGGGAGCGATCACCACCTCGGTGAATATCTTCGTCACCTCCTGCGCCGCATCACTGTCAACCACGCGGTTGAAAGCCACGATGCCGCCAAACGCCGAAACCGGATCTGTAGCCAACGCCTTTTGATATGCCTCGGCTGCCGTGTTGCCAAGTGCAACGCCCGCGGGGTTTGTGTGCTTGATAATTGCGCAAGCCGTTTGCTCGAAGTCGCAGACGAGTTGCCATGCGGCCTCCGCGTCGACGTAGTTGTTGAACGACATCTCCTTGCCTGAGAGAACGGCGGCGTTCGCAATGCCCGCACCCTCAGACGTCTGATAGAGCGCGGCACGCTGATGAGGATTCTCACCGTATCGCAGGTCGGAGATCTTCTGCATGGTCCAAGTCAGGCGTTCCGGTAATGGATCGTTTGACCCAGCGAGGTAAGAGCTGACGGTCAAGTCGTACTGCGCGGTCTGCGCGAATGCTTTTTGCGCAAGACTGTTTCTGGTCTGCAAGGACAACGCGCCATCGTGCTCCTTCAGTTCGTCGAGCACCGCACGATACTGTTCAGGCGAAACCACGACGGCAACATCACGCGAGTTCTTTGCAGCAGATCGAATCATCGCTGGACCACCAATGTCGATCTGTTCAATCGCCTCTTCGCGCGTGACTTCCTCGCGGCTGACCGTCTCCGCGAACGGATAAAGATTCACGACGACCATGTCGATCGATTCGATGCCGTGCTGTTGCATCGCGGCCGCGTGCTCGGGATTGTCGCGCAACGCCAAAAGACCACCGTGAACGCGAGGATGTAGTGTCTTCACGCGTCCGCCCATCATCTCAGGAAATCCAGTGACGTCAGAAATGTCACGCACTTCAATGCCGGCGTCGCGCAGTGCCTTCGCCGTGCCGCCGGTGCTGATGATCTCGACGTTGAAGTGTTTGAGCTCGCGAGCGAGGTCGATGATTCCGGTTTTGTCCGAGACGCTGATTAAGGCGCGTTTGATTCGTTTCATTTGGATGGTGGCAGATTGATCATGAACTTATGCGTGCGCGAATAACTCCTGCCGCTCACGGAGTATTCAACACCGTCGGGCTTCATGCTCACCGAGAAAACATGCTTGCGGTTGTCGCGCGACGCTTCGGCTATATAGAAACCCAAAAGATACTGGCTTTTCAAATCCTCTTCGATTGCCTGAAAAATCGGCGCCAGGTCAATCGGTTTTGGCGAGAGTGCTGATTTGGCGTCACCGGCAAGAAAATACTTTCCACCGGTCTTCTCTGCCAGATCGCGAAAGCCTTTAGCTGGACGACGCACTTCGAGTCGTCCATCACGTGGTTCGAAGAGTGGCAGGTGAATGATGTAGAAAGAGACGCGTCTCTCGATCGCGGCATCGATCACACTATCTGCACTCGTGCGACTACGAGTGTCGAGACCGTCGCTGATGAGCACGACTATGCGACGCTCAGCGCGAACCTTGGGCAAATCGTCGAATGCTTTCAGCGCGTTTGCTGCTGCATCGAAGATCGCAGTGGGGCGATTGGGCGCGGCGAAGAACTTAAAACCCGACCGGGCTACCGCGAGATCTTTGGTGAATGGAACGTTCAGTGATGAAGTGTCGGAGAAACGAAGCACGGCGACACTCGACCGTTCACCGAAACGAGAGAAAAGACCGAGAGCGGCCTCCTGCTGCTGCGAGATGACCTGCCGCAGACTGCCTGACTGGTCCAATGCAAACAGCAATGCCACGCGATCGGCGCCCGGAGAAAAATAGACGCCGGTGGTAGCCTGATCCTGATCTTTCAGCAACAGATCCCGATCGGTTAGACCGGCAACCGCCAGGCCTTTCTTGTCTCTGATGCGAATAGGAAAGAGAAGCAGATCGGTGTTGACGCGCACTACGTCGTCATCATCCGTTTGTTGAGCCAGGGCAGCGGTCGATTGTGTATTGAAGTAAAGGCAGACGAGTAGAAGAAGAAAGGCGGTACGGGACAGCATCGGCCGTTCGGTTATACAAAAAACCGACCGAAGAGCAAAATACTGAGGATCACGATAATCGTGATGACGATGATCTTGACCAGGCTCACGGCTAAATCCTCGGTTAATTCTAGACTCCGCTTGCGTTAGTTGGCAATACGTTCGGATTGTGGGCAAGGTTCGATCTCTGTGCAACCTCTGTGTCCTCCGTGCCTCTGTGGTGCTTTTGCTACGAAAAAGAACGTACCACAGAGGCACAGAGAACTCAGAGGTTGCGCAGAGAACCAGATTATTTAAACCTGAGACTCAACCGGCCGCTGAAAAGTCGCGGGTAACCAATGTGCGTCCCACTAAAAACCGACTCGAAATTATAGAGAAACAGCTCGTTGGTGATGTTTTGAACGTCAAACTGCACGTTCATCGACACCCTCTCCTTTTGCATCAAATCGGCGCCCACCGAGAAATCCAGAATCGTGCGGGGCCGAACACGTCCTCGCTGAAAATCGATTTCGTTAAACAAACGCGGATCGAATCCCTGCGCGACGAATTCTGACAACGTCGTTCCTGGTTCAACGTCCACGGGCACGCCCGAATCGTAGCGTCCGTTAAAGCTGGCATAGATTCCGGATGGATGATGAGTGTAACTGATCTGAAATTGCGCTTCGTTGCGCTGGTCGTGATCGTTCGCGAACTTCAGACCACTCAAGAACAGATCCTGTGGATCCTCACCCAAAAAGAGTCCACCCCTGATCGGCGTCACACCAAACGCACGTGCATTCGCATACGACACGAAGGTGTGAAAGCCGTGTATATCAGTCGACTCGAGTCGCACTTCTTCGCCGGTGACTCGTCCAGACGAGATCGCGATCGGAAAAATTATTCCCGTTTCGAAGAACTGATCCTTGTCCGAGAAATTCTTGATTCTCTTCTGATAGACCGTCAGGTTGAGTCGGAACTGTTTCGAGAGTAACTGTTGCGCACCAGCCTCGAAGGAGTGCTCCTTGTCCGGAAGAATCGGGTCCACAGTCGTGACGCCTCGCAGCACCGCGATCGGCGACAGCGCAGCCGCTTCAGCCGAGCTCGCGAGCAGCAGGTTCTCTGCCGGAGGCGGTTGAAATAGACGATTGTACGAAGCCCTCAGCGTTGTTTGAGTCTTGGGAATGAAGTAAGCGAAACCGATTCGCGGGCTGATCTCATGATCGCTGATCAGCAGCTTGTAGTTGTCGTAGCGCACACCGAGATCCAGCGTCAGGTTCTTAAAAACTGTGAAGCGATCCTGGGCGTAGGCGCTCAGAGTTCGACCAGTCTTTGACTGATTGAAGACAAATGGATGAGCGGCGTTGAAATTGTTTACCGGGTTCGCGAAGACATTCCCCTCTTGATCCTCCAGATCCGGAAACGCCACTGTCGGATAAAAACTGAAATGTTCGTCGACAGGCGTGATCGTTACCTGACCACCAAATTTGATGTTGTGACTGCCGCGCGTAAGCGCCAGTGATCCTATTCCTCCGTAGTTTTGCAGTGTGCGATCCTGGTTAGCGACCACGGGCGTCGAGAGTGTGTTGCTCAGCAACTTCGCGTTGCTCTGTCGATGAAAGAACGAGAACTGGGCCACCGTGTTAGCCGAGAAGATGTGTTGGTAACTTATGTTCTGTGAGTTATCGCGTAACCGCTGACGTTGATCTTGTCCAGCTATCTCCTGGTTAACTCGATTCGGCACCTGAAAGTTGGAGCCGCCAAAGTTGAACACTCCGCGCAGACTATTGTTCGCGTCAAACTGGTAGTCGAGACGAAAGAAGCCTTTGCCAGTGCGCCCGAAGTTGTGAAAGTTGTCGAGCGTCGGCGGGTCGAGATAACGCTGCGACGTGCTTGCCGAAAGGTTGGTCAGGAAACCGAGTTTCTTAGTGTGTGTAGAAAAATCAGCGGCAACTTCGCCGGTTGAGAAACTTCCTCCAGAAAACGACAGACCTCCCTGCGTTGGCCCTTCGAGTCCGGAGCGAGTGTTGACGTTGATCACTCCGGCCAGTTTGTCGCCGAATTCAGCGGGAATGCCGCCGGTGAGAACTTCAACAGTTCGCAAGGTTCTCGCATCCAGGCTGGTCGAAAAAATTGCCGACATGTTGTCAGTCACGGGCACGCCGTCGATGACGTATTGCACTTGCGATTCCGATCCGCGGGGATGCATGCGACCGTTGTCGTCGGTAACGAAACCCGGCGTTGAAGCGACGATTGACTCGATTGCGCGCGACGGCGCGGCTCCGAGCGGTCGTTCGAGAATTGTTTGACTGATGTCAGTGTCGGACGAGGTGCGGTCGGTCTCGAGCATTGCGGCTCCGCCTGTGGTTACCGTGACGGCGGCGGTGGTTTCTTCGAGAGAGAGCGATAGCTCAAGATTGGCTGGGACGGTGCTTTCGAGATCGATCGATTGCTCCGCTGGTTGAAAACCTGCCGCTTCGGCGTGAACCTTGTAAGTATTGAAAGGAACGTTGACGAGCTTGAAAGAGCCTTGCGCGTCGGTTTGAGTTGTTTGCTTGTATCCGGTGACTGGTTGAGTGACTGTTACCTGTGCGTTCGGAACAAGCGCACCGGTCGGATCCTTCACCACTCCCTGAATGGTGCCGATTCTTGTTTGTGCGAACGCAGTTAAGCCGAGCAGCAGAAGAATGCCGCAAATGATTACGGTTTTGAATAAATTTCTAAAGATCATTGCCTGAGCCTCCTAAAGTCCTTTGAAGCAATGCGAGCGCGGCAACAGTCGTCCCCCTGGAGAGTTGTTGCTTCGTCCGCAATAAGTTCTTCGCATAGTGAGACCACCACACGAAGTGGGCGGTTCTTTAGTTGGCTTGGGGTGGAGCGCGTCCTGGCTGTGGACTGTTGGTTATCGAGCGGATCGATACCCGATCCGATCTCCGCAGCGGTTGCTGCCGGATTAGGATCTCAGTCTGGGGCTTGATCGAGATGAGGGTTGCGGAGAAGTTCTGATGCAGTTGGCAGATAAGACAGTCGCTGCATCTCGCCGTGGTGTTAAGATTTGAGTTTCCGGAGTTGGGCGCAACGAATGAGGCAGCGTTAGGTTTTGCCGGTAATACTCTGCCGCCGTGACGGTGAGCGGCTTCTACGGTGGTGCCGTAAAATATGAACGCGAGCAGTAACAGAGCAATACCGCGCTTGAAGGCGCCGCTCGGATTTTGTACTGCGCGTGTAAACATGCCGGTCACTATCGTGTGTGTTAGAGTTCAGGGGCTTCGGAATTGTACTCATTGATGAAGGTTCCCGCAAAGGCGCAAAGGCGCAAAGAAGGCTTTTGGTTTGGCTTTTCTTTGCGCCTTTGCGCCTTTGCGGGAAATTGCTTTGTCATTTTGCTATGTGTCAGTACCGCCGGAGCACAGGCTAAGTTACAAAGTCGAGTCACAATCTCGATTGCTTCGCCCTCCACAATTAAAGTTGACGCCGAGCTCTTATCGCCAACTCGCTCGTGGTCGTTTCGGAACGCGTATGCCGGCGTTCTCGGTATTGCCGAGCGTGTCTCGGACTTTCGAGCGCACGACGTGGCGGTTAGAAAAATCGCCAGCGGCGAATTTCGATCGGATCTCGGCGCCACGAGAATCAGTTACACAGTCAAACTTTCAGAACCGCATCCGTTGGACGTGTCTCACCTGAGCTGGCTCGTTGGTGATCGTGGGATTTTGATGTTTGCGGATCTGATACCGATCGATCTCGAGACGCTTTCTGTCAGTTTTATCCTGCCAACTGGATGGATGATCGAATCTTCAATCACCCGGGATGCAAATGGCGGTTACGAGGTCGCCGAGCCCGAGAAGGCCGTATTTCTCGTCGGCCGCTCGCTTCGGAGGACGACAAAGACTATCGATGACATGACGTTCGATAGCCTGCTGAGCGGAACATGGCCTTTCAAGGACAGCGACGTCTTGCGCTCTGCCGCGCCGGTAATAAAAAGATATTTATCGCTAACTGGATTCAAGCTGCCGGGCCGTTCGGTAATAATGATCGCGCCGCTTCCAGTTGCTGTTGGGAGTGTCAAATGGAAAGCCGAAACAAGAGGCTCGACCGTTGTCCTGTTGATAGATCCGAATACCGAATTCAAAAACTGGCGAGGACAACTCGGCGTCATCTTCACTCACGAGCTCCTGCACCTTTGGGTGCCAAACTCGCTGAAGTTACAAGGTGACTACGATTGGTTCTTCGAAGGTTTCACCCTCTACATCGCATTGCAGACAGCCCTCGAATTGAAGATCATCAGTTTCAAAGAGTTTCTCGATACTCGCGCGCGCGTCTACGACTCCTACCTTTCTTACGCCGATGAGCTCTCGCTCATTGAGGCTTCGGCGACGCGTTGGACCACTCCAGGCTCGGTGGTCTATGACAAGGGAATGCTGGTCGCGTTTTTATACGACTTAACGATCAGAAAAGAGTCTGGCGGTAAAACCGCTCTCGCGGATCGCTACCGAGACCTGTTTGTGCGCCGATTCGCTGACGGGCAGGACGGAAATGACGCTATAATCACCGTGCTGGCCTGGTCTCTGGCCGTTAAGGATTTCACGAAGTCTTACGTTGACAACAGTAGAACGCTCGAGCTCGAGCAGGTACTCCCAACGTACGGGCTGTCATTAGACTCGACCGGTAAGAGCTCTCAGCTCCGCGTTAATCGCGAGCTTAATTCAGATCAAAAGCGGTTGCTCGGCTCGTTGGGATACAGGCACTGATTCACAGGAAGTCGCGCATCGAAGGAACAGGAATGAGATTTAGTAACACCATCGTTGTTTTCGCAGCGGTGTTGTTGTCGATTGGTTGTCAGACATTGGCCAAACGCAGCAGCACGGGCGTTATCGTTGCTCGACGAGCTCAGATCCGCAGCTCGACTGCGGTCGTCGCCGCCGATCTCTTGCAGGTCAACCGTGGCGACACGGTCGACATACTCGAATCGACCGACGTCACGGATCCCAGTGACAACGCACGCAAGGAACGATGGCTGCGCGTGAAGGCCCGCGACGAGGACGGCACGGAAGGCTGGATCGAATCGCGCAACGTAATGCCGGAAGACGTTCTCGAGTCGTCGAAAAAGTTAGCGGAAGAAGATAAGGACGTTCCGGCGCAAGGTACCGGTCAATTGCGAGCGAGTTCGAATCTCCGGCTCACGCCCGATCGAAGTGGAAACGAAAACATCATGATGCGACTCGATAGTGGTTCGAGTTTCGACATCATCGGTTGGAAGCGTGTGCCGAAGCCGAAATCTTCGGAAACGATCGAGAGCGACGTCGCTCCAAAGGCAGGAAGCGCACAGCAGCAGAGCACCGGTAGGTCGCGGCAGCAGGAGGACGAAAACAAAGAACCGGAAGAGACGAATGAGCTCTGGTACAGAGTGAGACTTTCCGCGGCGGCATCGCCGGCGCCCGCCGGTTGGATCTACGGAAAACAGGTTGAGCTTGCAGTGCCGAGCGACATCATTTTTTACCGCACTGGTCGTGAGTTTGTGGCCTGGCAGCGTCTCGATGGCGAGCAGAAGGACAAGGATGCGACGGACAAAGATGTCGCGCGAGCCGGAAAACCGGGAAGCTGGTTGATACTTGAGAAGAGCAGCTCGAATCAGCCGCACACCCTCGATGAACCGGATTTCGATCGCGTCTACGTTCTTGGTTACGACAAGCGCAATCAGGAACACTACACGGCTTACAGGAGTCCGGATCTGCGAGGATATCTGCCGGCGAGGACTGAAGGACAGGGCGAGAATAAGACGTTTATCGTGCGCATCCAGGAAGAAGAGGGTGGACCATTGAAGGAGGTCCGCTACAGCCTCTACAAAGACGCGCGCGGAGTGTTGAAAGTCAACGCTCCGAACGTGACGACAAGGGAACGCCGGCGAAGATAGCTTTTAGAGCAAAGTACAAAGAACAAAATGAACCCAATCGTGATCGGTATCGGCGGATTTGCTTCAAACGTGGGCAAGACGACGCTGCTCTGCGAGTTGCTCCGAGCGTTTCCCGGCTGGGAAGCAATTAAGACAACTCGAGGTCACTATCGCTCCTGCGGCAAGGATCCTCACGCTTGTTGCGTCAGTCATCTGCTTGCGGCCGAGCCCGTGATTCGTTCAGGACGTGAGACCACCTACGAGTTTGGTAAAGACACCGGACGCTACTGGGATGCCGGCGCTTCCAACGTTCATTGGCTGATCGCAACAGACGATCAAGTTGAGACTGGTATCAAACAGGCGCTGGAAAGGGTCAAGACCGAAGGGGTGTTTGTTGAAGGCAACAGCTTCGCTCGATTTGTGCCTGTCGATTTCTTCATCATGGTGAGACGTTCGGACGATAACAAGATCAAGAAGTCTGCGAGACAAGTATTGAACGATGCTGACGTGACCTATGTCTCCGATACAGACGCGCAGGATCTTAAATCACTGATCGATCGGATCAGGTCTGTCGTTGAGAAGGGAATGAGCAGTGCAGTCGCTTGAAGAGATTTTGGGAGAGTGTGAGCGGTTGCACGGTCACATGTGTGCCGGGCAATTGTTGGGCGCGCGCATGGCGCTGCTCGGCTGTCGCTTGATTGGCGTCGAAGATCCTCGTGGCGTGGATCGTAAGAAGTTGATCGTGTGGGTTGAGATCGATCGCTGCATGACTGATGCGGTCAGCGCCGCGACTGGTGTGCGACTCGGAACGCGCAGTTTGAAATTCGTAGATTACGGCAAGGTGGCCGCAACGTTCCTCAACACCGCATCGAAGCGCGCCGTGCGTTTGGTGGCGTTGGAAAGCTCGCGCGCTCTTGCCGACGAGCGATACCCAACGCTTGCTAACAAACGAGAGCGCCAGTTTCGCGCCTATTCAGAAGCAGCGGATGACGAGTTGTTTAAGACTGAGTTTGTTGATGTTGAACTGAGAGATCTGGACGCGCCTGGCAGTCCGCGCTCGCGTGTGATCTGCTCGGTTTGTGGCGAGGGAGTGAACGACGGGCGAGAAGTCAGGAGCGTTGATGGAGTGGTGTTTTGTCGTCCCTGCCATGAGGGAAGTTATTATTCACGGGCAAAGAGCGTCACGAGGTATTGACAAGTAGATTTTTGTCCCTATAATGCCCGTTCCTCCAAAGCTGAAAGCGATCAGCATTGCGAGGGGCATCAAGGGGTTTGAGAACCGGGAATTCGAGACGACCTTAGGTGTCGCTTCTTCCACAAACATTGTGAGGAGATTGCGGCGCTTTTTATTCTCTGAAATAAACGGAGAAACTAGCGAGCTTTGCTTGACAGACTTAGGGGCGTTGGTTAATATCCCCGTTTGCTTGGGGCGAGTTTGAATCGTCTGTAACGCAATCCAAATACAATTTGGACTCGATGTTTGAAAACTAGATAGAGCGTGTCCGTCTCAAGATCTTTGAGAGTCAAACGCGAACGATAAAGTTCGCGTCTAAAACTCGAAAGAGTCATTATCGAGACTGAAACGAAAGAACCAGTAACGATGATGTTCCAGAGAACAAACTTATAACGAGAGTTTGATCCTGGCTCAGAATCAACGCTGGCGGCGTGCCTCAGACATGCAAGTCGAACGCGAAAGTTCCCTTCGGGGAGCAAGTAGAGTGGCGCACGGGTGAGTAACACGTAGGTAATCTACCTTTGGATGGGGAATAACAATCGGAAACGGTTGCTAATACCGCATAATGCAGCGGCACCTAATGGTGACAGTTGTTAAAGCGGGGGATCGAAAGACCTCGCGTCTAAAGAGGAGCCTGCGGCGGATTAGCTAGTTGGTAAGGTAATGGCTTACCAAGGCTACGATCCGTAACCGGCCTGAGAGGGCGGTCGGTCACACTGACACTGACATACGGGTCAGACTCCTACGGGAGGCAGCAGTCGGGAATTTTGGGCAATGGGCGAAAGCCTGACCCAGCAACGCCGCGTGAAGGATGAAATCCCTCGGGATGTAAACTTCGCAAGAACGGGAAGAATAAGTAGGGGACAATACCCCCTATGATGACGGTACCGTTTGTAAGCTCCGGCTAACTCCGTGCCAGCAGCCGCGGTAATACGGGGGGAGCAAGCGTTGTTCGGATTTACTGGGCGTAAAGGGCGCGTAGGCGGCCAGCACAAGTCAGTTGTGAAATCTCCGAGCTTAACTCGGAAAGGTCAACTGATACTGTGCGGCTAGAGTGCGGAAGGGGCAACTGGAATTCTTGGTGTAGCGGTGAAATGCGTAGATATCAAGAGGAACA